>ERZ808245.465-NODE-465-length-20430-cov-5.156761_pt1 | contig 20430 bp, 17 predicted proteins | sample MGYA00521243_ERZ808245 | MGnify/ENA primary metagenome ERZ808245 (study PRJEB31516, sample SAMN03275576) | gut metagenome | biome: mammalia-associated habitat; material: feces | host: Papio cynocephalus | place: Kenya | collected 2012-07-07 ... | reverse complement strand
AGAAATATCAGATACCAATATAACTCAGAATTTGGACAAGCAACGATGAACTGGGAAAAAATTAACCAAGAATGCTCACTCTATGGCGGAGAACCTCATTCTTCTGACACTTGGGAACAAGTCGAAAGAATGATGAGATTTTGGGGAGTAACTTTTAACGCTAAATATTCTAGTGGAGGAACATCTGCAGACACTGGAGATGCCGTAAACAAAATGAGAAAGAACTTGGGTTTTAACGCAACAGGACTGTCTGACTACAAGATTGACAATGTCATAAAGGATCTTAAATGCGGTAATAAAATTATACTTATGAGAGGACACGGACGATATTATCATGTTGGATTGGTTTTCAGAAAGTATGTAGATGGACACGCTTGGGTTGTCGATGGCTATATTGACCAAGTTAAGAATAATAAGGAAAGCAAGTATATCCATTGTAACTGGGGATGGATGAATAAAAAAGAAAATGGCTATTTCTTAAGTGATGTACTCAATGCAGAAGAATCTCCAGCATTCAATGACAATGCTGAAGCTACTAGAACTAGTAACAATTACAGATACAATTTAAAGACAGCTACATTTACCAAATAGAGGAAATATATGAAAAAAGTAAATATTATAATAACTAAGCTATTGTTGGCAATCATGCTATTGCCGACAATAGTATCATGCGATGAAGACAATGGAGGGAGTGATGCCATGCACATCGATAGTTTTGTGGTATTAGTCAAGTTCGAATCTCCTATAGGTACAAACATTCTAGACTCATTGAATGTACAACCTACCCAAGATAGCACAACAAATAATCTAGATGGCTTAAATGTTACCTGGAAAAACAAGAACAACAATTTAAGAGACCCTAATTGGTGGGGAAAACCAGTCTTAAGTTGGCAACATTTTACAGATTCCACTTATAGTCATAATCCGAACTTCTCTTATAAGGGACTTGGAACTGTTCTATATATGTGCCTAACTGATAGAAATGTCTCAGACAGTGATTATCCTAAGGCTGACGAAGAATATACGATTACGCTGAAAAGCAAGAAGATATTCGGCAATGATTCCCCTCATACCATCAAATATTATGTTCATATCAATGGTGGAGGATGCGGATATTATACTAAGAAATGCGAGGTAGATGGGCAAAATTATCCTATTATCGGACCATACACTACCCTTCATCCTGAAGGGGAAAGAAATCTTACAGATGTATTAGTTGTCTTCAAAGTCAATCCTACTCACTAAGAAAATCTCTTATAAAGCAACAAAGTAGTTATATGCCTTCTCCTCAAAATGGGCATTTCTCCTACAAACATAGCCCATTTTGTGAACTTATCCAAAGAAACTATCACTGCTTCTAGAAGAAGAATGTACATCAAAGCATTCAACAAGAAAGGCAAACCTTCTGATTGGGACAAAATTATAGATTCACTATAATATCCTACAAATCAAGAAAATAGCAGTTATGTACATAAATACACATAACTGCTATTTTCAATTGTACACACATTGTACACTCTATATTGGGGGCTCTTTCTTCATTTTTTATTACTTTTGCACCCGAATTTAAATACGAAAGAACTATGAAGAAAGTAATTTTCACCGTATTCCTATGTTTAGCAACAATAGGTAGCATACAAGCCAAAAGAACGCATATCATAATGCGTATTCCTACATCTAGCTATAAAAGCAAGAAGCATGGGTACATTCGCCATGCCCATGCCATTAGAGCTAACATACCGATAGTAGAGTTAGATGACAACAATATATCTATTAGTTCTCTTCAAGCGGGTTCTAACGTTTCATTAATTCTGAATGACGAACAAGGCAACATAGTATATGAGAACATAAGCACCAGCTCCTCCTCATGCCTAACGATAGAAATCCCTGCGGGAATCATCGAGCAAGCGTTTTCTATCCAGATTACTGTTAACGGCATAGATTACATAGGAGAAATATATTAACAAATAATTCAACACATCATTTATATTATGAGAAAGGTTACATTATTTTTTGCCATATTAATAACAATTGCAAGCTTCACTTCTTGTAGCCAAGAAGATGAGCTAAACGCTGTAGCTCCTGACACTAGAAGCAACAACAATAAAGTTTCGGTAGAAGAAGCTAAAGCAAATGTTCTTGACTTCGTCAACAACCTCAACCAAAGCAACACACGTGCTTTTTCCACCAAAAATATCACTATTGCCAATGTCAAACCAATTTCTACCAAAGGCAAGACTAGAGCAGGTTCGGTCAGCATTGCCGATACGTTATTCTATATAGTCAACTTCAGTGATAGTTGCGGTTTTGCCATCGCTTCCGCCAACAAGAATGAGACTCCAGTATTGGCATTGATAGAAGAAGGTAATTATGACTATAATGAGAACGACTCCGTCAACCCTGGATTTGAAGCTTTCATGGATGCTATGATCGAACGTGAGATAAATGGTCCTCTGCATTATACGGAAATGCCAAGAAATGACTTTGGAGAAGACGGTGGCGGAAGTAGCAACTCCATCCCAGATAAGTTCGAAGTAATGAGTCCATTACTTAAGACAAAATGGAATCAATGGAGTCCATATAACACTTACTGTTCCAATTGCCCAACAGGCTGTGTCATAACTGCTGTTTCTCAAATCTGCTCTTACCTTCAAACTCCCAGAAATATCAGATACCAATATAACTCAGAATTTGGACAAGCAACGATGGATTGGGAGAAAATCAACAATGAATGTTCACTTTATAACATTGGAGCGCCACGTTCTGCTGACACACAAGAGCAAGTTGCTAGAATGATGAAATTTTGGGGAATAACTTTTGGAGCAAAATATTCTTCTAACAGTACTTCTGCCGATACTGGAGATGCTGTAAATAAAATGAGAAAGGATTTAGGATTTAATGCAACAGGTCTATCAGACTATAATATAGACAATGTCATAAAGGATCTTAAATGCGGCAATAAAATTATTCTTATGAGAGGAAATGGACGTTATTATCATGTTGGATTTGTTTTCAAAAAGTATGTAGATGGACATGCTTGGGTTGTAGACGGCTACATCGACCAAATAAAAAATAACAAAGAAAGCAAGTATGTTCATTGCAACTGGGGTTGGGGTCCTTACAGTTATAATGGTTATTTCTTAAGCAATGCCCTCAATGCAGAAGAGGCTCCAGTTTTCAATGACAACGCAGAAACTACTAGAGCCAGTCACAATTACAGATATAAATTAAAGACAGCTACATTTACTAAATAAAGCAACTATATGAAAAGAATAAATATTATAATAAAGCTATTGCTGGCAATCATGCTATTGCCAACAATAGTATCATGTGACAAAGACAACAACGGCAGCGACGCTATGCATGTTGATAGTTTTAATATAATAGTAAGATTCGAATCTCCCATAGGCACTAATATTCTTGACTCTTTAGGTGTACAGCCCATGAATAACTGTATTAAAGATTATAAACTAGACGATTTAACTATCAATTGGAAGAACAAAGAAAACAACTTAAACCATCATTGGAGCATACCAAGCTTAGCTTGGTCTAAAACAGAAGATTGGTTTGCTAGCAAAAATCCGAACTTCAGTTTTAAAGGTATTGGAACTATTCTAGATATGGGACTAACAGACATCAATGTCTCCGACAGCGATTATCCTAAGGCGGACGAAGAATATACCATCACTTTAAAAAGTAATAAAATCTTTGGTAATGATTCCACTCATACCATAAAATACTACATCCACATCAATGGTGGAGGTAGTGGATATGATGCTAAAAAATGTGAGGTAGATGGGCAAAATTATCCTATAATTGGACCATTTACCAACATTCATCCAGAATGGGGTACGCAGCTCTATGAGGTGCTAGTTGTATTCAAAGTCAATCCTACTCACTAAGGAAATCTCTTATAAAGTGACAAAGTAGTTATATGCCTTCTCCTCAAAATGGGCATTTCTCCTACAAACATAGCCCATTTTGTGAACTTATCCAAAGAAACTATCACTGCTTCTAGAAGAAGAATGTACATCAAAGCATTCAACAAGAAAGGCAAACCTTCTGATTGGGACAAAATTATAGATTCACTATAATATCCTACAAATCAAGAAAATAGCAGTTATGTACATAAATACACATAACTGCTATTTTCAATTGTACACACATTGTACACTCTATATTGGGGGGGCTTTCTTCATTTTTTATTACTTTTGCACCCGAATTTAAATACGAAAGAACAATGAAGAAAGCTATTCTCACCGTATTTCTATGTTTAGCAACTATAGGAATCACGCAAGCCAAAAGAGCGCATATCATAATGCGTATTCCAATGATGATGTTACATCATCTACAAGAAGCAGTAACTTCAGATATAAATTAAAAACAGCAACCTTTACAAAGTAAGAGACAAATGAAACAAATCCATTTATTTTTCAATCTATTGGTGATCATCATGCTATTGCCAACAATAGCTGCATGTGACAAAGACAACGGTGGCAACGACGCTATAGCTATTGCTCCATTCGAGTTTATGATAAAATTTGAATCATCTATGGGAACAAACATACTAGATTCCCTTCAGGTACAGCCTACAAATGAAACAGAAAGTAACCAACTTGGTGATTTAACATTTCAATGGACAAACAAGAACAATGATTTAAACCCACACTGGAGCACACCATTATTAGGATGGTATAAAACAACAGAAGATTGGGGAGGATTTAATCCATATTTTTCATTCAAAGGGGTTGGAACTATTTTGGAAGTAAAAATCTATGATATATCTATATGGGATACATCCAATGGCAAATATCCGAGACGAGATGAAGAATATACAATAACATTAACAAGCAAAAAAATCTTTGGCAACGAGAATCCCCATACAATCAAGTTTTATATTCATATTAAAGGTAAAGCCGTGTACGATACTTATAAATGTGAAGTAGATGGAGTAGAGCAACAGCTTCTTTGGAGAGATTATAATCCAAATAAGCTTCCAGAAAATAAGGAGCTAGCTGGAGCACTTGTGATTATAAAGACAAAATAATCTTCGGAAACGAAATTGCCAAGATTTATTTACTGACAATAAATAAATTTTGGCAATTTTATTTGGTACTAATAAATAAAAGTCGTACATTTGCAACCAAAAAAGGAGAAAGCAATGACATACTCACAAGCAGACATTACCGTACCATACGCTGTAGCGAATTTTGCAGAGATTCGCCACAAGGGGTATTATTACGTGGACAAAACCAACTACATCCCACTGCTAGAACGTTATAAAGCTCCAGTATTTCTCCGACCTCGTAGATTTGGAAAGAGTTTGCTAGTATCAATGTTGGCTCACTATTACGACCGTAATATGGTCCAACAATTCGAGGAGTTATTTGGTGAAACTTGGATTGGCGGACATCCCACAAGCGAGCATAACCAATACCTCGTCGTAAGGTATGATTTTTCCACTACTTCTGTTGCCAATAAAAAAGAAGACATCGAGAAGAACTTCAACGCTGTCAATTGCAGTCCCCTCCGTACGATGGTAGAGCGCAACAGAGACCTTTTTGGGAATTTCAAGTTCCGGGAGGATGGAAATGCCTCCAACATGCTGGTAGAGGTATGTGAGTTCATCTCTTCCCATAACCTTCCACCTCTTTATATTTTGATAGACGAATACGACAACTTCACCAACCAATTGTTAGTTGTCTATAAGGACTCACTGTACCAAGACTTAACCACAGGTGAAAGCTTCTTGCGCACCTTTTTCAAGGTCATCAAGGCAGGCATAGGAGAAGGTACCATTCGCACTTGTTTTTGCACGGGAGTTCTTCCTGTCACGATGGACGATTTGACTAGTGGATACAACATCGCAGAAATGCTTACGCTTAAGCCAGAATTCACCAATATGCTGGGCTTTACCCATGCAGAAGCTGCTAAGTATCTGAAATACGTCATCAGTAAATATGGTCCACAAGCCTCATTCGAGGAATTATGGACACTAATACTCAACAACTATGATGGCTATCACTTTCTGCCAAATGCGGAACCTCTGTTCAACTCTACCATCTTAACCTATTTCTTGAAAAATTTCGCAGAACTGAAAGGTGGGATTCCCACAGAAATGGTAGATGAGAACTTGCGCACAGATACCAGCTGGATAAGAAGACTGACCCTTACCCTCGACAATGCCAAAGAAATGCTTGACAGCCTGTTGATGGATGGTGAGCTATACTATTCGCAAGCCGACTTACGCAGCAAGTTCAACAAGCAGAAATTCTTTTCGCCAGAGTTCTACCCTATCAGTCTCTACTATTTGGGCATGACCACGTTGAAAGACAGCTACAAGATGACGCTACCTAACTTGACGACCAAGAGCGTATATATGAGCTATTATAATGAACTGAACTGCATAAGTGACAACGCTCGTAAATTCGTACCAACATACGAGGCATTCGCCAAGGATAGGAAGCTAGAGCCTTTATTCCTTAACTATGTGGAGGAATACTTGGGGCAACTACCAGCCCAAGCCTTCGATAAGATGAACGAAAACTTCATTCGCTGTTCATTCTTCGAGCTAATGAGCCGCTATTTGAGCAATTGCTATACATTTGCCATTGAGCAGAACCTGCCATCAGGTAGAGCCGACTTGGTACTAACGGGCATTCCTGGCACTTCGTTCCATAACGATTGTCGTATCATCGAGTTCAAGTACTTGAAAGCCAAGGATGCCTGCATGATAGAAAAGCTAAAAGAAGCATATCCTGAGGATGCAAAGCAAGTGAGAAACTATGCTACTGATATAAAGAAACTTTTTCCACATTATCAGATTAAAGCATACGTTGCTTACAACGCAGGCAACAAGGCTTGCAAAATATTTGAAGAATAGGTCGCACACACATACTGTTATAAATTATACAAGCTATGAGAAAGGTATTATTCACGCTTGTCCTTGCCGCCTTAGGTAGCTTAGGCTTGCAGGCACAAGGCACAACCCAACGACAAAACGCAGAAAAACCAACTGCCACCACTTACCGATGGAAGGTGGAGGCAGAGGCTGGCGTATGTTGCAGCGTGCTCGACACCGACGTGTCGGGACTGGGCACCACCAGCTATATGGTTCGCCCAGGCTTCACTGCAAACATAGCGGCGGAATATAACATCGTGGATCATCTGGCTGTGGGAACGGACATCCGATTCTTGCAGCGCGACTATATGTACCAAAACCAAGGAGGCGACTCCTGGCACACCCGCTACAACAACAATTTCATCAGCATCCCGCTCACCGTGGGCTACTACCTCTTCCATAACCCATACCAGGAAAAGGGACTCTGGGTGAAGCCACAGGTGGGCGTATATTATGAGTATCTCGCCTCCCTCCACACCAAGGGCATCTACCCGATGAACATCATGGAGGGCGCGAACTCTGGCGGAACCTTCCTCAAGTATAACACCACCTACGATTTCAAGACCAATGAGAACCATCTGCGCCGTAGCCTCTTTGGCGGCGAAGCGGGCGTCAAGGTGGGATATTCCTTCGGGCGCATCGATGCCCACGTGGGATACCTCTTCCAGTATGGCTTCTCGCATATCTATCAAGACAAGGCTCGCACCAGCAAGACGGCTCGCCGAAACTCCAGCGTCATCACGGCTGGTGTCGCCTATAAACTCTAGTTCCATCACTCTATCCTATTTCCGTTATGAGAAACTATATATATAATATGTGGCGAAAGGCTCCCCGGAAGATGCGTGGAGCACAAGTTCTTGTGGCTGCTCTGCTCGGTGCCACCACCCTCTCCCTGTCGCTCACCAGTTGCGTGGCAGACAACGATGCCAACACCAAGTCAATAGCCGACTACTCCGATTCCGATGTCAAGTCGTATGGCGACTTGTTCCGAGTGTTCTGGAACGTGATGAACCAGCGATACTGCGACCTCAACGAGCAGCCGAGCGTATCTTCCAAAAACTGGGACGAGGTGTATAGCGAGTACAAGCCTAAGTTTGATGCGCTCAAGACCTTCCAGCACACTTCCGAGTTCACCCAAGAAGAAATACAAGCCGACAATGCCAAGGCGAAGCAATACTTCCAGGAGATTGTGGATAAGCTCATCGACCAACACTTCTATGTGAAAGTCACCCTCCCCGTCTCCCACTCTGCCACGGAAACCGTGCGTTTCAACAGCACCCTGCACGAGAAGACGGAATACTTCCCACTCAACTATCATTGGAATTACACCCGTGAGCAGCTCAACCTGGATGGCGAAGCCTTCGGCGACGTCACCTCTGATGGCTTTTATATCATGGGCGGATTCCTGAAAGCCCAGCCAGGCACCTATTATCTGGGCTTCAACCAGTTTGCGCTCTACGACAACTGTTACCATGAGTACGAGAAAGAATATCTGCCCGCAAATGCCGCCAACAGCTATCATCTCGACAGCCAGACGATAACGGCGAAGGCACAAGAATTGGTCTCCGATGGCGAAAACCGCCCAAAAGTGGAGCAGATGGCAAAGGACATCCTCTCTACCATAGATGCTTACCTGCAATCGGACGAGGTGCAGCTAGCCTGCCAGAAGATGACTGCCTACAGCAACAAGGGCGATTACTACGGGCTCTATGCCTCTGCCGCACAGGCTTGCGACGATGCCCCATACCTCGTAAAACAGCTCCCCACATCCCAAGAGGATAGTGATGCACAGAAAAAGCTCTTAAGTTTTCTGCAGAACGACTCCCACTACAAGGAGCTAGCCGCGGAGTATAGCTTCGCCAAATGGCTTTGCCAGGCTATAGCCGACTATCTTTGGTACGAACGAGAGTTCTACGCTTTCTGGAGCGACTTGCAGTTTACCCAGCAACACAGTGCCGTGGAAGGCTACCGCCGCATGTTCCTGGAGCCATTGGCGAAGGGCACCATCCAGAAGCTCATCCTCGATTTCCGAGGCAATGGTGGCGGAAGCGTGATAGACTCCCGAATCTTCACCGACTATCTGGTTACCCAGACAGCCACTTATGCCTACGTGCGCAAGAAGGAAGACAACAACCCTTACAGCTACACCCCTTGGGTGCCTCAGCAGATAGTAGCCACCAGCAAGAGCCTGGGGCGCAACATCCCCACTGCCATCCTGCTCGACAACTATAGTGCCAGCATGTCGGAAGTCACCACGCTCATTCTCCAGAGCCAGGGCGACCACGTGAAGACAGTGGGCAGAAACAGCTACGGAGCGCAGTCGATGCTCACCGCCGACAACTCGGCGAGCAACGGTGGATGGATAGGCAATGTGACGAGCTATCTATATTTCTATATGCCATTTTCCATGACCAAGGATGCCCAGGGCAACCTCTTGGAAGGCAAGGGAATCACCCCCGACTATCCGCTCGACCCAATGAGCGACGAGGAGGTCAACGCCCTCTATCACAACGCCCCAGGGGCGATAGACCGAGGGCTTGCAAAAGCGATGGAAATCCTCAAATAGAAGCACATACAAAACCTATGTATATCCCTAAATAACAAGCATATAGTAAACTATGTATATTCTTATGTAACAAACATACGCAGTACCCTAAACAGTACACTTTAAGAAGACACAGGGCGCAATCGGAACTATCGGTTGCGCCCTCTTCAGTTTGCGCTGTTGCGCAAACGATTACACATACGGGGGGATTTTTTGCACATTTTTTGATACAACCTATTGAAAAACTCCCTATCTTTGCAAGCGAAAAGAAAAAGAAATAGAAACAGAAAGCAAATAATAAGACCCTAATAGAATTTAGTGAACAAGAAGCCAACAAGTCGGAAAGAAGACTTAGTTATTCTTAAAGACTTTGCCCATTCTTAAACAAGGACGAAAACAAAGACGAAAACAAAGATGAAGAAGCTAACAATTAACGAAAAGATTACCCTGTTGTTGCTGCTGATTCTTTCACCAGTGATGACTCAGGCGCAGGAAGTCGCCTTAAAAACCAACCTGTTGGGTTGGGCTTCCACTTCTTGCAACGCTGGCGTTGAGCTGGGCACGGGCAAGAAGACTACGTTCCAACTCTTCGGAACCCTGAACCCCTGGAAGTTCTCGGGCGACAAGAAGTTGAGATTCTGGAATGTGATGCCAGAGTACAGATGGTACACCTGTCAGAAGTTTGGCGGTCACTTCATCGGAATACATGCTTTCGGAGGCGAATACAATGTTAAGAACATCGACTTGCCCTTCGGAATATTACCCAAGACTGAGCGTGGCAGGCACTACGAAGGATGGTATGTGGGTGGAGGCCTCACCTACGGCTACCAGTGGTTGCTCAACAAGCACCTCAATCTCGAAGGTTCTCTCGGATTAGGTTATGCCTACAGCCCCTACAAGCTTTATGGGAGATGCGAAAAATGTCTTGACGAAGACCATCGCAACTATGTGGGACCTACCAAGGCGGCACTCTCGCTGATTTATCTTTTTTAGAAAGAATGAAGCAGAGACAAGACCAGTCTTAACTAGAAAGTTAATAACTCACCAATAATCCAATTTTTTTATTAGAATTCTCTATGAATAGAATGAAGCTTTATGCCATCATTCCGCCCCTCTGCATGCTCTTTTCGCAGAGCATCATCGGTGCCGACGTGCAGCGGTTGGCAGGCGGCAAGATTCTGATAGACAGCGTGATGACGCAGAAAATGGGCGACAGTTTGAGCGTCAGATTCCTCATCAACCTCGACAGTCTGATCCTCAAGTCGGAGCAGCAGTTGGTTTACACCCCGATGCTCGTTGGCGAAGACTCGCTCGCCCTCAGCCCTATCATTATCAATGGCAGAAACCAAGATATACGCTACAAGCGACTTGCACAAAGCAAGAAGCAGGGCGATGCACTCGTCATTCGCCGCCGCAACGACACCTCTCAACAGGCATACTACGAGCAGAGCGTGCCCTACAAGAAATGGATGCGGCAATTCCAGCTCTCGGTGAAGGAAGACCTCTGCGGATGCGGCAACCTGCAAGACCAGGACACCACGTTGCTCGCCAACTTCCGCGAGAACGCCACGGAGCTGGGCAAGATTACCAAGACCATCGACCTGGTGAAGAACGACAAGGATGTAGAAATCACCAACATCGACATCCACGGCTACGCCTCTCCCGACGGTCCTTACGCCAACAACCAGCGACTCGCCAACGCCCGTGCCGCCGCCCTTCGCAACTACGTGAGCGGTCTCTACGAACTAGACGATAAGCTCTTCACCTTCCACGCCACCCCGGAAGACTGGGAGGGATTCAAGAAGAAGGTTTCCGAAAGCTCGCTTGCCGACAAGGAGGCGATACTGAAGATAGCCAACTCCTCGCTCGCCCTGGATGCCAAGGATCAGAAAATCAGGTAGCTCTATCCTGCGAGCTACCGTTACATCATGAGCGACATCTATCCTCGTCTTCGCCACAGCGACTATACGGTGACCTACACCGTGCGCCCATTCGATGTCGAGGAGGCGAAAGAGATATTGAAGACGAAGCCCCAGCAGTTGTCCTTGCAAGAGATGTATCTCGTGGCTCAGACCTATGAGCCTGGTTCGCCAGAGTTCAACGAGGTGTTCGACATCGCCGTGCGCCTCTTCCCCGACGACCCGACGGCAAACCTCAACGCCGCTTGTACCGAACTGCAAAAGGGAAACCTGCAAGCTGCTGAGAAATATCTCGCCAAGGCAGGACATTCGAAGGCAGCCGACCGCATCCGAAAGATATACGAGGAGATGAAGGCGGAGCAATAAAACGATAAAAAACAGAATAAGATATATGATAGAAAACATATAAAAACAGAAAACATATAAAAACATAACAAGAAACATAAAAACATAACAAGAAATATAAATCTCAAATTTGCAACAATATGAAAATGAAACATTTCTTTGGCTTGGCAGTGATAGCTGCCATGACCGCAAGCTGCTCTAGCAGCGATGAGTTGTCTGGTAATGCGGGCAATGGTTCTAACGAGACTAGCGAGGCATACGCTACTTTCAGCATCAACTTGCCTACCACTAGTGGTAGTTATACTCGTGCGGGAGAGGATTACAAATCTGGCACAGCAGCTGAATATGCAGTAAACGATGCCACCCTGCTTGTCTTCAAGAAAGTAGAAGGAAAATCTGAGGGGGAATACACCTTTGTTGAGAGCGCAACGCTCGGTAACATGAATCCTTGGAATAAGGATAACGACAATAATGGTATTACCACTAAGGCTACCGTGACTGCCGAGCTGCACAATGTTAGCTTAAGCTCCAATGGTGAATACTATGTATTGCTTGGAAAATACTTTCGATATTGCTCACATGCAGCAAGGTCAGACCACTCGTGTTGTTTTCGAGGCAACCTATACTCCAAATGCTTTGAGCAGTGGCACAGACAAGACCTTCTTCATGCTAGGTAATCATACAGAGATTTACACCAAGGAAACTCTTACCGCTATGATTAAGGCTAAGGCACAAGAGGTTTTCAATGAGAACGATGCAAATAACGTAACCGTGGAGCTTGGCAGCATTGCAACTAAGGCAGGACTTCATACTTTGCAAGGTAAAGAAGCTACCATCAAGCATGATGGCACCGATGCTACAGATGCGCAGCTCAAGCAAATAGACGAGAAGCTTGGTTTAGGAAAGGATGCCAATGGCAATACAGAAAGTATAAAGACTTACCTCGAAGGCAAGTGCTACTACATCGCTCGCATCAAGCACTTCGGCGACACACAGACTCCTTGGAATTCTGGCGAAGAAACATACGGCACTAACAACGAAAAGTATCTCGGTCGTTATGGTATCCTTCGCAACAACTGGTACGACATGACCGTCGATAAGATTAGTGCTCCAGGCTATCCAGACATTCCTGAAATCAAGCCTACAACTCCAGATGACGAGGACACCAAGTACATCAGCGTCAGCGTGAAGATCCTCGACTGGGCTAAGCGTTCACAGAGCGTTGAACTCTAGTCGGAACTCCAACAACTGGAGAGAAAGGAAATTGCGTTTTCTACTTCACACTACACCCTATCGCCACAACTCACTGTAAATCAGCGGTTCTCGTGGGTGTAGTGTGAGTACGAACACTGCACCAACACTACACCCTACTACACCGGGTGTAATGTGGTGAAGTGTGGGTGTAGTGTCAGACACTCACTACACCATCATAACATTCTATCTATCAGATAGTTTAGCACTATCGGGTGTAGTGTGAAGTAGAAAACGTGATTTCCGTATGGCTGAAAGCTATTTCTGCTCCAGCCGATTCCAAACTCTGCTCCAGCCGATTCCAAATTCTGCTTCGGCTGAATCCAATTTTTGTCTAACGAGGGCAAAATATTGCCCTCGCCTAGGCAATTAATTGCCCAGGCTGGACAAATATGGATAAGAAACCTATTCAATAACAAGCAAAAGCATCATGGCAAATAAAAACTTACATCGTTGGTTCAAGAATACTCGTATGGCAATGGCATTCGGAAGCATCATAGCACTCGGCAGTCTGCTTGGCAGCTGCAACGACTTGATGCACGACGACCTGCCGACGGTGCCAAATACCAAATCGCAATGCCCGAGAAAGGAAGCGACATCCAATCTCTGCACGTAAGACTCGACAGAACCCATCACTCCCAAGGAAACGCTGCCAGCGACTCCAACTCACCACAAACTGAGACTCCCGACGGCTTTGCCACCGTGGAGCATCAATCTCAACCGCTCGACACCCTCTGGCAAGGACTCAGCGACCAACTCGTGGAGGTGAAAGACCTACAGGTCACCCGCCACACCATCAGCCTCATCCGAGACACCAAGCAACTCACCATCCGACTACACCAGTTGGAAGAGCCTACACACATCAGCGCCGATGACTTCAGTTACCAGATAACCGACACCAACGGCGACATCAATTACGACAACTCTCTCCTCCCCGACGAGGAGCTGATATACACCCCCTACAAGACCTGGACCACCGAGTTTAAGGACCCAGAAGGCAAGGTGACGGAACGCACCGCCCACGCCGCACTGATGTTCAACCGACTGGTGCTCCACCCATCCTCAGAGAACGACAAGAACGCCATCCTGAGCATCTGGAACAAGAAGACAGGCGAAGAGGTGGCTCGCATCAACCTAGCCGACTGCCTCTCGCAAGGCAGGGGAGCCTTCGAGCACATGAACTACTCCCCACAGGAGTTCCTAGACCGTGAGTACGACTACAAGCTCGACTTCTTCCTCAAGGGCGACCAATGGCAATACATACAGCTCGGCATCTCCATACTCGACTGGAGCAAGCGCATACAGCGTGCCGATTTATAACTAAAAATGCATCAAGCGATGAAAAGACTTCATATCTATATAGGTTTTATATTTTGGTTGTTGATTAGTTTGTTTACCATGAGCTGCAACGACGAGTTGGCGGGCGCCCCCATCGCCCCCAACTCGCCCAGCAACTTGCACGTGCTCGTGCCTACCATCAACAGTGCCAAGGGCAACGACCAAAGCGACAACCTTTCCAACAATCGCACCTACAATGCGACGGTGGACGAGTGCCAGATCAACGACCTCCGCCTCTACGCCTTCCCAATCGACGGAGAAGGATGCCGAGGGCAACCTAGCCGAAACCACCATCCTGCCTGCCGGCGAGAAATACACCGAGGTGGCAGCCAACCTGAAGTTCACCTGCGTAAAGGTGAAGCTGAACATCATCTTCGACCCTGCCGTAGCCACCAGCTTCGGCACCAAGGGACTCACCATCAAGAGCATCCTGGGCAAGAAGCTCTCCCCATTCACCAGCCTCTACTGGGGAAACAAATTTGTGGAGAGCGCCCAGAGCGACGAGACCTACAAGACTGGATTCGAGAGCACCGAATACGATGCCAGCAATACAGACAACAATACCGATGCGCAAGGAATGTATTACACGGATTGGACCGACAACCGAACTGCCGACAACAGCAAGGACGACATCATAGGCTCGGGCAATGGCACCAAAAGCCCCGTGAACTCCGCCTCCAAGTGGCTCTTCCAAGGCACCTACTACCTGCCCGAGCGATACATCACCCAAGCTTCCGACCGCTCTTATCTCCAAATCAACGGACAGGTGGGTGGCAGCGTGGATAACAACTACCACATCGACCTCGGCCATCGCAACAACGAGCAGAATGACTCCGAAGTTCCGACCTTCCCTCGTGGCACCTTCTACGAGATTACGGGCGACATCAAGACCTTCGGAAACATGAGTCTCGACTGCAACGTGAGCGTGAAGGACTGGGAGCCAGTGCAGATAGACGCAGACTTCAACCACACCACCTTGTGGGTGAGCAAGACAACGGCAAAAGTTACTTCCACTACTACCGATTCCATCAATTACGAATCGAATGCCATCATCACAAAGGAAGACTTCGGATGCGACACGAAGGTAAACAATCAAGAAGTTGTGGTTTTGACCGAGCTTGACATTGCCAAAAAGCAAATCAAGTTTAGCGTCAACAAGAACATCAAATACACAGAATACAATGGCGTATATACAGGTACTGCCAAAGTTTGGCTCAAGGCAGGTAACATCAAGAAGTACATCGACGTAACTTACAACGTGGCTCCTTACTTCGACATCACTCCACAAGAGGTTGTCATCTACTGGGGCAGCGACAACAACCAAAAAGTGGTCAACTTCAAGACCAACTTGGAAGGTTTGGAATTCAAGGACTCCAAGACCACATCTACTATTGGTAATTCAACCATCCTAGCTGCATGTGCCAACCCAACCACCGATGACGGTACATTTACGATAACCGCCACAACAGACCCTATCACCACCACAGAGCATCTGCTCTATGTGCAACCAAAAGAACACGGAATAGACAACTATAATAATTTCGTAAAAGCTGTCAAGGTTATCGTGAAACCTGCCGTAGGAAACTATCGTATCAACTTCAGAGCCATCAACGACAGAATTCCATACGCCGGCGCAAACGACCCAACCAAATCTAGCGCCACAGGAAACTTCTTGGGTGTTCTAGACGAAGGAGGCAACAACAACTGGAACGACGGATGGTTTGAGGAAAAATGGACAGGCGACAAATACCAGCCACAGACAGGTAACCATTGCATCTACGTTTATACGCAGATAGGTGAGACGGTGGGAGAAGACATCACAGGAAAAGGATGGATATACACCGAGAAATGGGGTGGCAAAGATGATACAGGATGGCCAGGAGACAACATGGTAGCCGACAACACCAATACGGGATGGTACTACAAAGACTTCAGTGTAAACGCAGTGCAAAAACATACACAGCACGGAGCCACAGGCGACAGAAAGATAAAACCAGGCGAAACCCTGATTATGTTTAGCAACAATTACAATAACACGGTAGGCTATTCCGTACACCGCTGTCCACAACATTTGGAGCCTGGCATCCCGCTCTTCGACTACGAGGACTGCGAGGGCTGGATTGTTTACGACCCGACCTCCGACCCAGTATGGCACATGTATGACGACAAACCAGAAATCGACAATATCCACATCAACGTCTATACCAAATTCCAGACTTACGGATGGTTCAAGGTATATGGCGTTGCCAAAGAGAAATCAAACAGCACAAACGAAAGGGAGCAATTCACCATTTACGACAACAACAGCAATCATAAAAGCTGGAGTTGTACTAATCTCGGCAATGGTTGGTGGAAAACCGTCATCACGCTCAAAGCCATCAGAGGAGAGCATGAGAAAGACATCAGAATCAAAAGCGACAACAAGGATACTGGTGGAGGAAGCATACTGCTATTCAATGGCAACAGCTTCAAGGACGACACTGGCTATTACGACGACAATGACAAATGGCACCAAGGCAAGCCTTCGGGCGTAACCCAATAACCTCAACAAAGAATAAGAACAATGAAGAAGATCAAGCATTTGATGATATGGATTGGATTGCTTCTGAGCCTCGTTTCCTGCAAGGACACGATGGAGGCAATCGGACTCGGCGGGGCGGAAAGCCCTGCCGAGGGGGTGACCCTGAACATTGAGTTGCCCAACTTCTCCGAAAAACAAGTAGGAACCCGAGCTGGGGCGGAGGTGGAAAGCATTCACTCGATTACCGCTGTATTCTACGACAACGACAAGAAATATGTGGGGATGGCGCAAGTCTCCTCGCTTACCCAGCAAAGCGACGGAAGCTACAACGTAAAAATCAGCAACATCCCGCCCGCTACCGCTACCATCCATTTGGTAGCCAATGTGGATAACCTCTCAAAAAACGAGGCTTCCGACTTGCAAAATCTTTCGAAGGCATCTGTAAGGGAAATCGCTCTCGACAGCCCTATCTGCTGGGGTTCCGTTACCCTAAATGCTCTTCTGGATGGCAATGCGAAGGCAAGCCTGTTGAGACAATTCGCCAAAATCACCCTCAAGGTGGCGGATAACATCCAATCGGACTTCCCCGAGGCGAGCGCAGGACTCATCGTGAGCAACACGGCAAGCAAGAGCAGCATCGCTCCGGCAAACTATAATACGGAACCTACAGACGAAGGATTAGCCGAAACCACAGATCTCAGCTCTGAAAAAATTGGCGACGGAACAACCCGAGTTGTCACCGTCAACGAGACTTCGGCTGGCAAGGCGTGCATCATCATCAAGGCAAAATATAATAATGTGGAAGGCTACTACAAGGTGGCTCTCTACAAGGATGCCAACAAGAGCACCCAATATGCCTTGCTCCGCAACCACAACTATACCATCACCGTGACCAAGGTAAACGACTATGGATTCAAGACAGAGGAGGAAGCGATGAAAAGTGAGCCAGAGAATCGACTGGAAGCAGAAATCGTGGACGACAATCCTGCCATCACCAAGATGATAGCTTGCAAGGACTACGAACTGGGCGTGAGCGACCATATAGATGTTAGCGCCTCTACCACGGAAGCCACCATCACCCTAGTAACTACCCTATCCCAAACCACCCAAGCCGACGGAAAGCTCTATGGCGTAAGCGTCAAGGCTGACAATGACTGGGTGAAAAGCAACTTCGAGGAAACATCGGAGACCACGACTCCCGAAACAGAAAGGCTCTCTTCCCAAGGCAAGAAATACACACTGAAGTTTACGCTCGACAAGAACGACAAATCGGAGGATGCCCGAAAGGCCACCGTCACCGTGACATCGGGCGACCTGTCGCTTGACCTCACCATCACCCAAGCTGGCTTCGACTTCCGCCGTGAAGACCCCAGCAGAAAGGTAACACTACTCGACAACGGGAGCACGGAAGTAACCACCGATTACTTCAAATGGCTAGACGAAACCATGCAAGGCATCAAGCCGGAGAAGATGCAAGGAGCCGTAAGAAACCAAGGTCTCCACTTCGGCGTGGGCAACAATACGTATAGCTACCAAATTCCGAAACTATCGGGCGACGAGGTGACCAACACTGACAATAGATTTACTGTAAAAGATGATGGAAGCTATTGGAATATAACGCTTAACAACAACAATTCCAGCAACATCGAACTTTGGCAGTCGTCGTTCACCATCAAGAATGGGGAAGGCATCAACATCACCTACCCCGTATATCATACGGGTATCTTCCATCAGATAACAACTACGGATTATCAGTTGGCAGAAAACGACGACGCCAACAAGAAGGTAAAGGGATGGTTCTACTACGAGATGGTCAAGGTGAAGGGCAAGACCCAAACTTACTATATGCTCGACCGCAACCTGGGAGCCAGCAACAATGGACCTTACATCCGAGAGACGCAAGCACTGAAGGACAACGAGGATGCCATCGGCGGCTACTTCCAAATCTCCCAAGAAAAGAAAACCACCGATGCCACACAGGGAAACCTATCCTCCGCCTTGGCACCATCGGGCTACACCATCCCGACCAACGACATGTTTAACGACCTCCTGGATGCCAACACCATCAAGGTGAAGAGTTACACCACGGCACAGGGAGAGACCTACAGCTGCGCTGAGATTGCCACCACTGGCGACTCCCAGCTGAAGACCATCTATCTGCCATACGGTGGATACCTGGAAGGCGAGAGCCTGAAGAACCCTATCCACGTGAACCTCTGGACCAAGACCTTGCTCTCGGGCAACCAAGGCTTCAGCACCACAAGTCCGGAATATGGATACTGGTACATCTACTTCGACATCTACAACAGCAAGTTGGGCTTGTCAAACATGCGATTCGTGAGCGGTAGCAATGGCAACAACAACGGTCGCTACAAGGCCATGCCTATCCGCTTGGTTTATAACTAAAATAGGCGGCAATCTGCATCACGCAGGTTGCCGCCTTCTTCATTCTAACTAACTATCTATCAACTATTCAAAATGTATCTTTCTGTTTATAGTTATATCTTTCTATTTCAAGATTCATTTTTCCATTCAAGTTACATCTTCCTTTCGACTTATTTCAATCGGATGATGTTCAGAGAGCTTGCAGGAATCTCCACGGTCGCACCATTCTTCTCTGTAGTCACATAGTTTTCTACAGGGTAGATGTTGGTAGGATTGTCGATGGTGTTCTCCTCCAAACCGTTCTTGGCAGAGAGGCGGATGAGCTTTCCATCCTTGATTTCCTTGCCATGGAGATTAATCTTGGCTGTGGTGCCCTCGGTGCTGGTGTTGGCTATCTTCAAGATAACCTCGCCCGTCTTCTCGTCGAGAGTTGCCGTAGAGAAGATGCCTGGCTGGGTGTTAGCCTTCAGCTTGGTGGCGAAGATTTCCTTGCCATCCACGGATGCGAAGATGCTGTCGCCCTGTACCTTCAGCTCGATGTCGTACCATTTGCCGGTCTCCACCTTGCCTGGGCAGGTAGCTACCTGAGCCTTGGCACCATTCACGATTTGCTCGATGCCGTGCTGGGTATTGTTCCAACCACCGAGGTTCAACCAGCAGTAGTTCTGAGGATCCACGTAATTAAATACTACGAGGAAGCCCTCGTTGCCAGCATCCTTCTTTGCGCGTACCTTATAAATATAGCCATCAGAAGTTATCTTGCCAGGGTTCAAGCGGATGCAATTCTCCTCGTTGCTGGTCTGCTTGATTTCATCTCCCTCAACCTTCCAAGAGCCACGGATGTCGGTCTGGGTGAGTTCGAGTGTGGCTGGAAGCGCATTGCCCTTGTCGTCGGTGTAGCCCTCGTCCTTGAAGGATACCTGGGTGCCCCATGTTCCCATACCTACTTGGCAAACGGCTGGCTTCACCTTGGCTTGCTCATACTTATATGGAGAGGTCTGCTCTACCTTCAACACACGGGTACCGATATTGTTCGCCATCACGTTCTGCACGTAGTAAGATGGTGTGCCGAATACCTTGTCGGAGGTGTATTGAATCATATCTGGTGCCCACATACGATTGTTGAGGTTGGCGAAGATAGGAGCGTAAGAAGCCATGGTCACGATGTCGGAGTTGTTCTCGATGCCCATCATATAGACAGCCTCACCGAGGGCTGCGTCGAGAG
>ERZ808245.462-NODE-462-length-20492-cov-3.589617_pt1 | contig 20492 bp, 38 predicted proteins | sample MGYA00521243_ERZ808245 | MGnify/ENA primary metagenome ERZ808245 (study PRJEB31516, sample SAMN03275576) | gut metagenome | biome: mammalia-associated habitat; material: feces | host: Papio cynocephalus | place: Kenya | collected 2012-07-07 ... | reverse complement strand
TGGAATGCCCTCTACCAAGATGATAGACCTATTGTAGGTGCTACTTATACTCAGTATACTTTAGAGTATTGTACAAATAGAGGTATTCTTGGTGGTGATGCTGTAGGCGAGGAAACAAAGAGTGTTACAACTCATGTATTCTTCGTAAATCAAGCTGTAAAAGAGCAGTTTGAAGCAGCCCTTACAGCAGCAGGTATTACTCCATTGACTCCTACACAAGAAGCTGGAGAAACTGATGCTGAGGTAAAAGCTAATACTGTAGCAGCAGATTTAACAGCTTTTAAAGCAGAAGTTGAAAAAACTTACGCTAAGAAATCTGATAAGTAATTTTAATTTGAATATTTAAGAGGCGAAGGCAGTATTGCCTCCGCCTTTTTTATTATATATGATATTAGACAAACTAGCTTCAGCTATTAGGAATGATGTAGTAGGAGGTCTTAGAGGTTATCATACTAATATGTCAATGTCTCTTGATCAAATTAAAGATGACATCATTGATATGAGACTTTAGGTAATAAAAGAATATAGTTTAAAAGGAATTTTACCTTATAAAGACTTACTTACTGAAATAAATTGTATTCCTGTAGATTGTAAAAATATAGAAAATTGTAGATGTAAAAAAGAATTTGGAACTCCTACTATGCACTTTGAAATACCTCAATTATTAAACGATTATGGTGCATAGGCAATACAATATATAGGTTCTACTGATAAATAGTTACCATTTATTTGGTATACTTCTTTACCTTCGTTTACTTATAGTAAATATAGAAGACGTAAGATAAGCAAACCTTTAGTATTTATAGATACTACTCCAAATGAAAATGGTATGTATGATTGCTGGGTATTTAATGCTCCACTATTAAAAGAAGTTTCAGTAATTGCTATATTTAAAGATCCTAGACAACTTGAAAGATATAGTTGTTGTTCCTCTGAAACATTGGAAGATGATAACTTTAATTTTATTAATAATGAAATAAAATAGAGATTAACAAAATTAAAGTTATACTACTATAGACAAGTTGCTCCACCTAATTTACCAAATAATCAAGAATATGCAGCTGGTTGATTTTCATTATCCGTTAGTTCTTTTACAATAGATGTATGGACTAGAGCTTCAAGAAGAAGATTATGAAGAACTAGCTCTAGTATGTTTTGAAAACATAGGAAATAAAAGAACTAGAGTTTATAAATATATAGGAAATATAGATTGTAATAATACATTAGAACTTCCTTGTAATTGTTATGAAGATGATATAGAAGCAGTATTATTTCCAGGAGAGGATTGGAATAGAACAACTAATAAACATGACTATGGAGATTTAAATTCTCATTGGACTGAGGAATATATAGAGGCATTTAAACATAATACTAATATATTATATGGACATGGTCATTTCGCTAAATATTAGTATTGGGATCATGCTTTACATTTTGAAAATGCAGCGGGAATGCCAGTATTAGTAATTTATCATGGGGAAATATTAGATGATAATGGATTACCTGAATTAACTAATGATGAGGCTGTAGCTATTGCTGATTACTGTGCATATTGGACACTATTTAAGAGGTCTATTAGTACTAATAATCCTAATATAATGCAAATGGCTTAGCAAATTGAACTAAAATTAAATAAACATTTGGACGCTGCTAGAGTGCCTAATCATATTAATCAAAATGAAATGAATGAGATACTAGATGCTAAAGCTAGCTGGCATAGACATACTTATAATAAATCTACTAAAAGACAATGAGATATGCTTTAGGGTATGCATTTACTCTTAAAGACTTGTACACTAAATTTCCTTTTTAGAAATTAAAATTTAATGGGTGCTCTTTTGAACATATATTTAAGACAGCAGATTTAGCTATTATTTGTTCTAGAATAATGTATTATTGTGTAAAACTAGTAATAACGGATATTATTAGAAATAATGTTACTTTTATCTTACCAACCGGTAAGAGATATGCTGAAATATATGTGAGAAGAACTTCTAAAGAAGAATTTATACATAGAAGATAGAAAGGGGGAGACTAGGAAATTGATTTCTTAGAAACTAACTTTACTACTTACAAGTTATCTTTTAGATGGATGGGAAAATATTTAATGAGGTCAAAACCTTGTTATGTAGGAGCATCTTTAAAAAATGAATTTATAAACAATATAAATAACGGGATGAAATACTGCTAATGCAAGTAAAAACTATAGATGATTATTATGAATAGGTTTATGCTAAATTCCCTTTCATTCCTCATTCTGATATATAGAGAATTTTAAAATATGGATGGAGATATATTTATTTAATTAATAGTAGAGGAGGTGATATACTAATAAATCATCATGATTTTTGGTTTTATATGGGGAAAATATGCACTCATCCTTTACAACATTTTTATAAATATTATAAAAAATTATATAGAAACAATTATATTTACTCTTAAGATAAGAACTCTAAGTATATGGAATAAAAAGAAATATGATGGTCATTATTATTTTGGAATTACTAAATTACAATATGAAAAGATTTAGCAATCTAAAAATATTAAAGGAAGACCTAAAGTTAAATTTAACTACGGAAATGTAATTCTATATAAATATTTTGAGGAATGTAAAGTAGCACAGCCTTTAAAATCATATTTTTATAAAATCCCTTATCCTTTAGACGTTGGAAATACAAGATATAGACCTAATTTTATAAGTAAAGATGCTGAACTGATATTTAAAAGAAATCCTTTAAAATTTAATGATTTATCAGTAACTAATACTAAATATGAATTTATAAATGCAAGCACAAAATACATTCAACGAAGGGATGGTATTGGATAGTCATCCATTAATGACTCCTAATACTGTATTGACAGATGCTTTAAATGCCACTCTTGTTACTATGAATGGTAATGAGATGGTGTTATAGAATGATATGGGTAATGCTAGAGTGGAAAATGCTAAACTTCCTCCAGGATATATTCCTGTAGGTATGAAAGAATATGGTGGAATTATTTATATAGCTTGTTATAATCCAACTACTAATAAAAGTTAGATAGGTTGTTTTCCTTCACCTCAAAGATAGAAAACTGCTACCCAAATATCGGAAATAACTCCTACTTTTAAATTCCCTGATGTTACTTTTATAGAAGAATAGAATGGAGAAAATTGGTATAAAATTAATAGTCTTTTAACTAAGTGTGAAATTTTTCCTAAAGGAACTATTATTAGATCTGGAGATAAGTTTTCTGTAGGGTTATCTATAGCCGATATATTTGGCACAAATGATTCTAATTATACTGGGGAACATTATATATCTAATTATAATAATGTAGAAAATGGATTAGTGACGACTCCGATGAACAGGATGTATACTTTTGGAATAGCTACTCTTGATAATAATGGACAACTAAGAGATATTACTAGTTAGTTAAAACGTTATAAAGACGGAAATCAAATTTAGTTTTCTAATATTGATTCTGATTTATATAAATTTAATTGTGGATATTGGCAAAATGAAATGTCTACAAAAGATAAAGATGGATTAGTATCTTCGGAATTAATGGATTAGACTAATGTTTAGAGTAAATTAAATACTTATAATAGTAAATTATTTGGTAGATTATTTTTATATGCCAAATATAATGTAATAGACAATGTAGATATAAGTGTTGTTGGTTATAAAAAATCTGATGTATCTAGCAGTATTAAAAATCCTATTTATTCAAATACAAAATCTCAAGAAGATGAAAATAATAATATTAAAATTGATTCTTCTGTAGTTCTTCTTATATATGCAAATTACAAATATAATTGTCCAGATGGATCATCTTTTTTAAATGGTAAAAATTTAGTAGACCCCTATGAAGGATATAAATATTATTTTGATAAATATGACAAAAGTATTATTAGGGGTTTATTATTAACTTTAAAAATAAATAATAATATAACACAGTAGCTATTAAACTTTGATATTCCATTAGAAAATAATGAGTGGTATACTGTTGGTTACGGTTATCCTGTGTATGACCCTATTACTAATTTATATTCTTTTTCTTAGTTATTTACAGTTCCTATTAATATTCTCTCGGACCAACATATAGAATGGAATATTACTCCAATTATGAGATTTTTTGACGGAGGATTAATAGAAGGAGGGCAACTTCCAGATAAAGGAACTAATGGTAGCTTAAATACCGGAAATATAAATTCAGGAGTAATGAGACTAAATACTTGGAACTATTATATTAGCGGCAGTAGAATAAATCTACGTTGGGGTTATGAATCTTATCCTAGAGATAATGATGTTATTAGTGATATTACTTTTTCTTTCTATGATATAGCCACTGGAGAAATTAAATTAAATCAAGATGGTACTATAAATTCAGGAAGTATTCCTAGATGGACTTATATTACTAAAAATAGACTTAGTTATAATGGTACTTTTTCTGAAAATTTTGATATAAATAATTTTATATCAAATAAAGATAGCGTTAATATATTTACTCCTAATAAACTATTTTATGTAAGAATTTCATATACTTATAATGGTATTCCTAAAGAAGATTATAGATGGATGTTAATAACTGGGTTATATAATCCTTCTTATTGGGGAACTGAAGAATACTCAAGCATTTAGGATTATAATGATTTCCTAAAATGTTATTATATATCAGATAATAAATATTATATTTTTAATTTTGGTTATTCTGAATTAGATGTAAACATAATTACTTAGGAAGGCTATTCTGTGATAACTGAAAAAGGCTACTCAGTAGGAGGTTGGTAGTATATAGAAAATGGTAAAGGGGTTTGGGAAGAAGTAGTAGATAAAGAAAAGATAGATGAAATTATTGAAGGTAAATAGAAAATACCAGAGGACTACTATAATATGAAAGTTACAGCTTCTTTATAGAGTACTAACACAACAGTTACTTCTTATTCAGATTCTGGTAAATTTATTTCTGCAAATATAGATAATGTACCTGAACATATCAATGAAACTTATAAAACTTCAGGAAAATTAATATCAATAGTTTCTTTAAATAATAATGTTCCTCATGCTCTGAATATATCTAAATGGATTCCTACTATTAAAGAAGTAGATACTAAGCACACTTCTGATATAGAATACGAAGGTACTGTGGAAGACTCATAGAAATTATAGATAGAATTGAAAAATGTTAATACTATAAAAAGTGACAATACTATTACCACTACTTATAGTAATACTGAATTTAAAACTTTATTTGGAGGAAAAGCAGGGGAGTGTTCAATACGTATATTAAGTTCTCTAAGTACTTTACCAGAGTTAGAATCCATAGGTGCTCCTTTAGAGGGAGGATCTAATGTGCTAGAACACTTCTACGCTATACATACTTTTATAGAGTCTGATGGAAAATGTGATTTTAAAGTGGATATTTGGCCTGTATTAAGTGATCAGAAGTACTATGATTTAGGAGAATTAACTATAGCTGATTGGAAAAATAATGAATCCAGTCATGCAGGATAGGGATTAGTTAATTATGGTGGTAGAATATATACTAATTATGGAGATAGGTATTTAAACACTAATAGCTCCTTTAAAGAATAGTTTGAAAAGCTTCCTAAAAATTATAATATAATAATATTAGGAAGTTTAGCCAGAACTGCTATGTCAGAGGATTCTAAAAAACAGACTAATAATACTAGTATAGTAGTATTAAAATAGGATGGTTCTATGTAGTATGAAAAAAATGATTCTGATAGAACTGTAGAATATCCTGGACGTATATTTGTATTAATTAGAGATATAACTGGAGAATTTACTTTAGTAAATTATGTGGAGGAAAACTCTAAAACTACGTTAGATGCATTAAAAACTGCTTGGAAAAATTTTAAAGAAAATAATATTAACCAATATAGTTATTATAATTCAGATAATTCTCAAAAATTATATTCTATTATAAGTGATTAGTATTACAGTAAAGCATATAAAGTTTCTGTTACTTATAATATTAAAGCATCTATTTCTAGTTAGATATTTTAGAAAGATTATTTATCTGTATTAGAAGGATTTCAAAATTCTTAGGTAATAACTCTTAATATAAATACTACAAAGGACGTTACACTAAATAATATTACTGCCGAAAATACTATATGCACAATACCTTCAGCTAAACATTTAATAGAAGATATTGCCAATAATACATCTATAGCTTACATTAATAGTGATAATATTCTTTAGTAGGATAGTGAAGGAAATCCTTTAAAAGAAGGAGTTGTTTATAAATATGATGGAACAAAAGGCTTAGTTAAAAATAATTAGTTAAAAATACAAGATAATACATTATATACGTGTAATGTAGGTTCTAAATTAGGAACTTACCCAAAATATGGATGGAGTTCAAAAGATTCTTCATCCCATTGCACAGCAACTTTAGGAGGTATGTCTATGATAACTTTAAAGGACATCTCATCTTATAGCATACAATAATGAATATTACTATTAAACCTTTTTTATATCAATTAAGTAATAAAGGTTATATGGCATGGGAATATAATCCGTTTCATAATCTTAGAATTACAGACACTAAAAGTGCTACTAGTACTAAAATATTAACATATAATATTTAGAATTAGTTTGACACAAAAAAAGTTACTTCTTTAAAATTTAAATTAGCAAAATCTAGTAATCGTATAGTTTACGATTATAATTTTCATACTAAAGAAGATTTAAAATGCAGTAGTATGTCAGACTCTTCTGTAGCTCATATTATTGAAGCCCTGCCATGTATGAAATATACTTATTATTACTTAGATGATAATGGAAATATGAATGATAAAATATATATTACAGAAGAATCATTTTTTAGTATAAATGATTGTGAATATAATTTTCCTAATAGATATATTTTTAATTCTGATTCCTATATACGTACAGATGATGAACAAAAGTTGCCAGACGCGAATATGACCATTAACAATTTATAGAATTATAAATTTAATATAAATTCTTAGAATTGGTTAGAATCTGGTATTATATATATACAAATTAACTCTGAAGAATCTGACAATGTAGAAGCTGGTAATATTGTAGATTTAGATACTTCCTTATTAAATTTTGATTTGGAACATCCAGTTACTATGGATATATAGCCATCATATGATGGAACCGTTAATGTTATTTTTAATGATAATAAAAATATTCCAAGGTTAATTAATTCTAGATTCTCTACTACAGAATTAAATACCTATGAAATAGTCGATAGAGTTGGAGATAATGATACTAATATATATGATTAGAATTCTTTTGACTTAGATTCTTCTTTATATAAACGAATAAATAGTATTCCTAATGTTAAATTTCTAGGAATAAATTCTTCAGGATAGTTAAAAGTAGGAAATTATAATTTTTACTTTAAATATGCTGATGCCGACGGTAATGAGACGGACTTTGTAGCAGATTCTGGAGTAGTAGCAATATTTAAAGGAAATGATTGTGATCCATTCTCTATTGATGGGGGAATAAGCGATGAAAATGCTTTTAAAGCAGTATCTTTTTAGTTAGACAATATAGATTATAGTTATAATTATATAACTGTATATTATACTAGAAATACTGGAGATAGTTATTAGACTAGAAGTACTAAAGCTTATAAAATAAATGATAAATATATAGTTAAACATTAGATTTGCACTATTAATGTAACTGGTTTAGAAGATTCGACAGAAATACCTATTTCCGAAATTAATAATTAGTTCTTCTAGGTAGATAAAGTAAAAACTAGTGCTCAATGTTAGAATAGATTATTTTTAGGCAATGTAGCTAAACCTGATATTCCATATAAGGATTTAACTGACTTAAGTTTGAGAATGCTTCCTATATTAAATAGTGTAGATTCAAAAAATAATATAGGCGAAGTAGGTTTTAATTATACCGACGATAGCAGTATTATTAATAGTTATGAATACTATAATGTAAAGAATATATATTACAATGTAGGATACTGGGATAATGAAATATATAGACTTGGAGTGGTATATATAATGTCAGATAACTCTTTATCCGAGGTATTTAATATTAGAGGAGGTAATAATATTAAAAATATTACAGATTATACTCTTACTAACTCTGAAATAAATCCAGAAATACTATATGATAACAATGGGAATAGGCAGTATATAACTATTGATGAGGATACAAACTGTTTACATGGAGGAAAATCTTTAGAAAACTCAAAAGGAGTAGTAAGATTTACTAAAAATATCTAGGGTAATGATTATATTCATTATATTCAAGTATTAGTTCCGACAGTAGTATTGAAATATTTAAAAGATACTTACGATATTAAAGGTTTATTTTTTGTAAGATAGAAAAGAAATCCTACATTATTAGCATAGGCTTTCACAATGTCCTATGATTCTGAAGCGTAGTGCCCAGCTATTTATTGTAAAGAGACCAATTACATAGAATCCTTTCTAACTTAGCGTCCTACAGAAACTACCAATAAAAAGGGACTTGCGGCAATTATAAATAAATATTTAGAAAGTAAGTAGTCTGGTAAATTAGTTTAGGATTATGATAAACATTTATATGTATTAAAAAATACTAAGAATAACAATGATGTTGTAACTGCTATATGTCCTGAATTTATGCTTAATTAGTCTCGTTATAATTCTTTATTTACTGGAACAGATTATGTTATTGAGTCTGTTAATAAATATGGAGAATTAGAATGGTAGGATACTAATCATAGAATGTATAATGCCACTGGAGGAAATTTTATAAACTACACAGGTAAAGCTAAAATTATATCAGTAACTGATGATACTCCTTCAGTAGCTATTGGAGATACTATTTTTAGAAGTAAACTAGGAGATGCTGAAGAAGCTTATTAGTTTAGATATATTGAAGTCAATAATAGGTCTAAAAGTGATGCTTATAATTTAGTAAGGGGAATTTATTCTCCATATCTTGGAATTGTGTCTAAGGGTAATTTATCTTATAATTCATTAATAAATATTTATATTCCAGGATATTCAGAATCTTAGATGGGTAATTATTTTGCAATTCGATATGATGATAACACAGCTTATTACTCAATAGGAGATAGAATTGATATAAATACTGCTATACATGATTGGAAAGAACTAGATAGTAACAAAAATTATCAATATACAACTCTAGCAAGAGGAGATTGTTATTTATGCACGTTTACACATAGATTAAATCGTAATTTTGCTGATTCTTCTAATCCTTACAATGATGAAATTTTAGATGAAGATACTTGGAAAAATAATTATGATGCTAATAATTCTGAGAAATTATAGAAAATAAATAGAGGAGATGTTAATGCTGTATAGTTAGGAAGTTGGATTACTTTTAAATTAAGGAGTTCTACCAATTTATCTATTCGTTCTATTGATGGTAGTAATCTTAATGAAAAAGGTATATTTGGTAGACCTAGAGCCTGGTATCCATATTAGCAAGACTTAATTTCAGGTAATAACAAAATACCAGAATCTTATTTATATAATGATGGATTACGTAGTACATTAAATGAGAAATATTATTTTAATGTTCCCGAAGTACCATATATAAAAAACATTTACTAGAATCGTATTATATATTCAGATATCGCAATAAATGATGCCTATAGAAATGGATATAGAGTATTTAAATCTACTAACTATGTAGATTATACTAAAGAATATGGCTCTATTATAAAATTAGTTCCTATGGGGTCTAGTTTAATATGTGTATTTGAACATGGTGTAGTACTTTTACCAGTAAATGAACGAATACAAACTGGAGAAGGTGATGGGGGAGCAATTTTTATTAATACTAAAAATGTTCTTCCTGAAAATCCATAGGTAGTACTTTCAGATATGATAGGTTCTCAGTGGGCTGAGAGTGTTGTAAAGACCCCATATGCAGTATATGGAGTAGATACTGTAGCTAAGAAAATTTGGAGGACTGACGGGCATCAATTAGAAACTATTTCTGATTTTAAAGTTAATAAATTTTTAATTGATAATTTATCATTATCTGAGCGTGAAACAACTCCTATTATAGGTGTTAGAAATGTAAAGACTCATTATAATGCAAATAAAAGTGATGTAATGTTTACATTCTATGATTAGAAATACGGATTTGAAGATAAAGCTTGGAATTTATGTTATAATGAAATTACTAAATCATTTGTAACATTTTATTCTTGGTTACCATCTTATTCTGCTAATATAGATAATATTTTCTTTACCTTTGATAGAAATGTATCTAAATATATAGCAAAATTAGGACTAAGTAATATAGAAAGTAACAGCAAGAGTGGATTAGTTGTAAGTGCCAATGTCTTACCAATTAATTCTTCAGACGCCTATACTAATGATATAATGCAAATAGAAGGTATATATGATAGATATATTCCTGAAAATTTAGGATAGACTAAAGTTACTTTAGAAATTTTGCCTGGGCTAAATCATTCCGAAAAATACGTATAGTTTCAGTACTTTGCTTAGGATGGAAATTCTGTAGTAAGTAAGGAGTCTATGATACTACCAAATATTAATATTAATTCTGATGGAACTATTGAGTAGGGAAAGGCATATATAGAAGTAATGGTAGGTGATATATTAAGAGAATGGGATAGAAGACAATCCGAAGAAGAAAAAAATCAAATAGCTTCAGATAAACGAGAATACTTAGTTCCTTCTACTATTAGTGCAGCAGGATTGGGTAATTATTATAAAGTATATAAAATATTGAATAATAATTTATTAGCTATTAATATTAGGGCTACTTTAGGAACAGAAGAATCTGATTCTTCTGATACTTTTGGTAAAACTTCGCTAATTAATAGTGGATATTATGATTTTACTTTATATTTCACCTTCTCAGAATTTTTCTATAATAAACAGAATACTGAAGTAACTAAATTATTGCCTGCATTCTTAACCAATTTTTGGAAACATGGACAAGCGGGAATTATTGATACACAAGAACATATTAAACCATGTTATTGGTATAATAAACAACATCCATTTGAATTTGAATTTGTCGTAAAAGATAACTCAGTTAAATAGAAAATTTGGGATAATCTTTAGATTATATCAAATAAAGCAGAGCCTGAATCATTCCATTTTGAAATTAATGGTGATAGTTATGAATTTAGTAAAGACAAACCTAATATGTGGTATAGATAGGAATTAACTAAAAATACCTATCAAAACTTAGGTTCTGATATAACTTATGACCATTTATATAATGATTCTAAACGTGGAATAACTCCTGTACAAAACATTAAATCAACAATCTTTCCATTATATTATAATAGATTGGATTCTGTTAATGAAATAGAAGACTATTACCACATTATGACATCTCCTTCTGATAGAGACTATTCTAGATTATCGGGTTCTGAAATAGTTCGATATGAAGATTTAAATTAGTATAACATATCTACTCATATTAAAAACTTACCAATTCCTACTTATGGAATATTAAAAGGAAATTCTTATTACTAGGAGGATGAATGGTACATTTAGATACCTTCTATAAATATAGCTTAGAAAAATGAGGCTACCTGGAAAGATGGTAAACCTCCTATTGTATTAAATTGGATTCCTAATGACTTAGATAAAACTGAGATTAGTGATGAAGATTTACCTAATACATATAATATAGGAAATGTAGATACTACTGGATGGACATACCGATAGTAGATACCTATGAAAGATAAATATATAAAAATAAAGATACGATATACAGGAAATGACTTAGCTATCATTACTGGAATATTAACAACATATAGACTAAGTTATGTATAAAAAAATTAAAAAATTTCAATCAGGGGGAGGCGTAGGGTAGTCTCTCCCTAATCCTGTCTCTTCTTTTAATCCTAATCTTGCCAGCATTACTGCTTAGTAGAATCTAACTTTTAATACTCCTGATATAGGTACTATGGCAAGTAATTAGTTTTCTAATTTTTCATCAGATATTACTGGGTATAGTAATGTTCCTTAGACTGTAACTTCAAAATCTGGATTTACTAGACCTGATATGTCTAAAATGAATTTACAATAGATGGAAGCATCTATAAAACCATCTTTTGGAAAATAGTTAGGAGCTAATATATAGAATTATGCTGCTTCTTATGCTATTAATAAATTAAGTGATTCTGTAGGTTTAAACAGTGCTATTAATGGTATTACTGGTGGGCTTACTAGTTCTAATGGAATAGCCACTAGAATGATAGGAGGAGCCACTAATGCCGCATTGAAAGGAGTTGCTAGTGGAGCCATTAAAGGGGCTGCACAAGCTGCTAGTAAATCATTAACTACTGCTGCTCTAGGTTCCGGATTAAAAGCTGGAGCTAAAGGAGCCTTATCTTCTATGGGAAGTGCTGCTGGCATTACAGGTTTAGCTAATGCTGGTATTCAAGTAGCTTTTGGAAATTAGAGAAAAGCAGGTTGGGAGAATGCCATAAATACTGTTGGAGGTATAACTTCTATGATTCCTGGAGTAGGATGGGGATTAGGTGCTGGTTTAGCTGCCTTTAATCTTATTGGAGGTCTTACAGGAAAGAAAACTATAGCTGCTACTGGTAAAGACTGGCAATCTCGATAGGCTTAGAATCAAGTCTCAGGAAGTTATAGTGGGGCTATGGAAGATATTGCAGATGCTGAATCTAGGGAAGGTACTTATAGTGGGTGGAACTCTAGTGGTAGACATAAAGCTAATAGACTTATTGCAAAAACTAATGGATGGAAAGATACTATGTGGGATTGGAGTTAGAGAAATGATTTAAATGATATTAGAAGTAATCAAATGAGTTCTATTAATAGTAATCAATACCAAACTGAATTAAGTGGTGGTTAGGACTTATCCAACTCAGGAAGAATGTTAGTTGCTAAGGAAGGAGCTAAATTATTCGATACTTATAAATCAATAAAGGAATATACTAAAAAAATAAAGTCCGCAAAATAGGGGTCTAAATTAGAAATACAAGAATCTAAGATAAAAACATCTATTATAGATAAAGAATTAGAAAGATATTATGATGACCCTTTATTCTCTACTAAATCTAAATATAACGATGATTTTCATTAGGGAGGAAGTTGGTCTGAGGATGGTAAAGTATTTACCCCATCTAAATTTTCTTTATTTAATTTTACAGAAGACTAGATAAAAGAAGCATTATCTAATGAATTTCCTGATGCTACTTTAAATATATCTGATGAAGTACGAGCTTTTAAAGAAGGAGGAAAAGTTAATTCTAGGGACATGAATGTTATTCCGGAAGGAGCACTTCATGCTAGATTGAACCATATGAATAACGAAGAACTTACTAAAAAAGGTATTCCTGTAGTAGCTAAAGATGGAAACAAACTAGAATAGACTGCTGAGATTGAAAGAAATGAGATAGTTTTTAATTTATCAGTGACTAATAAACTAGAAGAACTTATGAAAGATGGTTCTGCTAAAGCTGCATTAGAGGCAGGTAAATTATTAGTTGAAGAAATTCTTCATAATACTATAGATAACACTGGACTAATAAAGGAGGTTGAATAATGGCAGAAGTAAATAATAAAGAATCTAACTTAGTAAATATTACTATTGGAGATAAAAAATATAAAGTAGAAATTGTTGATACTCCTGAAAAATAGGAAAAAGGCTTAATGGGTCGAAAGTCTTTGCCTTCAGATTAGGGAATGTTATTTATATATGATGAGCCTCAAAATATGTCATATTGGATGAAAGATACTTCTATTCCATTAGATATAATTTTTATAGATGATGATATGGAAGTAGTTTCAGTTAAATAGGGACAACCAATGTCCGAAGAGCCTATTACTGAAAAAGATGTTCAATATGTACTTGAGGTAAATAGTGATTCTGGAATTGAAGAAGGAGATTAGCTAATAATAGAAGATTCTGATGAAAATGAATATTCTATGCATATTCTTTTTCCTGATGGTTCTGTACAAATGAATTTAAAAGGAGGAGAAAGAATTGTTAGTAGAAGAGAGACTAAGATACTTATTAAGAAAGCAAAAAAAGCAGAAACATCTAAGACTGATGGAGCCTATCGAGCTCTTGGACGATATATCTTTAAAGTTTTACAACGCCAAGATTCCCGTGAGCCAGAATATGTCGATAGCCCAAAAGATAAAGATGATACTGATAAATAATTTAATGTTATAATTATATAAATTTAGTTTTAGTTATTATTATTTTGTACGAAATAAAACTATACATATAGTTATAAAAATGAAGTTTAACTAATTATTAATTATGGAATACAAGTTTATTAAAAAATTTTAGGATGGAGGAGCAATGGCTCCTGAACAAGCTGCTCAAGGTGCAGAATAGAGCGCTCCTGCTGGTTAGGAAGCAGGTGCTGAGCAAGATCCAATGGCTATGCTATTGTAGGCATCAGCTCAGGCTTTGTAGAATCAAGATTGTAATATGGCTATGCAAGTATGTCAAGCTTTGGTACAAATGGCTCAACAAGGTCAAGGCGGCGCTCCAGAAGAGGCAGGTCAACCGGTATATCGTAAAGGTGGAAGACTTGTTCGTAGAATTAAGAAGTAATTTAATGTATAAAATTAATAGGGGAGCATCTTATGGTGTTCCCCTTTTTTAATTTATGGCAGAAAAAAATATAAAAATCTCAGGAATAGGCGATGTAACTCGTGAAGATTTTATTCGAGCAATTACTGATCCAGATAAATTTAGAGAATTTGCAGACTAGCAAGGTTGGGGTAATAAACGTCGCTAGTTAGCATGGAATTCTCTCCATAACTATGCTCAAGGAGTATAGAATGGTGAAATAAATGAGATAAATGATATGCATCAAGTAGTTGACGATACTGGTGCTAGAACTAATAAGAAAGAAAAATATAATTTAATAGGAAGTAAATTTGATGCTAATGGTGCCACAGCGGCATTTATGAATTAGATAGCTAAAAATATGTCTACGAATTCAAATTCTACGGATAAGACTTTGAAAGCTATACCTACTGTTACTTCTTATTTGAATAATTACTTATTTGGAAGTAACAATCCTGATTGGGCTTTGTTTTAGAAAAATGATACTTTAACAAATGGAGTATATGGTATAAATAGTAGAACTGCTAAATTAAAAGAAGGATTACAAAATTATAAAAATGAATTAACTACTAATAGTGCTCAATATAATTGGGATGGAGTTGCTAAAGATGCTCTTTATAAAAATTTAGATGCAGCTATAGCTTCTTCTAATATAGCTACTTATGCTCCATTAGGTATTACCTCTGATTATATCAATAATGCTTTAGCTACCAAAGATTTAAGTAGCACCGTATAGGAGCAGCCTTCTGAAAATAATCAAATTTAGCCTAGTCAATCTTCATAGGGGGTAACTGATGAACAATTATTAGCTATGGATGGAAATAAAGATTTAGCAGATTTAGTTGCAGCTAATCCTACTAAAAAAGCTGATTATATAGCTTAGGCTAGAGAACGTTTGGCTAATCAAATTACATTAAGCGAGCAAGAAGCTTAGAGGAACACTAAAGCTTATCAGAATCAAATAGTTACTTAGAAATAGTAGTAGTATAATCAAGAAATGCTAGATTGGTATAAATCTTAGACTTTTAAACCTGAATATACTGCTTAGTTAGGAAGCTCTTATGTAGGTTCCCCAGGAGGAAAAGAAAGTAGTACTTATTTAGATAACTTAAATTTTAGTGATAAAGACTTTCAACTAAACAGTCCTAGAACAGTCTCAGCCATAGCCAGTCTTACTAAGTTTAAAAAACCAGAAATTAGAACTGTAAAAACTATTAATGGAACTTCTTCTATAAAATTAAATAATAAATTAGATGTATTAGCTTACATGTTACAATTTAACGCTAAAAACAATCCTAATTTTAAAAAATATTTTACAGATGTATCTAATTCAGTAAATAAACCTGAAGGCTCTGTTTATAGAATAGATGCTTTAAAAGATAATAATGGTTCTTATGTATATGTAAAAAAGAATGGTAATAATTATGAATTTTATCGTTCTAAACCTATGGATGCTTTATATAAAGAGCATTTAGCTAAAAAACATAAATTAGGAGGTATTATTACCAAATTTTAGCAAGGAGGCGCTGCTGCTTATAATGCAAAATTAAAACAAAAATAGCAACAAATTTAGAAAATTAAAGAATAGCAAATTCAATCCCAACCACAATCAGCTCCTAAAGGTAGAACTACAATAAAGAATATGAGTAGAAATACTGATACTCTTACTACTGCTGATAAAGTAGCTATTGGAGCAGCTACCGCTGATTTTTTAGCTTCATTTACTGCTAATCCTATAGCCAATGGAGCAGGTACCTTATTAACTACTGGGGCAGATTTAGCTAGTGATATAAGTCATGGAGCTTCTATGGGGCAAGCTGCTGGAAATGCTGCCATGAATTTAGGAATGGGTTTAATAGGATTTATTCCTGGATTAGGAACAGCCACTAAAGCTAAAAAATTAAAGAAAATATTATAGTTTTCTTCAGGAGCCATTTAGTCTTATTTTATAGCTAATAATTTTACTGAGGGAGTATAGTCTTTAGGTAAAGTATTAAATGGCTCGGCTACTGTACAAGATTATAAAAATCTTATTTATGGATTACAAGGAGCTAAAGGCGCTAGTAATTCCATAGTAAACGCTTCTAAACGTAGAGGAGCATCTAAAGTAATAAATTCTTTACCTGATAAATTCAGTGCAGGAGAAGCTAAATATACTTTTAAAAGTAATGGAAAAGAAACTCAAAGACTAACCTCTGCACAAGTAAAAGAACTTTAGGAAAAAGGTTCAGAAGGAGCATCTGATGATATTAAAAAATTATTAAATGGGGTAGTAATAAAACCTAAGGAAAATAAATGGTATAGTATTAATAAAAAACCGATTGAGTATTAGTATAAACCTAAAGAGGAAATACAAAAAGCTTTAGATGATTTAAATATACAATCTTAGAAATCTAGTATGTGGAATCCCGGAAAATAGGATTACTTAGCTATGACTTCTGAACATAACTGGTCTTTGCCTAGTATTTCATTACACTTTGGAAAAAATAGTACTAACGAAGTTATTAGTAGAGGTAAAATAAAACCTACAAATACTTCTGATATTTCAACTCCTATAGCTAAACCTACAAATACTTAGAAGCCTAAAAAGAAAAATTTTGATAAAGAGAAAGAGGCTGGATAGATATTAAGAACCTTTAGAGCTGAAAGAAATAATTATAAAACATATGATTAGGTCTTTGCTGAACGTAGAGATGCTTTGTAGAAAAGTATTCAAGAAAGAAAAGCTTTAGCCAAGGATTTAGCTAGAGGAAAAGCCGAACTTAAAAATGCTCAAATTGATACCCAACTACGAAATAATCTTCCTAGTATGGGATAGAGAATAGTGTCCCCTGAATCAGTTAGAACAGAAGCTAATCGTCAATTTGCCTTAAGTTGGGTTCCTGATAAACCTAAACCTGAATTAAAGGGTTCTGCTAGGACTAAGAAATAGGCTATGTATGAAAGAATATTTTCCCCGTCAACAGCAGAAAGAGTTGGAACTGGATCTACAGTGTAGCATCCTTCTAGAAGAACTGTGGAGAATAGAAAACAATTACAAAATGCAATATAGTAGGAATTTTTAGCTAGATAGAGATAGTAGAATGCTCTTATATTATCACCTACTGAAAGTAAATAGGCTATATATTAGCAAATGTTTTCTCCTACTTTAACTAAACTAAATAATGAAGCCCAAGCTATGGGAATGAGAGCAAAGCCTTCTAAGTAGGATGTTAAATCTGTAAAGAGTTAGGAAGTGAAAACATAGTAGAAGCAAAGTCGCCAAAGAAAAGCTTCAGAAGTCATGGAAGCTTTTAAAAATACTTCAAGTAATAATACTAAGGGGCATAACAAAAACACAAATCTTCCTCATAAACAATCTAATAAGAAAAAGAAAACTAGTAGGGATAATAATATTAGAAGACGCTAGGATGGAGGAATATTATATGATTATAATTTCTTAAAATCTGTTCATGCTTTCCAAAAGGGTGGTATTATTAAAGCTCAAAATGGTACTAAAACTAATAACAATATATGGGCTGGTAATAATTAGGACTATGGTTACAATACTTATTTAAATAGAATATACGGAGATAATGATGTTTTATCTTGGATGAGAACTCATTATAATGGTAACAATGCTACTAAGGCATATGCTGATTATGTTATGAAAAATGTAAATGACCGTAGTACTTATGGTATAAATAACTATAATAATGCTTCTACATATACAGCTAATAATGGTATTACTACTTTTAATACAGGTTATTAGAATAATGGAAATACTTTAAATTATACTTTATTTGGTAATAACTCTGATAATTATACTAACAAAAAGGGAGTAGCTTATAATCTTATAAATTTTACTAGACCAAATAATGCTATGCATACTGGAGATAGTTATAATACTGACTCTAGTAAAGCTTATATAGATAATGCTTTAGGTTTATAGACTTATTCTCGTGTAGCATCCTTAACTGATTCTAATATTAAATCAGGAGGATTTGGAGATTGGGGAAAATATTGGAAGGATTAGGGTAATACTGGGGCTTATTATTATATAGCTCCTAATGACATCTCTGGTAAAGGATAGTGGATTCCTACTAATGATAAAACTTTAAATGGCTATTAGGATTTTGAAACTGCTCCTTAGACTACTTCAAAAGAATCTTCTAAAACTACTCCTACTAATATTGGTAAAAAGTCAATATTTGATAAAGGTAAAGAATATCTATCTAAATTAACTAGCAATCCAGGTAATCTATATAATGCAGTTGAAACTGGAAAATACTTATTAGCCAATAAAGCTACTAATGATATATTTAAAATAAAAACTCCTAACTTTACTATTTCTCCTAAGCATACTAGTTATTAGGTAATGGATAATTTAGCTTAGCAAAATGCTTATCATAGTAAAGCTGCTGAAACTCTAAATTAGACTTCTAGACCTATTACTTCTAGTGGTCAATTATAGACAGCTGCTTAGCAAGAAAGTATGAATAATGCTAATAAATTATTTTTATAGGGTAATGTTGAGAGAAATACTTGGTTAGAAGGATAGAAATAGTAGGCTTATAAGGCAGGAATGTATAACATGGAAAGCTCTGTAGATACTGCTAATGCTAATGCTCAATAGGCATATAGAACTAGAATGATTAATGAATATCAAGACCCTAGAGACCGACTCAGAGGATTGGCTACTAATAGACAAAATTGGATTAATGCTTTAGAGAAATTTAATGTTATTGATCCATACGTTGAAAGAAAAAATGCTCAACAACAATATGGATTAGCTAAAGCTCAATGGGATTATCAAAATGATGCGGATGTTTTAGCTGCTTCACAAAAATATCAAGCATTATTAAAGTAGCATCAAAATGATTTAAATTTTAATGCTTGGGATACTTAGTAGTATAAAAATCTAATAGCTGCTCAAAAGAAAGCCGGAGCGAATTATTATAATAATATGTATCAAACATATGGCATTAAAAATCCTGGATTTACTTTTAAAAAAGGAGGTAAACTTGAAGATATTTCAAAATTTAATACTAAAGAATTTTATAATACAATAAGACATAGTATAAATACCGCTACTAAACAAGGAGGAGATTTAGGTAAACTTATTAATACTTTATTTAAGAAAAGTAATAAGAAATGAATTTAAAAATACAGAAATTTGCAGAAGGAGGAACTTCCTCCTCTGCATTTTTTTATCAGCCTTTAGCTATGGCTACTACGGGAGTTGAAGCAGAATCAGATACTGCTAAACTTATAAAAGCCATGACAGCAGCTAATAAAAAATCATCTAGTAATGATGATAAAGGGAAAATAACAGATAAAGATTTTCTAGGATTACTAAAAGAAGTTGATGGTCTTCCTAGTGACATCTTAAAATTATATACACAAGCTCAAAATTTTTGGGCTGACCCAACAAATACCGGAGATACTAATTATTCTAATTTTGCATAGTTGTTAACCAGAATGTCTTTACAAGCTAAAATTGCAAAATTTAATAAAGAAGTTTGGAATAAATCTAGAGATACTATGTTTGCTAACCATGCCGAAAATGAGATGGCAATTACAGATTAGGGTGATGTAGTAATAGAAACCAAAGATGGAGGGGTAGATACTATATCTATAGATAAATGGAAGCAAAATCCATACGCATATAAAACATTAACAAATGCAGATGTAATGGAATTACGTGCCTAGAAACTTCCAGGGAATAATGCTATTCTTAATATAGTAAATGGAAGTGTTAGTATGGACTCTATTACAGATAAATTATAGAAAATACTGAAAAATGCCTAGACTAATGAAGTACAATCCTATATAAGTAGTGATAGTGTTAATACAAAATCTGGATTAACAGTACTGGAAGGGTTGGCTTAGAGAGGTTTAGACCCTTCAACATTAACTATGCAAGGCATT
>ERZ808245.461-NODE-461-length-20508-cov-4.952330_pt1 | contig 20508 bp, 25 predicted proteins | sample MGYA00521243_ERZ808245 | MGnify/ENA primary metagenome ERZ808245 (study PRJEB31516, sample SAMN03275576) | gut metagenome | biome: mammalia-associated habitat; material: feces | host: Papio cynocephalus | place: Kenya | collected 2012-07-07 ... | reverse complement strand
TGTCCACCGGATACGAACTCGTGATGTTCGGCGCGGCGTAAGCTTTGTCCCGCGGCGGCTGTTGAACCGACGCGGTTTCCCGCCGTTCCGTTTTTGCCTCTTCCCGCGCCCCGTTTAAAAACTCTCCGCCCGCCGCCGTTCTCGCCGCCCGTTTCAGCGCAAACCTCGCTTTCAACAAAGCTTGTTTATCCAGCCGCTCCCCTTTCTTTTGTTCGGCTTGTTTTTCCTTCGCGCGTTCGGCGGCGATGATCCGTTTCGCTTTTTCCTCGGCGCGTTTTTCAACTTCCTTTTCCACCACGACAACGGGCGGTTTCGGCGGATCGGGCAGCACCGTAAAATAATCGGCGGGGTATTTCACCGTAATGGGAACGGGCTTTTGTTCCGCCGCTTCCTTATCGCACCCCGTCAGCAGCAGCGTTAGGACGATTGCCGTTTTAAGCATACCGTTTTCTCCCCGTACCGAAGTGTAATCGGGTTGATTGTTTCCACCACCAGATACCGCCCGTCCGGCGATTTGCGCACGTTGACGGGCTGATCCACCCGATCGACCACCTGATATGCGACGGGCAGAACTTTGCCTTCGTTATCCGCTCCGTAATCCAGATAGGTGAACCGTTCGTCCCTGAACGACAAAACGGGCGCGATTGTTTTATCTCCGCGCATTTCGACATCGTGCCGAATCTTTGTCGGGTCGAACTTCAATTCGTTCAGCCACGTTTTTCCGCCGTTTCGCGTCAAAGTCGCCAAGCTTTCGACGCTTTCTTTGCGCTTCAAGTCCGTTTCCGTCGCAAAAAAGCTTTTCACGCTCGGCACCGGCGCGTCCACATACACGACCTGATCGCTGATTGTTTCCGACCGGACGCCCTGACTTGCCAGATAGAAGTTATAAATGTTCCCCGACCGTCCGACGACCGTCAAACTCGTGTCCGCGCCCGCCGTCAAGGCTTCGACGTACAGCATCGCCTTGTTGTTCATTTCTTTTTGACGGAAGTTCACGCCGTCCGCCAGAACCGACTGGTCGATAACGTCCCAATCGGGCAGCTTGAACACCGTTCCCATGCCTTCGCGCAATCTGACCTTGAACGTCCGCCCGCGTCCCCAGACGAACACTTTGTTTCCCGCTTTCGTTTCCGTCTTCTGCTTTTCCCAAGCCTTTTGCGTCATCGGTTCAGGCGGAACATCGCCCAGCACCGCGTCAATGCTTTTCAGCAGCTCTTGCGGTTTTGGCGCAAGCGTTGCGGCGTTCGCCGCTCCCGCCGCCGTCAGCGCGATTAAAAAAAGTATCCGTTTCATCGTTTATTCTCCTTTCGGATTTCCTTTGACCGATACGGCGTAGTTTTCCACGATCAAGCCGAACGGGTTGACGCCCGTTTTCGCGGCGCTCGCCTCTATGCCCGCCAAGCGCGCTTTGAACGTCGCGACAAAAGTTTTCGTCCGGACTTTCACGCCGCTTTTGCGGTCGGTCGCGACATACTCCGCCCGCCACACGTCGTCCGCGTCGGGGATTTGTTCCAAACTCTGCACAAACACGTCCCGCGTCAGTTCGTTTTTGGCGTAATAGACCAGAGGACTGTCGGGATTGCCCGAACTCATGTGTTCCGCGAACAGTCTGAACCATTGCGGGTGGGTGAACGTTTGCACCCATTTGAACCGCTCGTCGTCATCCACAAAGTTGATTGTTTCCCGCTTTTCCACATACTCGGTCAAAGTGGAGCGGACATACTGTTCTAGGGTCGAACGGTCGATTTGCTCGGGCAGCAGACGCACGATTTGCGCGCCGTCCGTCATCGACACGAACACGGTTTCCGTTTGTTTCAGCGGCAGCAAAGCCAGCACCGCGCAGAAACTGCCGACGGTCGCGAACACGCTCGCCCCCGCGATTTTGCTTAACACCGCGACCGATTTTTCCAATCGGCGCAGATAACTCGCGCCGTTCGTCGCGGGCTGGTCAAGCGTCGGTTCTTCCCCGTTCATTCCCCGACCCTTTCCACAAAGCCGCACTTAAAGCAGTCTTTCAGCACCGCAAGCGCGATCATCGCGTCCAGCCGCAATCCGCTGTCGTTCGGCAGAGCTTCTTCCAGCCGCCGTTGCAGCGTCTCCCCCCTTTCCAAATCCAGATAACTCTGTCTGACCTTGCTGACTTTCCCGACCATGCGTTCTTCCTCCCACGGTTTGTTCGGAAAAAGTCTATCTCTCTACGCAAAAAGCCCCGAATGTCTTTTCGGAGCTTTTTGGGGCTTTTTGTTTTCAACCAGCAAAATTATTTGTTCAATTTATATTTGGCGTATTTCCCTTTATTTACTTGAATTAGCGTTCCGTCCTGAACGAGCTTTCTAATTTCGGAATAAGCTTTGCCGGCGTTGATTTTTAAAAGTTCCATAACATCGCTTTTTGTTATTGTGCCATTTTTGCTTTTTGCAAATTTTAAAATCATCTCCGGCCAGCGGACGCTATCAATGTCAGTCAAACGAACATATTTTGCTCGTTCATTTGTTTCACTATAAACTCGTTGACTTAACGTGTAAAATCTCGATTTTCCACTGCAATGTCCTTCAACAAGTCCGCTTTCAACCATCATTTCAATAGCTGATTTCACTCGACTCTGGCTTAATCCTATTTCGTTTTCAAAACGGCTTAACGTCACTCTTTTTTCCGTTCTGATAATCGATAAGATCATCAATGCGTAAATGGAAAAAGGATTCTTTCGTTTTTCCTGTTCTTCACGAATCATCTTTGCAAACTTTAAATCCGGCGTTGATCTGGGAATAAAAACTTTTACGCTGTTTGCTGTTGATTCAGAATAATCAGGCCAACGTCGTCCATAGACGATTGAGCCTTCATAAATTCTATCTATTCCTCGCCCGGTTCGTTCTGCTAAGCCGATTCTTTTAAGAATATCCGACAAATTCGGATTTCGTCCGTTCGGTTCAGAAGAAATTAAATTTTTAAAGTTAACTCCTTCAACAAAACCTCCGGGATTGCTGATGCTTAAACCTTCATCATCAATTAAAACTCTTGTCATTCCTAACTGCGTATAATCTCTGTGACTGATAGCGTTGACGACAGCTTCGCGAAACGCTCTGGGACTAAACTCTGGAATTGGAATACGAAATAATCCGTCTTGAATTTCCTGTTCAGGATTATATGCTTTAAAAAAAGCTTCTATTTCATCAAACTGTTTTAGCAACGGCTTGCAACTAATTTCATTAACTCTGATTTCCGTCCCCTGAAGAACTTGAAAAGCGACTTTTGCTGTTGGCATATATTTTTCAATTTGTTCTGTTCGTCCCAACAACAACATTCCTGAAACCGTCGGAACCATTGTACCGTTATGTTCTGTAATTAAATGCAGTGCTTGGTTTAGCTCTATATCAGACAATTCTAATAAAGATTTATCTCCGCTAGGGTTTTGCTTAATCACATCTCGCAAGTGATGCTGTTCAATAGGATCCAAATCGTCAACAGAACAGCTTTGAAGAGGTTGGGCTGAAAAATCCAATAGCTTCAACTCAGATAATCTGCTTTGAATTTCGTAAGGATACAGAGGTTTTGTTTCTGGTGTTCCATCAGCTTTTAAACGGCGTTTTAAAATTTTCCCGTCTGACGATGAAACAACCGCGCGACTTTTGGGAACTTCGATTTTTAAAACCGCTTTTCCACTTTCTTCCAGTAGTTCAGCACGAACAGCAATAGACGGGACTGTTTTGTTAGCAATAAGAGCGCACGCTCCGTCTTTATCTTGATGCTCCTTTTTTGTACCCGTGATTGTTCCATCATCTTCGACGCCTAAATAGATACAACCACCCTCTGAATTTGCCATAGCCACGACCGCATCTATCAGCGTTGCATCCGGCAATCCCGCTTTATCGCTTTTAAATTCTATATCTATCGTTTCTTTCCCTGGAATTAAGCGCATTTCCATCTCCCTTTAACTCATTCTAACTCGTTTTTAACTCATTTTAACTCGACTGTCAAATTGATTGAGTTAAATATAAATTAAAATCGAATTAAACAGAGATTTTTCCTTAATTCTTCTTACATTCACGTTTCACATTGATCTGGTTATAAAACCCCCGTTATCTCGCGCAGCGTTTTGCAAAACACCCGCTTTGTCTGACTTTCGGTCAAGCCGACCTCTTTTGCGACGGATTTCCAGCACAGCCCTTGGGAACGGAGCCAGACGATGCGGCGGGCGCGCAGATCGGCGATTTGCGGCATTAGCGTATCCAGAACATAGCACATCACCGCCACGTCTTCGGGCAGGACGAACGGCGGAACGCTTCCGTCTTGCGACAAAAGCAGTTCCGTCTGCGCCGCCGTTTTGAACATTCCGGCAATGTCTTTCGGCGTTTTCATGCTTATCCCAAATTCGGCTGTTCAATCGGCAGACAAGCGCAAGGACTGAGCTTGTAGCTGTCCGTGCCGCTTCCGATGCCTTTGACGCTTTGCGTCGCCGAACACGCCGACAAGACGGTCAGTAAAGCCAATATCGTCAGTTTCTTCATTTCGTTTTCTCCTCTTGTGTCAAAGCCGCGTCAATCGCTATCGTCCCTTCGACGAGCTTTTCTTTCGCGGCGATAATCTGCAAAATGTTCGCGGTTAAGATGTTTTGCTGAACCAAAGCCGCGTGAATGTCCGCCAAAGCCCTGTTTGTTTGCGACAATTTTTCCATTACGGTCAGCGCGCCGTTCGTGTCCTGCACGATCGCCGTCGCCGCCTGCGTCAGCTCCGACGTTTTGGCTTTGACCGCCATGGCGTTCGCCAAGCCGTCGTCAACGCTCTTTTTGTGAAAGTCCGCGCGGGCTTTTTTGACTTTCCGCCATTGCTTTTTCGACCGGTTGTTCGCCGTCGTGATGCCGCGCCACGAATAACCGCCGCCCGCCACGCCGGAAACCGTGTTCAGCGCGCCCTGCACATCGTCGTTTGTCGGCAAATCCAACGCTTGCCGGATATAGTCCTGCGCCGTGCAGATGTTCGTTACTTCAAAATTCATACCGTCCAAAAGGAATTGCGGCGTTACGCATTGAAGCAGTTCGTTCGCGTTCGTGATAAAGCTCTGCGCCGTCAGCGCCAAGGATACTGCCCCGCCGACCGTGTCCGTGATTTGTTTTGTCGCGTCCAAGCCCTCTTTGGTCGTATCCCAAATCGCTTTGCCGTTTTCCAAAATCGCCGCCATCGTCGCGTTCTGCTTGATGCTTTCCGCCAAGCCGTTTGTGTCGATGACCGCCATTTGAGCATTCGCCGCATGGGTGAAAAACAGCATACAGAAGAGAAAAAATTTAAACATACGGCTTTCCCGCAAAAACAACAAACTTCAAAAGTTTTGTTATTTTATGCGGTCTTCATTCAACCGGTTAGCGCGTTTTTGGTGCAAAACGGTGCATTATGGAGCGACAGACACTTCGTTTTCCATAAAATGGCTGCGCTGTTCTATCGTTTTTAAAATTCGCTCATAAACGGGAGAGGAATAAGGCGAAGCGTTCAATTCCTCCGCCAGACGGGCTGATTGTTCCAAAACGGTATGCTTAAAATCAACCATTTGTTTCCAAACACGCTCTTTTGCTTTTTCCGATCCGTCGGCATAAGACAGCCAATGATGTTTGAAAATGTACGGCGCGTCATATTTTTTACCGATTTTCATCGCCATTTTCTTTGACACGCGCGGATAAACGTCCGTATCCATCACATCATAAACCGGAGCCAGCCGAATACCGTTCTTGCCATACAGAATGGAAAAGTTTTTTCCGTGCGCGTCGGCGTTTCCGATTAAATAATTGAACTCGACCATTTTCAGAAAAGTGTCTATGTCCGCAACCGGCAAAGCTGAATTTCTTTTCAACAGAGCGATGCCGTCTTTGACGGACGGACCGCCTTCGACTTCATATTTTTTGGTCGGCGGAATCCCCAACGCCTGACAAAAATCCTCTTGATGCACCCGAACCGTTTTGCCGTCAATCTCCGCGCGATCGTACCTGTCAACCACAAAGCAAGAGATGTCGCCCACTTGAACGATATGCACCTGCGGCGCGGAAAGTCCGCATCGTTTTGCCAGCTTCATGCAGAAAAACTCGTTTTGAACGGAATAATCGATTTCCGCCTGCTCCATAACCGGCTTTAAGATGTGTGTCGTCGGGCTACCGTTTTTAATCAAAAACACTTTGCCGTTCTCATAACCGACTGCCATCTTGTTTTGAGAGCCCGCCAACGAAAGCCTTATACCGTCATGCTCCGCCAATAACGGCTGAGTTTTCATTAAATCCAGCAGTTCCAACAGTTTTTTATCATCCAGCTCTTCCTTATCCGCCTGTTTCGGAGCTTCCGGCGTTTCTCCGACCGGATAGAAAGCAACCGCGCCGGCGCATTCCCGTCCGACCGCCTGCAAAAGCGAAAACGTGTTTTCCTCCGATACGCCCAGATACCGCGCCAAGCGTTTTCTAAACGCTTCATCCGGCAGCAATCCGGAAAAAAAGGGTTCCGTTTGCGCCGTATCAAACTCTTCTTCTTGCAGAGACAGAGAAAGGGACAACGGTTCTTTGGACGACACCAAATAATCGGCGTCATACCGGAACGCAAATCCGCCGCGATCCGTGAAAGTATAAGTTCCCGCCAATTTTTGATTCAGGAAAACATTAAGCGTTCTGTCCGCCATTACAATTCTCCCGCTTTGGCTTCGATATTGACGGTCAATCCCAGCATTTGCAGCACGTTCAGCACTTTTTGAATTTCACAGGTCGGCTTGCCGCGTTCCAACTCTTTGATAAAACGAATACCGACGCCGCTGTACGCCGCCAGTTTTTCCTGCGTTATCTTTTGCGATTTCCGTATGGAATGGATCAATGCGCCCAATTCTTCGCTTGACGTGATTTGCTTCATCAAAGCGTCCCTCTAAAACTATCCCGAACGGTATGATTTTAGCAAATCCAGCGCAAAATACAACAAAATTATCCCGAACGGGTTATTTTTTTGAAAAATTCTCGGTCGGGCGGCGCACCTGAAAACTTGCGTAATCGTTTCAAAAATGATACGATTCGACCGTTAGAATGATACGATTGGAAAAGCAATGTACTCTAAACGTCAAGAAGCTCTGCTGAATTTTATTCAAGCGCACAAATCCGTTCGTCGGGAAGAAATCGAAACTTTTTTGAAGACGGCGGGTTTTCCTGTATCCAAAATAACGGTGCTGCGTGATTTGGATGCGCTGTTAAAAGACGGTTTAATTGCGAAAACAGGAAACGCCAAAGCGACGCTTTACGCGCCGTCGCCCCGTTCGGCATTGTTGGAACAGGTTGACGTTGAAGAATATTTCGGCACAGACCAAGACCTGCGGGAAAACGTCAAAACACCATTTAATTTCGACATTTTCAAATCTCTGTCAAATTTGTTGACGGAAGCCGAAAAGACGGAATTGGCTTTGTTGAACGAAACGTATCGGAAAAAACGCGACGCTTTGCCGCCCAACTTGCGCCAAAAGGAATTTGAACGCCTGACGGTCGAACTGGCGTGGAAATCTTCCAAAATCGAGGGGAACACATATACCTTGCTGGACACGGAACGGTTGTTGAAAGAAAATGTTTCCGCCAAAGGCAAAACCGCCGAAGAAACCCAAATGGTGCTGAATCATAAAACCGCGTTGGATTATGTGTTGCAGTCCCCCGAATACTTTCGGCAGCTGAGCGTTTCCAAAATCGAAGAAGTGCATCGTTTGCTGACAAGCGGCTTGCAAGTCGCATCAGGTATCCGTCAAGGCATGGTGGGCATTGTCGGCACGAACTATCGCCCATTGGACAACAGTTATCAAATCAAAGAAGCTTTGCAGCATCTGATTTCAACCGTCAATCAAACGGAAAATCCCGTTGAAAAAGCTCTTGTTGCCGTTTTGATGATTGCGTACATCCAGCCGTTTGAAGACGGCAACAAACGCACGTCAAGAATTTTGGGAAACGCGCTGTTGCTGGCAGATGATTATTGTCCGCTTTCTTACCGCAGCGTTGACGAAATCGAATACAAAAAAGGCGTCATTCTGTTTTACGAACAAAACAACGCTTCTTATTTCAAGCAACTGTTTTTGGAACAGTTCAGACAAGCCGTGAAAAAGTATTTTTGATTTCCATTTCCTTACAGATTTCAAGAATACCCTTGTCATACAGCCGCCGCGCTTGCCAGCGGGACAGATTGACGTTCCGCTGAATTGTTTTCCAGCATGCGCCGTTTGCCCGCAGCAAAATGATTTTTCGCGCCCGCAAATCGGACACGCTGTATAGCAAAATACGGACAATACACTCCGCTTGCTCTTGTTCCGACGGAGAAAGAATCGTTCGGGTATCGGCGTTTTTAAGAATCTCCGCCGCAAACGGCAGTAATTTTTTGATTTTCTCCTTCTTCATCGGGCGTCTCCGTAGTGTTTGAGAAAGTATTCGGTCGGATTTTCGGCGTTGCGTTTCGCATAGTTCCAAAAACGCACGGCTTTTGCGCCGCCTTTAAAGGCGTTCAGATATTCGCCCAGACAGCTCATATCCGTTTCCAAAAACACGTTCAGGCGGTTTCTCTGCATTAAAACAGGACGTTTCGCGCCCTCGATTTTTGCCCCTTTGGTCAAGACGAACTCAGTTTCGCTTTCCGTCAGGTTGAACCCGTCGATTTCCTCCGCCGTTCCCGCGCACCCGTCGTAGAAAAACCGAGTGTGGCAGTTCGTTAAAATCGTTTCCTTGATGTTCAAGGTTTTCAAATCGTTCGTTCCCTGAAACGCCATAAAAATCGCCATGCGCTGTTTGCGGGCGGTTTTCAGCAGCCTTTCGATTTCCGCTTTCAACGGCGCGGACGAAAGCAATGTCGGCGCTTCGTCCACAATCAGCAAAGACGGCTTGCCGCTTTGCGCGTTCCGTTCAATCTTTTTGAACAGGTAAAAGAACAATGCCGCCGCCGCGTTCGCGTCGTCTTTCACGTTGTCCAGTTCGAACACGTTCAGCCGGCTTTTCGTCACGTCCAGCGTGTCCTTTTCCCCGTTGAACAGTTTGGCGTTCAAAGTGTTGCCTTTCACCCACTTTTCCAGCTTTTCCTTAAACGCGCCGTTCGGAGCCAGTTCCGCCGCGTACAGATCCATTCGGCGATTGAAGCGCGGCTGTTTCAGCATTTCGGACACGAATATCCGAATGTCCTTCTTTTCCGCTTCCGTTTCCGCGTTTGTCAGGATTTGCATAAACAGGTTCAGCGTCGTTTCTTCGCCAGCTTCGCAGTCGAACGGGTTCAAGCTGATTTCCCCGCCCTGACTGATCTGATGATACGTTCCGCCGACCAAATCCGTGAACACCGTCACGCCGTTGTCGCGGTCGAGCATAAACACGGACAAGTCGGGATAAGCCGCCAGAGCTTGCGCGACCAGATGCAGAATCAGCACCGTTTTGCCCGAACCGGTCGGCGCGAACACGGCGCAATGCGGCGGAGCCTGATCCTCCGCCGTCGCGTGGAACGTGAACCCGAACGGATTGCCGGAGGGAACGCTCGGAAACCGACAGACCGGACTTTCGCCCCAATCGCACCGCGTCAAGCCCGTTTCCGCCCGCGTCATAGGGCATAAGTCGGCAAGGTTCGCCGATGTCAAAAGCAGTTCGCGGTTAAAATAATCCCGCCCCGGCGTTTGTCCCCAAAACTTCGGCATGGCGAGCTGTTCTTCCAACACGAGACGAATGCCGAATCTGCCCAGCACGCCGTACACGTCTTGCGCGGCTTTATGTATTTGCGCTTTGTCCGACAAGTTCAAAAATACCGTCAACTCGACGTTTGCCAAAGACAGCTTGTCGGAATCGACTTTGTCGCGCAAAGACTTGATTTCTTCATTTGCCTGTGTGTTAAACTCTTTTCTGCCCAGATTCATTTGCGATCTGCGCTTGTCGAGGTTCGCCAAAGCGGCGGATTTCGCGACGGGCTGAACGTGCGTCGATACTGTCATGGGATAGGAAAGCGCAAGCAGTCCGTCATAGATTTTCGCCGACACGTCTTCGCCGAAATCCTTTATCCCGAACACAAGGCGGAACGTTCGCGCCGCGCCGAACGTTTGCGTGATCAATCCCGTCCGTTCGATTTTGATTCTCGACCGTTCGATGCGGTGAATGTTCGTTTCTACGTCCGATACGGGAATTTCCCCCGCGTTGTAAAACGACGACAAAAACGACAGCAAAGGCGATACGCCGTCTTTGCCGCTTTTGGTCAGGACTTTCGGTTCCAAGTCGGCAAGCGCGGTGAAAATTTCCCGCACGACGGCATCGATTTCGGCTTCCGAAGCCGCCGACACGACGACGAAGTGCCTTGTTTTGAACGACGATTTCAGCCGGTTTTCCCAGCGTTTACCCATCTCGTCCAAAAACGGATTGCCGCACGGGGCTTTTTTAGCCGCGGGAAACAGCGTCTTTTGGCTGATAATCCGCAAATGAACCTTGTTTTCCGACACGTTCCGATAAAACAAGGCGCGCGCCGCCGCCGCTTTTTCCAAATCGTCCGCCCGCTTGCCCGCGACGCTTTGTCCCGCCAGTTCCACCACCTTGAACATCTGCTCCGTTCGGGTCAGCACCAGCGTTTCGCCTTTAACCGCCGTCAGCGGCACTTCGTCCTCGACAAACGTCAGATTCTCAGCCCTGTTTTGCGGAGCAAAAGCGCGATATGTCAGCGCGGTGCAAGCCCCTGCGCCGATCAGCGGCAGCAGAAACTCAAAGCTCATAGCAAAACCCCGTTTCTTTAAAGAGGCTTTTCGTTTTAAACCCCGGCGTGCCGGTGATTTTAAAGCCGGTGGTTCCGCACAAACGCCAATACGCGTTGCGCAAGATGTTGTTGATATGCGGTTCCCTGTTGGTCAATCCGATACAGAACGCGTGGGAAGCGACCGCGCAAACGACCGTCAGCATCGGTTCCCGCGCCAAAACCGTCAGCGCAACCGCGCCGAAGACCTCGCAATACAGCAGCGAATTTGCGACGAACAATGTTTTGGGCGGCTTTGTCGCCGCGCCGTAAATAACCGACGGCATCACATCGCCCCCATAAACAGTTCGACAATCCAGCCCAAGCCCGAAAACGCCGCCATAATGATCGCCAGTCTGATGCAGGTTTCTTTTTTAAACCGATCCGTCAACGACGCTAAAAAGCAGACGACCATGCAAGCCATCGCCAGCCACTTGCCAAGCGTAACGGCGTTTTCGATCAGGGTTTTCAAGGCGTTCTGCGCCTGCGTGAACGGGTTGGCGTTCAGCACCGGCATCGCGGCTTGCGCAATCTCCGGCAAGCTCATTGTTAAAACTGCGACAAGGGTGACTTTTAAAGTGATAGCGCAAATTGCGCCGGTTTTCTTTTTTACACATGACATTTATGTTGCCTCCGTTTTTCAAGACTGAAAGAGCAGCAACAAAAATGTTTCTGTCGGTAAAGACCGTAATTGAGAATACTCGCCGCATTTTTAAAATCAAGCGTTATTTTTAACAACTTTAACAATAATCAATTAAAATCACTTTATATCAACTTAATGTAAAAATTATAATTCGTTGATTTTTAAATTTTCAATGTTTATACTGTTTTTGTTTTTTAACAATGTCGAGAATTTTCTCCGCACCGTATTCATCTTATCGTTCAAGTGTGTGTGACGACTTTTTTGAACGCAACATTGTTGGGAGACATCTCTATGACAGACAAATCATTGGAAGAACAGTTCGAGGAAACGGAGCCGACGAAAAACATTCTGGCGGGGCAGGAAGGTTTGATTCGCCGCCCCGTTTTCGAGGGCGAGTTCGGCAAATCGCAAACGTTCAAAGGCTACGAGGTCGCGCCCGTGCGCGTCAAATCCGTGTATGCAAAAGAAGATCAGCTTTGGGTCAAGTTTGAACGGCTGGACGGCAAAGACGGCTTTAACACCCGCATCGACAACGCCTATCAGCAGTTCCGCAACACAAAGGAAATGACGCAGGACGAAATCGACAAAGCCGAATGGATGAAAGCCCGCAACAAACTGGACAGTCCCGCCTTCGTTCAAAAACTGATTCATCAGGGTAAATCCGTCGATGAATTGATGAAGGTCGCCGGCTACACCCGCGAACGCTTTGAAAAGCAAAACGAAAAAGCGCAAACCGCAACGCCCGACGGCATTGACCCGCCGTCCTTAACCCAAGCGCAAACGCAATCCGCCGCCCCTAAAAAATCCAAGGCGAAATCCAAAGCGCGCGAACAGGACTCTATCCCGTTCTGAGCCATAAAAGAGGGGCTAAACAACCCCTCTGTTACAAACCTATTTTTTCACAACCCAACGACCGCCGAATGTTCCGCCGACACGAAGAATCTTTTGTTCTTTTTTCAATTTGTCCAGTTGCCATTTGATGCCGCTCTCGGACAATCCCGTCTTTTCAGCGAGTTCCTTTCGGGTAATCGTCGGTTTTTCAGCAATAGCGTTCATTATTTTTTGTTCGGTGGTTTGGACAGTTTGGTCAGTTGTTTGGATAGTTTGGTCAGTTGTTTGGGCGGCTTCTTCTTTTCCCCGATACAAAATCACGCGAAAAAACGAATCATTGTTTTCAAAAACAGGCTCTTTCAAACCTTCCTGCTTTGCTAAATCCACGATCCTTTGAAGTCCCGTCCCCCACTTTTCAATGATGCCCATGCGGCTGAACACCTCCGCAATCACTTTGTTTCTTGGCTTGGAACGCCCCTTTAACGCGTCTTTCAGCGTCAATCCCCGGCACAACGCCCCCGGAGAAGAAACTTCCAAACGGTCGTCAAAGACGGAAACCTGTATCATGCCTTCGTCCATATAAGAACGATGGCAGATGGCGTTGCATATCATTTCGCGAATGGCGGCGGGCGGCAGTTCAAATTTATCCTGCCGGATCAATCCTTCGATGACCGCCCCCATTCTGATGTTTCTTAAAACGTACTGATACGCGTCTTCAAGCAAACGGCAAAGAGAGCCTTCATATTCCTTGCGGTCGAGGAATACGGATTTGCTTTCGCCCTTAAACACAGCGCATTGGATTTTTGCCTGTCCGAACGGATTGTCCGTCAGCAATGCAAAAGCGTTCGTCGGCAAGACTTCCGTCTTGTCCTGCTTTAACACTCCCCAGCCGATCAAAGTTTCCTTTGTCGTTTTAGGCGCGTTTTGTCCGTCTTTTTCGGTTCTGTACCGATTGATGTCGGAACAAAGTTTTTTGACGGCGCGATCCGTCAGTGCGTAACTCCGGCAAACCTGTTCGTCCCAAGATTGGTTGGAGCCGTCCAACATCATTTCCCGTATCTGTTCCGTGTCCGCGGGTCTGGAAGTCGCGCCGACGCGGACATAAACGCCTTTGTCCAATCCGCCGCTTTTGAGCATATACGGACGGTTGAACCCTGCGGCGATGTCAACCAGAACAACGGTTTTATCCTCTATGGTTTCAAATGAAATGTCCGGAACGATTTTAGGCGCGCAGGAATCCGAAACGGCGTTGGCAATCGCGTCCATAATTTTAAAAACATCGTCTTTTTCGACACCGACGACCTGACGGCTTTTATCGTCAATCCCGAAAATCAGCCTTCCGCCGTCCGTGTTGGCAAACGCCACGACTGTTTTTAAATAGGATTCCGACTTTGAAGAAAGCGCGGCTTTAAATTCAAGCGTTTTGCTTTCACCTTTCAACAAAGTGCTCTTGTCCATTTTTCCTCGCTTTTCGGGATAATTGAAATTTCGGATTCATTTATACTTTCTTTTCAAGGCGAACGCAACCGTTGTCCCACAGAGATCGGTTACGTTTTGTTCACGCCGTCAAGTTTCACGTTTTTTGCTTTTTCAACCTTTTTAAGCAGTTTCCTCATCATTTCCAGCCTTTTTCGATATTTTTCAATCAACTCTTTCAGGCGGTCGTCGCGGCGTTGCCGCAATTCAGACATTGCCATCGTTTTTCCTTTGCGTAACGATTAATTTGCGAAATCCTCGTAGCGGCTTCTTTTATCCTTAAATCCGATAAAAGAAGGATTGACAGATAATTCCTGTGCAATTTCCTTTATGACTTCCTTAGACGGCACGTTCATATTTAATGCTTCTTCCATTATAAGAAATCGTTCTGGCGACACGTTTGTTGACGGCGACCATCAATCCAGTCGGAATCTGTGTCGAAATACCGGAATTGTAATCAAGTTCGGCTTTTGTCGGATACGTTCTGATTTTCAATTTATCCAAGGCTTCTCTTGCAACAGAGGGGAAATCTTTTGCAAGAACAGTTTTATTTCCGAAAAGAGAGGGTTTTGTCTTTGCAAATATGCCGCGCCCCAATTTGATAAGAAGCCGCTCTTTCACCAAAGAACGCAAAGCTCGCCCGACTTGATCCCCATCGGAAAGATCGAAAAAATCCGAAGAGATAAAGGCTGCCTTTTTGCTCTTTCTTATTCGAAGAAGCATGCGATTTTTAAGCGTTTTCCGTTTCATTCGACCTTCGTTCATTTTTGCAAATAGACGACATTTCTTGATTACAAATATACGACACATTTTCATGTTTTTCAAACGATGTGTTTTGATATTCCAAGAATGACAATCCGATTTCAGAGGTCAATTTCAGCTTAAGCATTATCAATCGCCTATTTGCAAGTTTATAAAATTCATCCATGCTCATCGACGTTTTCCAAAGCTTGCGGATTGACAAAATACGTTATTGTCCGGCAACCTGGAGTTTTCACAGGTTCGGAAATCAGATTGCGCTCAATAAGAATACTCAACAATTCCTTGATTTGGTTGGCGCACATTTTATGACGCAATGCGTAGACAATTTCTCGCTGAGTAATTGAAAGTTTGCCAAACCCTTTAATAATACCCCACACAAATTGAGCTTCTTTTATCCGCGCATCCGAGGACAAGATAAAATTATCAAACACTTTTGCCGCATGGCTGATCAGGCAAGACGCGATCGCAATAGCATCATTCATAGTATCTTCGTTAAGTGAAACACTGTTTCCCTTATATCGCGCAATATGCAAAAGCCCAGCCAACCGTAAAGTTTGCCCGCACAGTTTTCCGCCCCACCCTTGGCATAATTCCAATTTTCCACCCTTTCGCAGCTCTTTTTCCAGTTTGTCTTGAAAGATCTTCCATGCCAGCAAAGCCTGTTTAGACAGACGGATTTTCGCAGGGCGAGATGGCATAGGTATATTCAACAACTCAGTAATGGCACATTCATAGTTTCTAACCACTTCTCCCGGTATTGTTTGCCCTTGATGTGTGCGATAACCGATTTTAGAGTAAGGTTCACAGAACAAAAAACGTTCATAGAATCCTTTCCCTGCGAAATTTTTATTTTTCGCCATGTTTTCAAAAATCACAGGTTGGACAATCATAAAAATTGTAATATAGGGAGCAATATACACTTCACGATCCCGCCGTTTAATGCTTAAATTCCCTCCGTCCCAACCTTTCAACAATACATCAATGTTGGACACACCGCCGGTGTACAACCCCGAACAGGTGTCTAAAATTCCTCCTTCATCAGTAATAATAGATATTTTTCCCCCTTGTTCATACAAAGCCGTCGCCAGACTTTCCGTTGTCGCATCCGTTAGGAAAAGTTTCGGTAACGCGGGCGGTTCATTCAGCATCATTTCTTTTTCGGCGATTATTTCGATAGCTCCCTCATTCGCTTTTTCCGTTGTCAGCCGTTTACGTTCATTTTCTATCAGCTTTTTTTGTGAATAAAACATTGACAGCTGCTTTTTATACTCCGGCTCAAGCTGCATTCGCTGTTTCTTTTCATAGTCAATTACCGGCTTGACACAACTTTTCAAAATAGCCGTTTTACGATTTGCAGGAGGCATTCCGACCATAATGTATAAATTCAAAGGTTCTGCGTAATCGGCTTCCGCTTGAACCACAAATTTATTTTGCACTGCCGTTGCCAAGATACTGAGAATACATAAAATTGCGGCACTTTTAGGGGTTTCCAACCGATTGGACAAAGCTTCCGAAAATTCTTTATACGGACTGGGCAACACAGTTTCAGAAATTTCAGACAGATTAAAGTCGTCAAAATAAACAGGAGCCTCCCAATTCTGAGAAAAATCTATTAAATTTCCTTCTTTTCCATCATTTTTCGTTTTAACCATTTTTTGTAACGGATTGATATTGCATTGTTTTTTCTCGTATTTTCCCTTATTTCCGATTATTCCGACTTTGTTCATTGCTTACTCTCCAAGGGCAACTTTGATTTGTTGTGAAACCACCGCCAATCCGTACCAACAATGCAGGTCGTTAAAGTCAGTCGATTGCGTATCTTTTTCATCAAATACGGGATATATGACTTTCGTTTTCAGTAATTTCGCTATTTTTATCGCCTTTTCAATTCCGGTGTTCACTTGATTAAACCGATCGTTGTCCGCACACAAAACCAACTCGGCACAAGGATATTTTTGAATAAGGTTCAAAGCGACTTTGGATATGTTTCCGGCATCAAAACAGGCGACGGTGCATTCTTGTGTCGCCAAATAAACGCTTGAAGCCGTTGCATACCCTTCACACAAGAACAAACGCCGTTTCGGCATGCCAAACATAAAGAAATTACCCGCTTTTTTGCCGTTCTTTAAAAATCTTTTCTTTCCGTTTCCTGCAATGAATTGAAGCGTCCACAGCGTTCCGTTTATGTCCGACAGCGGAATAATTAAAAATCCTTCTCCTGCCATTTTCAACCCGCAATTGATTGCTTTCTTTCTATTCAGATATTCGTGTGAAAACGTTAAAGGCGATGCATTTTCCCAAATTCTCTGAGCCCGCTGCTGAGTGCTTTTGTAAAAAAAAGCCCGCTCAGCTTCAAGCGAAGCCATCTGTTCCTCAACTTTTCGCCTGCAAAATCCTCTGTCGGCTTCATTAACGTCCGTTTTTGGAAAAACAGCCGTTGACAGATCCGTTACAAAATCCCCAAAAAAGTAGCCTTTATCAACGGAAACAGCCCAATATCTTTGGTTTTTACCCCAGCGGATAAAACCATTTGAAGAAACCCTGTTTTGCGGATAGGGAATTCTATATTCATTCAATGCTTTTTCCAAGATAGGATCAATCGACATCAGTCAATTCCTCCTTATGTTTTAATAAAAATTCTTCAATATCCATTCTCTTGTATAAAATTCTGTTTGAAAATTTGATGTAAGGTATGTTGAATTTGTGGCTTCTTCGCCAACGGCAAAGTGTTGCATAATGAATGTTCAACAAATCAGCGACTTCGTGCGCTGACAGATATTCTTTTAAGCCCGTCATTATAAAAATCCTTTCTCTTTGTTTCAGATAAAAGAAAGGTATGACAAAAATCATTTTGCGTCATTAAGTTCAAGCGCTACAGCTATGCCGTAGTGCTTGAACTTTATTTTAGGAAATTTTACCGAATTTTTTCAAATTGGATAACCATTTCATTAAACAATTCAGTCTGTTTGTTGGAAGAAGTGGACACGGTTTGAATTTGTCTTCCATGCGTTTTGATATCTTAAATGCCGCTTCAATCAATTTTATATCAGGGTTATTTCTGACAATTTCAAAAAATTCCTCCTGAACAAACAGTTTTACGGCATCATACTTTTTTGAGCGCATTAGACCTCCCTTTGCTCCGGCTTTTGCCGTTGACGAAAAGTTTCGAGCCAAGCTAAAATAAATCAGAACACCCAATTCATACACTTCCAAGCGGTCACACTCGCTTCCATACGATTGCAATATACGAACAAAGATGCGGAGGTTTTCAAAATCCTGTTCCTGAATGCCAGAACGCCGTTCACTCAAAACCACATTCAACCCTTTTAACAGCAGTTTAAAGCTTTCGGCATTTTTGCAACAAAGTTTCTTTTCAATCGAACTTAAATCGTTCAATATGTCATTCACGTTCATATTACACCTCTTATGATAACAATTTGAGGTTGTGAAATTAAAAAATCTCACAACTTATATATTGCCATTTAAGTAAAGAAAGAGGTAGCAATATTTTCTTGTTAATTCTGAGCTTTTGCCTCTTTGGCGCGTTCTTTCATTAAGTTCACTGCCGAAGACATTGCATCTCGCACGGTTTCCACATTCAACCGGGCATAAACTTGTGTTGCTTGATAACTTGCATGTCCAAGCGTGCGCGAAATGGTTGGCAAATTCACCCCTGCCATTGCTTCATAACTGCCCAAAGTTCGACGCAAATCATGAAGGCGCAAGTCCTTGATCTGAGCTTTTTGTAAAAGCGACTTCCACCCTTTTTTCGGTTCAACAAAATGCCCCGTTTTGCCAGACGATGGAAAAACCCACTCTGAATTTGCTTCTTTTTTTAGCTTGCGCAAAACATCAACGGCTTGCGGTATTAACGGAACATTCAAAGAAGATCCGTTTTTCGTTTCAGGAATGTGCCAAATCCGGTTAGTCATATCAATATCGCTCCAGCGCATGGAAAGAACATTTGAGCGACGTTGCCCCGTATAGACGGACATCAAAATATAATTTTTCAAAAGCAGATTTGTTTCACCTTCCAATGCCTCAAACAATTTTGAGATTTCGTTCGGTTGCAAAAATCGTTCCCGCGCTTTTGTTGGGAATTTTTTTACACCCAATGTTGGATTGTATTTTACATACCGCCATTCAATCGCTTTGTTGAACATGGTTTTTAAGATCGTCAAAATTCGATTTGCAGTGACATTGCTGATGTTCTTTGCCTTATTATGCACTTTTTCAACATCTTCACGCTCCACATTGTCAATCCTCATAAAACCTATATCTTTGTCAATATGCAGACGAAAGTTCGTAATAACGCCTTGCTCTGTTCTAGGCTTCATCATTTTATCTGCATAGCGCGGAATAAACATATCAAAAAAGAATTCCTTTACAGACGGAACATCGCCTTCTTTTTTCTTTTCTGCGCGGTATATCTTTCCGTTTTCAGCATTTGCCAAAAAATCGACCGCCATTTTTCTGGCGGATTTTAAAGTTGTCTCCGGAAAATCCCCGATTGTTAAATAGCGAATGTCTTTTCCAATGCGTTTGCGGACAAAAAAGGTTTTCTTTTTCAAATTGACACGAATGAACAATGCCTCTGTTTTAGCATCGCGGATTTCATATCTGTCTTTATCAAATTTCAAATTGCTCAAAAACAATTCCGTAAAATTTTCCTTGCCGCGTGATTCCATAGAGACCTCTCTCTTCACTTTTGAAAACGCTAAGATTTTACAAAAGTGTCTAACAACTGTCTAACAAAAAAATCAAAAAAAGAGATAAATCAGGATTTTTGAGCATCATTGAAAATCAATTCGCATTAAAGCAGTATCATATTGATATTATTATGATTTTAGCATATTTTTGCGTTCAAAAATCATATCAAATCATACAGTATTATAAGCTATACCCGAAGCCTTCTAAGCTGTGGGTCCCGCGTTCGAATCGCGGCGGGATCACCAAAATAAAAACCTCCGACTTTGTTCGGGGGTTTTGTTTTGCGTGAAATCCGCCAGTGAGAAGAACGCGCCCGCGTCGGTCGCCTTTGGGCGGCGCGGGGATTGCCGAGCAAAGCGGAATCGGTTATATTGTTTGAAATAATCAGCAAAAATCCGGCAGGAGGGAATGACATTCAATGACCGTCAATTTGTTCAAAACACACAAAAAAGCGTTTATTATATTTGCCGCTTTAATTTCAATCATTGCTTGTTATCGGATTTTGTTTAAAAATGGAGCTGATTTGCAAACGGCTTATTTTTACCACGTAAATGACGGCTCATACAATATGAGGTCGTATTATTCCGGAAAACTGTGCTACGATCCGGTTAAAAAGAAAGCCTGGATTGAAGGCGGTCTTCCTCTAAATTACTATAAGAACAAAAAAATATCTGAACTTTTAAAAGACGGCATAAAAGAAAACGTCGCCGAACAAAAAGAACTTTTCAACTTGTATTTAACAGAGATAAACAAATACACAAGAAAGCATTATCCCTTCATCGTCCCCTATGAAGTCTCGCCGGAAGACCGCGAGATAAAAATCGTTAAACCGGGGGACGCCGAATTTTTCAACAGCCTGCGCTACTATATGATAAAACATTGGGATTTGACAGAGATTGATAAAGATTTCGCCGAAAAATATTTCAAAACATGGTTTCACACTTTTCTGTATGATCTTTTCTTTTCTCTTCCCGTTTTCAAAGTTAAGTCATATTACAGCATTGTTTATCCGCATCACGAAATCAGCGAAATAGAGCACAGGGTTACCATCGATTATTACGAATAAATAACATATCATTACGGATCGATATATTCCGGTCGAACAAAAACAACCCCGCGAGGAAAGCCTCGCGGGGTGTTTTTTGCCTTGCCTTATGCGGGGGAAAGCGTTCGCCTTCCCCGCGCAAAGAACGCTCAGGCGTTGCGGACGGCAGCCTGCGCCGCGGCCAGACGCGCGATAGGCACGCGGAACGGCGAGCAGGAAACGTACGTCAGACCGACGCGGTGGCAGAAGTCGATCGTGGCCGGATCGCCGCCGTGTTCGCCGCAGATGCCCAATTTGATGTTCGGGCGGGTCT
>ERZ808245.456-NODE-456-length-20659-cov-5.295234_pt1 | contig 20659 bp, 10 predicted proteins | sample MGYA00521243_ERZ808245 | MGnify/ENA primary metagenome ERZ808245 (study PRJEB31516, sample SAMN03275576) | gut metagenome | biome: mammalia-associated habitat; material: feces | host: Papio cynocephalus | place: Kenya | collected 2012-07-07 ... | reverse complement strand
TCACACGGCTATAGCAGTCATGCTTCTTGGTGAACTCCTCCTGCACCACCTTTCTGCCCACGCAATATTTCAGACTGTCCAGTCGTTTGTCGTCCTGGTTCATATAGTACATGTCGTGGTAGCTGGCATCATGGAAGATATGGAGCTTCGGATTGATGCGAAGCATAGACTGCAAACCATTCTCCATAGAGAGAATACAACGAATAACCACTGTGCTTCGAGCCTCGATGTTAGTCTTACCTGCAAAAATCTCCGGGAACCGCTCCATCATGCGCTTGGTGATTCCCTGATGCTGCAAAGCGCCGAGTGGTGTCAACTCGCCATCACGCCCCTTGGCATCCTCACGTATCAACTTCACCTTCTGCAAGGTTTCCTCGCCCTTGGCAGTCAACTTACCTCCCTGCTTCGCCTTGAGCAAAGCGAAATACGGCACATCGTAAGCCGCACTACCTATCATATAGCGAGAACCATGTCTGCCATAATGGCTCAAATAGAAAGGTTTATATCCCTTGGGAGCAGGAGTCAACTGCTTCTGAGGTCCACGATAAGCCACATAGTTACTGGCCGAGAGCGTAATGTCTCGTTTGAAATCCTCCTGTGGAGTTTGAGCCTGCATCTGAGCAGACACCATCAAAGGCATCGCCAAGATGAAAGCCGTTTTCAAAAAAATATTCTTTTTCATCATATCATTTAATATGCTATAAGATTCTTCACTCTTTGTTCTTCACTCTTCACTTAAGCTCAGTTCCAATTCATGATTTTGCGAAGGAACGGCAGCAATTCACCTGCCATCTTCTGATGTTGAAGCTTACTAGGATGCCAGCTGGCACCATAGCCCAGGTCGCCCGTTTGGAAAGTGAAATCGAAGCGATAGATATTCTTATCGCCCTTCGCTTTTTTCATCAGTTTAAGATTCCCCTTCTTATCTATCACACAATTACCCTTCTGGTCCTTCACATAATTGCTAGCCAGCGTAAATCCTTTCTCGTTGGCATCCTTGCAAATCCGGTCGAGTACAGCTTTCTGCTCGGTACTCTCCTTCTCCCCAAGCATAGGTCCTGTTATCAAGACAATCTTTGCATTGGGATATTTCGTGCGAACCGTCTTCAAGAACATACGATAGTTCTTCTCATAGAGTTGGATATCATAGTTATTGGTAGAAAGGTCGTTGGTACCCAGGTTGATGCAAACGAGCTGAGGCTGATATTTAGCGAAATTCCATTTCTCGTCGTGCTTATTAAATAATGTATATTCATACTGCCAAGGCATATTTTCGATGGAGCCAGCCTTCGGACCATCATAATTGCGATATACGCCGATGCCACTTCTCGAAATGGAAGTATGCTGCGCCTTCAAGCTATCGCTCACGATATTGGCATAAGTGAGCCAATGGTTCTCCGTCTCGTCCTCGAATGGGTCTGTCATCTCGATGCTTTCCACACCATAGCCACAAGTGATGGAATTGCCAATAAACTCTATCTTTCGTTCTGGCAAAGCTGGAGCCTCAACAAGTTTGCAACCCTTGTCGAGCACAAATCCCTTGAATTCAGGGTTACGGAACAATCCCTCTATCACATACATCATCTTTACGTGATGCACGCCTTGCGCCAAAGCGGCAGCCACGGTGACCACCGAGTCTCGTTCGGCGTTGAATCCTATTTTGAAAGGTTTGCATCCATCCACCTGTGCCATGAAATATCCCGTCATCGGACGGCAAATCATCTTCAGTGAAGTACCTTCGAAAGCAGCCTGAATGGTAGTGCCGGGGAAGTTGAAGCTAGCCACGTCGGGGCTCTTGGCGAAGCTCACACGCCCCACGTACTGAATCATCGGATTGGAAGCCTTCACCACATTGCCCTCGATAGGGAGCGTTGTGGAAGGCTTAGCATTGCCAGCCATTGCCGATGCGCCTATGAGCATTGCAGTTAAACCTAGAATAGTCTTTTTGCCATTCATCATACCTGCCAAAAACATTCTTTTCTTCATCGTCATAAATTCTTTTGTTTTTTAGTTGTTATTTATTATTAGTTTTCCTTTGCAACTTTGGGTTGCGGATGGAAGATCCACAAAGCCGAAGTCGTAATTGCTTGCAAAATTAGCATAAAATCTCGGAAAAAGCAAACAATCTAAACTTTTTTTGTTCATTTCTTCTTTTTATTCAAATAAAAGTTGTATCTTTGCACTCGCAAATGCGCTTGTGGCGAAATTGGTAGACGCGCTAGACTTAGGATCTAGTGGTTTAGGCCGTGTAGGTTCGAGTCCTATCAGGCGCACATAAGAAGATCCTAACTGCTTGGAAATAAGCGGTTAGGATTTTTTCTTTTATAAAATTGCCGAGTTCTTGCCGAGTTATATCGGCACTATGTTATTTAGAAAACTCGAAGATTATCGGATATTTTGACAAAAGATGCAACTTTCTCAATATTTCACAAAATAACATTCCACGACTTAACTTCTCATATAGGAGTACCATCTATCAAGTTTACACCAACAAAGCTTATTCCGTCCAATGTATGTAGGTATTTTTAGTAAAAAAGGAATAATTCACTTAGAAACTACATTTTTATTCAAGATGTATGCTTTATTTTCAAAGAAAAAGATTATCTTTGTAGCTGAATTAATATAATTAATGTATGAATATTATTGAATTATACGAAAACTTAAAAGGCTGCTACAAAAGTTACCTTGAAAGTTTTGTAGCCATAAAGGATGAGCGAATCAAGGAAAAGGTTAGTGACTCCATTAAAAATGAAGAGCTATGGCCAAAAGCTTTGATTCAATTCAATCCAAACTTTGAGAAGGGAATAGGGGTGAAAGACCTTATTGCCAAGGGACTCCCTATCCACAAAGATTTGGAATATTTCTTCGATAAGCCTTTCTACAAGCACCAACAAGAAGCTTTACAATTAGGTTGCCAAGATAAAGAATTCATCGTGACATCTGGAACTGGCTCTGGTAAGTCACGTACCTTTATGGCAACTATATTCAATTATGTTCTACTTCACGAAGAAACTTGCAAGGATAAAACAATAGCTATTATCGTTTATCCAATGAACGCCTTGATCAATTCACAAGCAGAGGAACTGAGTCGCTACAAGGCTGAATTTGAAGAAAGGACTGGTCGTTCTTGTCCTTTCACTTTTGGCAAATATACAGGCCAAGAGAATGACGAAGCACGTAGCAAGATGCAACAAACTCCTCCCAACATCATATTAACAAACTATATGATGTTAGAGTTGCTCATGACTCGTGCTGGCAAAGAAGAAGATCTGCGCAAATGTTTTTTAGAGAACTTACACTTTCTTGTATTCGATGAGTTGCATACTTATCGTGGAATGCAAGGAAGCGATGTTTCATTCCTTATTAGAAGAATCAAATCGTTAGCTGTAGGTCATGTCCTTTGCTTCGGCACATCTGCAACTATGGTCGCCGACGACAGCATGAGCTATAGCCAACAAAGGGAAAAAGTTGCTGAAGTTGCATCTTGCATCTTTGGTAGTTCATATTCAAAAGAACAAGTCATTGATGAAACTCTTGCAATAGGTTTGTCAGACGAAGAGCCTTCTGATGGAGAATTACGTAATTGCATCAATAATCCCATACCTGATTCTACAAATATCGATGATGCTAAGAGATACCCGACTGCCATTTGGTTGGAACAAAACATAGCACTCGAATACAAGAAGAAGGAGGGTAAATATTTCAGAGGAAAGCCTATGTCCATTGAAGACATAGCTAAGCAACTGAGCATTAAAACTGGAGAAGAACTTGCCAACTGTCAAAAGCATATTATTGATGTACTTAATTGGTGCAATATTCTTAACCAACAAAGGGGCGTATCTGTTCTTCCATACAAAGTGCATCAGTTCATCCGACAAACTGGCAATGTATATCTTACTATAGGTGAGCAAGCCAATCGTCAAATCACCATAAAAGAAAAACTCTATTGTGAAGAATTATCACATGGTGATACTAAGATTATGTATTACCCCGTTGTTTTTAGTCGTCTAAGTGGACACGAGTTTTATGTCATCAAGATAAATGGCAGCCAAATCATGCCAAGAAACTTTGATGGCTATGTCACAGGTGATGGTGATAGCGATGTCAATGACGGATATATTATTTTGCCTCACTCAGGAGAAGACATCAACAATTATATTTTAGATGTTAATTCTGATGATATACCTTCCGATTGGTACTCCATCAATAAGAAAGGAGTACGGAAGTTGAAGAAGACATACGAATCACGTATCCCACAAAAGGTATATGTGACACAATCTGGTGCTTATAGTCCTACAGAGCCTATAGATGGTATGGGCTATATGGAAGCCATCTTCGTACCATCACCATTGATGTACGATCCTACAGCTCGTGTTGCCTATAAAGGAAAGCAATCAGAATATTCTAAACTTTCAAGAATCGGCGGCGAAGGTAGAAGTACAGCCACAACAGTATTGTCATACGAGGATATTGTCCTAATGCAGAAAATGGGCATTGAGCAAAGCGATAGAAAAGTTCTGACCTTTGTCGATGCTCGCCAAGATGCAGCATTGCAAGCTGGTCATTTCAATGACTTCATACGCATTGGCAAAATACGCTCAGCCATTTGGAATGCCATCAAAGATGCGACCGAACCAATAGATAACACAAAGATTGCAAGAATGGTTTTGGACAATCTGCATCTTGAAGTGAATGACTATTCTATTCGCCAAGGACTTCGAGGAGGTCGTGCCAATGATGTTAAGAACATCATGGAGCGATACCTCTCGACTATTATATATGATGACCTTGCAGGAAACTGGACTGTGATTATGCCAAACCTCGAAGATTGCGCATTGCTAAACATCGGTTATAAATATCTCCATGAGGAAATCACTGGCGAGAATGATTCGGAACGTCTCTATGACATACCAGAGTTAGAAGGATTGGATGATGAGCAAAAAGAAGAATTCATCACCCAAATCCTCGATTATCTGCGTCACAAACTTTGCATCTATAGTAGTGAGAGAACTCTTCAAGCCGTCAAAGACACAACAAAGGCTGTAAGAGAATATCTGAAAGCACCTTGGACACTTGATGAAAGCGACAAGATAGAGGAAGCTAAAGAGTTATTTATTACCAATCCTCGCAGACGAAATTCATACAATTTGGAAAGTGGAGGCCATAGAAGTAAATTGGGTATATTCGTTCGTGACTATATAGAAAAGAATACAGGACGTGCCATTACTACAGAAGAAGCATACACGAAATATATGACAGGACTTTTCGAAGCCTTGTCCAACTTCATCATATCTGATAATGGCACCTACCAACTCGACTATGGGTGCCTTTTATGGCAAGCTGGTGATAAACAACATATTCGCCGTGACTTAGTACGTCTCCGTACTTTGGATGGAGGCGATTGGCTGGAAAAAAAGCCTAACCATTACTTTCAGCAGTTCTACCAAAACATACCACTGAAGAATGTGTGTTTGGAGGCAAAAGACCATACAGGACAGGTTCCAAAAAAAGACCGTGAACAACGTGAGCAGGAATTTCGTGAAGGCAAGTTCCCTGTGCTCTACTGTTCTCCTACCATGGAGTTGGGTATCGACATCAAAGATTTGTCCATCGTCGGAATGCGTAATGTGCCACCAACACCAGCCAACTATACTCAACGAGCTGGCCGTGCAGGACGAAGTGGGCAGGCAGCATTGGTATATACCTATTGTCGTCCACGCAACTCTCATGAGAACTACTATTTGAGTCATCCAGAGAAGATGGTTAAGGGTGAAGTGAAAGCACCAAGAATGGAATTGGTCAACGAGGAATTGTTCCGCACTCATCTCCACTCCACCATCCTGTCTTTATGCCCTATCAAAGAACTGTCTGATGGCATTAAGGACTTGGTGAATTACGACGACATCAACAATATCACCTTGAAGGATGAAGTTCGCATAGCCCTACAACTCACTTCTGAACGTAAGGAACAGATAAAACAGGTTTTCAAACAAATCATGAGCGATACGTTCTTGAAAGGACGCATGGAAGATGAACAACCTATTTGGTTTACCGAACATTGGTTGGACAATATTCTCACAAATTATGAGCATGATTTCGACAAGTCACTTGACCGCTGGCGTTCTCTGTACAGACAAGCACAAACACAGATTGAGGAAGCGAACCTTGTCATCAAAAATCGCATCTATGGCGAGAACTCGAAAGAGAAGCGTGATGCCCACATCAAGCAGCTGCGTGGTGAAAGTCTTCGTGATATGTTGCTCGGTGTAAACCAAGGCAAAAATAAAGAAGAAAACGAATTCTATCCTTACCGCTATCTTGCAAGTGAGGGGTTCTTGCCTGGCTATAATTTCACAAAGTTGCCACAGCGAGCATTGCTGCAATACAAGTCTGACAAGGTGGAATATCTTAGCCGCCCAAAGCGCCTTGCCCTTAGCGAATTTGGACCACAAAACATTATATATAATAATGGTGGAAAATTCCGTATCACCAGAATGCAGATATTATCGGAGGTCCTTCCGCATAAGTTCTTTTATAATCCAAAAACTGGTGTCGTATATAAGGATGAAGAAAATGCCGAACATCATACAGACATCATTACAGGAGAGTCTCTTGACAACAAGGTTGAATTGATAAAAGGTATGTGTATCGAGGCACAGGATATGGTAGCTACAGAAACCGAGAAAATAACTTGCCAAGAGGAGGAACGTTCTCGTAAGTACTACCAGACCAAGACATTCTTTGCAAGCGACGACCCACGCCAGATAAGCGAGTGTGAGTTGCTCTCTCCACACGGTGAGCATTTGGCAAACATTCGATATATTCCGGCATGCCGTCTGACATACATATTGGAATCACGCAACGACAATAATGCCAATGGTTTTGCGTTCGATACAAAGACTGGCGATTGGATAAGCAACGAACGTCTTGCACGCATACAGGAAGAAGCAGACAAGAACCCAGAAGAGGCAGAACGCACTAAGTTCGTCAAGCTATTTACGGAGACAACAGCCAACGCCATATACATACAACCTCTTAAAGCATTGCTCTTAGATAAGAAAGAGGCAGTACGTACCTTCCTCTATGCTTTCAAGCAAGCCATCGAGGATGTGTTCCAAATAGAAGGCAGCGAAATGGGAGCCGAAGTAATGGGTGAAGGAGCTACACCAAACATTCTCATCTACGAGAATGCAGAAGGTTCTCTCGGTGTACTAAGCCGTCTCGTTCATGAGCCTGATGCTTATCGAGAAGTTGTGCAGAGAGCATACGACATTTGCTTCAACAAGCCAGAGTTGACACAAGAAGAAATCAACGAGTTGACACCTGCCGATTACTCCAATCTACTCAACTACTATAATCAGCCGTATCATCAGCAAATTGATATCCGCTTGATATATAGAACTCTAAAATTGATGCAAGAGGCTAAAGTAGAACTTCATAGTGCTGGACAAACGCTCAGTTACGATGAACAATATGCTGCATTAGAGGCAGCAAGAGACCATAACAGCTCTACGGAGTATGAGTTTTTGAAGTATCTTCACGACCATCACTTGCGTTTGCCAGACAAAGCGCAACCAATGTTCCCTCAAGAATATTATGTGCAACCAGACTTTATGTATGGCGACCGCATTGTTATATTCTGCGATGGCACTCCACATGACCTCCCTGACGTGCAACAAGATGACAAAGAAAAACGTGAGGTGCTCGAAGATGCTGGTTTCGTGGTGTTAGCTTGGCATTATGCCACGCCATTGGCCGACTTCATCAGCGAATACTCAGATATATTCACCCCAGTAAAATAAACGATATGGACTACAAGACTGGTACATTGATAGAATTTAGAAATCGTCCTTGGGTTGTTCAACAATCCGGAGAAGATGATCTCATGATTATAAAGCCATTGGGAGGAACTGATGACGAGACCATCGGGCTCTACCTTCCACTCTATGGGGATGAATTGCAGATTCATTCCTACAATTTCCGTCGCCCGACATCCGACGACATCGGCAAGAATAGCTATAAGGCATCGGCAAAAGTGCTTTATAATGCTTGCCGTTTGTCTTTCAGAGATATAGCAGGACCATTCCAGTGCCTCGGAAAGCTGTCTTTCGAGCCACGCCCTTACCAGATGGTTCCATTGGTTCTTGCGCTCAAACAAGAGAAGATAAGACTTCTTATCTCCGATGATGTCGGTATTGGTAAGACCTTAGAATCCTTGCTGATTGCCAAGGAATTGCTTGATCGCCACGAGATTACTCGCTTTGCGGTAGTTTGCTTGCCACATCTTTGTGAGCAATGGCAAAATGAAATCAAGGACAAATTTGGGTTGGATGCAGAAATCATTCGTTCTTCTACGATTAGCCGTTTGGAGAAAAGACTGCGACCAGACCAAAATGTGTTCCGTGATATTCCATACCAAGTCATATCCATTGACTATGTAAAACAGGACAACAAGCGCAATATTTTCCTTGACCATTGTCCTGACTTTGTGATTGTCGATGAAGCACATACCTGTGCCAAGCCTACAGGTGCTAACAAGTATCAGCAGCAACGCTACCGATTGTTGAAAGACTTGTCGGACAAACCCGACCAACAACTGGTCTTGTTGACCGCCACTCCTCATAGCGGACAAAGCGAAGAGTTCCAGTCGCTCATAGGATTGCTGAATCCGAAGTTTGAAAATTATCAGCTTCAAACAGCCCCAGAGCGTGAGGAGCTATCACATTACTTCGTACAACGTCGCCGTGCTGACATCAAGCAATACTTAGGAGATGAAGTAGTATTTCCAGAGCGTGTATATATTGATAAAGACGAATATTTATATGCTACAGAATATCGTAATTTATTAGGTAGCCTGATAGAATACGTAAAGCATGGAATCCAAAAAGTATCGGGAGCCGATAAGCGCAAACAACGCTATATCTACTGGGACTTGCTAGCTTTGATGCGTGGAGTGATGTCAAGTCCTGATGCTGGCATCAGTATGCTACAAAACAAGATAGACAAAAGAGAAGATTCGTCATCTACCAATACTGATGATGAATCCGAACAAGTGTATGTGTTCAATGACCCTCTAAAGGATTTGTTGAATGCTGACGATGTCGTGCCAGAAGCCTTGGAAACCACAAATTCTACCGATAAAAAAGAGTTCAAAAGCTTTATTCAGCAATTGGAACATATCAAGGAAACTGATTCTGACGAAAAGGTAAAGCAAGCTCTTGACATTGTTAAGTTTGCTCTTGACAGTGGCATGAACCCTATTGTGTTTTGCCAATATATCCAAACGGCAGAATATGTTGGTCAATACATCAAAGAACATTTGGAGAGCAACAAGAAATACAAAAAAGTTGTCGTTGGTGTAGTAACCAGTCGTTTGGCAGATGAAGAAAGAAAAATGAAGATTGATGCTCTGTCCCAGGAAGACCGACACGTGTTGGTTTGTACTGATTGCCTTTCAGAAGGTGTCAACTTGCAACAAGGCTTCGAGGCTGTCATTCACTATGACTTGCCTTGGAATCCAAACCGCATGGAACAGCGAAATGGTCGTATCGACCGTTTCGGACAAACAGCCCACGATGTATTGGTTTCCACCCTTCATGCAAAGAACAATCCTGTGGATGATATCGTGCTGAACGTTCTATACAAAAAGCAAGAAGAGATACGCAAGAAATTAGGTGTCTATCTTCCTATCGCAGACAACGATGCCTCGCTGATGGAAAACATCATGCAGCGCATCTTTGATGCAAAAGTTCCTACACAAACCGACTATATGGAGTTATCCTTGTTTGAAAACGACCCTGAATGGAAGAAACAACAAGACGAGGAACTGGAGATTCAACTCAAGAAGATGGAAGAAAACGAGAAGATTTCTCATACCTACTTTGCCCATAACAACAAGCAAATGGACCCTACCCGACTCAAAGCATCTTTGGAAGAGGCAAAGTCCGTCATTGGTGGTGTGGAAGACACTCGTGATTTTGTGATTGAGCAGCTATTGCATATAGGAGTAAGTGTTCATACCGATGACACTCCTTTATGCTATAGTTTCCAGCTCTTGGAATTGCCAGCCAACTTGCGGCATTATTTCAAGAATCAGGCTACAGCGAAAGGACTTGTGCGCATATCTTTTGCATCTCCAACGCCAAAGCATTATATGTACATTGGTCGCAACCACACATTCGTTGAGGATTTGAGCCGAGCTGTAGTCAACGACTCTGTCAATGGTGGCGAATTGGGAGCCTGCCGAGCCTTGGTGATGGAAACAGAGGAGGTGAAAAAGCGCACCACCATCCTATTGATGCGTGTTCGCAGCGTCATCCGAGATAAGAAGGTGGAAAACCGTGAATTGGTGGGTGAAGAGATGATATTCGTGGGCTACCGTGGCAAGATAGACAACCATGATTTCCTCACACAAAAGGAAGCCAAACAACTGTTCTTGCACTCGCAAGCCTCTGGCGATATGGACATGCCTACCCAAAAGACTCTTTTCTCCAATGCCATCCGTTGGATAGCCAATGAGCAGGAGTTACGTAAGCATACAGATGAAATAGCTCTTGAAAGGGCTTCGCATCTTGTGGATGCTTTTGCCAAATACCGCACCTATCTGAAGGCTTCGGAATACCAAGTGGTAGAGCCTGTATTGCCGATGGATGTGATTGCGGCTTATTTATTCATTCCAAAAATTATTTTTTAATTCATCATGGAATATATAGATTTCAAAAGGTTAATAGATGCTTTGACCGCAAAACCAAAAGAAACGGAGTGGTTAGAGTTCAAACATAATTTTCACTCTAAGGAAGAGATTGGAGAAAGAATCTCTGCCTTGTCAAACAGTGCCTACCTTTGCAATATGCCTTTTGGCTATATTGTATTTGGAATCGATGACGAAAGCCATGACGTAATCGGTACAGACTTATATGGGAAACAGAAGATGGTTGGCAATGAAGAATTGGAGTCTTGGTTGTCAACTCGTTTGAATCCGCGCATAGACTTCGAGATTATAGATGATTTCGATTATGAAGACCATGGACATGTCTGTATCTTTAAAATTCCTGCTACAGCAAATCGGCCTGTAAGTTTTCTTCATGAAGAATATGTCAGAGTTGGTACGATAACACGCAAATTGAAAGACTACCCTGCAAAAGAGGCCAAAATCTGGAAAGGAGGGCAAAAGCCTTTAGAGAAAATCATCTTAAAAAAAGGACTGACAGGACCTGATGTGCTTTCTTATCTCAGTGCAGAAACTTATTTTGATATGATGCATCTGCCACTTCCACAAGATACTAATGGCATCTTAGATAGATTCTTATCGGAAAACTTGATAGTCAAAGATGAGCTAGGATATAGCATTACAGAACTTGGTGCTATTCTGTTTGCCAAGCGCCTTTCCGACTTCGACGGATTGAAAAGAAAAATGGTTAGAGTCATTGTCTATAAAGGCAAAGGGAAAGTGGAGACCATCCGCGAGCAGGCTTTTGATAAAGGTTATGCTATCTGTTTTGAAGAAATGGTTGCGTGGATAAATAGCCAACTTCCTGCCAATGAAGAAATCGGAATGGCACTAAGAAAAGATGCCAGAATGTATCCTGAGGTTGCAATACGTGAGTTAGCGGCAAACATGATTATACACCAAGATTTTTCAGAGCAAGGATTCCCCATGATTGAAATCTATTCCGACCGTATTACGCTCTCTAATCCTGGGCAACCTCTGATAAGCATTGAACGTTTCATTGACGAATATCAGTCCAGAAACGACTCTCTTGCCGATATTATGCGTAGAATGGGTATCTGCGAAGAGAAAGGAAGTGGCATGGATAAGACGATCTTCTATATAGAGTTATACCAACTTCCTCCTGTACGCCTTCAGCTTCAAGAGACCAGAACGGAGACAACTGTATTCTCTTATCGAAAGTTTGCAGATCTTGATAAGTCCGAAAGGGTAATGGCTTGCTACCAACATGCTTGTCTAAGGTATGTTTCCAATGAGAAGATGAACAACCAATCCCTTAGAGGACGATTAGGAATTGAAGACAAAAACTATCCTATGGCATCAAGGATCATTAAGGATACCTTGGAGGCTAAACTCATCAAAGAGGAACATTCCGAGGGTAACAGTAGGCATAATTATATTCCCTATTGGGCTTAAATATAACTGGCATGTAACTGGCATGTAACTGAGCTATACAAAAATACCTCAGCTATCATCATAAAAGTCCCTGTTTATGGGGATTTGAACATGTTATCACCATGTAACTGGCATGTAACTGAATAAGATTTATGGACTATACAAGTATTCATATATATGGTCATCTTCTCTCTGATGACATCCTTCACAATATAGAGCGTGACAACACGCTTAACGGTAATCGTGACCAAGATTTCGGAATGGACATTTCCGTTTCGTCTGCCATCGACTACGTATGGAGCAGCCTACGCAACGACTGGAATTTCTATAAGGAACGTGCTGGCAACGAGCGACTGGTCGATAGAGACCCATACGGCACTCGTCGTGCCCGTGACCTTATGGAGCGTCTGTTCCAAAGCCTTGGTTATACACTCGACCGCCAAGCCACCAACATCGAGGTGGCAGGAACCAACTACGACATCAACTATACCTGCCAAGAATTGGGTAAGATGCCGTTCATCGTCATTGGCGAGAATATCAGCACCGATGGCAGCATCAACACGCTTGACAAGTGCTCGCTCGACTATCGTGCGAAAGGCGGTATGCGCAAGAAGTCAGCCCATGCCACGATGCTTGAGTACCTCAATGCCACAGAGAATGTCTATGGCATCATCAGCAATGGTCAGATTCTGCGTTTGATTCGCAACTCCGGTCAGTTGGTCAAGCTCACTTACATCGAGTTCGACCTTCGCCGTATGTTGGAGGAAGACAAATATACGGAGTTCTGCCTCATGTTCCGTTTGCTTCATGCCTCTCGTTTCCGCACAAGCGGCGACGAGCCTTGTGTCATGGAGCGATGGTTCAACATGAGTATTGAGTCGGGCAACCGCATCCGCAACGGTTTGTCGCTTGCCGTACAAAAGACTATGGAGACCATCGGAAATGCTGTGCTTACATCCGAGGGCAAGGGCAATGATGCCTTGCGGGAGGCTTTCACCAACGGAACGATGGATGCCGCCAAACTCAACAAGGAGCTGATTCACTTCATCTATCGCCTGCTCTTCCTCTTCATCATCGAGGAAAGAGGACTGGTTTATCAGATTCCTGACTCTCCAGAAGCACCCGACTACAAACAGCTCTGCGAGTGGCAGGATATTTATAAGAAATATTATGCGGCAAGCCGCTTGCGCCATCTCTCGGAATTGTCATACCTCAAGCAACGTCAATACTCTGACCTATGGCAGGGACTGATGGATACTTTCCATCTGTTTGAGCCAGACACCTTTGGCGAGAAATTAGGCATCAAACCTTTGGGTGGTGTGCTCTTTGGCACGGAAACACTCCATTGGCTGAAGCAATGCCAAGTGAGCAATGCCGACTTGCTTGCTGCATTCGCCGCACTCAATGAGTTTACCGACGAGCGTCAGCAACTGGTTAAGATCAATTATTCCTCACTCGATGTAGAGGAGTTTGGTTCTGTATATGAGGGCATTCTCGAAATGCGCCCATTCGTACAGCCGGGTGTTGCCGCTGCCGACTGGAAGTTCGGCTTCGTGGGTGGATTGGACCGCCAAAGCACTTCTTCTTATTACACTCGTCCTGACTTGGTGCAGAACCTCATCAAGACCACCCTTGAACCTGTCATCAAGGAAAAAATATCCAAGTGTGCCACCACGGAGGAGAAAGTGAAAGCTTTGCTCAACATGAAGGTATGCGATGCGGCAAGTGGCTCGGGACATATCGTTTTGGCGATGGCTCGCACCATCGCCTGGTATATCTGTACCCTACGCACTGGTGAGGACAACCCAGCTTCCTTGGATTATCGTCAGGCGCTTCGTGAGGTGATCTCCCGATGTGTCTATGCCGTGGACTACAATCCTGATGCCGTGGAACTGTGCAAGGTGGTGTTGTGGATTGAGGGCTATTGCGCTGGCAAGCCTCTTTCTTTCCTCGACCACCATATCCGTTGCGGCAACTCCGTGCTTGGAGTTTCCAACTTGCAAATGCTCATTGATGGTGTACCCGACAAGGCTTTGACCGCAGAAGACAAGGATACTCTGAAAGCATTGAAGAAGTTGAACCAAGAGGCTATTAAGGGTGCAAATGGTAATTCCGATGACGAGTTAACACTCGGTTTGGAAGATTCCTTTGGCGTTGAGAACCTTTCCGCCGCACAGATTGGCTTGGCTGATAAGATTCGATTTATCAACCACTTGCCAGAAGACACCTTGGAGCAGGAAATCATCAAGCAGGAACGTTGGCAGGAACTGATGGCATCGGCACGTGTGGATTGTCTGCGCTGTGCTTGCGACATCTATACCTATGCTTTTTATAAAACTGTCAAGCGTGATGAACTGATAGATGAAGATGGAGGGGTAAACGGCAACTATCGATTGGAAGCAGAGGTGCCATACACTAAGACCGTCATGCGTGCGCTCCAAGAAATCGCTGCGATGGAATGCCTTGAAAAAGGCAAGCCATTGCCTACATACTATCGTGAACTATCCAAAGATTTCAAGACTGAGGTAAGACGCATGGCATTGGAACAGCGTTTCTTCCATTGGTGCGTGGAGTTCCCTGAGGTGTTTGCCGCCAACAGGGGATTTGACGTGATGTGCGGTAATCCGCCTTGGGATAAACTCCAAATGGAGGAAGAAAAATGGTTTGCTGGCAAGAACGAAGACATTGTCAAGGCAGCTAACCAAGCAGAACGCAAGGAAAAGATTGCTGAGCTTCAAACAACAGATACAAAGCTCTACAATGAGTTCATAAAAGCAAGTAATTACTTGACAAGTCAAAGTAGTTTTGTTAAGAACTCAGGTCGCTTCCCACTCACAGCAGTCGGAAAACTCGAACTTTCTTCGTTGTTCGCTGAATTATGCCTCTCTTTCTCAAAAGAGGCATGGGGGCTCGTGCTTCCTACTGGAATAGCAGTGAATGATAGCAACAAGTATTTCTTCTCAAAACTTATTGATGAGAATAGGCTTATTTCGCTTTATGATTTTGAGAACAGAGAGAAGTTGTTTGATATTGACAGCCGATTCAAGTTCTGCCTTATCACTGCAGGAAAGGCTCAAGACACCCCTCGTAATGTCAGTGGTGGTTTCTACCTTACACGTATTGACCATTTGCTCGATCCTCGACGTATCTATACGTTGAGAACGGATGACTTTGCACGCCTCAATCCAAATACAAAAACTTGTCCTGTATTCCGTTCTAGTTATGACGCTGTAATTACAGCAAAAATATATCGCAATAGTACGATCCTTTTAAATGAAGAAAATGGCGATAATCCGTGGAATGTTAAATTCGGAAGTATGTTCAATATGTCAACTGACTCTTATCTCTTCCGAACGTACGCCCAACTGACGGAACAAGGAGCGACATTGGATGGCAACACTTTTACAACAACAGAAGGCGAAACATACGGCCCACTTTATGAGGGCAAAATGATTTGGCACTACAACCATCACTATGGTTCATGGCCTACGGAAGGGGAACGACCAAATTCCATCAATATGCCATCAGAGGCAGAACTGGCTAATCCCGACAGTTGCATCATGCCGTGGTATTGGGTTCCTTTGTCGGCAGTAAATGACAGATTGGTAAAGTACGATAAGGATGGAAATAAAGTGTGGGAGTGGAAGCATAAGTGGCTATTTGCATTCCGTGACATTGCACGTGGAGTCGATATGCGTACATTTATCATTGCGCCTATTCCCGACGCCGTAGGCGTCGGGCATACAGCCACGCTCCTCTACGCGGAGCGTGGCTGTATGCCCGGGGCTGCGCTTTACGGAATGCTTGCATCTTTGATTTTTGACTATACCACAAGACAAAAAATCGGTGGTACTCACGTTAGCATCAACTATGTCAAACAATTCCCTGTCCTCACTCCCGACCAAATTCCATCCGCCATGCAATGGCAAATCGTGAAGCGAGTAGCCGAGCTATGCTATTTCAACCACGATATGGATGGCTGGGCATCAGAACTATGGGAAGAGATGAACGAGGAGCAGCGTGCCGAGTTGCCACAGTTGGGCACACAGCAGCCATGGATATACAATCCAGAGCGCAGAGCCGTCCTTCAAGCCGAGCTTGATGCCATCTTCGCCCATCTCTATGGACTAAACACGGAAGATCTCCGTTATATCTTAGACCCAGAAGATGTCTGTGGCAAAGGCTGCATCAACGAGACCTTCCGTGTGCTGAAAGACAACGAGCTGCGCCAGTACGGAGAATACCGCACCAAACGCCTCGTCCTCGAAGCATGGAATAAATTTGGTTTTGACAGATAATTTTAACAATATGAATAATTGTATCAAACATCAGTTGAATACAGAGGACCTTCTAAATAAAGTCTTTTTATACTACACTCAATCTACCGACTTTAATGGCATGCCATTAAAGTCGGTAACGTCATGCCTCGAAGAAAAGGCAACAATTGTTATATCAAAGTTAATAGAGAAGGGAGACATCTGTATTCTCTCTTCTAAATTTGACAATAATCCCAATATAATCAGATTTGGATTTCCTTCCATAGAAGATCAAATGGAATACGTACAAAACTATACTTTCAATGAAGAATTATTTTTGTACCCTTCTCCAAATTACTTAGAGAAGAATAGAAACATTTCTGAAATTGCACAATACCCTTTCAAGTGTAAGATGGCAACTGGTTATCCACAACTTAAAGCGTGCTTCTTTGAATATAATGTATTGCAACATTATGCATTTGATCCAAGAATGAATCTAAAATTCAATGATTACCAAGGAGAAATTCATTCCGATACTACCATAAATAGTACACAGTACATAAATTTAAAAACCTTTGGAATCGGCAGAAATAAAGAGAATTTTGTAATTGTTGCATTTCCAAGAGACCTACAAAATATGTCTTCAATGAATCAAAATATATGGTTTGGACATATGATAAAAGAAACAACAAACTGTAAAATATTAAAAGATTACTTTAATAATCTTTTCAATGTATCGTGGCATTTTCCAGATACAATTTACAGAGCCATATTAAAAGAAATTGTAAATATAAGTGACTTAACAATAGAAGCTTTCGGTATGTCTTTTTTTAGAAAGACATACATAAAGGAAAATCTTGAAAAATTTGACATGCTTCCTTTTCCTAGCCTCGAAAGCTACAACCATTTTTTGTTATTGCTAGAAAAAATCGTAATATCAAACATTAACGTACATTTTTTTGAAAAATTCATGTCAATAAAACAAGACAATGGAAACACTAGAGGAACATTAGATTGCCTAAACGAGTGGATCAATTATATAAACAGTAGCATTTGTGATGACATACTAAGTCCATTAAAGCAACTGCGTAAAGAAAGACAAAAACCAGCTCATAAAATACAATCAAATGATTATGCAAATGAATATTTAACAAAACAGCATTTATTATGTAAATCAATTCACAGAAGTTTACATTTGCTAAGATGTCTTTTACAAACACATCCAAAGCTAAAAAATAGAAAGATAAAATATGCTAGCACTTGTTACATTGAATTATAGCAAGCTTTAATCCCCAGAGAATTAACAAATTCCTGAGCGACATATTCATCTATAAACACAAATATTAGAAAATAACATGAATAGTAGACAGATAGAACAAATTGCAGTTGGAGAAGTAAAAAACATTTTTTTGAAAAATGGACTTTTTAATCCATGTATTTCTGAAAATGATCGTGAGCCTCATTGGGATGGGTTTGTTTATTTACAAAACAAAAATCAAACAACAATTCGTATTGCTGTGCAGGTAAAAGGTAAAACCATCAAAAACATCCCTAATGCCCCATCATACCCTATCAGACTTACAGACTTACATGCCTATAAGAGAGATGGAGGCATACTTTACTTTGTTGTTTTTATAACAGAGAAAGGAAACTTTGTATATTTTGCGAAATTAGCGCCAATAGATTTAAGACGATACATCCAAAAAGCAAATAATCAGAATAAAGTATCAGTAAGACTATCACCATTCAACCAAGATTCCATATCTCTTGAAAACGACTTACGTGATTTCCATCGTGACTGTAAAAAACAAATTTCTTTTACAGATAAAAAGATTTTATCTCTTGAAGAAGTTAACAAACATGGCTATAAAATCACGACAACAGTTTCTGGCTGCAAGACTAAAGAAGAAGCATTGGCTAAACTTGTTAGCCAGCCTCTATATCTTTATGCAGAAACTGGTGAAAATGGGATTACTACTGAATATCCTATCGGGGATCAACCATATTCTGTATATGAATGCATTCATGTAAAAGAAGATGTCAAGGTTGCAGGAAAAGTATATTACACGGAATATAACATTTACACAAATAAAGATACAGAAATTGTAAGTATAGGTAGCTTTTTAAATATTATCATTATAGATAAGAAGATAAATTGTATAAAATTTAATTCTAACAATTTCAATATTAGCACTCACCTCCACGAATTAGATTTCTTGCGTAATAGTTTAAAAAATAAAATCATATGTTATGGGAAAAGCAAAGTAAAAGTAAAAAGTCTTTCTTCTTCAGACTACAAAGAAGTCGAAGAAGAATACAAGAAATGGCATAGAGCAAAATTGTTGTACGAACAGCTGGGCGTTATGGAAGATGTAAACATTGGTGAATTAAGCGACGAAGATGCGGCATGTCTAGATTTATTGGGACAAGCTGTAGTTGATAAGAAACCAATATCCCAAGACCATGAATTAAATCCAATTACTACAGCAACAATAGGAAAATATAATTTTCTGTTGTTTGCTACCAAGCTGTCCAATGGGAAATATAAAATTGAAGAATATTTTAAACATATGGAAGAATTCGTCTTTGCATATGAAAATTCCAATGGAGATAAACTCATAAGTTCTCCATTTACTCCTGTATTTTGCTACAAGGATTTCACAAATGTCACTAATATTGATTACTCTACACTTGTTTCAACTTACGAGTTTGCTTCACAATATAACTCGGATATTTACAATAGAGCTACAAATGACATTTTACTGGCATTAAAAACATATGACAGTTTATCTGTTAAGAATCCAAAGCTATTACAAGGTATCCAAACCTTATCAGAATGGATTTTAGATAAAGCTCCAGAGCATAAAAATTGCCATATTATAAACTTTTATCAAATCATAAAGAGAGGAAGGAAATTAACTTCAGGAGAAAAAGATTCATTAATAAAACTCTTGGAAAAGCCAGAAATTAATGATGAAGAAAAAACTGCAATACATTTATTACTAGACAATAGAACTATGGCAGAAATATATTTCGAAAAATTATCAAAAAAGCAACAAGTATGGTTCACCAATCTTCCTATTTCAATCTTTATGAATAAATAGAGGTTATTATATGCCAACTTTTCTATAATTATTGAATCTTTTTATAGAAAAGTTTGTATTTTTGTATAAAAATTAAATATTAAACAACGATGATAAATTATAACGAGATATTCAACCAACTCTGGGAACACTCAGAAAATGAGGTTGTAGAGTTCAAGAAGGCAGAGACCAACTTTGATATTGACGAGTTGGGAAAGTATTTCTCTGCACTTAGCAATGAAGCAAACTTACGAGAACGTGAGTTTGCCTGGATAGTCTTTGGCGTTTGGGATAAAAAGCATCAAGTCATTGGCACCAGTTTCAAAGATGGTGAGGTTGCCTTGAACCGTTTGAAACAAGATATGTCACAACATACAACTGACAACCTCATTTTCAGAGATATTATACCTATTGAGGTTGAAGGCAAACGTGTTTTGTTATTCCAAGTTCCTGCATCGCCACGCAATATAGTGATGCATTAGAAAGGTGTGGCTTATGGTCGTGACGGTGAAAGCCTAAAACCACTGAACCAAGCCAAGCAAGATGCAATCCGTCAACAACCACCCATACCAGATTGGACTGCCCAACTTGTGCCTAATGCAACCATAAACGACTTGGATGAGTTGGCTGTGGCTACAGCTAAAGTCATGTTCAAAAAAGTACACTCTTCAAGTATTCCTGCTGAAGAAATAGAAGCGTGGAATACCGAAGAGTTTTTGGCGAATAGTATGATGATGCGAGAAGGCAAACTCACCCGTGCAGCCATTCTTCTATTGGGCAAGCCTCTTTCCATCCAAAAGATTCATCCTGCAGTAGCGCAAATCACCTGGACTTGGGAAGATGAAGAAGGCATCGTGCAAGACTACGAACACTTCTCCATTCCTTTCATCTTGACCGTAGATAAGGTATTGAGCAAAATCCGTAATAAGACAATGCGTGAATTGCCTGGAGGAACCCTCTTCCCTGATACAATGAAGCAGTATGACGAATACACTATCCGAGAAGCATTACATAACGCAATCGCCCATCAAGATTACACGTTGCAGCAGCGCATAGTTTTCGTAGAAGGACCAAGCACCTTATATTATGGTAATGGAGGTAGTTTCATTCCTGGTACCATAGAGAATGCCTTGGAACACAAAGGACCACAATTCCATTATCGCAACGAATGCCTTTGCCGTGGCATGGTCAACTTC
>ERZ808245.455-NODE-455-length-20677-cov-8.482446_pt1 | contig 20677 bp, 18 predicted proteins | sample MGYA00521243_ERZ808245 | MGnify/ENA primary metagenome ERZ808245 (study PRJEB31516, sample SAMN03275576) | gut metagenome | biome: mammalia-associated habitat; material: feces | host: Papio cynocephalus | place: Kenya | collected 2012-07-07 ... | reverse complement strand
ACAGCTCTCTAGAAGGGACGTTCGATTTCTCTTCCAAATAAATACTGGGGGGTATAATTTTTATAGTTTTAATACAATAAGGAGTCATAAAATGGCCGGTAAGAATTTAAAATCTCAATTTGCCTTGCTTTTTCTTCCGTTCCTTCTTTTTTCTTGCTCGAATCCTCCCCGCGAGGAAACAAGTAACATAGAACAAAGTGAATCCTCGTTTTCGGTGGAGACTCACAATTTTTCTTCCTGGCGGATCATTAACGAACCAACATGCGAAGAAATGGGGAGAAAAGAAAGAGTTTGCTCCATTTGTGGGAGAGTGGAGAGAGAAGACATCCCAGAGCTAGGACACACAGGCGGAACCGCAACATGCACCGAACAAGCAATTTGTTCACGGTGCGGGAAGGCATATGGCGAACTGGCGAAGCATACCTATAGTAGCTTCGAATTGATTTCCAATCCTACGTGCACCGAAGAAGGTGTAAAAACAGCAGTTTGCTCAGTGTGCAACGCGGAAATTCGAGAGTACATTCCTGCGACAGGGCATAAAGGAGAATGGTACGTCGTTGCTGAGCCGCGCTGTTTCGACGATGGCGAAGAACAACGCCTCTGCACCATTTGCGATGGATTGGAGGAACGTCCCATTCCTCAATACGGGGCACATGATTTACAAAAATCGACATGCGCGAATGGTCAAGAATGTTCGAGATGCCATTACGTAAAAGGGACTGGAAGCGGGCATGTCTATGGAGAATGGATAGTTACAACACGCCCTACATGCAAAGAGGAGGGCGAAAAAGAAAGAACATGCACTATTTGCGGTAACGTTAATAAAGCAAAAGTCGCGAAGAGCGACCATATTGGGACTTGGCTTGTCGAAACAGCCGCTACTTGCGTAACGGCAGGGAGCGAATCTAGACTTTGCGTTCAATGTGGCGAAACTTTTTATCGTACGTTACCCGCCACAGGGCATCAAGGCGAATGGGTCATAAAGAAAAATGAAACGTGCACAAGCAATGGAGAAAAGGAGCGTATATGCACTATTTGCGGCCACAAAACCGTTAATACCATTTATAGTCACCATGATTATTCCGATTGGGTTGAAGACAAGGATTCAACTTGCGAGAGAACGGGGGAAAAACATCGCATATGCACTAAGTGCGGAAAAGTAGAAAAAGGAGCGATTCCTAAGAAAGCGCATAGCGGAAACTGGGTAATGGTCGTAGAACCGACCTGCACTGAAAACGGTGCGGAAACAAGAACGTGTATCGTGTGTGGCCAAAGCGAGAATAGGGCCGTCAGTAAACTTGGTCATCAAATGCAAGGCGGAACATGCACTTCGCCTTCAGAATGTACGCGTTGCGGCCATTTGGTTGAGGGGAAACATAGATTCGGAGAATACCAATTCATTATTGAATCGGATTGCTCAAGAGGTGGCTATAACGAAGCGACATGCCAAATTTGTGGCAGCATTGATAGAGAACGTTTCGAACCTCTCGGGCATCAATTCGGTGAATGGTCAGTCCGAAAAGTCGCAACGTGTCAGGAAAACGGGAAGAATCGCCGAAGCTGTTCAACGTGCGGGAAACTCGAAGATTACAAAGTGGAAAAAACAGATCATTCTGGCGAATGGGTGATTCTTAAAGAAGCGACTTGCCTTGAGGATGGTCTAAAAGAACGCGTTTGTGGGGATTGTGCACTTGACGAAAAGGTCGTAGTGCCTGCCTTAGGCCATGATATCCATGAAGCTAGTTGCATCGAACCAAAAGGATGTTCGCGCTGTGACGCGATGGACGAAGGCGAATCCCTCGGCGGACATTTGTTTGGGGCATCAGGATGCGATCGATGCGGAAAAGAGTATTCGGATACTGCTGACGGAGTTTATTATGACTATCAATCATGGGCAAAATCTTATACGGCTTATGTTTCAGGAAAAGAGGGCGATTCCGACATATTGATTCGGCCTACGAAAGGGGGATATCCCGTTGACGGCGTCAAGGGCTCTTCGAGGAATGGGGAAAAAGCTAAACTCAAATCGATTAGCGTTCCAAAAAGCGTAACAAGCGTATGGGGATTCGCTGAGAATTCGGATATCGAAAGCATTTACTTTGAAGAGGGGAGCAAGGCGGAAATCGGCGGATTCGAGAATTGTTCAAAACTGAAAACGATTCTTTTGCCAGACGGGTTGGAAGAAATTGCGGACAGTTCTTTCTCCAATTGCGTGTCCTTAAAAACCATCCTTCTCCCTAATAGCGTCACAAAAATCGGGGATTCAGCTTTTTCGGGCTGCTCTTCCCTAAAAGCAATTGATTTACCAACTAAGTTGACTTCCATCGGTAAGTACGCTTTTTATGGCTGCGAATCTCTTTCAGGAAACATCTCTTTCCCTGGTCAAATTGAAGACATTGGAATATATGCTTTTGCAAACACTGGATCGATTTCGCCCAAATTCTCCGAAGGGATAACGACTTTATCGGTAGGCTTGTTTCAAGAGTCGAAAATCACCGACATTGAACTTCCTGATACATTAACGGAGGTTTCTAAGCGAGCCTTCTATGGAAGCGCGCTATCAAAGATTGCAATCCCCGAAGGAGTGAGAATGATTGGCGATTCGGCTTTCGCTTTTTGCAAGAGTTTGTCTTCAATTGGTTTGCCCTCATCGGCAAAGGAAATCGAAAGCAACGCTTTCATGGGTTGCATTTCATTAAAGTCTGTTTCTTCATTCGGCGGAGTTGAAGAGCTTTATGGAGGGACGTTTTATGGCTCTGGTTTTGAGACGCTTCGGATTCCTGGAACGGTCAAAACTATCTATGGCGGCGCTTTCGGAAGTTGTTCGGAGCTTTCCTTTGTCACAATCGAAGAAGGCGTTACGACGATTGAAATGAACGCTTTCGCGGACTCCAGCAATTTGAAAACCATCGTGGTTCCAAAAAGCCTAACAAGATTTGAAGCAGGCGCTTTGCCTGTCGTCGACGGACGAATTGTCACCGATGTTTATTTCCTTGGCACGAAGGAAGAACTGACAAGCTTGGCCGACTGGTATAGCTGGTATAAAGAAAGCGCGTTCCTTTATTCAGAAGAAGCGCCGACTGACTCTTCCTTTACCTATTGGCATTATGTCGATGGAACTCCAACGAAGTGGTAGCACGTTTAAATTTTGGCTTTGCGTCATCGAAAGATGGCGCTTTTTATTACAGATTTTCTTGAAAAGGCATATCTGTTCATGCTGTCTCAATTAACGAATCCTTTTTATGTTGAATGAGCCTTTGGGATTCTTATAAGTGACGAAGACGCCAAGATTCGTTTGATAGCAAAATTCAGGCAAAAATGGATTCCGGAACGTTTCTTTTATCAGGAAGAAAAGCATAAAGCTTTAAAATGGAGGGATATCGAAAGGGAACGAAAGATCGCGGAATGAAACACAATCATGATTTTAGAATCATGTTGAAGCAAAACCTCTGAAAGACACTCGATATTGTCAAATGGCGAATAAATTAGGCTTAGAAACGAAGGTGAAAAAATGATATGAACATCTTAGAAACGATGAAAGAGAGACATTCCGCCAGGTCGAACAGTGATAAAGGCATTGAAAAGGATGTTCTTGAAATTAGGCAAAGCAAAATCGAAAGTCTCAATCAAGAAAGTGGCCTTAACAGACAACTGGTGACAAACGAACCGAAGGCCTTCGACTCACTATTGGCGCATTCTGGTGGATTCATAGGTGTGAATAAAATATTGCAATCATTGGGGGAAAGCTGGGTATTACGGCGAACAATTGATTTTATACGCCCAAATTTTAGGACTTAATACCTGTTGGATTTGGAATGACATCCAAAAGAATCAAGAACGCTTATAAAATCAAGAAAAACGAGAAAATGCAGCTTATGATTGCGATCGGCTATGGCAAAACGAAAGACGTCGGCCATAAGTCAAAAACGTATGAACCAGTCGCGAAGGTGATAGGAGATGCGCCACAATGGTTCATCGATGGAGTCGATGCTGCATTATTGGCGCCAACCGCTTTAAACCAGCAAAAAATATAAAATCATTTTCGACTCTGGAAAAGTAATGATAGCAGCGGCCAAATGGCCTATACAAAAATAGGTTTGGGGATTGCAAAAGGTCATTTCGAAATTGGCTCAGGAAGAAAATTCGATAAAGAAGTCGTTATTCATGAATGAGAAAAAGTTGGTTCTTCTATTCCATTTGTTTTTCTTTGCGGAAATCTTAAAGCATTTTGGAAGACCCGCTTTATTTTGCAAATAAACAATGAAAGCAGACGCTCGAGAAAGATATAATGTCTATCGAATTCATTGTTTTATCAAAAAGAGGGCTTCTATTATGAATTTGAAAAAGTATCTCAAAGAAGGATATATTCTTTCTCCTTATTGCGATTTTGACGATATGGAAACTTGCCGTTACTCAAACCTTCCCATTATAAAAAAACAGGTTTCAGAAAAGGAATTAGCGAGTTTGGCAAGGCACTACCTAGACAAAGAAATAAAAGGCCTTTATTCCAAAAACCACATCGTCCTATTAAACTCTACCGCGCGATATCACATTCGCCCAGAGGATGTGCTAACCCGGCTCGAAGAAACATTGGAAGAATATTCTCTCGATAGCCGCGATCGATTGAACGACTGGGTCGATTTTTTGTCTACAGAAACGGGCAATGGACATTATTTTTATCCAACTTTCAAAAAAGAATTCAATCGCGAATATATTGATGACTATTTATTTGAAAAGGACGATCACATAGTCGCCTATGTTTTTTCGCTAATTAAAATGGACAACACATATGGCGATTTTCGCAATAAGCTTATTTCGTATATCACTTTCATAAAAGAGATTATTACGAAAGCGAAAGAATACAGCTGCTCGACGATTTATCTCATGCTGGAAGAAATTTCCTATAAGTTCTTTATGAAGATTGATGTTAGCAATGATTGTCTTTCCTTTTATAGGGAAAAACTATTGAGCAATGCGGAGAAAGGCGATCTTCTTTCAATGCGTCTGCTTGGCTATGAATATTACGAAGGAAACAACGGCTTCCTTATAAATCCAAAGGAGTCCGAATATTGGCTTGAAAGATATTTTTCCGAAACAAAAGATAGCGAAGTCGCTAGGACGTTAGGCTATATCTATTATTACGGAAGAACGACGAAAGGCATTCCTCAAAAAGAAAAAGCGTTCCAATATTTCGCAATCGGTCATTTCGCGGGTCACTATTTCGAAGCGACTTACAAATTAGCCGATTGCTATGTAAAAGGCTATGGCACCCCCGTCTGCGAGGAGGCCGCTTTCAATCTGGTCGCGAGTATTTATGCCGAAACGCGCCGTCATTTTTTGGAGACAGACGATTCGAAATATGCAGACGTTGCGCTTCGATTGGGAAATTATTATCGGGATGGAACTTATGTCGATCAAAACATGCCTATCGCTTATGAATACTTTTTAGAAGCCAAAATCGCGATAAAAAAGCGTCTTGAAGTGATGGATTATATTGGAGATAGCGGCGTTGCCATCAATATTTCAAAATCCCTCCGCGACGTTCAGAGCATGATTGATCTCAAACCTCGAGTCATTGACCACAACGGTTATCTTATCGATCAAATTGGATGGAATTGCCATAATCTAAAATACGGAATATCGGCAGATGGGAAAAATCTTCTTTTGACATTATCGAATTTGGATAACCGTTATTCTCTTATCAATGTCATTCCTGAAATCGGTTTTGCGGAAAAAACCAAAAAAGCCAAGTTTCTTTTCGTATGTGAAGAAGAACCGACGCTGCTTTTAAAGACCGTATCAAAAGGGAAAATCACCGATATAAGCTTATTCAATGACGAACTCATGGTGGTGGTTAAAAATGGCAAAAAGCGAGAATTCATCAAAACAAAATTTAAAAAAATCATCGTACTTCCGCAGACAATCAATGATTGCTCAAAGCTCTATTCAATCGTGAGCATTTCACCCTTCAATAATGAAAAACTCTACGATTATGTTTGCGAAAATGATTCTGTGGAAATCGGCGACAAAGTTTTCATTGAGGTGAACGGAAAGAAAAAAGAAGTCGAAGTAGAGAACTTAGTTAGATTATACGAAGATGAATTGCCATTGCCTCTCCAGCGGATGGGTAAGGTATACCTTGTCACTGCCCTATCGTAAAAGATAATCGATATCGATAATTTGGCTATGAATTCGCTGCAAATCCTTAATTTCTCAGAGTCATATCGACTTTTCTGACCCTCAATCGATATCGTTTCATCCAAAATAGCATTCTTTGTTCTTGCTATTAGTGGTACATTAAATTATCATACTAACGAACGTTAGTTAGGATATAGTGACATGAAACAAAGCGACACAAAGAAAAAGATATTGGACAAAGCCTTGGAACTATTTTCGGAAAGGGGATACAGCTCAGTTAGCGTTGACGAAATTGCCGCTGCCGTGGGCATCAAGGCTCCCTCCCTCTATAATCACTTTTCAGGCAAAAAAGCCATTTTTGATGCGATTGTGAAAACGACAATCGACCAATATAACGAAGACACAAACAAAATCGATATCCATGTCGAGAATGCAAAGAAAGACATTCAGACGTTTTCCGAAATCGATGAAGTCTTCCTTTTTGCGAAGCTTCGCCAAGTATTTGAATATTCCATTGAAAACGAAAGGATTCGCCGCTTTCGGCGCATGATGAGCATCGAACAGTTTCAATCGAAGGAAATAAGCGCGTTATATACGAGCTATTACATCGACCGGCTTATCGATTATCACGCGAATATATTCCGGGGTTTGATTGAAAGCCATGAGATATCCTTCCAGGATCCGAATGCGCTGGCGCTAATGTATGTGGCGCCCGTTTTGACCCTCATTGGGATTTGCGACCGCGATATGGGCAAAAAAGAAGAGTGCATAGAAAAGCTCAAAAACCACGTGGACTTATTTTATCGTCTGATTCATCGGAAATGATGACGTTTCGCGTTTGACTATAGTTTGTGCTCTTTGGAGGAGACTTATGAAAAAAACGTTTTTACAAATGCTTGGTTTGCTTGGCGTGATCAGTTTTATATCGTACGCCACCGCAGTGATTTTTTCTCCGCTTGCTTATCCTGGCTATAATTGGATGGCGCAGGCTGTGAGCGATTTGAGCGCCGCGGATGTGCCATCACTTTCCTTATGGAACCAATTGAGTTCTTTTTACAATGTGTGCGAGGTCGCTTGCGCCACAATCGTTTGCCTTGATATTCAGAAAAGCAAAAACAGATTGCTGAAAATCGGCATTTACCTATTCGGCATCATGGAATGGATATCGGCAGTCGGATATCGTATGTTCCCACTTTCAAGCAGCGGTTACGCGGGCACGTTTCAAGATATTATGCACATGGTTGTAACGGCACTTGTGGTCCTTTTATCCATCACCTCGTTAACAATCGTCATCATCGCCGGTTTCAAAGACAAAAAATATTTGTCCTATGCCGTTTGCGCGGCTTTCGCTCTTGCGATGATGCTTGTGGGTGCTTTGGGGATGAAAATCGTTCCCTCTTCTTATTTTGGGATCGTAGAGCGTTTTAGCGTTTTCGCGGCAACTGGCTTCAATGCGGCAATCGGTCTCCATTTGTTTTGCGGAAAGAGTGGCGATAAAGGAATGATGGAAAGCACAAATAACGAAGAAGTGAAAGGATAGAGATATTATGCTTGAACTAGAAAAGGAAATTACAATTCGTCGAGAAAAGGAAGAAGACTACCGTATTGTAGAAAACTTGACGCGCGAAGCGTTTTGGAATGTATATTGCCCTGGGTGCAAAGAACATTTCGTTCTTCACAGAATGCGAAGCGATTCCGCCTTCGTTCCAGAACTTGATTTTCTTATAGAACGCAATCATGAAATTGTTGGGCAAATCGCTTATGTCCGTTCGGAGATTATATGCTCAAATGGTTCTCGACTCCCCGTTTTGACTTTTGGACCGATAAGCATAGCAAAAGAATATCAAAAGCGAGGCTATGGGACCTACTTGTTGAATTATTCGGCGAAAGCGAAAGGGATTCGATATGCGGATGACTTGGAAGCGGATTATCTTCTCGTCAAAGAATTGATTCCCGGCTTTCTTAACGGTGTTCAAGGTATTTACAAAGACCCGGAATGCTATTTCTCAGCAGAGAAAAATCCGGACGAATTCGCTGCATTTGACGCATTATTCCCTTTAAAAGAAAAGAAGAAGATTCCAGGGCAAATCTTTGGCTCTTAAATCATTATGAGTTCACTCAGAAGAAGGAAAAGCATTCAATGGCTGCCATTCGGCTCATAAAGCGGGTATTCGTCAAATAGAGAAGGCCGTTCTTTCTTTTTCAGCAATATCAAAGAAAATTATCGTTGAGTGCGTTCGCTTTGGCTTTTGCGGTTCCCTAGTGTTGTCTATGGAAGGAGCGCGGATGCGCGTGTAAAATAGTCGCGTTATGAAACAGTTATTAAAGAAAAAAGTTTGTGGGATATCCATCGCCTGGTTCTATGGCCTTGCCCTTTTATCCCTTGTGGGCATTATTGCTGGCAGTTTTGCAGATAAAAGCATTTCAATGTCGCTTTATGACAAAAATAACGGCTATGGGCTATTCTTCGAATCCTTTGGAACGGCATTAGGATATATGATGGTCCCAGCTGGCGCCACTTGCGTTTTTTTAGGTTTGAGAGAATACAAAAAGTGGTGGGTGACCACGCTGCGTTTCATCTTGCTTCTCGGCGCTAGCCTCGCAGCCGGCTATATATATGGCGGCTCTTTGTATGAGGGGAAGGAGGAATACGGCCTTCTTGTCAGCAAATTGCCAGCGTTTGGTTTTTCTTTCTTTATGATGGGCTTAGCGATTTTGCTCACTTATATGTTTGTTGACAAAATAGAGTCGCGGAGCCTCATAATTGTCGGCACCGTGATTCTTCTAGCGATGATCTTTCAACTTGTTTTGCTAAATTTCTTCTTAAAGTATTTGGCGGGAAGGCCCCGTTGGCGGTATCTAGAAGGAGATGCGCTTGATTCGAATGGCGTCAATGAAAGTTTCCGAGCTTGGTGGGAGATGCAGCCCTTCAAATATAGACATGGCGATTATCACAAATCCTGGCCAAGTGGGCATACGGCAACAGCCGCAATTGTCACCTTGCTTCCTTTATTGGGGATAGTTGCAGAGAAAAAACATAAATACATGTCCGCTGCTTTCTTCGCTTTTGGAGCTTGCTATACATTGGTTGTTGCTTTTGCTCGAATCGTTGCGGGGGCGCACTTCTTAAGCGATGTTTCTTTCGGTTGTTTCTTTTCTTTGTGCGGCATCATTCTCTCTTTGCATTTCGGTGATTTTCTGAATAAAAAACTTTTTTCAAACCATGAGAAAAAGGAACAATAATTATGGAACTCGTTAAATTGAAACCTGCGGTAAAAGACTATATTTGGGGTGGGACAAAATTAAAAAGTTGGGGGAAAGAAAGCGATACGACAAATATCGCAGAATGCTGGGAACTATCCTTTAATGATTCTGGACCCTCCTTAATCGATAGCGGCTTAGACAAAGGGAAAGCACTCAAAGATGTAGCGACGAAAGATGATATTGGAAGCGTTCCTGCTTCTTTTCCGTTTTTTCCGGTTCTGATTAAGCTTATCGATAGCGATAGCGATTTGAGCGTGCAAGTGCATCCAAGCGATGAATATGCCCTAAAGCACGAAAACCAGTTCGGCAAAACGGAGATGTGGCATATCATCAACCACAAAGAAGGATCTGGCATTTATCTTGGCTTTAAAAAAGATTATTCCTATGACGAAGTCGAAGCGGCCTTGAAGAATAATTCGATTCTTTCTTTATTGAATTTCTTTCCCGTTCAAAATGGTGAAACCTATTTCATTCCTAGCGGCACGATTCACGCGATTGGCGGTGGAGTGACCCTCATTGAAATACAACAAAATAGCACACTTACTTATCGCTTATACGATTATGGAAGGCTCGGAAAAGACGGGAAACCGCGCGAGCTTCATATCGAAAAAGCCTTGAAAGTGATTTCTTATAAAAAATACAAACCAGTGCGATTTCACGGTAACGTCTTAGGCGAATGCCGATATTTCCGTGCGAGGGAAGAAAATGTGAAACAAGAAATCCTAGAAGCGCCTTCCGATTCCTTCTTATCGATTACCTTCATTGAAGGAAAAGGAACCATCGGTGGCATTTCTTATCGAAAAGGGGATACATTCTTCTTACCTGCGAAGAAAAAAGCACGCCTTTCAGGAACAGGGAAAATGGTTCTCGTCGATGTTAGAGGATAAGAATTCTTCCCTTTGCTTCGTGAGTGAAAAAATCTTAATCATCTTAGAAGCATTATTTCTATTAAAGAAATAGTATAATGGCGATGAATGTTATAGGAGGCTATTTATGCACGACTATCAACGATGGCTCAATAACGTCAAAGATAAAGCACTTCTTGATGAACTCAAGAACATGAATGAAGAACAAAAAGAAGCCGCTTTTTATAAGGACTTAGAATTTGGAACAGGCGGTTTGCGCGGACTTCTTGGTGCCGGCAGCGCTTGCCTTAATATTTATACCGTTGGCAAGGTGAGCCAAGGAATTGCCCAATATGCAAAAGCCCATTATGGGGATAACGCAAGCGTTGCTATTTCCTATGATTCTCGTATCAATAGCACGCTTTTTGCTCGCTACGCGGCTGGCGTTTATGCTGCAAATGGCTTAAAGGTGTATATCTATCCAACCCTTATGCCTACGCCATTGCTTTCCTATGCGGTTCGTTATTTGCGTACATCCATTGGTGTGATGGTGACAGCAAGCCACAACCCAAAACAATATAATGGCTACAAAGTTTATAACGACGAAGGCTGCCAAATCACGCTAGAAGCGGCAAACGAAATGGTTGGCATTATTGAATCTTTGGATATCTTCAATGATGTGAAGACTATGGAATTCGAAGATGGACTTCACACAGGAAAAATCGAATACATCACACCAGATTGTCTCAATTCCTTCTTGGATTACATCAAAACGAAAGAAATCCCCGAAATTCAAGAACGTGATTTGAAGATTGTCTATTCTCCGTTAAATGGAACAGGACTTGTTCCTGTGACGCGTGCTTTGGATAATGCTGGGTTCAAGGACGTTTCCGTCGTGGAAGAGCAAAGAAACCCAGATGGTAATTTCACCACTTGTCCGAAACCAAACCCAGAGTTAAAAGAGGCTCTCGCTCTCGGAATCAAACTACTTGAAAAAGAAAATGCAGACCTTCTTTTGGTTACTGATCCCGATTGTGACCGCGTAGGAACCGCAGTCAAATATAAAGGCGATATCCGCCTGATTAATGGAAACGAGATGGGCGTTCTTCTTTATGACTTCTTGCTTCGTTATAAAAAGCAAGTCCCTGGAAGCGTGCTCATTAAAACGATTGTTACGAGCGATATGGTGCTTCCAATGGCCAAAGACGCCGGTATGGAAGTTCGTCAAGTATTAACGGGCTTTAAATTCATCGGTGAGCAAATCGGCAATCTTGAAAAAGAAGGACATGCTGACCGCTTCTTCTTTGGATTTGAAGAAAGTTATGGCTATTTAAGCGGAACGAAAGTTCGTGACAAAGATGCGGTGGATGCTTCCTTGCTGATTGCCTTAATGATGCAGGAATTCAAAACCCATCACAAAAATCCAATTCATCGCCTAGAGGAGCTCTATCAGAAATATGGCTATGTGAAGACAAGCCTCGAGAATTTTGAATTCCCTGGCCCAAAAGGCTTTCTCATTATGCAACAAATTATGAAAAACTGGCATGCCTACGCTGAGAAGCATAAAGATGAATATCTTTTTGTGAATGATTATCTGTCACATGTTTCCTATGAAGAAGGAGTCAAGAAACCAATCCATCTTCCTTCTAGCGATGTATTGAAGTTTGGGTTAAAAGATGGGAGCACATTCACAATCCGCCCAAGCGGCACGGAACCAAAAATCAAAGTCTATTATGATGTTTCTGCTTCTAAAGAGAGTGAACTCGATGCAAAGCTATCTTCTTTATCCAAAAACGTTGATTCTTTGATGAAACAATCCGAAAAGTAGTATCAATTGTTAACTTAAAAATAAAGGAGCCACCGGTTAATGTGACTCCTTTTTGATTTTTAGCGGTGCTTACTATGGAAAGCGATGCCAACACCATTTGGCCCGCAGTGACTCCCTGCTGTTGGATTCACTACAAGGATCGTGATATCAAGATTCTTCCCGTATTTTTTCTCGATGGCGTCCCTACACATCTTCGCGCCTTCTTCCCAACCAGTATGGCCGATGACGATTGGATTCTGGGTGACCTCATCTCCAAATTCATCCATGTAAGAAAGAATGGTTTGAATTGCGGCTGCTTTTCCTAGAGCCTTGCCTTTCGTTACCATCTTTCCCTCTTCGTTCATATAAATGATTGGTTTTACGCCAAAGAGGTTCCCCATTTTGGCACTGATGCCGGACACCCGTCCACTGCGAGCAAAGAATTTAAGGTCATCCGCGAAGAAATACATCGCGTAATGATCGACTTCCATATCCGCCCACTCAATTAATTCTTCAGGTGATTTCCCCGCCTTATAAAGTTTTCCGACCTCTCGAGCGATTGTAAACGCAAGAGAAGTGATTGCTTTGGTGTCGATTTCATAGAATTTTCGCTCGGGGTATTTTTCTTTGAGCATACTAAGAGCGATTTTCATGGAATCGAAACTCATTGTCATCGCTTTTGAGAAATGGCAGTAGAGGATATCTTTCCCTTCTTTGAATTCCGGCTCGAAATAAGAAATATATTTCTCAGGAGAAAGACCACTGGTTTTTGGAAGCGTCCCTTTCCTTAATAAAGAATAGAATTCATCTGGTTTGTATTCTTTCCAAGTCTCATAAGGAAAGAACTCGTCGTTTCCAATCGAATAAGGCATCGAAATCAGTTTGGCACCGATTTCCGCTGCACTATTGGGCGTAAAATCGCAGTCGCTATCGACAAACAAAGTATACATATTGTCACCTTTCATACTTCTAATAGAATAAGGAGAGAGAACCTTTAAATCAACCATGTGAGATTGTTTCGGATGTTTTTTTGGTAAAGTGCTTCCTTTTTGTCTAGTAATGAGTGAAAGGAGCGAATTATGTTTCAAATCATTTCCGAGCGGTTTTCCATCGCCCTCATTATTGCTGTTATCATTCTTACGGCGATTATTGTTTATTTGCTCTATGAGAATAAAAAACTGAGCAAAAAGAAAGACAATCAAGACGAGGAGTGAGAAAAAGCAGTCTAAATAGGCGGTGTCGCTCTTCATTTTGTTGGTATTGGCTATAGAGCATCTTCATTCTAGAATAATGACATGAAGATGATAAGAGTTACAGATTCTCTCTTTGCTTCCTTCTTGCCAAAAAGAAATGAGAATACATCGAAATTCGATTATGGGAGAGCGACCTTAATTGGCGGATCAATAGATTATGGGGGTGCCCCTTTGCTTTCACTTTCCGCACTGAGCGCACTAAGAATGGGCGTGGGCTTTTCCACCCTTTATGTCCCTGAGCCGCTGTATTCCATTTATATCGGACGTAATCCGCAAACGATTGTTCATCCTTTTCCTTCAAAAGACGGGAATATCGCTTTTGAAAAGAATGCGCTTTCCGAGATTGCTTTTAAATCGAACTCCATCGCCATTGGAATGGGTGTTACAGGCATTCAAGAATGCGCCAAAATATTGGATTATCTACTCCAAAATTACAAAGGTTATCTCATCGTCGATGCGGGAGGATTGACTTCTTTAGCGACCCTTGATCAAGGTTTGTTGGAGAATCCTTCTTGCCAAGTCATTCTAACTCCTCATAGCGGTGAATTCGCTCGCTTAAGCGGTGATAGCCGCTTGCTCGTTGAGAAAGATCCGCTTGCTTCCTTATTTCATTATTTGAAGGGTAAAAAGGTTACTGTTCTCTTAAAAGGGCATACCACATACGTTAGCGATGGCAAAGAAACATATCGGTCCTGCTTTGGGAATACTGGTTTATCCAAAGGCGGGTCAGGAGATTTATTAAGCGGTATTTTGTGCGGTATTTTTGCACAAAACATCAAGGCGTCGATTCCAAAAAAAGTTGCATTCGGTGCTTATTTATTGGGAAAAAGTGCGGACCTACTTCTTCAAAAAGAAAGCGAATATTCCATCATTGCCGATGATATTATTGCTACTTTGCCAGATGCTCTTTTGCCTTGTGTAGAGAGATAGTACTTGAAAGTTCACAATTGCCGATGCGTTTTGCACATAAAAACGATTACATGATTCGACTCCTTTTATGAATATTTAAGATGCTTACACTGATGAAATGATGAGCAAAGCGAGGCCTGACACACAGGCATGTATTCATTCGTTTTACGAATCATTGGATTTTCAATCGAAAACAAAAAAACGCCTTGGCACAAGACGTTTTTCGTTTTACCTCTTTTAGCAAAATAACTTATTCTAACGAAATCGCGTTATTGCAAATGCGATTTCGCATCACGTCGAATTGGCGGAGAAGAGGGGAGTCGAACCCCTGCTGGGCGGATGCCCACTATCAGTTTTCGAAACTGACCCCTTCGGCCTCTTGGGTACTTCTCCAAGCCTGGCTAATCATAGCGCTACAAAGGGTTTGACTCAACATTGTTTTTCTTTTGCGCTTAAAATTTTCGCGCGTATGCATACGCAAAGTAAAGTGATACAATCTTGCCGATGGATTATCTCTTTTCTTTTGAAAAAAATGTTGCCTTGATGCTCACTTCGACTTCTGGAATCGATTATGAAAAGATTTCCTTTATAGGGGTCGGTATTTTATCGATCCTTTTGGTGGCTGTTGTAATTACGGGTTTCGTTATTGAGCAAAAGAAAGCAACGAATCTCAAAAAACAAATCTCCGATCAATCCGCGTCTATTCGTCTTTTTTATATCAATAAACCAGAAAACAGGGTCCGTTATTTCAACCTTTCAAGCATGGCGAATGTCAAAGTGTCCTCGTTAGATAGTTTTTATTCTTCCTTCCCGATTACGGAGCAAGCAAGGGTTCGTGAGTGGGTAAATGGCCTTTTGGAAGGGAAAGCGGATGTTCCGACTTATCTTCAAGCGGATGTTTATTTTCATAAAGAAAGAAGAACCATGCCTTCCTTTTTACGAGTCGATACTATCAATAAGGAGCAGGGGATTCTCCATCTTCAAAGTTACTTGCTTCACTTCGATAAGCCTCTTCATTCCTCGATACGCACCTTTTCAACACAAGAGGAATTCGCTCAGGCTCTTAAAATGAATGGCAACAATACGGGGATGACATTTTGCTTCACTCTTTGCCGTGCTTCCTCGGCGCTTCCTGGTTTTAATCCCCATTTGAAGGAGAATGAAATTTCGAGCGAACTTGCCACGCGCTTCAAAAACGCGCTTCTTCCCTATGTCCCCCGTAATGATAAAGTAATTCGTCTTTCTGCCACGGAAATTGTGGTGGCGAATTTCGATATGCTCGATATGAGCAATGCGATTTTTTACGCCCTGAAAGTGAAGGATGGCGTAGATAAAGCCCTTGGACAAGGGAAACGGAGAAATACGCACCCTCGCTATCAAATCCAGTGTGGAATCGTGAGCAATCGTGACATCATTGACGATAGCGACGCATTACTTGAAGCCGCTAGACGCAGTGCTTATCGTGCGATTGATAACCCTATCAATTCTGTTTCCTTTTTCTCAAAAGCCAATGAAACGAAAAATATTACGCCTGCCGATGAGCTTCATTACCGAAGCGAAGTTGATCGCATTATCTATGAGAAGAAACTTTCCTTCTCTTATCGCCCGATTTACGCGGTGACAAAGAAGAAAATCTACGGCTATATGGCACGCGCTCTTCCGATTGGCACTTCCTTTGGCTCCATCGATGAACTTAAGAATTACGCGCTTCGTGCAAAGGACGAAAAGAATCTCTTTGCCGCGATTGCGAAAAGAATCATTCCTACTTTCGTTTCGGAACGTATGGATAAAAGTCACTGCTTGTTCTATCCCGCAAGAATGGATGAGAGAGCCCTGATAACGTCTTTCTTCCCGCATTACAATGCTGCAAAGGAAAGCAATCTTATCTTCTTGTTTAAAGAGGAAGACATCGCCGCGAATATCGATCCATCCAATCTTGAGTTGTTCATGAAATTTTTGGCGACAATTAAGAAAAACGGGTACGGCTTTGCGATTTATTTGCAGGGTAAGGCGCTTGCGCTTGACCGCTCCTTGTACGCTGCCTCTGACGCCTTCTTCGTGGACTTTTCTTCCCGCGAAGATAGCAACATGGACACGGCGATACGAAGTGAACTTCACGCTCTCGTTGAAAAACTGATGCGTTACAAAAAGCCAATCATCGGAATTAACCTCATGAATTGGAACGCCATCGAGCTTGTTGTCGGAAGCAAGGTGGAATATATCTCTAGCGATGCTTTTGCCCCTTACGAGACGATGTTCAAACCGCTAAATACCAAAAACGTTGACCGTATCAAAGGAATGGTCGATAGAAAATAGGAAAGGACAATTATGAAACAAATTAAAAACCAAGCCATTACTTCGCGCGATAGTGATTTTGCGCAGTGGTACACCGATATCTGCAAGAAAGCCGAGCTCATGGACTATAGCTCCGTGAAAGGCTTTATCAATTACCTTCCCTATAGTTATGCCATTTGGGAAGAAATCCAAAATTACATGAATGAGCGTTTCAAAGAAAATGGCGCGCAAAATGTCTATTTGCCGCTGGTTATCCCGATGTCGCTTTTTGCAAAAGAGAAAGAGCACGTGGAAGGGTTTGCTCCTGAAACCCTCGTTGCGACTTATGGGGGTGGCAAGAAGCTCGACGATCCTCTCGTTATTCGTCCAACAAGTGAAATTCTTTTCAGCGAGCTATATAAGCATCTTGTTTCTAGCTATCGCGATCTTCCAAAGATTTATAACCAGTGGTGCTCTGTTGTTCGTTGGGAAAAGACGACCCGTCCATTTTTACGCGGTTCTGAATTCCTTTGGCAAGAAGGGCACTGTTTATTCGAAACAAAGGAAGAAGCGGAAGAGAACGTTCGTAAATTCCTCGAAGTTTATGATGATGTTGGTAAAAACCTCTTGGCGATTCCTTTTGTGAAAGGCAAGAAAACAGAACACGAAAAGTTTGCTGGGGCTGTAGCAACGTATACGATTGAAGCCTTAATGCATGATGGAAAAGCGTTACAAAGCGGTACTTCCCACTATTTAGGACAAGGCTTTGCAAAAGCCTATGGTATCAGCTTTATGGGACGAGATAATCATCTTGAGGTCCCACATCAAACATCATGGGGTGTATCCACGCGTTTGCTTGGCGCGACGATTATGGTCCATGGCGATGACAACGGCCTTGTTTTGCCACCCTTTGTTGCTCCAATCCAAGTTATCATCGTTCCAGTTCGTCAACAAGAAGCTGGAGTTCTTGAAACCTGCTCTTCTATCGCTAAAAAGCTCAAAGAAAAGGGGATTCGCGCGAAAGTCGATGACGATCCAAAGAAGACGCCAGGTTGGAAATTCAGCGAGTATGAAATGAAAGGCGTTCCGCTTCGCATTGAAGTCGGGCCTCGCGATTTAGCCAATGGGGAAGCGGTTCTTGTTCGTCGCGTTGATGGCGAAAAACAGCTCGCCAAGATTGAAACGATCGAGAACGAGATTCCTAACATGCTCACTTCGATTCATGAAACGATGTATCAAAAAGCGAAAGCGTTCCTTGAAAGCCACATCCATGAAGCGACTACCATCGAGGAGCTCAAAGCAAAACTCGATTTGGGCGGATATGTCAAAATGGCGTTTTGTGGCGAATGCGCTTGCGAAGACAAAATCAAGGAGCTTACGCTTGGTGGAACGGCGCGCTGCATCTATTCAGAAGTAGTGAACGAGGGAACGATTTGCCCAGTATGTGGAAAACCTGCGAAATTGATAGCCTATTTCGCTAGAGCGTATTGATTGTCACTGTTAAAAAGTCATCCCTATAAAAAGATGACTTTTTATTTTTTACGTGGGAATTCGCGAGACAAGGCAAGAAGACTAATCGTGACAAGCGCGACATCAGGAAAACGCTCTAATAACGTGGAAATTGTCTGTAGCCAACTTGCGTTTTCGCTTAATAACAAAGCAACTTCTCCATAAATTAAAGCAAGAGAAACGCCGACCATCATGCAAGAACTCACAGCCAAAAACAAAGCACTGTCGATACGGCGCTTCGTTGCACTCAGTAGTCCTGCGACACTTGTCCCCACTCCCATGGAAGCGAAAGTGATGATTGCGAAGATCGCGATGATAAAATGAACGATTGTCGTTCTTGAGGTTAGATACGTTAAAACAATGCCGTACGCTCCAACAATCGCGGGAATCGCATAAGAAAGTGAAAACAAGGCGGCGAGAACATTCAAAGAGAAAAGGGGGTCTCTTCGATTTGTTTCATCGCGGTCATGAAGAAGCAAGAATGAATAAACGAGCATAAACGTATGAATTAGGAAGAGAAAAATTTCATCGCCTAAGAGAAGAGAAGAATCCACTTTTCCAAAAGGAATGCTCATGGTCACATTTTCATTGCGAAAAGCGGATGCGAGATTATAGCAATCAATAATGATTTCGATTAACGCATAGCATAGATAAAACACGATTGCCATCTGAAAAAGGCTGCGAGAAGGATCTGGCTCTTTTCGCTTCGCATCGATGGAAGGGAGTGACATCTCGTAACCGACACTGACGGAAGCGTATATGCATAAGGCTAGGTAAATAAACGCTAGAGCGACATAAAAATAGATGGTTGTAAGAAGACCAAGCGGATTGGTATTCGTCCAAATTTTGTAAAGCATGCAGCCAAAAACATAAACTGCAGCTGTTAGTAAACACCCGACGGTGAGACGAATGAAAACTTTGTGCGCTGTAATGTCTTGTTCTTGGTATTTTTCAAACGCAGCAGCGGCGAAGAATAACGCTAATACGCACAAAATCGTTGTGGGAGTCGCCATGCTTGCGATTTCGTTATCCATTGGAGCGTTGCTATAACCAGCGCTGAATAAATAAGCGAAAGGCAAAGGAAAAGTGGCAAGGGAAATCAAAATCCAATTCGCGGTGAAGAACAATTCGTATTTGTCATAGTTTCTCTTCTTTAACGAGAAGATAGTGACAACGATAATCAAGGAATTAAATATGACTTCGAGAATAACGAAAAATAAATATAAGAAATAAGCGCTTGGCCTCTCATTGAGCCCGAAAAGAGCGAAAAGAATCCAATAAATAAGGAACAAACAGGACGCGAGAAGAAAAGCGATGCCATTGCTCTTTGCGCGATGAGAATGGTCAATTGAATTTTGATTCTCGCTATCTGTTTGCTTCATTAAGAGAATTATAGAGCGAGTAGGTGGTTTCGCAAGGGAAGGTTATTATACTTGATAGATATGGATAAAAAAGCGTTGATTGAAGAAGCGAATGCGGTCGCCAAAGAGCAACTATTAGAACAGATTCACTTTGCGAAAAAAGAAAGGAAAGGGGAACGGGAGCTTTGTGCTTTTGATGGTTTTGTAGGTCTTCTTTTCTTGTTGGGGGCTGCGTTTCTTCTTGCTTTTCAAGGCATTCTAAGTATGGATCCTGTTTTAAGAGTTTTGGGCGCGATATTCGGCTTTTTGCTCTCGGCGTTTTTCTTCTTTCTCTCTTATGGTCATTTTAAAAAGCAAAAAGAGAAAACGATTTTCATTAAGAAATCCTTCGAAAGCGTGAAAGATTAGAAATTATTTCGAAAGTTTCTAGCATCTTTCCTATTGCTTGTGCTAGTATATGTCGGCACGGAGGCGTACCCAAGAGGCCGAAGGGGGCAGATTGCTAATCTGTTAGTGGGAGTTTCTTCCAGCAAGAGTTCAAATCTCTTCGCCTCCGCCAATTTGAAATAACGCACGGACTTATCCGTGCTTTTCTTTTTAAACGGATTTCACTAAGCCGAAACAAAAAAAGCAAAATGATAATTGCTCTGCTTCTTCAAAACCAAATGGCTTTTTGAAAAACGTATTCGTTGTGTGAACCGCCATAGATACGTTGCTTATTTTTCGATAAATTATACGATGAATGACGAACGTTACTATCAATGCCGTTTTTCTTACCAAAATGATAGTTAAAAGATCGCTAGGTCAAGGAAAGCGATTGTGTCTTTCATTGTTTCTCCCGACGATGTGCTCCACATTAACCAATGAATCTAGGCGATAGTACCATTGCTTATGATAAAAAGATTCACTAAACATGAATAAGGGAATAAAGGGAAAAATTTCTTCAAGATTTTCCGTGAACCGTTTTCGTGAATTCATTTATTCGTCATGAATTTCGGCTCTATCTTAAGTCGCATCTCTTTTATAAAAAGGAACGAAACAATACAAAATAAGGAAAATGTATAAAGAAAAAGAATTCTTCACTGAATCGTTAGGATGAGGATTCAATCGGAATGCATTATACGAATCACAAGCGACTAGACGAAGAAACAATCCGCTTTGGCAAATGTCATTCAAAGCATCAAAGACTGCTGAAATTTAATTATTTCATAAAATGAAAATGAGAATAATCCTGTTAGAAAAGCCATAGAAGAAATAAAAACGGAGACAACTATTTAGTTTAAATCAATAGAAATTTTGATTTTCTTTGTGCGCCGA
>ERZ808245.452-NODE-452-length-20795-cov-4.917551_pt1 | contig 20795 bp, 22 predicted proteins | sample MGYA00521243_ERZ808245 | MGnify/ENA primary metagenome ERZ808245 (study PRJEB31516, sample SAMN03275576) | gut metagenome | biome: mammalia-associated habitat; material: feces | host: Papio cynocephalus | place: Kenya | collected 2012-07-07 ... | reverse complement strand
AGATGGCTATTTCAAGAAAGCAATAAGATGGAAACAAATTACGTCATAGTGACAGAAAATCCTTCTTGCGTCATCTTAATGACAATTTGCTTTGACCTTCCTCTTTCTGTGGTATGATTTCAAGAAGGAATTTTGAATTATGAATTTAGGTGGAATTATTGCAATAGCAGCGATAGGAACGGCGTTAATCGTTGGCGTGCTTTTAATTTTTTATTTTACGGTTTTCCAAAACATGAAATTAAAAAAATTTGTACGGAATTGTCAAAGCCGTTTTGAAAAAAGTCATGCGATGTTATTTGGGCAAGATTCCCAATACATCAAGCGCTTAGAGACAATTTCTTCCATGAATTTAACCTATGTTCAAGATTATTCGGAATGGAATAGAAAATTCAAAGACATTCGTGATGTCCTAGATGCGAACGCACAAGCGAACATCAATTCCATGCAAGATTTAATCGTGGAAAAGAGATTCGCCGATTTGAAGGCGGCTATTCCGACTTGCAAAAAAAGCGTCGATGATTACGAGAAAGCGGTGGATGATTTGGATCGTTCCTTACGCCATAAATTTCAAGATGAAGAAACATGCCGCCAGCTCGCTTGCGAACAAAGAGAGCGCTTCCGCAAAGTGAAACAAGAATATTACGCTAAACAAGCGGATTTGTCTTTGGTTAGTTCTTCTTTTGAAGCTATTTTTCACAAAATCGATTCTTTGCTCATAAATGTCGATACCGATATTGAAAATGCGCAATATATTGATGCCAAAACAATCCTCGCCAATAACATCGCTCCTATAACGGAATCTTTAGGACACATTTTGAAAAATCTTCCCAATATGTGTATAAGCGTCGTGACGATTTTGCCTGAAAAACTAATGCGCTTATCTCACCGATACGATGAGCTAATCAATGAAGGCTATCCGCTTCATCACATTTTGGTGAAAGGCGATATCACCGCGATTGATGATCGCTTATCGAAAATTGCAGTTCGTATCCAGGGGCTCAATCTCAAAGGCATCGATAGCGCATTAGATGATATCACACATCAAATTGATGATTTCATGAAACAGTTCGATAAAGAAGTGACAGCCCGAAAATCATTTGAAAACGAATGTGATGACATCGTGAAAGAAGAAACGGTCCTTGAATCAACATTTATAAATTTATGCCATGCTCTTCCTGCCCTAAAAAACATTTATTTATTGGGGGATATAGAACAAGGCCAAATTAATTCGATTCAAGATTCAATCAATAAGGCTGGGGCTAGTAAACGCACTTTGGATAATTACATGAATAGCATGACCCATCAGCCTTATTCCATACTCGTTGAGAAAATGAACAATCTTCATGATCGTAACAAAGAAGCGTCTTCTGCAATTCAATCACTTCAAGATTCTCTTACTTCCTTAAAGACGGATAGCGAAAAAGCTAGAGAGGATCTTTCAACTTACTATAAAGAACTAAAAAAATCTGAAATCATAGTGCGGAAAACGAATATCCCCGCAATTTCCTCTCGCTTTCAAAGTGATTTTCTTTCCCTTCATGAAACCGTTGATGCGCTCCACGAGGTTTTGTTTGTAACGCCAATTGATGTAAAAAAGGTTCGCGAACTTCACGCTACACTTAAAAAGCTCGGCGATAAAACTTTTGCCGGTGTAACTAAGGCAACTTCTGATTTGGCGATTGCTGAAAAAGAAATCGTGAAGGCAAATCGTAAACGTAAGATGAACGGGGAAATCAATTCCCTTCTTTCCCAAGCTGAAGGACTATTATTGAGCGGAGATTTTAGACAAGCCTACGAAACTACGCTCAGCGCTGAACGAGTCATGAAGGATTTCAATGAATGATTTATTTTGATAATGCCGCGACGACTAAGCCTTATCCTGAGGTTGTCGATTCTTTTAGCAAGGTTAGCTTAGAGCTATTTGGAAATAGTGAATCAAATCACGCGATTGGCTTGAAAGCCTCGCGAGCTTTAGAAGAGTCACGGACTTCTATTTTAAAAGCGCTTAAAGTCGAGAAAACGCATTCTTTGATTTTTACAAGCGGGGCAACAGAAGCAAATAATCTAGCTTTGAAAGGAACGGCGATCCGTTACAAAAATAGAGGAAAGCGCATTTTGGTTTCCCCCGTTGAACATCCTAGTGTTTATAAGCCATTAGAAGAGCTCGCTACTCTTTTTGGCTTTGAAGTGATAAAGCTACCGATTGACTCATTTGGAAGAGTCAATTTGGATTCTCTTATTTCTTATATGGATAACCGAACAATTTTAGTCAGCGTTATGGCTGTAAATAACGAAATAGGCTCTCAAAACGACATCGCTTCAATCGCAACAATTCTTCATAAATTCCCTAAATGTTTTTTTCATGTTGATGCTACGCAAGCCATGGGGAAGGTCGATTTGCCTTATGAAAAAATTGATTTATTGTCTTTTTCCTCGCATAAGTTCGGTGGATTGAAAGGAAATGGTGGACTCCTTTATAAAAAAACTATGCAGTTTGAGCCTATATTAGCCGGTGGCGAACAAGAAAACGGGTTTCGTGCTGGGACAACGAATGTTGCAGGCGATGTTTCTACCGCAAAAGCACTAGAAATTTCTTTATCAAATCGCCTTGCTAATTATAATAATGCCAAAGAGATTTATGACTATTTACGGGGGTATTTTCTTTCCGATCCTATTCAATATCGAATTCATAGTGATGAAGTGAGCGATAAACAAACCCCATATGTTTTGAATGTTGGTTTTTTAAAGAAGAAAGCTTCTGTCATTGTTGAAGCTTTATCCAACCGCGATGTTTATGTTTCTAGCGTTTCCGCTTGCTCAAGCAAAGAAGCCCACGCTTCTAATGTTTTGCTTGCCTGCGGTTATTCTTTAGAAGAAGCGAGCAATAGCGTTCGTATATCCTTTTCTAGCGCGAATACCTTAATGGAAGCTAAACAATTCGTGTCTATTTTAAAAGAAATCATGAAGGAGGTTATTGACCGATGAAATGCGACATGATTATGGTTCACTATGGAGAATTAGGAACCAAAGGGGAAAATCGAAAATTGTTCATCCGCCAACTGAATCACAATATTAAAGATGCTCTTTCTTCTTTTTCTGGCGTGAGTATTTCTAGCGATCACGACCATACATATATTACTTTGACCGAAAATAACGAAAACGATATTCTCCTCCGCCTTCAGGATATTAGCGGTATTCAACGCTTGTCGACGGTCTATAAATCGAAGAAAGAAATCGAGGCTATTTGCGAGGCTTCTTTGCAAATTCTCCGTAAAGAAGAAGGGAAGACATTCAAAGTTGAAGCAAAACGCGCGGATAAAACTTACCCTCTTGATAGCTATGGAATCGCTAGAGAAGTTGGTGGCTATATTTTAGACCGCACTGATTTAAGCGTCGATGTGCATCATCCCGATATTCGCCTAAGCGTGGATTTAAGGAGGGATGCCGCTTATTGCAGCGCCCATTCTTATCCTGGCGCCGGCGGTTATCCTCTTGGAATGAACGGAAAAGTGATGATGCTACTATCGGGAGGAATCGATTCTCCTGTCGCCTCTTACCTATTATTAAGAAGAGGGATTCGTCTAGAATGCATTCATTTTGCCGCTCCGCCCTATACTTCTAGCGCGGTACTTACTAAGCTTGAAGACATTATTAAAGCACTTTCTATCTATCAAAAAGAAATCAAACTAAGCATCATCCCCTTTACAAAATTGCAAGAAGCGATTTACGCAAACGTGGATGAGCCGTATTGCATTACCATTATGCGCCGCATGATGATGCGCATCGCTATTTCTTTGGCGAAAAACAATCATTGTTTAGGAATAGCGACAGGGGAATCCATAGGACAAGTCGCTAGCCAGACTTTAGATTCCATGATTGCGATCAATGACGTGACCAATTACCCAATTATCCGCCCCTTAGCGACAAGCGATAAGATTGATATCATTAATATCGCAAAGCGAATTGGAACTTATGATATATCGATTCGTTCTTATGAAGATTGCTGTACGATTTTTGCTCCAAAAAAGCCTAAGACAAAGCCGAAGGTTGATGAATGCATCGCCTATGAAAAGAAATGGGATTATGAAAGCATGATTGAAGACTGCTTAAAAAATGTCACCCAAGCGCTTTACGTTAATGGCGTGAAAAAGGACTTCTCCAAATAGGAAGCCCTTTTTTGTTATTAAATAGGTATGGATGCGAATTTTTCTTTTCTATTGTGGCGGTATAGAAATCGCTTCACCAAATAAAAAGCCCGCGAGAAGCGGGCTAATTAGATAAGTAAGCTTATTTTGCGGCTTTTTTAGCGCTTTCAACGAGTTTGCTGAATCCGGCAGGATCATTGATGGCGAGTTCAGAAAGCATCTTGCGGTTGATATTGATGCCACCTTTCTTTAAGCCATCCATGAAGCGGGAATAGCTGATTTCATTATTACGGCAAGCGGCATTGATACGTTTGATCCAAAGCTTACGGAAATCACGTTTGATTTCTCTACGGGAAACGTAGCTATAACGAAGACTGTGGAGGACTTGTTCTTTGGCGGTCTTGAAAAGCAAATGCTTGCTTCCGAAATAGCCTTCGGCACGATTTAAAATCTTTTTGCGACGTGCTCTAGTCGCGACACTACCCTTAACTCTCATTGTCTTTCCTCCTCGTTATTTCACCTTATAGTTGATCATGTCACGAATACGTGGCATGTCGACTGGATTCACATAAGTCGCAACGGCTAAGTGTTTTCTTTGTTTGCGAGATTTTCGCGGGGCTAAATGGCCCATATAAGCGTGTTTTCTTTTGATTTTACCAGTTCCGGTGACTTTGATACGCTTCATCAAAGCTCTGTTACTTTTCATCTTCGGCATAAGAATTTCCTCCTATTTCTTCTTAAGTGGTGCCAAAATCGAGTTATACCATTTTCCTTCCCAATACGGGGCCTTATCGATGGTACTCACGTCGACGAGTTGGTCAACAAACCGTTTCATAACATCTTCTCCGACTTCCTTATGCGTCATTTGACGTCCGCGGAAGACGACGCAGACCTGGACTTTATCGCCGCTTTCCAAGAACTTATGCGCTTGGCGGGCTTTAGTATCAAGGTCATGAGCACCGATTTGTGGTGTGAGTTGGATTTGCTTCATTTCCGTCTTTTGTTGATTCTTTCTTGCCTCTTTAGCCGCTTTTTCTTTTTCGTAGCGAAGCTTGCCATAGTTGCAGATTTTGCAGACGGGGGGATTGGCATTAGGGGCAACGCAATATAAGTCAAGGTCATAGCGCATCGCGAGCTCGTTCGCGGCTCTAGATGACATCCTTCCCATTTGCTCGCCATTAGGACCAATCACGAGAACTTCCGGATAACGGATATGTTCATTGATGGGGTCGAAGCGTTTTTCAGGGCGTCGATTGTTCGAATTGAAGTATGCGATAGTTTGTTCCTCCTCAGGAAATAAAATAGAGTGGGCATTCGTTCCACTCCATATCATGATTCGCCTTTTTTATTAGGGTAGCCATGAGCCAACTTCTGTCTAGAAATCTGGCGAGTTTTGCGAACTGCTTTCTACTTTATCGACGCAGTTATTATCCTCTTTTCTATTGAAACTGCAAGAAGGAGAGGCTTTTTTCTCGTCTTTTAGAAGCAAATTAAGTTAAATCGCCACAAAAACTTGTTTTTTGTCCCCATCTCCTCTTATATTTAATACACGGAGTGTAACATGATTGACAACCCAGTTGTTCGTTATGGTGTCTACGATACTGCGATTGGCGATGTGACGCTTGTCGCGAAAGGGCGAAAGATTATGCGCCTATTTTTTGGTGCTGTTGATCCTTCTAACGCTAAAAATGAAGAAAATTCCGCACTTTACGACGCGATTATCGAACTAAATCAATATGGATACGGGCAAAGAAAATCCTTTGATTTATCGTTTAGCTATGATGAAAATGACATCGATCGACTTGTTTACGAATATTGTCGCAGCATCCCTTATGGAAAGACGTCTACCTTACTCGCGATGAAGAAGGAGACAAAACTAAAAGAAGAAACAATTTTAGCTTCATTAATAAAAAACCCATTGCCGATTTTTATTCCGACCCATCGTATCGTTTCTGAGGAAGGAGAAATGATCGCGTTCCCTCCTTCTTTGCGAGGAATAGCAGAAAAACTGCTTGCAATCGAAAGAGGAGAAGGGCGACGGATTTACGTTGAGGACGAAACGTCTTCCCTCGATCTGCTATAAAATTCAGAGGTATACACTATGGAAGAGAACGATAGAATAGAAGTTATTGCCGAAAAGGTCGAAAGCAATAATGACAGCGAGAAAGAGAAGAATCCTGGCTTCTTTTCTCGTTTAAAGAAGAGTTTTAACGATACCATTTTGGAAAGTAACATCAGAAGTTCTTATGAAAAAGCCCATCGAAGCTTCGGCGTTTACACCATTCACGACAATATCTTCGGAGGAACGGAGCGATATGGCGAGCTGAATGATGGATACCTATCATTTTTTGGCATAGACGAAATCGAAGAAAATAGCGTCATTATCGATTCGATTGACAATAAGGCCTACTACGCGATGGGGAAAAACGAGAAAATCAAAGTTCAGGCGACTGTCGGCAATAACGTTTATGAACGTCCTGGTTATCGAATCAAATTGAACCCCAATACGATTGAAGTAAGGGTCATCAAAGCGGATAAGAGGTATTTCCTTTATCCAGAGAAGAAATAAGGATATTGAAAGAAACTCCGACTATTAAGACAAGTCGCTTGCTACTTCGGCAGTTTTCTTTGTTTGATACTCCTAGAGTACACGAGTGGTGTTCATCGATTCCTACTACCAAATACTTATTTTCGTACCCGCATCGCGATAAAAACGTAACCGCGCGTTTATTAAAAGGCTGGATTCGAAAGAAGAGAGATTATAGTTGGTTCATTGAATGCAATCATGAGGCAATCCGCGAGATTCAAGTTATCATAGATTGGATAACCACGGCTTTGAAATCGGCTATATTTTTAATGAGGATTTTTGGCGGAAGGGATTTATGAAAGAAGCCTTAACCGCTATTCTTTGCTATTTATTTTCTCATTCCATTTATCAATACGCTTTGCCGATTACCGATATTTATAATCTTCCTTCTCGCGCTTTGTTAGAGTCACTTTCTTTCTTTTTGCTCCTAATAGAATGCAATAAAGAATATTATGACCCAAAAAGGGATATCGATTTTGGTTACGACATATCGCTTAAATCGCAAAGATTTCGCATATGGATAATGAGAGCGAATTTTACTTATTTCCCATATTGAGAAGAAGAAGACACCTCGCTATAATAATCGAGCCGCGGAAGCGGAGACAAGTTGGGGCATTAGCTCAGCTGGGAGAGCGCGTGCTTTGCAAGCATGAGGTCGTCGGTTCGATCCCGATATGCTCCACCAGTCTTGTTTGTATGGCTCAGTAGCCCAGTTGGTTAGAGCAACCGGCTCATACCCGGTATGTCGGCGGTTCGAGTCCGCCTTGAGCCACCATTTGATTCGAAACCTCGATATTATCGGGGTTTATTTTTATTATTAAATCGTAAATATTGATATAATGATTTTCTCAAAAATGAGGTTTCTAGGACTAGGAGACAAACATGGGCAATAAACCATTTAAAGTGAATTACCATTCTCATACTAAACGTTGTGGGCACGCAATGGGCGAGGATGAAGAATTTGTTTTATCGGCAATTGATAATGGCTATAGAATCTATGGCTTCAGCGACCACGTTATGCTTCCCAACCGCACGCAACAAGGAATGAGAGGGTCCTATGAAGATGATGCGAAAAACTATTTCCTAAGCATTCGCTCTTTAGAAAAGAAATACGCAAGCAAAATCGAAATCCATCTCGCTTTTGAAGCTGAATGGTATTACGAAGAATATGCTTCTTATTATGATGGCTTATTAAAAAACCACATTCTCGATTATATGATCCTAGGACAGCATTGCTATCTTGACCATGCACGCGATAAGTTTGTTTTTTATAGCGAAATCTATGATAAAAAAGAAGCCACGAAACGATATCTCGCTGATTTAATTGCGGGTATGAAATCGCATAATTTTATTTATGTCGCTCATCCTGATCTCTATTTGAATTGGTACAAAAAATGGGATGATTTCGCTCAAAAAGTCGCTATAAATATCATCAAAGCGGCTAAAGAAGAAAACGTGATTTTAGAAATCAACATGGGGCCGTCTAGATGGGGCGAGAAAAAGGCAAGCCAATATGGCTTTGAAGTCGCTTATCCAAATGAAGAATTTTGGCATCTAGTGAGAAGAGGTGGAGTGAATACAATTGTGGGCGTTGATAATCATTACCCTCGCGAATTAAAGGATTCTCCTTACGATTGGGTGAGAGCTTTTGTTTCTCGTCACGACCTTAACCCGCTTAATCATTTAGAATTACCGTTTACGAAAAAATAATTATTCGCCATTCACGCCTGTTTCATTTAATTTCTGTTTTTCTTTCAATTTTAGAAGCGCCCTTTTAAGTGCCCTATCTAGCTAAAACATGGAAATTAAGTGGTGGGTATTTAGCGATGATCATTTGCCAAAACGACGATTTTCCTTTACCTTGCCGCATCACGAATAAGATTAGCGACTATAATATGCGGCATGGATCGAGAAAAGAAAATTGATAAGCATTGCGATAGAGCACTTGCTCTTATTGTATTAATGGCGTTTGTAAGCTGCTTTAGTGATGTGACTCATGAAGGCGCTAGCAGTATGAATGGCGCTTTTATATCTTTTTTAGGCGCAGATACGATGGTGGTATCTATTGTCGGTGGAGCTGCCGCACTATTAGGATATGGATTACGTTTTCTAACGGGTTGGATTACCGATAAAACCAAGGCCTATTGGCCAATTACTATCTTTGGCTATTTATTGGATTTATCGAGCGTTCCCTTATTAGCTTTAGTGCCTAATCGTCGTTGGGGCTTGGCCGTTGCCTTGATTTTATTTGAGCGTGTCGCAAAAGCTATCAAAAAGCCAGCCCGCGACACGATTACTTCTTTTGCCGCTTATTCCCGTGGGGTTGGCAAAACCTTTGCTTTTAACGAAATACTTGATCAAATTGGTGCATGTGTTGGTCCACTTATTTTGACCATGGTTTACACATGGAAAAGCAATTTGGACGAATACGATAAATATGTCTACGGCTTTGCTTTTTTAGCGATTCCAGCCGTGATTTGTTTCTTTTTAGTGATACTCGCGCGTTTTCTTTTTCCCCATCCTGAAAAACTTGAAAAAGAAAAAACAAGCGATTCGACCTCTTTTTTGACTAGAAGATCATATATATTATTTCTTGTTGGGACTTCCATGCTCGCTTTAGGATTCGAAGATTCCTACACCTTAATAAGCAAGCACATGGTGTATTTGTCTAGCGAAGGGCTTATTAGTCTAACTCTTGATCAGCTTCCTCTTTTATACAGTTACACTATGCTCATTGATGCGGTTTCTGCGGCGATATTTGGGTTTTTGTATGATAGAATTGGTTTTAAAACCATTGTTGTTTCTAGCCTTTTAGCGGCATTTTATTGCTTCTTTGTCTTCTTAATCCCTTCCACTTGGGCAATTTTTGTTGGGTTAGCCCTTTGGGGGATGGAAATCGGCGCAAAAGAGACTTCCATTAAAAGTGTTGCGGTTTCATTGTCGCCAAAAGGAGGTAGAGCTAAGTCATTTGGAATGTATGAAATGATCTATGGTATTTTTGCGTTCCTTGGTTCGTTCTTGTATGGGGTACTATATGATATGAGCAAACTTGCCATGTGCATTGTAAGTGCTATCTTCGTTGTAATTGCCGCGATTATATATGCCTATTGTGGCCTATGTTTCAAAAAAGAGAAAGCTATAAGCGAAAATATCGTAATTAAATAACGCTTCTACTTTTTCTTGTGTTTATGACTCGCTATAATAGCAAGGCGCTTCATGGACCATTAGCGCAGCGGTCAGAGCACACCCCTTATAAGGGTGGGGTCGATGGTTCAAACCCATCATGGTCCACCAAAACGCACGGAGAAATACCCAAGTGGCTGAAGGGACTGGTCTTGAAAACCGGCAGTGGGGTCACACCCAGCTGGGGTTCGAATCCCCATTTCTCCGCCAGTTTTAATGTAATATCCCCCGAAATTTTGCCCAAATTGGGTAAGACAAAAGGAGGATATTTTGTTTTAATCATGATTCAAATCAAAAGTAATTATTCGCTAAACCGCAATCTTGAATGATGGATTCTATTTACTAATGCAATATGATAGGACATTAGGCAAAGAAGCGATAATATCATCCGCGATTATGGAATATTCACTTTCCTTTTGGAGCAAATAATCTGCGCTTTTTCCTAACAAATAAGAACAAAAGGCCGCCTTTTTTGGCGTTGATGCCACGATATTTTGGGCAAAGATGCCGCATAATATTCCGCTTAATAAATCGCCTGATCCTGCTTTGGATAGGCCGGTATTTCCAAAGGAAGAAGAATAAACTTCTTCATTATTAGCAATGTAAGTTGTGTGCCCTTTTAGCAAGACGGTGATTTTTTTATTCGCCACATAGGGTAGAAGTGTCTTTAAGGGTTGTTTTTCGATTTCATTTCGCTCGATATGCGTTAAGCGAGAAAATTCTCCCGTGTGGGGAGTCAAAATCAGATTACAAGTCGGGTTCGCTAATTTTATGGGATCAATATCTGCTAAAGCGGTTAGCCCACCTGCGTCGACAATTAGTGAGCCACGATAATTGATAAGCAAATATTCTAGAATCTTTTTGCACTCTTTAAAACCGGTTACGCCCATTCCGATAGCGATAGAAGTGGATTCTTTTATAATCCTATTGAGAATCTCTTCATCGTAAGCGATATTGCCATCTTTTGTAGGAAAGGAATGGACGATGACTTGTGGGTCTCTACCAATATAAATTTCATAAAGAGGGCTAGGCACATAAAGAGAAGCAAATCCTACTCCCATCCTAAGTGCAGCCAAAGACGCTAACGATAATAGAGGTGCTCCTCCATAATCCAAAGATCCTCCAATAATGGTTGCCCTTCCATAATCAAATTTAGATGTGTTTTCGTTTCGTTTTGGAAGAAAGGAAGAGAACATAGAATCGGAAACTTTCGTGACGTTCATGGATTTATTTTAAAGCATCCTAGCTTTTAGAGATAGAAACAAACATTTTTTCACTCTAGAAAAGAAACGCGCAAGGATTATGTGTCGAAGGAATTAGGAATGGAACAAAGGAAAAAGATGGTTTATGTTCGCCAAACGAACTGTTGGCGATTTAGCATCGCCAACGATTTTAAAGAAAAACCCCTCTCATAAGAGGGGCACAAGAACGTAATATTCTTTTATTTGAGCTTTGGTCCAGCGTTAACAAGAGCTTTTCCAGCTTCGTTAGCTTCGTATTTGACGAAGTTCTTTTGGAAGCGAGAAGCAAGGTCGATGGCCTTTTCTTCCCAAGTGTGAGGATCAGCGTAGGTATCGCGGGGATCGAGAATTGAAGAATCAACGCCTGGAAGAGCGGTTGGTACTTCAAAATCAAAATATGGAATTTTCTTTGTTGGGGCCTTCAAGATCGCTCCGCTTAGAATCGCATCGATGATGCCACGTGTGTCTTTGATGGAAATGCGTTTCCCTGAGCCATTCCATCCCGTATTGACTAGATATGCTTTCGCGCCACTCTTTTGCATTTTCTTCACGAGTTCTTTAGCGTATTTGGTTGGATGGAGTTCAAGGAAGGCTTGGCCAAAGCAAGCAGAGAATGTTGGGGTAGGAGTGGTTATGCCTCTTTCGGTTCCCGCTAATTTAGCGGTGAAGCCAGAAAGGAAATAGTATTGGGTTTGTTCTGGAGTGAGAATCGAAACCGGTGGGAGAACGCCAAATGCATCTGCGCTAAGGAAGATGACATTCTTGGCGGCCGGCCCATGACTAATTGGCTTAACAATGTTCTTAATGTGGTAAATCGGATAAGAGACCCGAGTATTTTCCGTGACCGATTTATCCGCAAAATCGATTTTCCCGTCTGCACTAACAGTGACGTTTTCTAGCAAAGCATCGCGTTTAATCGCGTTATAGATGTCTGGCTCGCTATCTTTGTCGAGATTGATGACTTTCGCATAGCATCCACCTTCAAAATTGAAGACACCATTATCGTCCCATCCATGTTCATCATCGCCGATGAGAAGACGCTTTGGATCGGTGGAAAGAGTAGTTTTTCCCGTTCCGGATAAGCCAAAGAAAATCGCGGTATTTTCGCCATTTAAATCCGTATTCGCGGAACAATGCATGGATGCCATTCCTTTAAGAGGGAGATAGTAGTTCATCATGGAGAACATGCCTTTCTTCATCTCTCCGCCGTACCAAGTGTTTAAAATTACTTGTTCGCGGCTAGTGATATTGAAGGCGACGCATGTTTCGCTATGAAGTCCGAGCTCTTCATAATTTTCTACTTTTGCTTTGGAAGCGTTATAGACAATGAAATCCGGCTTGAAGTTCTTTAATTCTTCTTCGCTTGGGCGAATGAACATATTGCGGATGAAGTGGGCTTGCCAAGCAACTTCCACGACAAAGCGAACTGCCATGCGCGTATCTTTGTTGGCGCCGCAAAACGCGTCAACGACGAATAAACGTTTGTTGGAAAGTTCCTTTAAAGCGAGTTCTTTGACTTTTTTCCAGGTTTCTTCGCTCATTCTGTGGTTATCATTGTGATAAGCATCAGAATCCCACCAAACAGTGTTTTCGGAGTTTTTGTCGACGACGATGTACTTATCTTTTGGAGAACGGCCAGTGAATACGCCCGTCATAACGTTGACGGCGCCTAATTCTGTAACTTGACCTTTTTCGTAGCCAACAAGTTCTGGCTTCGTTTCTTCTTTGAATAATTGTTCATAAGAAGGATTGTAGACGATTTCTTTGGCACCTTTAATGCCGTATGCTTCTAAATCAAGAGCTTTCATGATTTTCTTGTTAAACAAGTTCCTTTCTTTTATTTATTGCTCCAGTTTAACGACGATTTTTGACAATCGTCGCTTCACCAGAAGTAACCATAATTGTTTTTCCGCTTTCATCTTTGACCTTAAGAGCGCCTTTTTCGTTTACTCCTAAGGAAGTAACACGCTTATGTTCCCCATAGTAATTGAGAAGCAGTTCTTTTCCTTTCAAGTAATCGTGCTCTTTTAGAATCGCATAATAGGCGGAATCGCCTTGCGTTTGCTTAGCGAGTAATTCATCAAAATGACCTAAGAATTTTTGCATGATGCTTTTCTTATCATATTGTTTATTCGTCTCTAGATATAAAGATGTAGCAGTGTCTAGTTCGCTTGGGAATGATTCATTATTGAGATTAATCCCGATTCCGACCACTAAAGCTTGTAACTTTGAGTCAGAGATTGCTTCTAGAAGGATTCCACAGCATTTTTTATCATTGAGAATGATATCGTTAGGCCATTTTATTTGCGTTTTTACTCCTTCTTCCAAAAGAGTTTCTTCCATTGCAGCACCCGCTATTAAGGGCAAGAAGGAGATAAAAGGTTCATATCGTTCTCCTTTCAATAAGAAGGAGAAGAGCAGTGCTCCTTCTTCATCCACCCAAGTGCGGCCTAATCTTCCTTTTCCTCTTGTTTGATGTTTCGTCATTACAACCGTTCCATTATCTAAAGAAGAATAGTGGTCTTTTAAGTAATCGTTTGTAGAAGTGAGGGAAGGGAAAGAAAGATAAACGTGATTCATATACTTAGCCTAATAACATAATAAGCAAGCCAGCGGCAACCGCTGAGCCGATGACCCCAGCGACATTTGGCCCCATCGCGTGCATAAGCAAGAAGTTGCTCGGATCTTCTCTCACACCTTCTTTTTGGACAACGCGTGCTGCCATTGGAACAGCGGAAACTCCCGCCGCGCCAATCATTGGGTTAATCTTGCCTTTGCTAATCCAACACATGAGCTTGCCAATGAGGACTCCTCCTGCTGTCGCTAGAATAAATGCGCAGATCCCTAAGCCAAAGATGATAAGCGTTTTTGGTGTAAGGAAATTGGCTGCACTCGCTGTAGCGCCAACTGTTAATCCTAATAAGATAGTGACGCAATATAGAAGTGCGTTTGAGGCGTTTTCGACTAATTTTGGTACAACGCCGCTCTCTTTGATGAGATTTCCAAACATTAAGCAGCCAATCAATGGTGCGCAGCTTGGGACGATGAGAGTGACGACAACCGTAACGATAATCGGGAAGAGAATCTTCTTTGTTTTCGAGACGGGTTTAGGCATTTCCATGCGGATTCTTCTTTCCTTTTTGGTTGTAAGAAGACGGATTACCGGAGGTTGAATGAAAGGGACCAATGCCATATAGGAATAGGCGGCAATCGCAATCGAAGATAGTAATTCAGGAGCAAGGTTTGTTGTGGTTAGAATTGCCGTGGGTCCATCTGCGCCGCCAATGATTCCGATCGAAGCGGCTTGCGTAGGAGTAAAGCCACAAGGTATCGCAAGTAAGAAAGTAGCGAAGATACCGATTTGGGCCGCTGCTCCTAGTATCATTGTTTTTGGATTAGCGATAAGCGGACCAAAGTCAGTTGTCGCGCCAATCCCTAAGAAGATTAAACAAGGATAAATTTCATATTGGATTCCCTTATAGAGGACCCCCAATAATCCGGAATATCCGGTTATCCGCGTCACTTCTTCCCCGTTAGGGTAAAATAAACCTAGCAAACCGGTATAAGTCGCAGTAGTGGATTCTTTTTCGTAAATCGGATCCATGACTCCTGACAAAGGCAAGTTTGCAAGTAGCATTCCAACACCCATCGGAATGAGCAAATATGGTTCAGCTTCCTTGAATATGGCTAAGTAAAGCAATAACAGCGCAATCAATATCATGATGATGCTTTTCCAACCACCACTAACGAAGAATTGCGCAATGCCAGTGCTTTCCCAAAATCCTTTGAAAAAAGCTCCAACATCATTATAGATTAGCGTGCTCATGGTTTACTCCAAGGTAGCTAAAACGTCATTCGCGTTGACTGTTTGGCCTTTAGCGACAGCGATAGAAGCGATTTTTCCATCTCTAGGGGCTTTGATTTCGTTTTCCAGTTTCATCGCTTCTAAGATGAACAAGTTGTCGCCAGCCTTCACGCTATCGCCAACTTTTACCTTAACATCGAGAATATTTCCTTGCATTGGGGAATTGATTAAGGTGTTGCCACTTGTGGAAGCGACTGGAGTTTTTTGAGCTGGCTCTTCTTTTTTAATAGCCGGTGCACTGGCCTTAACGGTTTTCACCTCCAATGGTTCGGTTTCTGAGACGGACATGATTTTGACTTCGTAGGTCTTTCCGTTGACTTTTACTTTATAGATTCTCATTTTTTCTTCTCCTCATCGATACATTTGCAACTAACGACTTTAAAATCTTCTTTATTCTCTTTGCGATAATCGATAGAAGCGACAAGAATCGCCGCCATCATGTTATCATCGACCTTCGTGCCGTCCGCCATGGCGATATTCTCTTTGACGTCTAAGGCCCGAATGTGATTAAGCACTTCCATGATCAATGTAATCACAATCAAGACTACGAAGACCATGAGTATGCATAATAGCGAGAGCAAAGCAGCATCGCCAAAACTATTTACCTCCCATAATTTGGAGGAAGTTTCACTACTCGCGCTAGTTGAAGCGCCCACTAGTAATGGAAAAATCATAAGCTAACGGAGAAGCTCTCCGCCTCCAACCCGTATTTCCGCTTTAAAAAAGAAATAGCGGTTTGTTCGAATAGGGCGATAGATAAGACATCCTCATCGCATTTTGCTATTTTGCGGTATTCTTTTTTAAGTTTTTCAAATTCAGGTGCAAGTTTATCGGCTGGGCGATAGGTAATAACCGGATCATCGCCGATGATTTTCTTTTGAATCTTTGGATCGACAGGCGCTGGCGCTTTCCCATAATAGCCATGGAGATAGTCTTTGATTTCTTTTGGAACCATCTTGTAGCGTTCACCGGTAATAACATTCATAACCGCTTGTGTACCAACCATTTGTGAAAGTGGGGTAACAAGAGGGGGATAACCTAAATCTTTGCGAACTCTTGGTACTTCTTTGAGAACCTCATCGTATTTATCCATCGCGCCTTGTTTCTCAAGTTGGCTCATGAGGTTAGAAAGCATGCCGCCTGGGACTTGATATTTTAAAATACTAGGATTGCAAGAAAGCGCCTTTGGTTTCAAAATGCCGTTTTTGAGATATTTTTCTTTGATTGGAGAAAGAATTGCCGCGGCTTCATCAAGCATATCTTGTTTGAGCTTCGGATCGTATTTTGTTCCTTTTAAGGCATAATTGAAGGCTTCAGTCGCCGGCTGAGAAGTACCTCCAGACAAAGGAGATAAGGCGGTATCGATAATATCAACGCCAGCCTCAATCGCGCGGCGATACGTCAATTGGCAAATGCCGCCTGTACAATGACTATGGAGTTCGATTGGGAGATTCGTTCCTTTTTTTAGCTCATGAATAAGCTTATAGGCGTCTTCCGGTAATAAAACACCCGCCATATCTTTGATGCAAAGACTGTCAGCCCCCATTTTTTCAACTTCTTTAGCGAGGTCAACATAATAAGCGACCGTGTGGACTGGACTAGTGGTGTAAGAAAGCGCGATTTGACAGTGCCCACCATATTTTTTGCAAGCATCGACTGCTGATTTTAGATTGCGGACATCGTTTAATGCGTCAAACACACGAATGATGTCAATACCATTTGCTAGAGATCTCTCAACAAACTTCTCAACAATGTCATCAGGGTAGTGGTGATAGCCTAAAATGTTTTGACCGCGGAAAAGCATCTGAAGTTTTGTGTTCGGGCATGCTTTTCTGATGGCACGCAGCCTTTCCCAAGGATCTTCATCTAAGAAGCGCAAGCAAGCGTCAAAAGTTGCTCCGCCCCACACTTCAAGCGCGTAATAGCCAGCCTTGTCTAGTAGCGGTGCAACGCGCAAAATTTCCTCGGTTGTTAATCGAGTTGCAAGAAGTGATTGCGAACCGTCGCGCAATGCTGTATCGACGATTTTTACTCCCATATTTTTTCCTCCTCGTTGGTTCAAGGTAAATTTTTTCGAAATCATTCCCATTGTACACCTTTTATCGATTGTCTAAGTAGAATTTTCTTAAAAAAGAAAGGAGTCCCCAGGGAACGATATAAGATAATCTTTTTTTAATGAAGTCGGTTCAAAAGGGGTCGGACCCGAATGCTTAAAGCGGAGGCTAATGTGATTTTTAAAGAATCGCCAAATAAGAATGGGACGACTGCGACCATCAGTGCTTTAGAAATGTCATAGTTGCTATAGATTATTAGCCAAAATGTGCCGATAGAATATAGAACAATCGTTCCGCTTGCCATCATCAGTGGATATAGCCATTTTTCATTTGGCCATTTTTTTATGAAAAACGATATGAGAAATACGCATGGCAAATATCCGATTAAAAAACCGCCGGTCGGTCCTAATATGACTTGGAATCCTCCTTGGAAGGAAGAAAAAACTGGTAACCCTATCGTCCCCAATAATAAATAAAAGGCAACAATCGAACAGGAGATTTTCCAATCAAAGACCGCGCCAACGATATACAAAATCAAAGTGGCTAAAGTGATAGGGACAGGGCCAATTGGGATCGAAAGAGGAGATAGCACACACATTAAAGCAGTGAACATACCGATTTCACATATGCTTCTTACCAAATAACTTTGCCAGTTATCTTTTTCAGTTATAGTTGCGGTTTTTTCTCTTTCATCCATAAGCGAAAGAGATTTTAGCACCGCTTTCTCTTTTCTGTCATCTATAGTGACTTAAAAAAACTGAGAAAAATGTTTAAAATTTATCTATGGAAGAAAAAGAACATTTATTGTCGAATGGCCCTTTACTAAATGGAGAAGGAAATTTAGTGGAGGCCGGCTATTCATTTTCTCTAGTTAAGGAATATCGTCGTTCTTCAATCAAGGCCAATAAGTCACGCATTAAGGAATGGGATTATTATTACATTGGCAATCAAGAACGCGGTATTGCTTTAACTATCGCAGACAATAGCTACATGGATCTTGCTTCTGTTAGTCTGCTCGATTTTAGACATGGCACTTATTTAGAAAAGATGGTTACGCATCCTTTTAGCAATGGAAAAAGAAATTTGCCTTCTTCTTCACTTTCCGGAGACACTCTTTATCTCGATAAAAAAGTGACAATGAAATTCGTTCATGAGGAAGGGATTCGTCATATTTATTGCGTCTTTCCAAAATTTGGAAACCTGGGTGAGGAACTTAAAGTAGACATTCTCTTGAAAGAAACGACCGATAAATCGATGGTAATCGCTACGCCTTTCTTTAAAAAACGCCACTTTTATTACAATCAAAAAATTAATAATCTCGAGGCGCACGGTTACGCGAAACTCGGCGAAGAATATATTGATTTTTCCAAGGATAGCTACGGAGTGCTTGACTGGGGGAGAGGGGTATGGACTTACCAAAATACTTGGTTTTGGAGTAGCTTATCTAGCAAAATAGGGAACGACATCATCGGATGGAATTTAGGGTATGGCTTCGGCGATACATCCAAGAGTAGCGAAAACGTCCTTTTCGTGAATCAGAATGCCTATAAATTAAAAGATGTCACCTTCGTTATCCCTCAGAAAAAAGGAAAAGATGATTTCCTTTCCCCATGGTTAGTTACCTCGCGTAGCGGCGACATTCATTTGGAATTTGCACCGATTTTAGATAGACACGGCGGCGCGAACCTTTTATTTTTTGTAAGCGATCAGCATCAAGTGTTCGGGAAATGGAATGGCTATTTCTTGGCTAACGGCAAGAAAATTGTAATCGCGAATGTCATAGGCTTCGCCGAAAAAGTGTTCAATCGTTGGTAAATGACGACAATATTTTGAGGAATTCGCTTCAAAACCTTGTATAGTAATTTCGCGAAAATGATGCATTGGGGAAAAAGAAATCACAAAGGGCTGACGGCAGGGACTTTTTCTGGAGACCACGTTCCAAAAACGACTGGAATTATCTATTCTTTTTCCGGAATTTTTCGCGATGCATGTACGATTTTGGTTTCAGGTTTCTATCTAACGTTTGCCAAAACTAGCGGATTGCTTGGAACCGGTCAAGAATATCTTCAGCAGCTTTCGACCATTTCTATTATCTTTGCTTTGCTTCTTATTTGGGATGGCTTCAACGATCCTATTATGTCGTTTTTTGTAGAGCGCTGCCATTTTAAAAGTGGGAAATACCGCCCATGGATCTTGTTAGGAGCGATTGGAACTAGCTTAGTCGTCCTTTCGATGTTCCTTTTCGAACCGCGAGGATGGTGGTTTGTCGCGATGTTTGGAGTCTATTATTTCCTTTGGGACTTCGCATTTACGATGAATGACATTGCTTATTGGGCGATGCTACCGAGTTTAACGAGCGAGGAGGGAGAACGGAAAAGGCTAACTGCCCTCGTTTCGATTGCGGCGATGCTTGGAAATATCGGGATGAATGTTCTTGTTGTCATTTTGCAAGGCGATGGCTCAAATAATTATCGCCTTTTTGGCTACATCGCCATTCCAACAACCGTCTTATTTTTGCTTTCTCAAGTCTTCGTTTATTTCTTTTGCAAGGAACATGAGCGTGATTTGGTGCAAGAAGCAATTTCAAAAAAGACGAAATTCTTCGACTTGTTTAAAGTTTTTAAGCAAAGCAAACCATTACGTATGGTGGTTATTTCGATTTTTTTCTATTACTTATTGGGCAATATCACCATGGGATTTGGCTATGACTATTTCTATTTCACGTATGGAGGGATACAGCTTGGAGGAGCGGTTGCGGTTTGGTTCCTAGTTTTCTATATCTTAGGTGCATTATCCTCGCAAATCCTTTATCCAACGATCGCAAAACGTTTTTCTTATATGACGATTATGCGCATAGGATTCTATACCTGCATTTCTTGTTTCCTCTTGTTTTTCTTAATTGGTGTCCCTCTTTTTGGTGATAAGCCTATCGCTTATAGCGAGCCTACTTTCTTTAGCGGGACAACTTTGCTCAACCCCTTCAATGGCACAGGGTGGCTCGTTTTCATTCCGACATTCTTTTTCTCAATGGCTTTAGGCATTATGTATTTGGTGCAACTTGTTTTGCTTCAGGATTCGATTGATTATAACGAATGGAAATTTGGTGAAAGAAAAGAAGCGGTTGCGTTTGCTTGGCGGCCTCTTGATTCAAAACTCGCTGGAGCTTTGGAAAAAGGTCTTTATAGTATCGCGATTATGGCGAGTGGAGTATATCTCACCTTAGACGCCGTGAATGAAGCCAATCAGAAGCGCGAAGCTACTTTAGTTAGCGCTAGTGAGGCCAGTGAGCTAATTTCTACCGCCTTTAATAACGTCACTAATGAAATGAAAATCGCTTTTGCCGCTTGGTTTATCGGCTCAATAATTATTTGCTTAGTTGGCGAATTCCTTTCGATTCGATTTGGCTACAATATCAGTGAAAAAGAACATAATCGAATTCTAAAAGAATTAGAGGTTCGCCACGAAAAGGATAAGGAAGCCTATGCCCAAGAAATAGAAGCGAATTCTGAAAGCGATTTGTAATTAGAATAACAATTTTTTAAGGTTGATTTTTGCTGCTTTGTTTCGTAAAAAGGGAATGAATCCACGGTTTGTTTTCGTGGCTTTTACTGAGAAAAAAAGTTCTCCCTTGTTTTTCCTTTGACTTGTGTATAAGATAGTCGAGCCGAAAATTTATCGCGGGGTAGGGCAGCCCGGTAGCCTGCCAGGCCCATAACCTGG
>ERZ808245.451-NODE-451-length-20807-cov-5.590015_pt1 | contig 20807 bp, 21 predicted proteins | sample MGYA00521243_ERZ808245 | MGnify/ENA primary metagenome ERZ808245 (study PRJEB31516, sample SAMN03275576) | gut metagenome | biome: mammalia-associated habitat; material: feces | host: Papio cynocephalus | place: Kenya | collected 2012-07-07 ... | reverse complement strand
ATGGCCAAGGCCATCGGCATGAACGTCATCGCCTTCGATATCTTCCACATCCCCGGCATCGAGGAGCAGCTGGGCATCCCCTACGTTGAGATGGACGAACTGCTTGCCAAGGCTGACTTCATCTCCGTCCACGCCCCCGCGGTCGACGGCGGCGCGCTCATCAATGCCGAGCGCATCGCCAAGATGAAGGACGGCGTCGTCATCATCAACACCTCCCGCGGCACCAACGTCGACGAGGCCGCCCTGCTCGCCGGTCTGGAGAGCGGCAAGGTCCGCGCCGCCGGTCTGGACGTGTACGCCGACGAGCCCGCCACCAACAAGGCGCTCTACTCTCACCCGATGGTCTCCTGCACGCCGCACATCGGCGCCGCCACTGTCGAGGCCCAGAAGCGCATCGGCGCGGAGATCGTGGACATCATCTCCAAGATGTAAGCTCCTTTTTCCAAGCGCAGCAAAGGGAAGCCCGCGAGGGCTTCCCTTTTGTCATACTCGCCCGCTCTTTTTCATAGACTGCACCAACAACATACTTTGAGGTGTACGCTATGGAAAAAAGTCAGAACTATGTGGAGCTTTGGGGCACGGCTAGCGCGGCGCCCTCCTTTTCGCACGAGAATCACGGCGAGAGCTTCTACCGCTTTCCGCTGCGCGTGGAGCGTCTGTCCGGGCAGAGCGACCTGCCGCTCATCCTCGCCCCCTCCGCCTTGCTGGAGGGCATCGACATCGCGGAGGGCACGCCCCTGCGCGTGACCGGACAGCTCCGCTCGTTCAACAACCGCAGCGGGCACGGCAGCCGCCTTGTCATCTCCACCTTCGCCCAGTCCCTTGAGCCGTGCGACGGCGGGCACTTCAACCGCATCCTGCTCGCGGGCGTGCTGTGCAAGCAGCCCACACTGCGGCGCACACCGCTCGGGCGCAGCATCTGCGATATGATCCTGGCGGTCAACCGCCGCTACGGGCGCGCGGACTATCTGCCCTGCATCGCCTGGGGGCAGGTCGCCGCCAGGGTCGCGGAAATGCAGGTGGGCGACCGCCTGGCGCTTGAGGGCCGCGTGCAGAGCCGCACCTACATCAAGCAGACCGACGCGGGCAGCGAGGAGCGCACCGCCTATGAGGTCTCGGTGATGCAGCTGCTGGACGACGAGGAAACGGAGCTGATCTGAAAAGCGGGGGACGCGCAGCGTCCCCCGCTTCCTTTGTCTTTTGCCCTGCCGCGCCGGCTCACCAGCCCTCGTTGACCACGATCCACGCATCGCCGTCGCGCTCGAGCGCGACCACGCGGTCCGGCTCCTGCACGGTGCCGTCCTTGCTGACGTTCACCGTAAAGTTGCATTCGCCGTCCGCGAACAGGCGGCTCCCGCACTCCGCGAATGCGATCGTATTGACCTCAAAGACCGTCGTGGCATAATAGTCCAGCGCCGCCTGCTTTGCCGCCTCGATCTCCTCCGCCGACAGTGAGTGCGACTCCTCGGCCGCGGGGTCCTTCTCTTCCGTTTCCGCAGGATCTTCTCCCGTTCCCTCGGTCTGCGGCTCCTGCGGCTTCGATTCCTCGGCGCTCGGCTCCGGCACCCTTGCGCACGCGCACGCCAGAAGCGCGGCGGCGAGCAGCAGGAGCGCAAACAATTTCCTTTTCAATGTCTTATCCTCCATCGGCTTTTTCGTTTATTACATCATACCACCACGCGCCGCGCTTTGCAATGTGCTTCTCCGGTCGGCCTTTATGCCTTTTTCGTCACGGTTTTCGACCTATTCAGATTATTTATGAATGCTTCTCTTTACATTTTTTCCGTATAGTGATAGAGTGTTACACTGTTGTGTATTATACGCAAACGCAAGAAAAAGTGAGTGGATCGAATGGCAAGAATTTTTATGCTCAAGGGCGACATCAACCGCCCCGGTCATGTGGACATCCCCGAGGAATCGACCACGCTGCGCGAGGTCGTGGAGCAGCTCGGCGGCGGCATGGCGAACGGAAAAAGGTGCAAGGCCGTCCAGATCGGCGGCCCCAGCGGCGGACTTCTGTCCGCCGAGCAGCTTGATCTGCCGCTGCATTTCCAGCAGCTCAAGCCCTACGGCATCCGCCGCGGCGACAGCGTTATCACCGTCCTCGACGAGGACCGCTGCATGGTGGACGTCGCCTGCCGCTTCATGCAGTATACGCAGACGGAGTTCTGCGGCAAGTGCGTTTCCTGCCGCGAGGGCACCAAGCGCATGAACGAGCTTTTGTGGGCGCTGCGCAATTACCGGCTGAGCGAGGAGGACCTCTCTTTGCTCATGGACCTTGGCGAGATGATCTCCGTCACCGCCTTCTGCAACCTCGGGCGCGGCTCGTTCTCGACGCTGCAAAGCGCCGTGAAATACTTCCCCGAGGAGTTCCGCGACCATCTGGACGGTCACTGCGCGCTGTGTGAGAACGACTACCGCTATCCCATCCAGCCGGGCGATCTGCCCTACAACCGCATCTGTCTGGTCGTGGACCCCGCCATCTGCCGCGGGTGCAGCAAGTGCGCGCGCAACTGCCACGCGAACGCCATCACCGGCGTCGTCCGCTCGCCGTTTTCGATCGACCCGGAAAAATGCGTGAAATGCTATACCTGCATCGAGGCCTGCCCCTTCGACGCAATCAAGGAGGTGGAGCTCGATGTCTAAGGGCGTTATGTACGTGGACAACATCCGCGTGGAATATGACAACGAACCCAACGTGCTCGAGGTCTGCCGCAAGGCCGGCGTCGAGATCCCCAATTTCTGCTTCCATTCCGATCTGTCCGTTTACGGCGCGTGCCGTATGTGCATGGTCGAGGAGGAGGGCACCGGAAAGATTGACGCAGCCTGCACCATGCCGCCAAAAAACGAGCTGCATATCCGCACCAACACGGCGCGGCTGCTCAAGTACCGCCGCATGATCATCGAGCTGCTGCTCTCTGCGCATTGCCGCGACTGCACCACCTGCGAGAAAAACCGCGCCTGTCGCTTGCAGGAGATGGCGGTCCGCTTCGGCATCCACCACGTCCGCTTCGACGATACGCGCGAGCACGTCAAGATGGACTTCTCCAGCCCCGCCGTCACGATGGACCTCAACAAGTGCATCCTCTGCGGCGACTGTGTGCGCGTCTGCCACGAGGTGCAGGGCGTCAGCAATCTGCACTTTGCTGGCCGCGGCCCAAGCCTGCACATCGCCACGACGGACAATAAGCCCCTAAGTGAGACGCATTGCGTCAGCTGCGGGCAGTGCTCCGCCGTGTGCACCACCGGAGCCATCACCATCAAGAACGACATCGGCCCCGCTTGGCGGGCCTTACAGGACCCGCAAAAGCGCGTCGTCATTCAGATCGCGCCCGCCGTGCGCGTCGCCATCGGCGAGGCCTACGGTCTCCCCGCAGGCGAAAATGTGCTTGATAAGCTCGTCACCGCGCTCAAGATCATGGGCGCGGACGAGGTATACGACACCATCTTCGGCGCGGATCTCACCGTGCGCGAGGAATCCGCCGAGTTCCTGCGCCGGCTCGAAACCGGCGAGAACCTGCCGCTGATGACCTCCTGCTGCCCCGCGTGGGTGAAGTATGTGGAAAACGAGCGGCCCGAGTTCTTGAAGAATCTCTCCACCGCCCGCTCCCCCATGCAGATGTTCGCGTCCGTGCTCAAGGAAAACTACCGCAAGAAGGACGCCGAGGACGGCCGCACGACCTTCCACATCGCCATCATGCCCTGCACCGCCAAGAAGATGGAGGCGCGGCGCGAGGAGTTCCGCGACGCCTACGGCGTCCCCTACGTTGACCTTGTGCTCACCACGCAGGAGGTCGTGCAGATGATGAAGGAGTCCGGCATCCGCTTCCAGATGCTGGAGAAGGAATCCCCCGACCTGCCCTACGGCATGGGCTCCGGCGCGGCGGAGATCTTCGGCACGAGCGGCGGCGTGGCTGAGGCGGTCATCCGTTGCTGCACCCCCGACAAGAGCAAGAACGCCCTGCGCACCATCGAGCACAGCGGCATCCGCGGCACGGACGCCGTCCGCTTCGCCGAGGTCACGATCAACGGCCGCAAGGTGCGCGCCGCCATCGTCCACGGACTCGGCAGCGCCGCAAAGTTGCTCGACCAGATCCAAAGCGGCGAGGTGCAGGCAGACCTCGTCGAGGTCATGTCCTGCCGCACCGGCTGCGTCGGCGGCGCAGGTCAGCCCTACGCTCTGATGGCGAAAAAGCTCCAGCGCGCACAGGGTCTCTACGAGATCGACCGCAGCGCCATGTTCAAGCGCAGCGAGCGAAACCCGGTCATCGACGCGATGTACGCGAACGGGCTCGCCGACCGCGCGCACGAGCTGCTGCACATCGAGTACCGGGACTGAGGAGGGCGCATCATGGCGAAGCAGAGCCGCTGCGAGGACTGCATGAGCTACGTCTATGACGAGGAGTACGACTGCTACACCTGCGAGCAGGGCGCCGAGCTGGACGAGGACGAAATGGCCCAATTCCTGCGCGGGGACTCGCCCGCCTGCCCGTTCTACCGTCCCGGCGAGAGCGACTACTATCTCTCCTCCAGGCAGTAAGAAAAAAGGGCAAACGCCCTTTTTTCTTTTCGGAATGGTCTTGACAACATCCATTCTTTTTATTAGTATATTTGAAGAATCATTTAAATTTTTTGAAACCGGAGATACACGCACATGGAGATCCGCAATCTTGTCACATTTCTGAAGGTCACCGAGCTCAACAGCTTCTCCAAGGCTGCCGAGGCGTTGGACTATTCCCAGTCTGCCGTCACCGTGCAGATCCAGCAGCTTGAGCGCGAGCTGGGCGTGCGTCTGTTCGACCGCATCGGGAAGAACGTCTCCATCACGCAGTACGGCAAGAACTTCATCTCCTATGCCCGCGATATCGTCAGCGCCGTTGCCCGCGCGCAGGTCTTTGCCTCCGAGGAAACGGAGCTGACAGGTATGGTGCAGGTCGGCACGCTCAATTCCCTTATGACCGCGTCGTTCTCCGACATTGTACCGGCCTTCCGCCAACGCTTTCCCCATGTGATGATGCGCCTGCACGCCGATATGGTTGCCTCGCTCAAGGACAAGCTGCTCAAAAACGAGCTCGACCTCATTTACACGCTCGATTCTCAAGTGCTCGACCCGCAGTTCGTCAAGGTCTTTGAGGCCGAGGAGGAGGTCGTGGTGGTCACAAACCGCGATAACCCGCTCGCCGCCCGCGAGAGCGTCCGTCTGGCCGAGCTGGTCGACCACCCCTTTATCTTGATGAACCGCACGAATGCCTACCGCGACCTGTTTGACACCGAGCTGGCCCGTCAGGGTCTGGAGATCCGCCCCTTCCTCGAGCTGGAGGACGATGTGCTCGCCCTGCGCCTGCTGTATGAGAATCCCGCGTACATGACCGTCCTGCCGCTCTACACCGTGAAAAAGAGCATCCACGAAAAGAGCCTTGCTGCGGTGCGCGTCGAGGACTGCAAAATGTCGCAGTTCCGTCAAGTCATCTATCATAAGAACAAGGTCCTCACCCCGCAGATTCAGGGGATGCTGGATACGATCGTCGAGGTCGCCAAGCAGCCGTTCTGAAAAAAGCATAGAAAAACGCGCAGCCGAAAGGCTGCGCGTTTCATTTTGCGGGTTTACTCCTCGTCCTTATCCTCTTCCGCGGCGTCGGCCAGATCGGAGAGGTCGAACTCCAGCTTCGCGCCGCAGTTCGGGCAGATGATCTCGCCGTCCTCGAGCATGGTGTCGTCGAAGAAGATCTCCTCCTCGCACTCGGGGCAGGTGGTGGCGTAGCACTCCTCTTCCTCGTCGTCCTCATCATCCTCGATCTCTTCCGCGTCCTCATCGTCCCACTCGTCGTAGACGATGTCTTCCACGTCGGAGAGGTCGTCGCTGATGACGTCCAGCCCGTCGCCGAGCTCCATGACCTCGTCGGTCAAGTCCTCGACCTCGAGGGCGATCTCATCGAGCACGTCCACGACGGCGGCAAAGAGCTTGCCCTCGTTGGACTCCGTATCCACGTTCATGCCTTCCATCAAGCCCTTGAGATAAGCGATCTTTTCAGAAATACCCATAATGCTTCTCCTTTCAGATCAGATCAAACGGTTTCCTGCTGACTTGTTTTTTTACTTGGCGCGGCCCATGTACTCGCCGGTGCGGGTGTCGATCTGGATCTTGTCGCCCTCGTTGATGAACAGGGGGACCTTGATCTCCGCGCCGGTCTCGACGATGGCGGGCTTGGTCACGTTGGTGGCGGTGTCGCCCTTGGCGCCCGGCTCAGACTTGGTGATGACCAGCTCAACGAAGTTGGGCGGCTCGATGCCGAACACGCGGCCCTTGACGGACAGAACCTTGCACATAGTGTTCTCCTTGACGAAGCGGAACGCATCGCCGAGCAGCTCGCGGTTCAAGGGGACCATATCATAGGTCTCCTGGTCCATGAAGTAATAGAGGTCGCCGTCGTTGTAGCTGTACTCCATGTCCTTGCGCTCCACGAACGCCTCATCGAACTTCGCGGTGGGGTTGAAAGAGGTCTCGGTGACCGCGCCGGTCTCGACGTTGCGCATCTTGGTGCGGACGAACGCTGCGCCCTTGCCGGGCTTGACGTGCTGGAACTCGACGACCTGATAGACCTTGCCGTCCATCTCAAAGGTCTTGCCGTTTCTGAAATCACCGGCCGTAATGGTTGCCATAGTTTTTTCCTCCATATTCCCGAGGAAATCACTACGGACTTCCTCAAATTCATAAAGTATCGGTTTTTAACCTATGGTATTTTACCGCATATAGCGCCTCATTGCAAGTAGTTTTCTCCATCTTGCGCCAAATTTTGCAAAATTATTGCCGCGCCGTGCGCTTGTCGTGCGCGCTCGCGCGCTTGAACGGCTCCTGCAGGGCATGGAGCACCTTCTGCCACGGACCGCGCGCGCCGCCCTTCGGCTCCACCATCAGCGCCAGCACACCGCTGCGCTTCGCGCCGAGGATGTCCGTGAGCAGCTTGTCGCCAAGCATCGCCGTATGCTCCGGCGGCGTTCCGAACTTCTTCAGCGCGCGGCGGTAGCCCTTTCGAGAGGGCTTTTGCGCGTGGCCCACGAAGTCGATGCCCAGCCCCGCACAGAAGCGCTGCACGCGCCGCAGGCTGCGGTTGTTCGACAAAATGGCGACGGTGACGCCCGCCGCCGCCAGCGCGGCGAGCCACGTGCGCACCGCGTCGTCCGGCTCGCGGACGGACTTGGGCGCGAGCGTATAGTCGAGGTCGGTGAGCAGCAGCGTCACGCCGTGCGCGCGCAGGAAGTCCGGCGTCACGGCGGTATAATCGTCAAAAACCCAATGAGGTGTCAGGAGCATCGGCATGGTTTCCTTTCCGGGTGCATATCTATTGGTAGTCTACCAATTTTTCCCGTTTTCTGCAAGGGGGTATCGCCTGTGTCTCTCTTTCTCGCGGTCACGCCGGCGGAGGCCGCAAGCTGCCGCGGCTATCGTGTGCCGCTCGTCCACATCGCCTACGCCGTCGGCGACGGCGGGCGGCTGCTGCGCAGCGAGCTGCCGCGCGGAACGCAGGGCGGTCTGCTCGGTCTCAGCGACCGCTGCTCTGCCTCGTTCGGCAGCGGCGAGACGCTTTGCCGCGCCATTCTCGGTGAGTGCAGCGCGCGCCGCTTCGGCGGCGTGCTCGCGGACTTTGAGGGAAGCGCACGGGAGGACCGCCTTTCCTTTCTCTCGCGGCTCGGCGCGATGCTCGCGCAGAGCGGACGGCGGCTCTATGTGCCGGAAGCCTTTACCGTGCCGGAGGCGAGCGTCCTCATCTGCACCGCGCTCTCCGGCGGGACGCTGCGCGAACGGCTCTCGGACGCCGCCGCGCAATACGGTGCGCAGCGCGTTGCGCTCGACTGCCAGCGCCTTGCGATGGACTTCGTTCTTCCCTGCCGCAGCGGTGAGGGAACGCCGCTCACCCCGGAGGAGCTGTCCGCGCTGCGGGAAAAGTATGGCGCGGCGGTCTTTTTCTCGGAGGAGCTGTGCGCGAACTATTTCAGCTACACCGCGCAGGGCCGGGCGCATTTCGTTCTCTTCGACACCGCCGAAACGCTGCGCCATAAGCTCCGGCTTGGGCGCGAGCGCGGCATGGAGATCGCCTTTCTCATGTATCCCGAGGTCAGCGACCTCCTGCCGGAGCTGCTCAACGCTTAGCGGTCATCGCCGCGTGCTCCTTCTGAAGCTCCGCGAACAGCTCTGCGGGCTTCCAGCCGCGGTTCGCTGCGGTCAGCATCGCCTTATGCGGTATACGAAGTCCGGTGCGGCGCATGGCGTTCAGCGCTTGATTCATGCGGTCGCCGTAGAAGCCGCAGAACACCAGCATCGGCTCCGCCAGCGGCGGCCCGGCATAGACCTCCTCCGTGCGCGGGCAGTCCGCCGCGCCCGCGAGCGCGCCGACCGTCTGCGCGTAGTCCGCAAGCGGCACGGTCTTCACCGCCATTTTGCGCGGCGCGAAGGTCTGCGTCAGCAGCGGCGTGATCGGCTCGCAGCCAAAGGCCAGAATGTGTTCCTTCATCGTATCCACTCCTTTTGGCACGAGTATAGCACGCCCCGCGCAGGATAGCAAGCAACCCGCGCCATTTCGCGCCGCGCAGGACGACCCGCGCCATTTCGCGCCGCGCACGGCGCGAAACCAAATGATATCCGTCGCGCAGGACGACCTGTGTTGATTTGCCGCCAGCAGGCGGCAAATTAAGTCAAATCGTTTTTTGCCGCGGTCCTCGCCATTTCGCGCCGCGCACGGCGCGAAACCAAGTGAGATCCGTCGCGCAGGACGACCTGCGCGTCCGCAGCGACACCTTGCAGCGCGCGAAGCGGTGAGCGACAAGCGCTGAAACCAAGCTCAAAAAAAGAAGCATCACGAATGTGATGCTTCTTTTTTTGAAATGAGCTTAGTAATAGCGCTTATTGCGGTTCTTACGGGCAGCCTCGCTCTTCTTGCGGCGCTTCACACTCGGGCTTTCATAGCACTCGCGCTTGCGGACCTCCGCCAGAACGCCGGCCTTGGCACAGCTTCTCTTGAATCTCTTCAGAGCGCTGTCCAGGCTCTCGCCTTCCTTGACATGGACCTCGGACATTTATGTTTTCCCTCCCTCCGATGCACCCGGCTGTTTCCAGAGTGCTCTTTAAGAGTCATTGACATGACTAACGTGGGTATTATATTGAAAAACCGTCGGCTTGTCAATATCCTTTTTCGTTTTTTCGCAGAAATTCGCTCACTGCGGCTTGACGATCAGGTTGATGAGCTTATTCTTGACGAAAATGACCTTGACGATCTGCATTCCGTCGAGCGCCCTGGCGATCTTCTCGACCTGACGGGCGGCCTCGACGACGGTAGACTGCTCGCTGTCCATCGCCACGGTGACGGTGCCCTTGAGCTTGCCGTTGACCTGCACCGCCATCTCGGTGTGGGCGGCGACGGTCTTGCTCTCGTCGTACTCCGGCCACGGCATCTGCATCGCCATCCTGCCGTACTCAGCGGCGCAGCCGAGCTGCTCCCAAAGCTCCTCGACCATGTGCGGCGCGAAGGGAGAGAGCATGAGCAGCAGGGCTTCCAGATCGCCGCGGGTGAGGCCGTTGGCGTAGAATTCGTTGACCATCGTCATGAGCGCGGCGATGGCGGTGTTCATCTTGAGCGTGTCGATGTCGTCCGTAACCTTCTTGATGGTCTTGTGGATGATGGGCTCGTTCTTCTCGGAAACAGCCTTGTCCGCCGTCGCCATCTCCGCGAGGTTCCACACGCGGTCCAGGAAGCGCTTGCAGCCCTTCACCGCGTCGTCGGACCAGGTCGCGACCTTCTCGAAGTCGCCGATGAACATGATATAAAGACGCATGGTGTCCGCGCCGTAGGCCTTGACCACATCGTCGGGGTTGACGACGTTGCCGAGGGACTTCGACATCTTCACCGCCGGACGCAGCGCCTGATTGCCGTACTTGGCGATGAGCGCGTCCTTCTCCTCCTGCGTGGAGACGTTGCCGACGTAGTGCGGGTTCTGACCGAGGATCATGCCGTGGCTCGTGCGCTTGGCGTAGGGCTCCTTCGTGTGAACGACGCCGATGTCGTACAGGAACTTGTGCCAGAAGCGGGAATAGAGCAGGTGGAGCGTGGTATGCTCCATGCCGCCGTTGTACCAGTCCACGGGACCCCAGTAATTCTCCGCCTCGTGGGAGACAAGCTCATGATCGTTGTGCGGGTCCATATAGCGCAGGAAGTACCAGCTCGACCCCGCCCACTGCGGCATGGTGTCGGTCTCGCGCTTGGCGGGACCGCCGCACCTCGGGCACTTGGTGTTGACCCAATCGGTCATCTTGGAGATGGGGCTCTCGCCGTCGTCGGTCGGCTCATAGCTCTCGACCTGCGGCAGAACGAGCGGCAGCTCCTCCTCGGGAACGGGCACCCAGCCGCACGTCGGGCAGTTGACCAGAGGAATGGGCTCGCCCCAATAGCGCTGGCGGGAGAACACCCAGTCGCGCAGCTTGTAGTTGACCTTCTCATGGCCCCAGCCCTGCTCGATGGCATACTGCTTCATCGCGGGGATGGCCTCCTTGACGGTCATGCCGTTGAGGAAGCCGGAGTTGACCATGATGCCCGTGTCATCCTTGAGGGTGAAGGCTTCCTTGGTGATGTCGCCGCCCTCGACGACCTCGACGATGGGGATGTTGAACGCGGTGGCAAAGTCCCAGTCGCGCTGGTCGTGGCCCGGAACGCCCATGACGATGCCGGTGCCGTAGCCCATCAGAACGTAGTCGGAGACGAACATCGGCACGACCTTGCCGTTGGCGGGGTTGATGACCTCGATGCCGTCGAGGCGCACGCCGGTCTTGTCCTTATTGAGCTCGCCGCGCTCAAAGTCGCTCTTGCGGGCGGCGGCCTCCTGATAGGCGGCAACCTCGTCCCAGTTCTTGATGAGGCCCTGCCACTTCTTGAGCAGCGGGTGCTCGGGAGAGATGACCGTGTAGGTCACGCCGAAGAGCGTATCCACACGGGTGGTATAGACGGTGATGTCGTCCTCGGTGTTGGTCTTGAAGGTGACCTCCGTACCGGTGGAGCGGCCGATCCAGTTGCGCTGCTGGGTCTTGACGCGCTCGATGAAGTCCACATCGTCCAGATCGTCGATCAGGCGGTCGGCGTACTTTGTGATGCGCAGCATCCACTGGCTCTTCTCCTTGCGGATGACCTCGCTGCCGCAGCGCTCGCACACGCCCTCGACGACCTCTTCATTTGCCAGCACGCACTTGCAGCTCGTGCACCAGTTGACGGGCATGGTGGTCTTGTAGGCCAGATCATGCTTGAACATCTGCAGGAAGATCCACTGCGTCCATTTGTAATACTGCGGGTCGGTGGTATCCACCACGCGGTCCCAGTCGAAGCCGTAGCCGAGCATCTTGAGCTGACGGGTGAAGTTCTTGATGTTCTGCTGCGTGACGATGGCGGGATGGATGTGGTTCTTGATGGCGAAGTTCTCGGTCGGCAGGCCGAAGGCGTCAAAGCCGATGGGGTTGAGAACGTTGTAGCCCTGCATCCGCTTCTTGCGGCAGATGATATCCATCGCCGTAAAGGGGCGCGGATGGCCGACGTGCAGGCCCGCGGCGGAGGGATACGGGAACTCGATGAGCCCGTAGAATTTCGGTCTCGGGTCGCCGGTCACGGCGGCGTAGGGCTTTTCCTGCTCCCACTTGTCCTGCCATTTTTTCTCAATGGCTGCAAAATCGTACTTCATGACTTTCTCCTTCTATTTTCGATAGTCGCTTCTATTTATACGCTTTTATTTTGCCGCGTCCGGCGTCAGCACGCCGGTGAGATCCAGCGCACGGCCGTCGCTCCACAGTCGCTCGAGGCCGTAGAACGCGCGGGCCTCCTCGTTGAACACATGGACCGCCACGCAGCCGTAGTCCAGCAGCACCCAGGTGCCGCCGCGATAGCCCTCGCGATGGATGGGCTGCTCGCCGAGCCGGTCCAGCTCCTTTTCCACCTCGTCGCACAGCGCGTTGATCTGCGTGTTGCTGCCACCGGAGCAGATAACGAAATAATCCGCCAGCGTGGTGATCTTATCGATCTCCAGCACCTTGATGTCGCGGCCCTTCTTGCTGTCGAGCGCCTTGGCTGCCGTAAGCGCCATTTCCTTTGCGTTTACCATTCTCTCTTCCCTTTCCAATTTATTCGTTTCCCGTCGTCTCGCCGATGACCGTCAGGCTCCCCGAGGTCACCTCTGCCGGCGGATCGTTTTCTTCCGTTTCGCCGCCCGTGCTCTCCGAGCTGTCCGCGATCCTTCCCGTATACGGATCGACGAACACCGGCGGCGCGGCCGCCGCCTTGCTGTCCTCCACACGTCCGGTGGAGGAGGCAAGCGAGCCGTCCGCGTTGACGGACATGATATCCAGATCGCGCAGCGTGAATTTCTCCGTGAACGGACTGAGGGAATCGTTCACCAGCTCCAGCAGCGCGTTGGCCTGCGGCACCACATAGTCGAGCTTCATCGCCCTGCCGTACTCGGCGCTGAGCGTGCGGCTGTAGACGTATACGCCCGTCCACGGCATGGTCATGAAGCTCACGTCCTCCAACGAAAGACCGCCAAACACCGCCTGCTTGCCGAACCAGAGGATGTTTTCAAAGGAGAGGTCAGTCTCCACATTCTCCCGGAACACCTCGGCGAGCTTGCTGAGGTTGGCCACGTTCTTGAGCTGCAGAAGCTGCTTGATGACCGCCTTGAGGAAATCCTGCTGGATCTGCATACGCCCGCTGTCACCGATCTGCGGGTTGCCGTAGGGGCTGTTGGAGTCGTTCTTGCGCCAGCGGATGACCTGCATGGCGTCGTCGCCGTTGAGCTTGCGGTAGCCCTTTTCCTGCTCGATGACGAGATCCTGATATTGGTCATGGTAGTCCATGTTGTAAGGCACGTCGAAGTACACGCCGCCGATGGCCTCCACGATCGCGCCGACGGCCTCCCACTCAACGACCACCTGATAGTCCGGCTCAAAGCCGACGAGCTGGGAGATCTCCTTATAGAGCGCTTTGATGCCCTTATCGCCTCCGCCGTAGTAGTTGTAGACGGAGTTGATCTTCTTCACGTCCCACGGGACGTTCACCATCGTGTCGCGCGGGATGGACATGACCGTCGCCTTCTGGTTCGTCACGTCGTAGCTCGCGAGCAGCATCGTGTCGGTGTTGCCGCCTCCGCCCGTGTCGCGGCCAAGCACAAGGACCGTATAGAAGTCCTTGCTCTTCCGCTCGCCGCTCACGCGCGGGCGCACGCCGTCGCCGTAATCCAGGTCGACGTCGGTCTGACCAGGGTCCTGCGTGTCGCTGTCCCGGTTCGGCAGCTCCGGCGCGCGGATCTTCAGCAGATAGCCGCCGACGGTGATCACGCCGACGAGCAGCACTGCCGCCAGCGCGCCGACGAGCAGCCTTTTAGGGTGGGTAAAAATGCCCTTGATCTGCTCCCACGCCTCGTCGCCGTGCTCGTCAAAGGCCGCGTCCACGCGGGAGCGCAGCTCGTCGAGCTTTTCCGATTTGAAATTGAAGTTAAAGTTGTTGTCCGTTTCCCGCTTTCCCTTCATTTGTCTTTCCTTTCAGATAATCGCGTGCCGCCAGGGTGTTGACGTGGATGGGGTTCCCCATCTCCTTCATTTCCTCGACCGTCATTTCAAGGCCCATCAGAAGCCCGCGGTCCAGATCCTCCCACACGGTCCTCCGCAGCGCGTCCACGCCCGGAAAATCGCGCGTCGGCTCGATGAAGTCCGCGAGGTAGATGACCTTTTCCAGCACCGTCATGTCCGGCTTTCCGGTCGTGTGCCAGAGGATCGCATTGTAAATTTCATCGTCCACGCCGAACACGTCCCGCGCGAGCGCCGCGCCGGTCTTGGCGTGGAGCAGCTTGAGCGCCTTTTTCTCCAGCGCGTCGAGCGCGATGCCGTACTTCTCGCACAGCGCGAGCTGCTCCGGCATTGAGAGCTTCTTCGTGCAGTCGTGCAGCAGTCCCGCGACCTCCGCGCGGCGAACGTCCGCGCCGTATTTCTCCGCCAGCTTCACCGCTGTGGACGCCGTGCCGAGCACATGGGCGCAGCGCTTGGCCTTAAGATAGCTTAGGGCGATGGGACGCAGCTGCTGTACCGTCAGACGCTTGAGATCAAGATCAGTTCCGTATAAATGCTCGCGCAGGATATAGCCGTAGACCTGCGGCTCGAGCATCGCTTCGCTCGCGCCGCTCGCCATGCCCGCGCGCAGCGCGGTCGAGGAGACCTCGATCACGCGGTCGAGCGCGAGCGTTTCAAAGCTTCCGCCGAAGCGCGCACGAAGCCTTTCCGCCTGCGCGGCAAAGGCCGCGGCGCTGTCGTCCTCGTTGCGGTAAAAGGCGACGATCTTCGCAAGCCCCGCGATCTCCTCCGGCGCGCGCCAGCTCTCAAAGGAGAAGAACATATCCGTCCCCATAAAGAGCAGCAGCTCGTCGTCGGGGTACTGCCAGCGCAGGGCGCGGAGCGTATCGACGGTGTAGCTCTTGCCCTCGCGCGCCATCTCGAGGTCGAGCACCTCGACCTCGACGCCGCTTTGGAGCGCGGCCTGTCCGCCCATGAGCCGCGTCATGGCGAGGCGGTGTCCGTTCGCGGGACTCCCCTGCTCCATCACCTTGTGCGGCGGGATGCCCGCCGGAATGAGCAGGAGCTTATCCAGCGCGCACTTCTCCGCCGCCTCGACGGCGGCGTTCTGGTGCCCCAGATGCGGCGGGTTGAAGCTGCCGCCGTAAATTCCGATCTTCAATGAAAATCCCTCTTTATCGTCCTGTTCAGACGGTCTTTTTCTTCTTATCCCTCACGAGCGCGATGCGCTTTTCCTTGGGCTTGGCGTGCGTCTCGCGGTAGAGCACGAATTTCGTGCCGATGACCTGCACCTGCTCGGAGCGGGTGAGGCGGCTGAGCTCATCACACGCTTCACGCGCGGTAAGCATACTGTTGTCGAGCACGCGGCACTTGATGAGCTCGCGCGCCTCAAGCGCGTCGTTCGCCTGCTTGACGAGATTCTCGCCGATGCCGTCCTTGCCGATGTGGACGATGGGCTCCAGCTCATTCGCCATGGCGCGCAGCTGGGCGCGCTGCTTTCCGGTCAGTTCCATTTATTCGTTTCCTTTCAGATAGTCGTCGAGTGCCGCGGCAAAGGCGCGCAGCGCCTTCCCGCGGTGCGAGACGGACGCCTTTTCCTCCGCCGTGAGTTGACCGAAGGTCTTGCGCAGCTCGGGCACAAAGAATACGGGGTCGTAGCCGAAGCCGCCCTCACCCATCGGCGCGAACGCGATGGTGCCCGGGCACTCGCCCTCGCACACCAGCTCGTCGCCGTTCGGGAACGCGCAGACGATGGAGGTGTGGAAGTGCGCAGCGCGGTCGGTCTGCCCGCGCAGCATCTCGAGGAGCAGCGTGTAGCGGCCCTTGTCATCCAGTCCCTCGCCGCCGAAGCGCGCGCTGTACACGCCCGGCCCGCCGTTGAGCGCGTCCACGCAGAGGCCGGAGTCGTCTGCCACAGCGGGCAGGCCGGTCGCCTGCATCACCGCCGTTGCCTTCAAGCGGGCATTGTCGGTGAAGGTCTCGCCGGTCTCCTCGACCTCGATCCTCACGCCCAGCTCCGCCTCGCTCACGACCTCCACGCCGAGATGGCTCAGGACCTCGTTCATTTCCTTTAATTTCTTGGGGTTCTGCGTTGCCAATACCAGCTTCATGCTATACCTCCCACGGGTCCTTGTTCCGTTTTTCTTCTCTTTTCTGCTCGGCCTTTTCCTCCTCACGGCGCTCCGCCGCGCGGTCTATCCTGTCGCCGAGCGAGCCGAGCGTTTTATCCAGCCATTTGCCCGCTTTGTCCGAAAAGGTCTCGATCTCCGGCACGGGGACAACAACCACGCGGCAGCCCTCGCAGTAACGCGCGGGCGCATAAACGCTTTCGATCACAGGCGTTCTGCTCAGCCGAACGCCCTTTCCCTCCTCGATGCCGCCGCGCTCATCGCCCGGACACCAGCGAAGCGCGTACTTGTACGCGGGGAGCGCGCCCTCGCGCATTTCCTTTCCGCAGTAGGGGCATACATTCGTGATCTCCATATAGTCTCCTCCCGTCGTCTTTCGCTCAGATGAGCGCGTTCACATACTCCTTCGCATCAAAGGGCTGCAAATCGTCGATGCCCTCGCCGAGGCCGACAAACTTCACCGGCACGCCGAGCTCCTGCGCAATGGCGACGCAGATGCCGCCCTTGGCCGTGCCGTCCAGCTTCGTGAGGATGATGCCGGTCAGGCCCGCCGTCTCGCGGAACACCTTCGCCTGCTGCAGGCCGTTCTGCCCCGTGGTCGCGTCGAGCACGAGCAGCGTCTCCTTGGCGGCGTCCGGCGTTTCGCGGTCGATGATCTTGCGGAGCTTCGAGAGCTCCTGCATCAGGTTCGCCTTGTTGTGCAGGCGGCCCGCCGTGTCGCAGAACACGACGTCCACATTTCTCGCCTTCGCCGCCTGCAGGGAGTCGAACAGCACCGCGCCGGGATCGGCGCCTTCCTTGCTGCGCACGATCTCCACGCCCGCGCGCTCCGCCCAGATCTCGAGCTGGTCCGCCGCCGCGGCGCGGAAGGTATCCGCCGCGCACAGCAGCACACGCTTGCCCTGCCTTTTATAGCGGCTGGCGAGCTTGCCGATACTTGTGGTCTTGCCCACGCCGTTCACGCCGATGATGAGCACGACGCTGGGCGTCGTGGACAGGTCGAGGCCCGTATCGCCGACCTCGAGCTTCTTTTCCAGAATGTCGCGCAGCGCCTGCTTGACGTCGTCGCCGCGCTGGATGCTCTTTTCGTATACGACCTTACGCAGTTCCTTCACGGCGTCCGCCGCGACCGACGCGCCGAGGTCTGCCATGATCAGGCTCTCCTCCAGCTCGTCGTAGAAATCCTCGTCGATGGTCTCCCAGATGATGCTGTCGTACCACGCCTTTTTGATCCTTGCAAAAATACCCATCGTCTTACCCCTTGATGTTCAGTTCTTTCGCCATGTCGTTCATGTTGATGGTCAGCACCTTGCTCACGCCGCGCTCCTGCATCGTCACGCCGTAGAGCACGTCGGCGGCCTCCATCGTGCCGCGGCGGTGGGTGATGACGATGAACTGCGTCTTGTCGCAGATTCTTCTCATGTAGTGCGCTACGCGGATAACGTTCGGCTCGTCGAGCGCCGCCTCGATCTCGTCCATCACGCAGAACGGCGTGGGGTGGACCTTGAGAATGGCGAAATACAGCGCGATGGCGACGAACGCCTTCTCGCCGCCCGAGAGCAGCGAGAGCGTCTTGAGCGCCTTGCCCGGCGGCTGGACCTTGATCTCGATGCCGCAGTCGAGCACGGCGTTCTCGTCCTCCAGCTCGAGCGTGGCCTTGCCGCCGCCGAAGAGCTCGAGGAAGGTCTCCTGAAAGCTCTCGCGGATGAGGGCGAACTGCTCCTTGAAGATGACCGTCATCTCGCTCGTGATGTTCTCGATGACGCCCAGCAGCTCCTCCTTGGCCTTTTCCACATCGTCGCGCTGGCCGGTGAGGTAGGTGTAGCGCGTGTTCACGCGGTCGAATTCCTCGATGGCGCCAACGTTGACATTGCCGAGGCCGTTGATCTCGCGCTTCAATTCATTGATGCGGCGGCTCGCCTTCGGCACGCTCTCCAGCTCGATGCGCTGCTCCTGCGCCGCGGAGTGGGACAGCTCGTAGCTCTCCCACAGCTTATCCAATATCTGCTTTTCCTCCATCGCGGCGGCGACACGCTTCTGCTCGAGCCTGCCCGCGGCGGCCTGTGTCTGAACGACCAGCTCATTGCACTCGCGGTATCTGCGGTCGTTCGCGCTGCGCTCGCTCTCGAGCGCCAGCTTGGCCTCTGCCAGCTTCGCCAGCTCCGCCCTGCGCTTCTCGGCATCGGCGCGCAGAGACGCGTTCACCGCGTCATGCTGCGCGATCTCCTCCTCCGCGGCCTTGATCTTCGCACGGTAGTCCTCGATGAGCGCACGGCGTCCGTCCTCGTCGCCGCGCATCTGCTGGGCAAGCGTCTCCAAGTCGCCCAGTGCGCGTTCGGTCGTCTCCCGCTCGGCGGTAAAGCCAGCAAGCGTGCTCTTGCGCGCGGCGATCTCGTCGCCGAGGTGCGCGCTGTCGCGTTGGAGCTCGTTCTGACCGGCGAGCTTTTCCTCGCTCTCCGCACGGCAGCGTGCGGCCTCGGCCTCGTGCTTTTTGATCTCCTCCTCGCGGGCGGCGGCTGCCTTTTTCAGCTCCGCCGTGCGCGCGGTGATGCTCTCGAGCTCGGCGGCGATGTCGCTCTCCCGCGCGCGGAGCGATTCGAGCAGCATATCGTACTGCTTCTTCTCGCCCGTCAAACGGAGCACCGCGTCTTCCGCGCCGCGCTGCTGCTCGCGCGCGACGTCCAGCTCGTACTGCGCGGCGTTCAGGTCGCGCTTGGCCTCGTCCGCCTCGCGCAGCGCGGCATCGAGCTTTTCCGTTAAGGCTTCCCGCCGGGCGGTCAGCTCCTTGAGCTCGTTGGCGCGGCTGAGAATCCCCGCGCTGCGGCTCACCGAGCCGCCGGTCATGCTGCCGCCGCGGTTCAATACCTGCCCGTCGAGCGTGACGATGCGGAAGCGGCTGCCGTACTTTCTCGCGATGGCGATGCCGCAGTCCATATCCTCGACCACAACGGTGCGGCCGAGCAGATTGTTGAAAATTTCCGTGTACCTCTGATCGAACTGCACGAGCTGCGACGCGACGCCGACGTAGCCGTACTCGCGCTCGACGCCCGCCTCGCGCAGCACGTCGCCGCGGATGGCGGTCAGCGGCAGGAAGGTCGCGCGGCCGCCGTCGCGCTGCTTTAGGAAGCCGATGGCGCTCTTGGCGTCCTCCTCGCGGTCCACGACCACGTTCTGCATCCCCGCGCCGAGGGCGATCTCGATGGCAACGGCATAGCGCTTGTCGGTCGTCATCAAGTTGGCGACCGGCCCGTGCACGCCGCGCAGCGCGTTCTTCTCCGCCGCCTGCATGATAAGGCGGACCGCCTTATTGAAGCCCTCGTACTCCTTCTCCATCTCGCTCAAAAGATGGATGCGGGATTCGAGGTTGTTCTTTTCCATGGTGAGGTCGATGCTCTTCTGCCGCGCCGTCTCCTCGCGCTTGACGCGCCCCTCCATCTTGAGGGTGTGGCCGGAAATGATGTTGCGCACGGCGTCGGCCTCCTCCTGCGCCTCCTCAAGGGCGCGGCGGGACGCGGACGCGGACGCGCGCTTTTCGGTCAGCTGGCCGTCCACGCTCTCGGCCTCCGCCTCGAGCACCGTGCGGCGCTCCGCCAGCTCGGCAATACCCGCGTTCATCGCGCTCACATCCGCGCGGCCGTCCGCCGCGTCGGAGAGCGCCAGCGCCTCCTTCGCGCGCAGGGCCTCGACCTCGCTGCCGGCCTCGCCGGCCGTGCGGGCAAGCTCCTCCGCCTGCGCGAGGAAGGCGCGAAGCTCCTCCTCGACCTCCGCCGCCTGCGCGGCGAGCTCCTCGATGCGCGCATGCTTCGCGGCGATCTGCGCGGTCAGACTCTCCGCGCGGTCCGACTGGTCGCGCAGGTCGTTTTCCACGCGCTCGATGTTCGCGCGGTTGTGCTCGATGTCCGTGCGCAGCACGGCCATGGCGGCGTCCTCCTCGCTGCGCTTTGCGTCCAGCTCGGCGCACTCGGCGCGCAGGCGCTCCTGCTCCATGTCGTTCGTGTGAGCCTTCTCCGCAAACTGCTCGGAGGCGGCATACAATTCGTCCATCGCGGCGTTCGCGCGCTCCAGCTCCTGCTGGGCGAGCGCGTAGTCGGTGTTGAGCTTGATGGAATCGGTCTTGATCTTATCTAAGTTTTCGAGCCAGACGGAGATCTCCAGTGTGCGCAGCTCGTCGCGGAGGATCAGGTATTTCTTCGCCTTCTCCGCCTGTGAGCGCAGCGGCTCGACCTGCAGCTCCAGCTCGGCGATCTTGTCGTTGATGCGCACTAAATTTTCCTCCGTGCGCTCGAGCTTGCGCTCCGTCTCCTCCTTGCGGTGGCGGAACTTGGAGATGCCCGCCGCCTCCTCAAAAATTTCACGGCGGTCGGCGCTCTTGACCGACAATATCTCGTCGATCTTGCCCTGACCGACGATGGAATAGCCCTCGCGGCCCATGCCGGTATCCATGAACAGCTCGTTCACGTCGCGCAGGCGCACGCTCTGCTTGTTGATGTAGTATTCGCTCTCGCCGCTGCGGTAATACCGGCGGGTGACAGCGACCTCGCTCTCCTCCATCTGCGGGAAGATGTGCTCGGTGTTGTCGAGCACGAGCGTCACCTGCGCGAAGCCCATCTGGCTGCGCTTTTCCGTGCCGCCGAAGATGACGTCCTCCATCTTCGCGCCGCGCAGCGACTTGCTCGACTGCTCGCCCATGACCCAGCGGATGGCGTCCGACACGTTGGACTTGCCGCTGCCGTTGGGGCCGACGATGGCGGTGATATCCTCACCGAAGTTCAATACGGTTTTATCGGGGAAGCTCTTAAATCCTTGAATTTCGAGCGCTTTTAAGTACATTCCGTGTTCTCCTTTGTGCAAGGGAGTAAAAATAGGCAGAATAAGACATATTTTAACCTATGTACTATACCATTTTCCCCCTCGTTTTTCAAGAGCGAATGATGAACAGAGTGTAAAAAAGACGCCCGTCGGGCGTCTTTTCGCTTCATTTTTCCTGCGACACGCGTCTCCGCCGCGGCTTCGCCGCCGCGCGGGATGCGGCGATGAGCGCGTAAAGCTCCTCGTAGGCGTCGGCGAGCGTGCCGACACGGTCGATAAGA
>ERZ808245.447-NODE-447-length-20916-cov-3.474714_pt1 | contig 20916 bp, 20 predicted proteins | sample MGYA00521243_ERZ808245 | MGnify/ENA primary metagenome ERZ808245 (study PRJEB31516, sample SAMN03275576) | gut metagenome | biome: mammalia-associated habitat; material: feces | host: Papio cynocephalus | place: Kenya | collected 2012-07-07 ... | reverse complement strand
CAGGACCCATAAGACCTATATCTGCCGAACCTGATATAAGTGCAGTCATAGAGACATTAGCACCACCGCCATTGGTAAGTTCAATATCAATGTTTTCTTCTTTAAAGTATCCTTTATTTATGGCTACATACATCGGTGCATAAAAAATGCTATGGGTTACTTCATTTACTCTTAACTTGTTGGCTTTTGAACAACTACAACCAGATAACATAATGCCAGCAGTCATAAATAATGCAATTAAAAGGTAAGTTAGTTTTTTCATATTTACTCCTTGTTTAATAATTTTTACCTAATCTATTTTATTCAAGTAATTAATTTAAAGTTAAAAAATGAAATAAATTGACTAATTTACCTATTATTAAAAGTTTAATGCTTGAAATTATAGTTACAATTTGTTATACTTATAAAGTATAAAAACCTTAAAGGGGATACTATGAATATTTTATTGGGCGCATTTGCAGATTTTATGCAATCTTATTTTGTTAATTTAGGAAAAATGATTAGATCAGTAGACATTATTATTGGTCTTTGTTTTGCTATTCTAGGCGTTGCTCTTACTGTACTTGCTAGACGTATTACCAGAATTATTAGAAAACGTAATGATATAGACGATAATGATACTGCATTAATAACCGTTAAAGTTATTGCTCTTGTGTGTATGCTTGTCGCATTTTTAATTTTAGTATTACAAACATTAGCATAAAAAGGAAATAACACATAATGGAAAAATCATTTATTGCTGCTGATCATGAAGCACAAATATATAAAAAATGGAAAGAAAAAAAATATTTTAAAGCCGATGAGAATTCGACTAAACCACCATTTACAATTATAATGCCACCACCTAATATTACAAGCAAACTTCATATAGGACATGCTTATGGCGATTCTATCATGGATAGTATTATTAGATACAAACGTATGCAAGGGTATGAAGCATTGTTGTTGCCAGGCACAGACCATGCTGCTTTGGCTACAGAAGTTAAGGTAGTAGAAAGACTTGCTAGCCAAGGTATCAAGAAAGAAGATATTGGACGTGATGCTTTCAAGTTGGAGATGGAAAAATGGTACGCTGAATACGGCGGTATTATTCTTAAACAATTTGAAAAAGTAGGCATTTCTTGTGATTGGGATAGATTGGCATTTACTTTAGACGAACCACGTTGTAAAAGCGTAAGACGTTCTTTTTATGATTTGTATCATAAAGGATTAATTTATCAAGGTACACGTATTACCAACTGGTGTACTACTTGTAAGACTGCTTTAAGTGATATTGAAGTGGATTATGAGAATGATAAGGGACATATTTGGCATATTAAATATCCTATAGAAAATAGTGATAAATATATCGTTGTAGCCACAACTAGACCAGAGACAATGTTTGGTGATGTTGCGGTTGTTGTTAACCCAAAAGATAAGAGATATAAACATCTTGTTGGTACTAATGTTATACTACCTATAGTTAACAAACCTATTCCTATCATCGCCGATGATTATGTTGATTTGGATTTTGGTACAGGTATGGTAAAAATAACTCCTGCACATGATCCCAACGACTTTGAAGTAGGAAAGAGACATAATCTTGAAATTATCAATGTTATTAATCTTGATGGTACTATGAATAGCAATGCAGGTAAGTATTGCGGATTAAAGAACCTAGAATGTAGAGAAAAATTAGTAGAAGAATTACAATCTTTAGGGTTAATGGAAAAGATTGAAAATTATTCTCATAATGTTGGACATTGCCAACGTTGTCATAATGCTCTTGAACCTATTGTTACAAAACAATGGTATGTTAAGATGGACGGACTTGCTAAACGTGCTATAGAAAAAGTAAAAGATGGCACAATTAAATTCCACCCAAAAAGATTTGAAAAGATATATTTCAATTGGCTTAATAATATAAGAGACTGGTGTATTTCTAGACAATTATGGTCTGGACATCGTATACCAGTGTTTACTTGTGACGATTGTGGTAATGAAATGGTTGAATTGGAAGACCCAACCGTATGTTCAAAATGTGGCTCTACACATTTAACACAAGATCCAGATTCTTTGGATACTTGGTTCAGTAGTGCATTATGGCCATTTAGTACTTTAGGTTGGCCTGAAAAGACTAAATCTTTAGAGAAATTTTACCCAACCAATTTAATGGTTACTGCATATGATATTATTTTCTTCTGGGTCGCTCGTATGATATTTAGTGGCTTGGAATATACAGATAAACAACCATTTAATGATGTTTTAATTCATGGACTAGTAAGAGATGAATTAGGCAGAAAAATGAGTAAAAGTTTGGGTAACGGTATTGACCCATTAGATGTTATTAACAAATATGGTGCGGATTCATTAAGATTTGCATTACTTAATGGTTCAAGTATCGGTATCGATTCAAGATTTAGTTATGAAAAAGCCGATAATGCAAGTAACTTTATTAATAAACTATGGAATGCAAGTAAGTTTGTTATTGATAATGTTAACAAAACATCAAATTTTGAAGTTAAACCACTAAATGAGTTAAAATTAAGCCTTGCAGATAAATGGATATTAACCGAACTTAACTCTACCATTAATTCAGTAACTAAAAGATATGATAAGTTTGATATTGGTATGGCTTGCGGTATCATATATGACTTTGTTTGGAATAAGTATTGTGACTGGTATATCGAAGCAACCAAACCTTATCTATATCAAGAAGGCGAACAACATAATGTTGCACTTAATGTTCTAGTATATGTTTTGGATAAGATATTAAAAATGTTGCACCCAGTAATGCCATTTGTTACCGAAACAATTTATCAAGAATTACCAGAACATGGCGAAAGTATTATGATTCAGGAATTCCCAAAATTTGATAAGGAATTAAACTTTACTTCTGCTCATAAAACTATGAATGAAGTAATCAATGTTGTTAGGGCAATTCGTAATGCTAGAAAAGAAATGAATGTTGCTGACAATGTAAAAACTAATTTGTTTGTAGAAACTTCTAATAAAGACATTAAGTCAGAATTAGAGTGTATTAAGAAATTGGCTAATGGTAAAGAAATATCTTTAATTAAATCTGTTGACCAATTACCTAATAACTGTACATCAATCGTTAATGATTTGTTAAAAATTTATATTCCTAATTCTGATATGGTTGACCCAGAAAAAGAGTTAGCAAGACTTAATAGTGAATTAGAAAAAACCAATTCGGAAATCGCTAGAGCAGAGCGTATGCTTAATAATCCGGGCTTTGTTGCTAGAGCACCTAAAGAATTAATTGAAGGCGAAAAAGCAAAGATTGTTAAGTACAACGAAATCAAGAATAATCTTCTTGATGCATTATCAAAACTAGAAAAATAGGGTACTATGCAATCATTGTTATTAATTTCTTAATTATTAAGTAATTAAGCCGATATTTTCAATTATGCATAATACTTATTTGGATTAAGATTTGTATATTTTTAACTAAATAAAAGATATAAAAAATCACTTCAATTGAGAAGTGATTTTTTGTTTATTACTTAATTGATAATATTCTATAATATTTTATTCTTTGTTGTTTTCGACATATTGTTTAAGGGCTTGTGCTAATTGATCAGGGCATGATGTAGTAGGTCTGCATTTTATTCCTTCTAATCTATTAATAACATCTTCTACTTTCATACCTTCAACCAATTTACTTACTCCAGTAGTGTTGCCAGTACAACCACCATAAAATTTTACATTGTATACTTTTCCGTCTATTATGTCAAAATCAATTTGTCTTGAACATACTCCATGTGTTTTGTAACTATACATATTTTACTCCTGATTATCTATAATTGTATCATATAAATATTCAAATATTGTAGCAGCATTTTCTTTCCACTTTTTGCAAGCCATGATAGCAGCATGCCTGTTAGGTGCTTTTAGTTTTATTTCTAGTAGTGGACTAGAAATTACTGGTTCTTTTATTTTTAAAGTAACAGTATGACTACCATCTGGATTTTTGATATATTCTGATACATATTCTTGACTACGTTTAAGATTCATTTTGTTTTCATTTATAAATTGTGAAATCTGTTCACGTAGACTCTGTGGTATACGGTTGTAGAAATTACTTAAACAGTTTCTACCATCTAGGGTAATACCATATCTGCATTCGCCATCATCATTATCTGTTTTGTATATAAAACCTACTTCCATAAGTTGCCACAAGATTTCTTTGCAGTCCATATAATTAATCCAATTATTACGACTTGTGCATATGTCGATAATATTGTTTTCTGTAAGTGGTATTTCCATTTTGTCTAGCAAAAACAATAATTTTAGTTTATTTATTGTGCTATCTTGAGTATATTCTAATGTTTTATCCATAGTTATTCCTTTATATTTATTGCAGTAATTAGTATAGCACATATATTTTTTTTCTACAATCAATCATTTTACTTTTATCTTTTTTAGATTAAGTTTTTATTTTAATTGCTTAAATTTTGTAAATTTACTATACTTAATTAGTGGAGTAAGCATTTTATTTTTGAAGGAGTCATAATGAAGTATCCAGAGACTGAAAATGTAAAAATTAAAAACTTTTTTGATGCTTGTAATGAGATGATTCAAGGCAGATTTATTTTGTCTGATATAAAAATATCAAAAATTCTAAAATCTATTGCTAATTCTGAAGTCTTATACAACTTATTTGCAAAAGTTTTGATGGATTTTAAATTTAAAGAAGAATTTGAAAATGCAAAAACCAATACAAAAGTTAATGGTGGTTATTTTGCTTTGCCTGATGATAAACAAAAGGCAATAGCATTAGTTTTTTGCTTGCTTCTAGAAGTTGATAATCAAAAGATGAATTTGCAAAACTTTGTTAATGATTATTTCTATAGCCCTGAAGGATATAATATTAGTTATAGCAATTTTTCATTAAGTATTCTTGTGCCATTTAAGGACAATGTCCTTGAACTTCTTGGCTGTGATGAGCAAGGTAATCCAGTTGAAACTGAAGAAGAAGTTGAAGAACCTCAAACAGAGACTGTAGTTGCTGAACCTGATCATAAGAAAAAGATATTGTTTGCCAATTTAACAAAATCCTTAAATGAACTTTTATCTGTGATTAGAAGAAGTCGTATAAATAGTGAAGATAAGGAAGAATTAGAGATTATTATTAGTGCTATTTATGAAGCCATAGAAATAGAAAACCTTAATATTATTAATGCTTTAACTATTCCGCTAGAACATATGATAGGTAGAAATAAACAAGTAAAATTATATTATAATGATTTTAAAGAAAGTCTAGTTCAATTTTATTATTTATAATTCAATAATTGGATTAAGTTATTTAATTTTTGCTTATAAAAAAGATTAAGTGTGTGCTTAATCTTTTTTTGTGATTATTAATATAATTTGTATTTAAAATATTTTAAAAAATAACAAGAGTAAGTAGGAAAGCGAGAATCATACTAATAATACAATGTGTGCATTTTTGTAATAAAAAAAACTTTATGTTTATGCCTGCTTTTTTAAGAAAAGTATAGGCTTGTAAATTTATTGATATCCCACCAAATGATATTAATCCACTTAATATGATTGCGTTTAAACTATTAGATAAATGACAAAGGCTTAAGTCGAGACAACCACGAGTAAGTTCAATTATTCCATTAAATATTGCTACAATTATATTGCTGTCAATTTGTAATGCTTTACTTATAATTAATGTAAGCGGGTATAAGATTTTAAAGTGATTAACAAGCGTAATTATCATAAAAAATACTGATATATAACCGCCTACTATCATTATTGATTTTATCGAAGACCACATACTTTCTTCTAGTATATTATTCTGTTTTTCTGATAATGTAGTAATTGTTGGCTTTGGTACAGTATATTTATATTTGCGATACAAAAGACCGTTAATTAAAGCACCTAAAAAATGTGAAAATAGTACTGTATAACCAATTAGTTTATTGTTGAACATTCCTATAGCAACAGTACCTAGTATAAATAGTGGGCCACTAGTACTAGTAAAGGTTGTAATTCTGTGTGCTTGTCCACTATCAATTATATTGTTTTCAACTAAATCACATACTATTTTTGCTCCTACAGGGTAACCTGAAACAATACTCATAAGATATACATAACCACTTATTCCGCTTGTGTTATATATTTTTTGTGTGATAGGAGAGATATATGTGCTTAAATAATTAATAAAATTAAGTTGACTTAAAAGTTTGGTAAAAAAAAGAAATGGGAACAATGCGGGTAATATATTTGTTGCCCATACTGTTATACCATTAAGACAAGCATTTATAGATACTTGCGGTGCTATTATCAATAATATAATAAGAATTATAAGGAATAATGACAATAATATTGCTGATTTTTTTAATTTCATATTTTTGCTTAACTACTTTGCCTATTTAAGATATAATACATAATAATATATGATTATAGGGATAGGTTTATGAAAGAAAAACTAGCACTAGTACTCAGCGGTGGCGGAGCATTGGGTATGGCACATTTAGGTGTGTTGCAAGCGTTAAAAGAGAATAATATAGTACCAGATATGGTTGTAGGTACATCAATCGGTGCTTTGGTTGGTGGTGTTTATTGTGCTGGCATACCACTAGAACGTATAGTGGAAGAAGCACAAAAAGTTAAAACTTCTAATTTGTACGATGTTAATCTGGATTTATCTGGTTTGTTAAGTGGACGTAGTGCCTTAAGAACTATTAAAAATATATTGGGTAATCAAGATTATTTAATAGAAAATTTACCTATTAAATATGGAGCAGTAGCAGTTGATATTGCAAAGGGCGAACAAGTATTGTTTACTCAAGGTTCATTACTTAATGCAATAAGGGCTAGTATAAGTGTGCCAGGAATTTTTGTACCATTAAAAATTGGCAATACAAGATATGTTGATGGCGGAGTGCTTAATAATTTACCTGAAGACCAAGCACGTAATATGGGTGCAGATAAAGTATTATCTGTATATTTATTAAGTGATTTTACTCCTTTTACTACACCAAAAACAGCAGTTCATTCTATAGCATTTAGTTGGTTTATTATGCAAAACGAGTTGGTTAAAAATAAAAAATGTTACGCAGATTATCGCATTAATTTACCATTAAAAGATTATAGACAATATATATTTAATAAAAAAGTCGCTACTGAACTTATTTCTATAGGTTATACAGAAACAATAAAACATATGGAAGAAATAAAGAAAGCATTAGATATTGAATAAAATAGAGAGCCACGGAAAATTCCGTGGTTCTTTCTTAAAAAAACACTATCGTACTTAAACTTACTTGTATGATAGTGTTTTTTATTAATTATAATTTAATACTTTTTGTAAGTAGGTCAGGAGTGTATTCAGGAATACTATTGTTTTTCCTTAACAACATATTATATATCTGATTAGCACGATCTTCTATGTTTGCTAATTCAGTATACAATGAGTTTGGTTGATTATCTACATTATTTACCCTAATAATCAAATTAGTGTTAGCGCTTACACTTTTTAATAGTTCTTCTCGGTCATTCTTAAATGCTAATACTTTAATAAATGGTAATATGTCTAAATCATAGATTGATTGTACGGTTTTTGCATTTATCTTTAATAAATTACCAAGAACTATTCTTTTAATACGAGTAAATGTATATCTTTTTGTTTTAACTTGTAGTAAGAAATCATTTAAGTCTTTTGTATTTTTGCTTACTTCATGGAATCTATTTTCTAGTCCTTCAGTTACATCAAATAATTTTTTTAATTCTTCTGTGGTTGATACTTTAAGAGCGTACATACAAAGGTTGTTAAATAGGGAAGTGTCTGGTAGTCCGAAAGTTTTAATTTCTTCTTTTAGAAGTGAATAACTAAATTTAGGTACAAGTTTTTTAATAGAATGCACACGATTAGTTTTATACAATTTTGCTCTAATTGCTGTTGCACTTGAATTTTTGCCTACTACTTCTTCAGAGTTATATTCACTCTCACCACGTGTAGTAAATACTGGTATTATTTTACTATTAGTTTTGATTAATGCTTTTAAATATTCTATAGCCAATATGTTGTTTGGTTGTTTTAGAATATTAGTAATTTCTGTAATCTCACTAAAACTTACTTCATCGTTTTTAATCAACTCTTCTATTGCTTTTTGTCTACTTACTACTAAAGAGTTGCCATCATTAAGATATTTTTTTAATTTTGTCTTATATGCTTTAGGCTCTTCAACTAGGAATTTTGCTAGTTCTTGCAATAGTTCTGGGTGTTTGGTTTCTACACCAAAGGCAAGGTGAGTAACATTCTCAAAACTGTTTGCGATTTTTACACCTGCTAATGCAAAGATTTCTGCAGTACTTGTAGAATATGCTGTAGGCATTTGAACTACAATGTCTGCACCTGCTTCTAATGCTATTCTTGCTCTAACATATTTATTAAGAATACAAGGTTCGCCACGTTGGGTAAAATTACCACTTAATATAATCATTATAGCGTCAGCACCACTTTGTCTTTTTGCATCTGTAATATGTTTAAGATGTCCGTAGTGAAAGGGGTTGTATTCGCTAATTATTGCACAAATTTTCATAATCAATCACCTGTTTTTAATTTACTAGTTTTTGTTAATATTATATAGTATTATATAATAATATTTTGTATTTTTGCAAAACAATAGTTAAAAAAAATAAATTTTTTGGAGTTTATATGGAAATAATGGGGTTAAATACGGCATTTGAAAAGAAATTATTGACCAATGCCAAGAAGAAATGTAAAACAATTGTTTTACCTGAAGCCGGAATTAATGAACAAGTTTTACTTGCCGGACTTATGTGTGCAGAAAATAAAATTGCTAAAATAGTTATGCTTGTAAGTGATAATACATTAATTGAAAAACATAAAGTTAAAGAGTCTGATTATTTAAGAGTGGTAGATATTAACACTAGTGAACTTTTACCTATGCTAGTAAACGCACTATATCTTAAACGTAAAGAAAAAGGTCTTACAGAAGATGGCGCTAGAGACTTGTTAAAAAATCCAATATATTTTGGTACAATGATGGTAGAACTTGGGCTTTGTGATGGTCAAACTGGTGGCGCAACATATACATCTGCTGACGCATTAAGACCTGCATTACAGATAATAAAAGGAAAGACTCCACAATCATTGATTTCAAGTTATATGATAATGATTTCTGATGATAAAAAATATGGCGATAATGGAGTTATATTACTATCTGATTGTGGACTTAATGTTAATCCTACTGCTGATAATTTATGTCAAATTTGTTTTGACACAGTTAATTCGGCTAGAAATATTGCTGGATTCAAGAATCCTATTGTTGCAATGTTAAGTTATTCTACATTAGGTAGTGCAGAAGGAGATAGTGCTATAAAAGTTCGTACAGCGACTCAATTAATTAAAGAAAAAAATCCAGATTTTATTGTGGACGGCGAAATGCAATTTGACTCGGCTGTAGTACCATCAGTATGTGCTAGAAAAGCACCTAATAGTCCAGTTAAAGGCAATGCAAATGTGTTCATATTCCCAGATTTGCAAAGTGGTAATATTTCATACAAAATTATTCAACGTTTGGCTGGATTTAAGTGTATCGGACCTATTACTCAAGGATTTAGAAAACCAGTTAATGATTTAAGCCGTGGAGCCGATGCAAATGAAGTTGTAAGAGCAATTGCAATTACTGCGTTGCAGTGTGATTAGTTTTGTTGTAAAATTTTAAAAAGTATGCTAAAATTAATATCGATATTAAAAAGGGGAAAGGATTAATTATTTATGAAAATTTTAGTTTTGAATGCTGGTAGTTCCAGTCTTAAATTCCAATTACTTAATATGGATAACGAAAGTGTTATTGCTAAAGGTAATGCGGAAAGAATAGGTATTGACGATTCATTTTTGACTTATAAAGCCAATGGTAAAGCCATTACTACTAAATATGTTATGCCTACTCATGTAGAAGCAATGAAGTATATTTTACAAGCATTGACAGATAAAGAAAATGGCGTAATTAAGAGCGTTAACGAGATTTCTGGTTTTGGTCATCGTATTGTTAATGTTGGTGAAGATTATTTTGACAGTGTTATTGTTACTCCAGAAGTTTTGGAAGATTTCCGTAGTAAAAAAGATTTCTCACCATTACATGTTCCAGGTGCAATTTCTGGTATAGAAGCATGTTTTGCTATAGCACCAAAAATTAAAAATGTAGCAGTTTTTGATATTGGATTCCACAAGACATTGCCTGATTTTGCATATAGATATGCAATTCCTAAAGATGACTATGAGAATTTAAAAATACGTAGATATGGTGCTCATGGAACAAGCCATCGTTATGTTTCTCAAGAATGCGCAAAATTGTTGGGTGGTGCACAAGATACAAAGATAGTTACTTGCCACTTGGGTAGTGGTAGCAGTATGTGTGCTGTTGTTGATGGTAAGAGTTTTGATACTTCTATGGGATTTACTCCATTAGAAGGATTAGTTATGGGTACAAGAAGCGGAGATATTGACGCATCTGTTGTTGGTTATCTATGCAATAAAAAAGGTATGAAAGTTGACGAAGTAGTTAATTACCTTAACAAAAAGAGCGGTATGCAAGGTATTTGTGGATACAGCGATATGCGTGATGTAGAAGCAAATTTGGATAACCCAGATTGTAAATTAGCATTTGATATGTTGTGCTATAGAGTAACTAAATACATAGGTGCTTATGCTGCTGCTATGGGCGGACTAGATGCTATCGTATTTACTGGTGGTATCGGTGAACGTGATCCTATGGTTAGAGCAAGAGTTCTTGATGGATTAAAATTCTTGGGTGTTGATTATGATAAAACCAATAATCCTAATGTGTTTGGCGATTTTGGTGAATTAAGCACAAAAGATAGCAAAATCAAAGTATATGTAATACCTACTAATGAAGAGTTGGTTATCGCAAGAGAAACACTAGATTTGATTAAATAATTAAAAAATAATTAATATTATAATTGACAAATATATAATATTGTTCTATACTTTGTAAGCAATTTAAAAATTTATTAGGAGGTGCTATTTATATGGCAGTACCAAAGGGAAAGGTTTCTAAGGCAAGACGTAATTCCAGAAAAGCAAACTGGAAAGCTTCAACACCTTCTATTGTTGAATGTCCACATTGTCACGAACTTGTTGCTCCTCATAGAGTATGTCCAAAATGTGGATACTATGACGGCGTAGAAGTTAAAAAAGTTGGCAAGGAAAAAAAGGAAACTAAGTAATAGTTAAAAATATTTAATTAGTAAAAATTCGCACTTAAGGTGCGATTTTTTATTGCCAAAAATGGCTTTTTTGACCGAAAAGTTGCAGATTTAGAAAAAACTTTGTTTATTTGATTTTTATAATTAAAGAAATATGATAAAATTATAATTGATAAATTATGATTGGAGTTAATATGACAAAAATTGTTGTTGATGTTAATGGTGGAGATTATTCTCCCGTAGAACAAATTTTGGGAGCAGTAAAGGCTGTTAATAATATTAAAGATTTAAGTATTGTATTGTGCGGTGATAAGGCAGAAATTGAAATAGTATTAGCAACTACTAGTGCTGATATGTCAAGGATCGAGATAGTAAATGCACCAGATACTATTACAAATATGGATGTACCTACTGTAGCAATTAGACAAAAGACTGAAAGTTCTTTGTATCAAGCCTATGAACAACTAAAGAATAACGAAGAAGTGTGTGCTTTAGTAAGTTCCGGCTCTACAGGTGCAGTTCTTACAGGTGCTTTTCTAAAGATTGGACGTATTAAAGGTGTATCTAGACCAGCATTGTGTCCTATATTGCCTACTGTTGATAGGGAAGATGGTCAAGTTGCTATTACAGATAGCGGTGCTAATGTAGATTGTAAACCTATTAATTTGGTTCATTTTGCTATTATGGGTAATGCGTATTTGAAGTATGTTTATGGGGTGGAAAATCCACGTATTGCATTACTTAATATTGGCACAGAAGAGAAAAAAGGAAATGAGTTAACTCATGATACTTATCCAATGTTTAAGAAATTGGAGAATATTAATTTCGTAGGAAATATGGAAGGAAGAGACCTTTTAAGTGGAGATGTAGATTTAGTAGTAGCAGATGGTTTTAGCGGTAATGTACTTCTTAAATCTGCTGAAGGCGCAGTTCTTAACCTTATGAAATTATTAAAAACCGAGATAAAATCTAGACCATCGTCAATGTTTGGTGCATTATTTATGAAAAAGACTTTCAAGAGTTTAAAAAATAAGATGGACTATAACAAACGTGCAGGTGCTGTATTATTGGGTTGTAAGAAGATTGTAGTTAAGTCTCACGGAAGTAGCAAGGCTGAAAGTATTTATCAAAGTATTTTGCTTGCATACAATATGAATAAGGCTAATTTGTGTCACATTATTGAAGAAGAAATAGGAAAGGTTAATGTAGATGCTGATGAATAATTATAGTGAATTAGAACAGCAGTTGGGACACAAGTTTAAAGATATAAACTTGTTAATACGTGCATTAACTCATAGTTCTGCGTCCAGCACTGATAATTATGACCGTATGGAGTTTTTAGGTGATAGTTTATTATCTGTGTTTGTTGCAGAATATTTATATGACAATTTGGCTAAACCCGTAGGTTATATGAGTGTTTTAAGAAGTCAATTAGTTTCTACCCATGCATTAAGTAAGATTGTTATAGATAATGGCTGGACAAAATATATCATTTTCGGTGGTAGTATTTTGGGTGCACATAATATGGCTAAAAAGAGCCTTGCCGATGTGTTTGAAAGTATAACTGCTGCTATTTATCTTGATTCTGGCTTTGAAGAAACTAAAAAATTTGTAACAAAATTTGTTCTTTCAGGAATTAATACTACTATTGATACAGATTTTAAAACAAAGTTGCAAGAAAAATTGGCATGCATTGACAATACCTTGTCCATTAAGTATGTGGAGTTAGAACATAATGGACCTAGCCATGATATGACATTTAAGATGGGACTATATATTAATGACAGATTGGTTGAAACTTCTATAGGTAAGAGTAAAAAAGAAGCCGACCAAAATTGTGCAAAAATTGCATACGAAAATATATGTAAATATGGATTGGAAAAATATTTTAAATAGTTATCTAACATTTGGAGGAATTAACTTTGAATTTTAAGCAGATAGAAATGGTCGGTTTTAAATCATTTGCTGACCCTATTAAGATTACTTTTGACAATGGTATTACCGCTATCGTAGGACCTAATGGGTGCGGTAAGAGTAATGTAGCCGATGCTATTAGATGGGTATTAGGTGAGCAGAGTAGTAAGATGCTTCGTGGTACTAATATGCAAGACGTTATTTTTAAAGGAACAGAAAAAAGAAAGAGTATGTCTTTCTGTGAAGTTTCTTTGCTTTTTGATAACTCTAATAAAGTATTTAAATCCGAATACGATGAGATTTGTATTACTCGTAAATTGTATCGTAGTGGTGAAAGTGAGTATATGCTTAACCATACTACTTGTAGATTAAAAGATATTATAGAGATTTTGCATGATAGTGGTATCGGTAAAAGTGGATATAGTATAATTGGACAAGGTAAAGTCGAAGAAATTATTAACTCAAAACCTATTGACAGACGTGCTATTTTTGAAGAAGCCGCTGGTATTGCCGGCTTTAAAGCAAAAAAAGTTGATGCTGAAAGAAAATTGGAACGTACTAGAGATAATTTGGTACGTATTACCGATATTGTTTCTGAAATTGATAGACAACTTAAACCATTAAGACATCAGGCTGAAGTTGCTAAAAAATACCTTGAACTAAAAGAAAAATTAAAATCTTTAGAAGTTAATGCGTATATTTATCAATATGATTATGCGGCTTCTAATAAGGCAGAAATTGAAGAAAAAATCAATGCTATTTTAGAAGAACTTAACTTAAGACAAGGTAAACTTGACCAAGTAATTTTGGATTACAACAATACTTTTGATAAAGTAAATACTATTGATAATGATATTACTAAAGTTCGTGATACCATTCTTAATATTACAGTTGAATTGGAAAAACAGGCTGGACAAGCCAATTTAATTAATGAAAAAATCCAAACAAGACAACTTGAAGCAAAAAGATTGCAAGATGATCTTGAAAAATTGACTAAAAACGATGAAGTATTTAATCAAGAATTAAACAATAAGAAGAGCGATATTTTAACAAAAAAATCAAGACTAAATCAATTGGAAAACACTATAAAAGAAGTTACTGTTAATTATGATCAGATAAATAGTGAGATTACAAAAAGTGAAGATGATGCTAAAGAAACCCAAAGGAAATTATTTGAAACCTTAAGTAAATTGGGTGATGTTAAGGCGCAAATTAGTGCATTAAATGCCGAAAAAACCACATATTCTGAACAATTAAAGAATCTTGAATCCAACTTGGTTAATGTTAAATCTAAACATGCTGAAAGTAAAAACAATGTTGAAAATTGCAAGAATGAAGTTGCTAAACTTGACAATAATCGTAATCAATTAAATTTAGTTGTTAACAACCATATTCAAGAACAATCCAAACTTGACCAAGAATATAAACAAGCAGAAAATAATTTTAATACTATTAACTCCAATATTATATCTTTGCAACATCGTAAAAAGATGTTAGAAGATATGCAAAGAGAATATGAAGGTTTTACTGGTAGTGTTAAAAGACTTTTAACTGATGCTGAAAATAATGCCAATCTAAAAAGCAAAATAGTTGGTGTTTTGGCTTCATTGATTAAAGTTCCTCAGATATATCAAGCCGCTATAGAAATGGCTTTGGGTAATGCTGTACAAAACATTGTTACTCATAGTGATGATGGTGCTAAAGAACTTATTAATTATCTAAAACAACGTGAATATGGTAGAGTTACATTTTTACCTATTAACACTATTAAAGAACGTTATTTTGATTCAAGTTATAGACCACTTCTAAAGACTGCTGGAGTATATGGTATTGCTAGTGAACTTATTTCTTATAATGACAATATTAGCAAAGTTGTATCCAATTTGTTGGGTGGTACAGTAATTGTTGATAATATGAATACTGCTATTTCTATTGCTAGACAAAGTAGATATAGTTTTAGAATAGTTACATTAGATGGTGATGTTATTAATCCACAGGGTAGTATTACTGGTGGTAGTAAAAAATCTCAAGTTGCCAACTTGCTTTCTAGAGAAGCAGATATTGAATCTTCTGCAAAAGCAATTGATAAATTGATTGCTGAAAAGAATCAAGTTATTAAGTTGATGGAACAACTATCGACCAAATTAACTGCCGTTAATGAAATAATTAAAAATAAAAGTAACGAACTTCGTAATGTTGAAATTAGTTTGGCTACAGAGAATGAAAGACTTGAAAAATATCAATCTATATCTCAAGATTTAGAAACAGAAACTAATTCAATTAGTGGTGAAATCGCAAAAACCAAACAGATGATTGAAGCCATAACTAATGAAGTAAATAAGATTAACAATACAGAAAACTTGGAAGAAAATCCAACTGAAACATTAGAAGAAAACAATAATCAATTTGCACAAATGCGTGCAAAACGTGATAAGTATTCAAGCGAAATTACTAACTTGAAAGTTGAAATTGCTTCTATTTCAAGTGAAATATTAAGTCTTGAAAGTGATATAGAACGTATCAATTTTGCATTATCTAATAATACAAAAATGATAGAAGAAACCAAGAGTGCAATCAGTGAAAATAACACTCAATTAGAAGCACTTAATAATATGGCTGTTGATACTAAAGATGGTAAAACATCAGATGTTGATATTAGTCAATTAAACAATGCAAAACAAGAATTAGAAAATCTTACAAACAAAAAATATAATCTTCAAAGCGAGTTAAGAAAACTTGAAGAAGAACGTATGGTGTTAAGCAACGAAGTTAACAAACTTCAAGATAAGAAACATCAACAAGATATTAATTTAAGTAAGATAGATACAGATATAGAAACTTTGCAAGAACGTGTATGGACAGAATATGAACTTACATATAATACTGCACAAGAATATAAACTACCAGAATTTGACGTAAAACAGGGACTTTTAGACATAAACACCCTACGTCGTGATATAAACAAGTTGGGTAACGTTAACGTTAATGCTATTGAAGATGTTAAATTGCTTGAAGAACGTCATGGTAATTTGTATGTTCAAGCGCAAGATTTAATTAAAGCAGAAGATGATTTAAAACAGATTATTAAAGACTTGTCAGATGAAATGACTGCTAGATTTGATGATGCGTTTAATCAAATCAATACCAACTTCGGTATTGTATTTAAAGAACTATTTGGTGGTGGGAGTGCAAAACTTCAATTAGTTCAATACGAAGATATGCCTGAAGCAGGTGTTGATATTGTGGCAGAACCACCAGGTAAAAAATTAAGTAATATTACCTTGCTTTCTGGTGGAGAAAAATCTTTAACTGCTATAGCAATTTTGTTTGCTATATTAAGATTGCACCCAATACCATTCTGTTTGTTGGACGAAATTGAAGCGGCACTTGACGAAGCCAATGTTGCCAGAGTTGCTGCTTATCTTCAACGTTATTCTGAAGAAACACAATTTATTGTTATTACTCACAAAAAGCCAACAATGGAACATGCCGATGCTTTGTTTGGTGTAACTATGGAAGAAAAAGGTGTAAGTAAAGTTGTTTCTGTTAAACTTACTGATGCTATAAAAGCAATAGAGGAGAACTAATATGGGATTCTTTTCAAAACTTTTTTCTGGATTGAAAAAAACTAAAGATGCAATTGCTAACAAAATCAATTCTATTTTTGTAGGCGAATTAGATGACGACTTTTATGAAGAGTTAGAGTATATTCTTATCAGTTCTGATATTGGTGCTGATGCTACCGAACAATTAATAACTGAAGTTAAAAAAACTGCTAAAAAATCAAAAGTAAAAACTGCAGATGAATTTAAACAGATATTGCGTGAAGCAATGGAAGATATGTTAAATAGTGTTGAAGATGACGAGTTTGACTATCCAGTATTAATTAGTTTTGTTGGAGTTAATGGAGTTGGTAAGACTACTGCTATTGGTAGACTTGCACACAAATTTAAAGAAGACAAAAAAAGTGTATTAATGGTGGCAGGAGATACATTCCGTGCTGCTGCTAGTGACCAGTTAACCGAGTGGGCAAAAAGAGCCAATGTCCGTATTGTTAAGTATACTGAAGGTGCAGACCCAGGTGCTGTAGTATTTGATGGTATTAGTAGTGCTAAAGCCAAACATGATGATGTGGTACTTGTAGATACCGCTGGTAGACTTCATAATAAAACCAATCTTATGGAAGAACTTAAAAAGATTTCTAAAGTTATTGGTAGAGAGTGGAATGGCGACTATAAAAATTATTTAGTTATAGATGCAACTACAGGTCAAAATGCATTATCACAAGTTGAAATGTTTAATGAATGCATAGGTATTGATGGCATTGTATTAACCAAACTTGATGGTACTGCTAAAGGTGGTATAGTTTTTGCTATAGCAAAAGAATACGGTATACCTGTTAAATATGTCGGTGTAGGTGAAGGACTAGACGATATTGTTAAATTCGATGCTAAAGAATTTGTCGAAGGTATTATATAATAGTTCTATTTTAACTAACAATATTTAATAATATATAATTATAATAAGAGTGTGATTAAATATCACATTCTTTTTTATCTAGAAAATATCAATTAATTGTTGACATTATAATAATAATATGTATAATATATCTGTAAAGTAAAAATACTTTACACAATAGGTTGTAAATATGACTTTAGACGAAACAATTTATATTAGTGAACTTTATAATATTTATGGCGAATTGCTTACAGCCAAACAATCTGAAATATTAGAAAATTATATTTTTGATAATTTAAGTTTGGGCGAAATTGCACAGATATTTAATATATCAAGACAGGCTGTTTTAGATTCTATTAATAAATCTGTATCGTTACTTAATAAATACGAGGCTATTCTTAAGATAAAGTCCAATAATTTAAAAGTTACTGAAGTTTTGAAAGAAGTTAAAGACAATGTTACAGATGAAAAATTGATTAATAAGATTAATAATTTATTAGAAACTTTATAAAGGAGAAGTTATGGCTTTATTTGGGTCCTTAAGCGAAAAATTATCGCACGTGTTTTCTAAATTAACTAAACACGGTGTACTTACTGAACTTGAGATAAAGAATGCAATGAGAGAAATTAGACTTGCGTTACTAGAAGCAGATGTTAATTATCTTGTTGTTAAAGATTTGGTTTCTAAAATTTCTGAAAAATGTAGTGGCGAAAGGGTATTAAAGAGTTTAACTCCTGGTCAACAAGTTATAAAAATCGTTAATGAAGAACTTACTGCATTAATGGGAAGCACTAATTCTAAACTTACTATTGCTAGTAAACCACCTACAATTATATTAATGTGTGGTTTGCAGGGTGCAGGTAAAACTACTATGTGTGGTAAACTTGCAAAAATGTTGAAGAAACAAGGCAAGAAACCATTATTAGTTGCATGTGATATTTATAGACCTGCGGCAATTAATCAATTGAAAGTTGTTGGTAAATCAGTTGATGTTGAAGTGTATGAAGAAGGTACACAAAAACCTAGCAAAACAGCAACCAATGCACTTAAATATGCTGAATCTAAAGGCTATGATGTAGTTATTGTTGATACTGCTGGTAGATTACATATTTCTACCGAACTTATGGACGAGTTAAAAGAAATAAAGAAAGCAATCAATCCTACCGAAATTTTGCTTACTGTAGATTCGATGACTGGTCAAGATGCTGTAACAGTAGCAGAAGGTTTTAATAACGACTTGGATATTACCGGTGTTATATTAACAAAACTTGATGGTGATACAAGAGGCGGTGCAGCATTAAGTATTAAAGCGGTTACAGGTAAACCTATTAAGTTCTGTGGTATTGGAGAAAAAATGGACGATATCGAACCATTCTATCCAGACCGTATGGCTTCAAGAATTCTTGACATGGGTGATGTGCTTACTCTTATCGAAAAAGCACAAACAACAGTTAATGAAGAAGAAGCAAAGAAATTAGAAAAGAAATTTAGAGAAAATTCATTTACATTTGAAGACTATCTTGTCCAATTTGACCAAGTAAGGAAAATGGGCAATATTGCAGATATAATTAATATGATTCCGGGTGCAAGTAAGTTTAAACTTAATGCTAATATGCTAGATGAAAAACAGATTGCACGTAATAAGGCGATTATTCAAAGTATGACACCTTATGAAAGACGTAATCCAGATGTTATTAAGGGTAGTCAGAAAAAACGTATTGCCATGGGCAGTGGTACATCTATTCAAGAAGTTAATGCATTGTTAAAGAATTTTTATCAATCAAAAGAACTTATGAAACAGATGTCTAATAATAAAGGGCGTTTTAGAATGCCATTCTAATTAAGGTTTTTAGATTTTTTTAATAAAAAAAATTGTATATACAAAATTTATAAAGGAGAAAATGATATGGCAGTTAAAATTAGATTAACACGTTTGGGAGATAAAAAATCACCATTTTACCGTGTAGTTGTTGCTGATTCTAGAACTTCTAGAGATGGTAAAGTTATCGAAAAATTAGGCACATATGATACAAAAACTGATCCTGCAACAGTAAAAATTGATACTGAAAAAGCAAAAGATTGGTTATCAAAAGGTGCTCAACCTACCGAAACTGCAAAGACAGTTTTAGTTAAGGCTGGCGTTTTGGAAGCAAGTACTAAAAAGACCGCTCCTAAGTCTGACAAAAAGAAAAAACAAGCATAGTTTTTAGGAGATAAATATGGAACAATTAATTAGTTACATTGTTAAGTCTTTAGTAGATAATCCAGAAAAAGTAGAGATAACTACCGAAAACGAAAGTGAAAAAGTAGTTATTGTTAGGGTTGTAGTTGACCCATCTGATTTAGGAAAAGTAATTGGTAAGGGTGGAAAAATTGCCAACTCTATCCGTACAATAATTAAATCTGCTAGTGCTAAATCTGGTAGACGTTTTATTGTAAAAATTTCCGAATAATTAGCAACAGTATAATACACTGTTAATAAATTTTTAATAATATATAAAAGTGCTTGTAACTAGCACTTTTTTATTTTGTTATTTAATAATATTATGCTAAACTATTATAAAAGTATAGTACTTTGCAAAATACATAAATCTCCCTTTATATAGGGATTATAAGGAACTAATTATGCAAAAAATTGAATTAGGTACAATAACCAAACCACAAGGTTTAAAAGGTGAATTTAGGATTAAACAAAATGATGGTGTAATCTCGTTATTGTCTAAATTACATAATGTAGAAATTAATAATCAAATGTATAACATTGTATCGGTAAATGATAGGGGTGGATTTTTAGTTTTTAAGACTAAAGAATTTACATCTATTGATGATGTGGAAAAGTTGCGTGGATACAAAATTTATACCTTTGTTGATGATGATACTTTTAATGCAATTAATAATAATAACGGCTATCAAATTATGGCTAATGGAAAGACTATTGGCAGAATAGTTCAAGTCGATAACTATGGTGCTACAGATATTTATACACTTGATAATGGTTCTACATTGGCTGTAGTGCCACATCTTATAATTAATGTTGATGATAACGAGAAAATTGTTACAGTAGATGCGGAGATATTGAAAGGAGTTATTGTATGAAAATAACTATTCTTACATTATTTCCAAAAATGTTTGATGCATTAAATGAAAGTTTGATAGGTAAGGCTATTAACAAAGGGTTACTAGATATAGAAGTTGTTAATTTTAGAGACTTTTCATTGGATAAACATAAAAAAACTGACGATTATGCCTTCAGTGGTGGAGCAGGTATGGTATTGACCCCACAGCCTATTTATGATGCGATTCAAAGTGTACTTACTCCAGAAAGTTATGTA
>ERZ808245.442-NODE-442-length-21005-cov-4.895179_pt1 | contig 21005 bp, 18 predicted proteins | sample MGYA00521243_ERZ808245 | MGnify/ENA primary metagenome ERZ808245 (study PRJEB31516, sample SAMN03275576) | gut metagenome | biome: mammalia-associated habitat; material: feces | host: Papio cynocephalus | place: Kenya | collected 2012-07-07 ... | reverse complement strand
AGAAGTGCGACAGCGACACCAATAGCCAGGACACCACCAACGTGGATCCTATCACGCAAAAATGGTGGGACATGATGGCTGACATCATGGAAGTAAATCCCGACAACTCTCCTATCAGCATCCCACTGGAAGAACTCTTCCACATGGATTGACGGAAATCGAACGAACATCATAAATCGAATGACATAAAGCAACAGCCGTGAATGCTCCCCAGCGTTCACGGCTGTTGCCATTTGATATTTTTCACATCTCTCTTTTTCTTTTTATCTCTTAAAATTAGGCGTTTCCAAATATTTTGCGTAATTTTGCCTTCGAAATAATTTTAAAGGAAAAAATGATAGACATCAAAGGCATTACCAAGAGCTTCGGCTCCCTGCAGGTACTCAAGGGCATAGACCTGCATATAGACAAGGGAGAGGTTGTCAGCATCGTCGGACCGAGCGGTGCCGGCAAGACCACGCTTCTCCAAATCATCGGCACACTCGACAAGCCCGATAGTGGCAGCATCGTGGTGGATGGCATCGACGTAAGCAGCCTCAGTACCAAGAAACTGAGCGACTTCCGCAACCAACACTTAGGTTTCGTATTCCAGTTCCATCAACTTCTACCAGAGTTCACGGCCTTGGAAAACATCATGATTCCTGCCTTCATCGCCGGAAAAGGCAGAAAAGAAGCTAAGGAGAGAGCCGAGGAACTCTTGGCATTCATGGGATTGAGCGACAGAGCCAACCACAAACCTGCCGAACTATCAGGTGGTGAGAAGCAACGCGTAGCTGTGGCAAGAGCCTTGGTCAACAACCCTGCCGTCATCCTCGCCGACGAACCATCGGGCAGCCTCGACACCAAGAACAAAGCAGAGCTTCACCAACTCTTCTTCGACCTCAGAGACAAGTTCGGTCAGACCTTCGTCATCGTAACCCACGACGAGGGTTTGGCAGCCATTACCGACCGCACCATCCACCTCAAGGACGGAATGATAGAGAAAACGGTGGAGGCGAATGCAGCAGAAGGCAAAGAAGTAGCAAATACCGTTGAAACAAAAGAGGAGAATGCTACAGAAACAGAGGAGAATATAATATAAAGAGAAATATTAATGTAAGAAGATTATTAATTTAAAGAGAATTATTAATGTAAAAGAGAATATTTCCCTAAACTCAAGCAAGGCGGTTTACACCGCACAAACAATCGCAACTCTGTTGCGTAAGAAAATCATCGCAAGCCCCATAGGGGCACAGGCTCCGCTTGCGATACCAAAACTCTGGCGAAGCTATAGCGTAGCCAGCTACATCCCCTTTCTTTTTGAAAAGAAAGGGGCTTGGGGAAAGATTAGGACCCCCTCTTCGCAAGAGGGGGACAGGGGAGTCGAAAAAAGTAAAATCATAAAAAAGAATTTGTTATGGCAAACAAGATAAAACTTGGCGATTACAATCGCCTACGCATAGTAAAGAAAGTAGATTTCGGATTGTATCTCGACGGAGGTGACGAGGGCGAAATCCTCCTCCCATCCCGCTACGTACCCGAAGGAGTAAGCATCGGCGACGAGATCGATGTCTTCATCTATCTCGACCAAGAGGAGCGCATCATCGCCACCACGGAGAAGCCTCTGGCAAAGGTGGGCGACTTCGCCTATCTCGAAGTGAAATGGGTCAACGAGTACGGAGCCTTCCTAGGCTGGGGCTTGATGAAAGACATCTTCTGTCCTTTCCGCGAGCAGAAGAAGCGCATGGTGCTCGGCAACTCCTATATCGTGCATATCCACATCGACGAGGAGAGCTACCGTATCGTAGCCTCAGCCAAGGTGGAGCGATACATGAGCGAGGACCATCCTCACTATCGTCATGGCGACGAGGTAGATTTGCTCATCTGGCAGAAGACCGACCTCGGATTCAAGGTCATCATCGACAACCAGTACCCGGGTCTCCTCTACCAAGACCAAATCTTCCAGTATATCCATACGGGCGACAAGACGAAGGGCTACATCGGCAGAGTGCGCCCTGACGGAAAGATAGACGTGACCTTGCAGAAGACAGGCTTGCAGCAGACCGCCGACTTCGCCGAGACTCTGTATCAGTACTTGCTCGACAACGACGGCGAATGCGACCTCGGCGACAAGAGCGAGGCAGACGACATCTACGAGCGATTCCACGTGAGCAAGAAGGTATATAAGCGTGCCGTGGGCGACCTCTACAAGAAACGTCTCATCACCGTGAGTCCGATGAGCATCAGACTGGTGGAATAAAATTTCAACAAACAGAATAATGCAAGAAGGTGTGTCATAAGTCCTTTTAACAGCAAAAGAGGACGAGCCGATTTTCAATTCAGGGCGCATTGGATGTGATTTATGACACACCCTCTTTTTTTTTGCAAATAGAACATAACAAAAGGAATACCACAAGCGTGGTAGCCGAAATACCATAAGAGGGCGAAGCTATCATCCAAGAAAAAGCCGTACCTTTGCAGCCAAAATAGATAGAGTACAAAGATAAGAAAGGAAAAGAAGAGTATGAATTTTGTATTTATTTCTCCCAACTTCCCACACACTTATTGGGAATTTTGTAAACGCTTGAAGCAGAACGGCATCAATGTACTGGGCATCGCCGATGCACCTTACGAGCAACTGGCACCACAGCTCAAGGAGGCACTCACGGAATACTACAAGGTGGATTCCCTGGAGGATTACGACCAGGTATATCGTGCCTTCGCTTTCCTCAGCTTCAAATATGGCCGCATCGACTGGGTGGAGTCCAACAACGAGTACTGGCTCCAGCAGGACGCTCAGCTCCGCACCGATTTCCATATCACCACAGGCATCGATGCCGAACACGTGGAGCGCATCAAGGAGAAGTCGCAGATGAACGACTATTACGCCAAGGGAGGCATCCCGACGGCTCGCCAACAAAAGGCGGAGGAAGGTCTCGATGCTGCCATCGCCTTTGCAGACAAGACTAGTTACCCGCTCATCGCCAAGCCTAATGTAGGGGTAGGTGCCAGCGACACCCACAAGATACACGACGAGAACGAACTGAGGGAGTTCTTCGCAGAGAAATCGTACTTAGAACAAAACATAACATCGCCTGAGCACAGCCCTGCCCTTTCGGAATATGACAATGCCTCCCAAAAGCAAAGACCAGCTTACGCCAACTACGTGATAGAGGAATTCATCACGGGTGAAATCTGTTCTTACGATGCAGTCATCAGCCGAGACTCCACCCCACTCTTCGAGTCGATGACCGTCTGGCCACCATCCATCATGGACATCGTCAACAAGAAGCTCGACCTCTCTTACTATGTCGATAAGACGATGCCAGAGAGTCTCAGGGAACTAGGTCGCCGCACCGTAAAGACCTTCGGCGTAAGCAATCGTTTCGTCCACCTGGAGTTCTTCCGACTGGACAGAGATCGCGAGGGATTGGGAAGAAAAGGCGACTTCGTGGCACTGGAGGTAAACATGCGACCAGCTGGTGGCTACACCCCGGATATGATCAATTTCGCCCACTCCACCGATGTCTATAAGATTTGGGCAGATATGGTGGCATTCGGCGAGAGCCACACCCCTATCGGCGAACAGTATTACTGTGCCTTCGCCAGCCGCAGAGACATCTACCAATACGTACATTCCCACGAGGAAATTCTGGAGAAATACGGACAGCAGATGGTGATGTGCGAGCGCATGCCCGAACTATTCAAGGATGCCATGGGACAGCAGATGTACACCGTAAGGCTCGACACCTACGAGCAAGTGGAAGAATTCGTCGATTTCGTCCACAATAAAAAGTGAAGAGCGAAGAGTGAAGAGTGAAGAATTCAATAGTTTTAAGGCTGATGTCTTAACTCCTTTAACTCCTTAAACTCCTCAACTCCTCTAACTCCTTAAACTCCTCAAACTCCTCAACTCCTTTAACCCCCAAAAACAAAAACAGCAATGGAAACAAGATACGAAAAGAAATACAGCCCAGCCTTGGGGCGCGACATGGAATACAAGGTATATGGCAACAAGGGCAAGGGCGTACTGGTATTCCCATCCCAGGATGGTAGATTCTATGATTACCAGGACTTCGACATGGTGGCATCGCTCTCCCAGTATATCGACGCAGGCAGAATCCATCTGATTTGCGTGGATAGCATCGACCGTGAGACTTGGTCGGCGATGGGTGGTGACGAGCACCAGCGCATCGCCCTCCACGAGCGTTGGTTCCACTACATCGTGGATGAGTTGATTCCTTCGGAGACCACTCCTGGCGAGACCTTGATAGTGACAGGTTGCAGCATGGGCGGATTCCATGCCGCCAACACCTTCTTCCGTCGTCCCGACCTTTTTGACACCTTGTTGTCGTTGAGCGGCATCTATTATGCCAGCTACTTCTTCCCGAACTACCACGACCCATTGGTCTATGACAACTCGCCATACGACTATCTGAGCAACATGCCAGCCGACCATCCTTATCTCGACCTCTACCGCCACAAGGACATCATCCTCTGCGTGGGTCAAGGCAACTGGGAGGAGGAACTTCTCGACAGCACCCGCAAGATGGATGCCCTCCTGAAGGCAAAGAATATCCCTGCATGGGTAGATTACTGGGGCTATGATGTGGCACACGACTGGGCATGGTGGCGCAAGCAAATCGTCTATTTCATGGACAAACTGCTCTCCTGGAACAATATCGACTATATTATATAATCATGTCCACTTGTTGGGAGCAGCTGCCGTTTTAGTCTTCTTGCCCATGATTTGTAACAAATTTCGCCCTATGCTGCCCATGATTTGCAACAAAATTTAACCAAAGTTGCCCATGATTTGCAACAAAAAAGTTGTATCTTTGCCCCTGATTTAGAACAAAAGCTTATGTTTAGACGTCATATATTGAATAAATTGGAGGCTTGGAAGGCAAATGCAAAGCACAAGCCACTCATCCTGAGAGGAGCCAGACAAGTAGGCAAGACAACAGTTGTCAATGAGTTTGGCTCTCAGTTTGACAACTATCTCTACTTCAACTTAGAGAATCCTGAAAGCATCAAGTTGTTTGAAATGGAAATTCCATTAGACGACTTGGTGAATATGCTATATGCCAGTTTAGGAAAGTCGCAACAAGATGGCAGTACGCTCATTTTCATTGACGAGATACAAAATTCACCCAAGACCATCGCTCTGCTCAGATATTTCTATGAGCAGAGACCTGACCTATATGTCATTGCAGCAGGCAGCCTACTGGAGAACTTGGTAGATGTCAAAGTGAGTTTCCCTGTGGGGCGAGTACAATACTTAGCCTTGCGCCCTTGCTCATTCTATGAATTCTTGGGAGCTATCGGCAAGAACAACCTCTTGTCTATCCTTGCCCAAAAGGCAGAACTAACAGTTGTTTTCCATGAACAGTTGATGCACCTATTCAACCAATACGCCATCATCGGTGGAATGCCAGAAGCGGTACAACAATATGCCGAGACCCAAGACATCGTAGCCATCGAAGATATTTACGAAACCTTGGTACAAGCCTACAAGGATGACTCCGAGAAATATGTCAGAGGCAATAAACTTACGGATGTCGTGCGCTTTGTGCTATCCTATGGGTGGGCGTATTCAGGCGAGACCATCACCCTCGGCAACTTTGCCAACTCCGGCTATAAGTCGAGGGAAGTAGGCGAAGCATTCCGTCTCTTGGAGAAAGCCATGCTTTTAGAGTTGGTCTATCCTGTATCTTCCACACAAATGCCCATCATCCCCGAAACCAAACGAATGCCTAAGCTCATCTGGTTTGACACCGGACTCGTGAATTACCAAGCAGGAATCCGAAAAGAAATCATCGGTTCTACAGAGATGGTGGATAGTTGGCGAGGGCATATCGCCGAACAAATCACAGCCCAAGAATTGCTGGCTATGGAAGACAGAGTGGGTCAGCACCGTTCGTTTTGGGCAAGACCCAACAACGGTGCGGAAGTAGATTTTCTTTTCACTCACGAATCCAAGCTCTACCCGATAGAAGTGAAGAGCGGCACCAACTCCCATCTCCGCTCCCTCCAATCTTTCATGGACAATTCGGATATAGACATAGCCATCCGCATCTGGTCGAACCCATATTCTGTGGACAAGGTGAAGACTCCGAATGGCAAGGAGTTCCGTCTCATTAACCTGCCTTTCTATCTGATAGGAAGGTTGCATCAAGTGTTGGAAGAAATTCTTACAGTAAGGGATACAAAATCTGCATTTTAGCAAAATAAACGGTAAAGAGTAATCTCAATTCAGTTACCTAAGTTGGCTCACTGCCGCTTGATATACTCTTGTATTCACCATATTCTGGAAGTCGGGATTATTGAAGTAAGTCAGCACAAACTCAGTCTTTTCCTCCAACATCGCTGCCACAATCGCCACCATATCATCATTGAATGTAATCTGAGCAACCTGCCTGTCGCCATTCTTCACGGCATTCACAAAATCGGTGCTGCCAGCAATTCGTTGTGGCAACTCATTGATTTGACGCTGCACCTCATCACGATTTTTCCAATCGATATTGCCGAAAAGGTCGTTGAAGTCCTTGACGATGTTCGACAAGGCTTCCATCTCTGGCTGAGGTTTACCACCACCCTGCCCCACTGGTACAGGTTTTACTTCGGCATTCTCATTTTCCAAGACTATCTGACGCTCCTCTTCCTTCACGATGCGATACTTATCGAAGTCGATGTTGTCTATCAGTCCATCGGTATAGTCGTCTATCTTTAGCTTAGGCAACTTCTTCACCAACAAGGAATAGAAGATGTACTGCTTCTCCCACTCCGGGCTTTCAAACGGCATGATGGCAGAGAAATAAGGATAGCAACGGTTAAAGTTCTTGATAGCACTCTTGCACCTTATCTGTTCGTCCTCCATCTGCAATTCGTCCTTGAACCGCTCAACTACAGTATCTAAGATGGCATCTATTTTCGGACGATCCTCATCCGTACCATTCAGTTTGAGATCGACCACTTGGTCAATATCTTCCTGCGTGTAGAAGTTGAAACTCTCGATAATTTCAATGAGGTCGTTCAACTTGTTCACATCCGACTCTCCCACCAATACCGTTGTCTTGTAATACTTCTGGAATGCCGCCTTGATGATCTCTGGGTCATTAGCAAAATCCAGCACAAAAGTATCTTGCTTCTTGGGATGGCAACGATTCAAACGAGACAAGGTCTGCACTGCCTTGAGGTCAGAGAGTTGTTTATCTACATACATGGTATGGAGCAAAGGTTGGTCGTAGCCCGTCTGGAACTTATCCGCCACGATCAAGATTCGATAAGGTTCTTCCTCCATACGGCTCTCAATCTCCGCCGAAGGAAAGCCGTTCAAGCTCGACTCCGTCACCAATTCACCATTGATTACCTTGTCGGTAAAGGCTACGATGGCACGATAAGGACTGTTTCGGAATTCCAACTTCTTGGTGATGACCTTGTAAAATTCGATGGCTCTCTCTATCGAAGAGGTAACCACCATCGCACGAGCCTTGCCACCAATCTTCATATATACCTTGCTACAGAAATGCTCCACGATAATCTCGGCTTTCTTCTCGATGGTCTCAGGCTGAGCCTCCACGTAAGCACGCAACTTGCCCTGTGCTTTCTTCTTGTCATACTCAGGGTCGTCTTGCGCCGTCTTCAAGACACGATAATAGGAACTATAGGGCGTGTAGTATTTCAGTACATCCAAGATAAAACCTTCCTCTATGGCTTGCTTCATGGTGTATTCATGGAAAGGCGCAAAGTGAGCCTCCCCATTGGCATCATAGCTTTTCTCACCAAACATCTCCAAGGTCTTGTTCTTCGGCGTAGCTGTAAAAGCGTAGTAGTTGGCATTCTTCGCCATCTTCCTGCCTTTCAGAATACGATGGATTTTATCCTCCGTATCTTCCTCTTCTTCCACTTCGCCCCAATGAATGTCCTCAGCCGCCATCTTTACCTGGTTATCTTCTGGCAAGACATAATGAGGATGCTCTTCTGAAACCGAAACTTCTTCGGTTTCAGTTTCAGAGGAACTTTCTGTAACCTTGACAATAGGTGCCGCATTGCCCGATATACCTGTGGCAAGGTTGGCTGACAACGCCCCATTCTGACTGCTATGAGCCTCATCAATGATAATGGCAAAGCGTTTGTCCTTTAATGAACTTCCTATCTCGTCGAGGATAAAGCTGAACTTATTGATGGTAGAGATGATGATTTTCTTGCCTCCTTGCAGAAGCTTACGCAAGGTTTCCGACTTGTCCGCCCATCCCACGATATTACTCAATCGCTTGAAGGCATTGATGTTGTCTCTTATCTGTCGGTCGAGGTTGACACGGTCGGTCACCACGATGACGGAATCAAAGAAAGGCTGCTGGTCTTTCAAAAGCATAACAAGTTGATAGGCAAGCCAAGTGATGGAATTGGACTTACCGCTTCCAGCACTATGCTGTATCAAGAATCTTCTGCCAATACCCGATGCTTGGGTTGCTGCCACCAACAAGCGCACGGCATCCAACTGATGATAGCGAGGCCAAATGACCTTCTCTTTCACCTTTTCCTTTTTCGTTTTCTTGTCCTTCTCCTTGGTCACGATGACTTGGGCGAAGTTCTCGATGATATTGCTCAACGTAGGCTTGGTCAAGACATCCTTCCAGAGATAAGAAGTCATCGTGTCGTTGGGGATAACAGGATTACCCGCACCTCCATTCACGCCACGGTTGAAAGGCAAGAACCAAGAGTCCTTACCAGCCAAGGCTGTACACATCCATACTTGTTGGTCGTCCAAGGCGAAGTGTACGGCACAGCGTTTCTTTTGCAAGAGCAGTTCCTTTGGGTCTCGGTCGGTTTGGTATTGACGGATGGCATTCTCGTAGGTCTGCCCGGTATAGTTATTTTTCAGTTCAAAGGTGGCAAGTGGAAGGCCATTGATGAATACCACGAAGTCTATCTCATTGGTATTCATCTTCGAATACATCACCTGTCGGATAACGCCAAAGATATTATGGTCGTAAGCAACCTTGGCACTTGGATTCAGTTCCGACGGAAGTGGATAATAGAGGTCGAAGGTTACGCCATTAAACTTGTAGCCTTTTCTCAACACATCCACCACACCTCGCTTCGTAATCTCATTTGCCAAACGAGTAAAGAACTTCAGCCGTTCTGATGCCGAGACAAAGCACATGCTTTGCTTAACCTTGTCGGGTTGGGTCTCGCTAATAAATCGCTCTACCCAACTATCCACCAAGGCAAAGTCTTTGTTGTAGTCGTGAGGAGTAGCTTGCTCGTAACCATTTTGGTCACGCAGCCAATCCACGATAATCTTTTCAAGTCCTGTTTCTGATGTATCCATATCACTATACCTTAATTTGACCTGTTACGACATCCGAAATCAAGCGTTGCTTGTATTCCTTGATACACTCTATTTCTTTGTTTAGCTTCTCGACAAGAGAATCTATCTTTGCTGTTCGCTCGGTAATGTAGGAAACGATGGCGTGCTGCTCTTCTATTGGAGGGCAAATAATTGGGAATGGATAGAAACGGTTTGGATAAAGTCTCAAACGACTATCAATAATTCCTCGTGACGCTGTTTTAAAAGCTCCAGAATATATCCCCAATCGCAACAAATAATGATAGTACATTTTATCGCAATCCGAAATGAAATCAAACACACAATAAGCAGGACTAATAATGCCATCCAAATTTGAAACAGCATAACTTCCATTCCAAGCAAGCATAATGTTCATAACAAACTGTCCAGCCTTTACTTTTTTATATCCAACAGTACTTTCTGCTTCAAACATACCAACATTCTTAGCTTCTTTTTTGTAAGATATACCAGTATATTGAGATAGGCTCAACAATTCTTCCTCTCCCGTTTCTGACTTCTCAGTTGCTTCGCGAAGCAAAGAGCGAATAGGCTTTATCTCCCACTGCTCAGGAATCTCTGGCAACCAAGGGATATTGGTGGACTTAAACTTCACATTCGGATTAAGACCACGAGTTACGGCATCGGCAATGATACGCTGCTTCATTTCTTGAAGTAGCGAAATTTCCTTTTCCTTGTTTGCCAAAAGGGTTTCTATCCTCGAACACTTCGTATCGAGGTAAGAGACGATGGTTTTCTGTTCTTCTAAAGGAGGTAAAACAATAGGTACTACAGCCAATTTGTCCCAACATCTAAAATCACTCGTATTTTGACGGACACCATTAGAAATCAACTTAAACACCTTACCATTCGCCATATTTCTTAGATAGTATGCTACAAATGCCTTATTCTGATTACTATTACATACATGTACTACAGGAGTACACATACCATCATAATTAGAAATAGCAATAGCACCATGCCAAGTGTCCATTCCATGAATCAGTAAATCATCCTTCGCTACCCCTTGATAAATCTTATCATCTTCCGCTACCAAACCCAACTTATTATCACCTTTGACTGTAACCTTTCCACTATTAGAACATACTAACAATTCTGCATCGGGGCTTTTAGGTCGCTGAAGTTTTTGCAAGACATAACGCAGTTTCAAAACATGCCAATGCTTTGGCATCGTTGGCTGCCAAAACACATTTGTTGAAATTCTATCCCTATACTTCTCCATACACTTCACTTCATTATCTCGTCCCACAATCCTTTAGTCTCACTCTCCAACACATTGATTTCTTGCATGATTTCATCCAAGCTACGGAGCTGCACTGGCTTATAGAAATACTTGGTGAACGAAAGTTCATAGCCGACAACTGGCTCGCCAAACTCAGCCTCAGCATCGTATGGCTTCACCTCATTCTCGTAAAAGGCAGAGATACCTCCAGGATAAAGCAATGGAATCTGTTCCGTCTCGTTGCGGTTCTTCGCCATCACCACCTTGCCTTTCTTCAACACGATATTTCCTTCTTTGTCTCTCTTCGGACGAAGCACTGGCACTTGCCAATAGCCAAACTCCTCATTACGGAATATCTTGCTCTCTGGAGTCTCCTTGAAATCCATCAAGAGCTGGAGGATGCGACGACGGTCTTCCTCCGTTGTCTCACAATTTTTCTCACCGAGATTCTTGCGCAAAGGAGTACAGATGTTGCTAGCATCAATGAGCTGCACATAACCACGGCGACGCTCCTCCTTACGATTGGTTATCACCCAAACGTAAGTAGAGATACCTGTGTTATAAAAGTCCTTCTCAGGCATGGCGATGATGGCTTCAAGCAAGTCGTTCTCAATGATGTAACGGCGCAGATTACTCTCGCCTCCACCAGCATTACCTGTAAAGAGAGAACTACCATTATGCACCTCCACAATGCGAGTGCCAAGAGTTGTATTCTTCATACGACTGATATTGTTTGCCAAGAAAAGCATCTGGCAATCACCAATATCGGGAATGAAACTCATGCTTTCCGCAGCATCATCCACTGGGACAAGCGTCTTTGCAGGTTCTGAAAAGAAACGAGGGTCAACGACTTCCTTCTTATCATCCAAGCCCCAATTCTTCAAGTCCTCTTTCCAAGGTGTACCGAAAGGAGGATTGGAGATGCAGAAGTCATACTTCTCACCAGCATGACCATCTTGACTGATGGTCGAACCAAAGGCGATATACTGATGTTCGCCCGAATCGAGACGGTAAGTAAACTTGTTGATATTGCCCGAAATCATGAGGTCTGCCTTACAAGTGGCATAGGTATCAGGTTGCAACTCCTGTCCGAAGATGCTCACTTTTATATCCTTGCCTTGCTCATTGGCGATACGCTCCATCTCCTCTTGGGCAATGGTCAAGATACCACCCGTACCACAAGCTCCGTCATAGATATGATAGGTATTGTCGGTCAGTTTGTCCTTGATGGGCACCACGGCGAGGTCGGCAAGCAAGCGAACGTAGTCACGAGGCGTAAAGTGTTCACCGGCTTCAGTCACATTGTTCTCCTCATTAAACTTGCGGAGCAATTCCTCAAAGATGGTTCCCATGGTATGGTTGTCCAAACCAGGCAATCGTTCCACCATCACCTTCTTGCCATTCTCATCGGTTGTCTCTTCCATCACAGGATTGATGGAAAGATTGATGTTTCCACTGGTAAACTTCTCCAAGAGTGACCCCAAGCGTCCTGCTTCGGTCAAGTTATCCACTTGCTGACGAAGCTTGAACTTGTCGATAATGTCTTTTACATCGTCGGAGAAGCCATTGAAATACTCGATGACATTCATCTTGAGTCGCAGAGGGTCGATTTCGTTCTTCAACGTACTCATCGTAAAGGCAGAGGTATTGTAGAATGGATAGCCCGTCACCTTAGTAAGGAAAGGAGTACAATTGTCAATTTTCTTCTCATCACAGAACTTTTTCTTTTCAAGCGCTGCCTGCTTGGTAGGTTCGAGCAGTACGTCGATACGGCGCAACACCATGAAAGGAAGGATGATTTTCTTATAATCTCCTTTCTCGAAGGCATGTACGAGCACATCATTGGCGATATTCCAAATGAAGGAAAAGAGTTGGTTATATTGTTTGGTTTCCATTGATTCATTTTCACCTCTTGCAAACTCCCCCAACAAGAACTTTTCTTTTCTACCATGAATCCATATCTACAAGAAACGGCGTAGGAGTTCTATCACCTGCCAACTCTCACTTGTTGCGGTCCTAGGAAAACCGATTGTGGTAAGAGTAATATGTGATAGAGCCTACGCCGCCGTAGTATATATAGATATAGCACAAAGCACACCCCTCCTTACGAAAGGGCGTACTTCATGCTGCATATATACGATATGCATAGGCGTTCACATCCATCTCCATCCGACCACAATTTGAAATTTCCTAGGTTTCAACAAGTCAGAAGAAAACGAGTAAACGTCGTTCTCATAAGATATGCCAAGCCGTGGACTTTATTTGGAAGGGCAGCACTATGCCCTCCATCCATGGGATGACGCTACAAAAGTAACGAAAAGAATTGGAATCGCCAAATATTCAAAAGACTTTCTTCGATATCAGGCACAAAAAAGCCTTTCTGCTCGGTTAAACAGAAAGGCAAGAATATTATTACGCCATATTTCTAAGCTCTAATAAAAATTCCTTAAGTCGAACTACATCCACCTTTGGAAATGGGATTTCCTTCAAGACATCATAATGATGGTCTTCGGTAACTATATATTTGGCATTCGCCACAATAGCACAATCTACAAACTTGTTGTCATCAACATCCGCCTCAATCAGATGAAACGAAAAAGAAGGAGAGACTTTCTTCACATTTCTCCTATTGAGAATTGCAGACACAAATAGCTCTGACACCAAAGGAGAGATGTTTCGAGACAAGACCTCACTATATTCCTCTATTATTTCATTCGTTATGCAAAGGGTGTATTTCCCATCAAGGAAATCTTGCCATATCTGATGATACTCACTTTGCTTAGATATTGAAATAATGAGGCAATTGGTATCTAAGACGATGTTCATGATTATTTACAATAAGGGGTTCTCTCATGCAAGGTCTCAAAAGCTTTCAACTTCTCCTGGGTCATTTCACCACGCTCCCACATTGCATCCAGTTCTTCCTGCCCCTTCTTTGCAAAAAAGTCCGAGATAGCTTGCTTTAAGTCTGCCAATGCTTCTGGGCTTTTCACCCAGTGCATCATTTCTAATAGTTCAAGCTGCGCTTGATTAAAAACCGTTGCTGCCATAACATTTCATTTTAGCGTTAATAAAATTTCACCGGATTTTGCAGCCAGCATCTCTGCCAGCCATCCAAGAGAATGACGCTACAAAAGTAACGAAAAGAATTGGAAACGCCAAATATTCAAAAGACTTTCTTCCCTATCAGGCACAAAAAAGCCTTTCTGCTGAGTAAAACAGAAAGGCTAACGTTTATTTGAGGTCTTTTTCTTTCAAGTTATTTATTTTCTTCACATACAAGTATTTCGGATAATATCCAAGCACACAAAGAGTGACTGGACATATCCATATTTCACGTTCGAATCCTTCCAATCCATTCACGGTATAGAAACTTCCACCAAAGAGAGAAGATTCCGTCTGTTGACATTCAAAATAGCCAGGATGTTCCTCCTGCTTATTACGAGGCAAGACATCCACCACCACATAATTATTGTCCTCTTCCTTACACAAATAATCGAGCAACTTGTTACTACCTGCCACCATCGCCAGATTATGCTTATCTCCAGGCCAAGGCATATCTATATACCAAATGCCATCATTGGTGTCATGCACAAATCCTAGGCGATACTGCTTCTTGCGAAGCCCAAATATTCCTTTGACAAAGACAACGCCAACCTTCATATACTTCAATAAATTCTTCATAACGATTATGTCTAAGTCGTTAAACTTCATGGGCGATGAGAACGGCTTTTTTTCTCTATTTCCTTACTATCTTCCAAATAATAGCTGCAATACTCATTGAGCATTTTCTGCATTTGGTCTTGCGGCATCAAGATTCGCTTGTACTCCGCCACCATCGTAGGACTCATGCTTCTACTCATTGCATATTCCACCACGCCCCGATCTGCCTCGGGACAAAGAAGTCAATTTCAAGACATCAGGTAATTGTGCAGATGACATCTGCACAATTACACCAGGCATAAATTTACCTACTATATTTAGGAATGATTCTGAAGAATATTCTTCAAAAAAACATCACCATATTATATATATTTCTTCTGCTATACCCCTTAATATCTGGACATTGCGATCGAATAAACTCTGAAAGCTGAGTCACTACCTTACTTCCCCACTCTTCGCTTTTCAGCTTATGGGACACATAACCACCAACTTGCCAAGCGGTCAATAAAGTAGCTTCATTGACTGCTCGGAAAGCTGCACAAGATTCTTCTGTATGATTCTAAATCTCCTCGCATACTACCATATCCACACTTCGGAATATCACGACAATCTTATGAAAACGGGTAGTTTTCACTTCCGTCCTCACCACCTCGCTATCAGCATAGCGGTTCACCTGGGCGATGGCATCCTCACGAAGCTTTGCTACTTGCTCGTCGGTGGCATCAGCCTTGCAATACTTCAGCTCCACAATAAACGAGTGCTCCATGTCGGGATAGTTCTCCAGGAGCGGACGAAGGAAAATGTCGGCATAGCCTGCCTGATTGTCCAACTCGGAGATAGGACGATAGTACATGTTCTGGCAGGTCATGGCAAGCGTAAAACCATGCACGAAAGCCTCCCCTTTCTGGCGGTCACGCTGAGAAGCATACTGCTTGATGGTATCGGCGATATAGCCGAAATAAGACTTATAATCGCCATCATAAGCCAAGTTGCTCTCCAGCTCCCCCTTCTCGTAAGTATCGTAGGTTAGCTGATTCTCCTTGTAAGTACTCAGCAAGTAAGCATAAATCTGCTCGCGCACCACCTCGTTAGGAATCACAAACTTGGTCTTGCCTCGATAAGTACCAGCTATCGTCACCATACCAAAATAGAAGAGCAAACTTACGAAATTATCAGGATTGTTGATGCTCTCGGCAGGGAATCCCCTCTTCAATGTTCCGGTCACAAAGCCCTGTGTCACCAAACGCTGAATGATGCTGGCATCATGGGCAAACTCCTTGTCGTGGCGGATGAGCATACGAAGCTTGTTATAATCCGTGCGGATATTATCCTCGATCATCTCTTCCGGAATCTCACAGCCATTGCTGATATACTGGTCTATGAAATAGAGCACCATCACGGAGTTATACATCGTTACCCTGCCATAGCTCTTGAGAGCAAAGCAATAATTGTCATAGTAAGGCTTCATCACCTTGATAAGTTCATCCACGGTATGATGGAATGGGCAAACGGTAGAATAATACGTGAGCAAGTCGCGCACCTCTTCCTCCGTAAAACCAGTCATCTCATTAAACTCGGCACTCAAGGAATAGTTGGTGCCTATATTGAAACCACTCGTCAGGTCATCCATCGTCACAGGACTCACACCTGTAACGAAGACACGCCTCAAGGAATTGGCGGTAGCCGACTTCACCGCATCGAAGAAGAGACGAAGATACCCCTCGCCGTGCGTCTGCTTGCGATAATTGGTCATGTACTGCGGCTCGGCGAGAATCTTATTGGTAAAATGGTCGTATTCGTCGATGAAAAGGTAGATTTGCTGACCTACTTTGTAACATTCATCGCAAATATATTGCAACTGATTGACACAACCCTCGCGCTTGTTCATCTCTTCCTTGATATAGGAAGGAAGATACTGCTGATAAACATCGCAGAAGAAATTATACTTGATGTTGCATGCCTCATCCAACCCATCCTTATAATCATCGATTCCTGCTGCCACCACCGAGAAGTCGAGCCTCATCACCAAGTAAGAATTATGCTCTGGCGTAGGATGCTTGCCGATGTAGAGGTCGCCGAAAAGCTGCTCAAACTGCTCTTTCTTGTTCACATCATAGTAGTTTTGGAGCATAGAGAGGGTAAGGCTCTTGCCGAAACGGCGAGGGCGAATATAGAAGAAATATTTATTGGATGCCTCCACTTCTTCTATATATTGGGTTTTATCTACATAATAGCAATCATCCTTTCTTACGTCCTCGAAGTTCATCATGCCGTAAGGGATGCGCTTGCGATATACTCGTTTCTTTCTCTGTTCCATATCTTTCCTATTTTTCTAATCTTTTGCAAAGATTGCGCAAACGAGCGCAATGAAAACTTGTTTTCAAATTGCCGAGTGCAGCTAATCTTCTGCAAAGCTACAACTTTATTTCCAAACCACCAAAGAAAAAGCTAAAAAATCTTATAGTCCTTATTTCCTCCTCACCCACACCTTATGGCTATGTTGCCCAGTGGATTGCATCGGGCTATCCTCTTCCGCACATATTGCCTTGAGCTCCAGCGAGGCAGCGGTACGGCTGAGGTTGTTGAGGTAAGCATAATCAGTGAGCCCGATGAAGCCATTGTCGTCTATTACCTTCAAGGCTCGGGCGATGCGTTCCTCACGAGAGTAGAGTTCCTTACGGATTACCTTCACGCCCCCCATGTCTCGCTCCAAGTCACGGTTGGTTTTACTCTTCAAATCTTTTATCAAATCTGGCGACGGTTTGAAGTTGACGCTCTTCACTCCCACCTTGCGATAAATCATCTTGTCATCGTCACCTTGCATCTCCGTAGGCTTGTCATCCTCGAAGTCGAGTGACAAGGAGAAGGTACCCAACTCATCTATGTTGACGGCATATCCCATCGAGAGCAACTCCACCAACATATCTCGCACATCGGTGACAGCCGCCTCCACTACCGTCGGCGACAAGCCACGATTGTAGAGTTTCATCTTGTCGAGCAAGTCGGAAAACGACATGGTGCGATTGGTTACTAACTTGGGATAGACCCTGCGCTTGCCTGTGTTATGCACATCAGGCATCTCTATCAACTTGTACTTAGGCATTGTTTAGATTCCTTTCTTAGTTATTATTGTTTGTAATCCTAACCAGAGTTGTTGCCACAGCTATGTTTAGTTGTTTTTTCTTCTACAAGTATTTTATGTTCAGAACTTTTGAACTTAAGTTCCAAAGTTCTGAATACAAGTTCAAAAGAACCGAACTTAAGTTCAAAACTATTGAATATAACTTTTTTCTAGACAAAGATACAACTTTATCCTATTAAAAACAAGAGTTCTTGCAGATTTAACATAAAAAAAATAGGTATGCCATCGCTGACATACCTATATGCTGTAATTTTCTATTATTCCACCTTTTCGATAATCTTCATACCCTCTTCCACGGCTTGCATATTCAGCGGAATGAGGTTGTGATGACGCTCTGGCAATGACTTGAAGAGCGCCTTGTTCAGACCGTCGGTGCTCACCACAGGACAAACCTTCAAGAGACCGCCCAAGACAATCATGTTGAACACCTTGCCGTTCTTCATCTCGGCAGCCTTGTCCATCGCATCAATGCGATACACGGTGATGTCCTTGCGCTGAGGCGGATTGATGATGCCGTAGCCATCGTAAATCAAGATGCCTCCCGGCTTAATCTTTGGCTCAAACTTATCGAGAGATGGCTGGTTGAGCACGATGGCTACATCGTAATGGCTCAAGATAGGAGAAGAGATGCGGCTGTCGCTCACGATGACCGTCACGTTGGCCGTACCGCCACGCTGCTCAGGACCATAGGCAGGCATCCAAGTCACCTCCTTGTCCTCCATCAGTCCCGAGTAAGCCAGGATCTTTCCCATAGAGAGGACACCCTGACCACCAAAACCAGATATAATGATTTCTTTCTTCATTGCTTTTCTTATTTGGGGGAAGTTAAGGAGAAGTTAAGGGAAGTTATCGCTCCCTATGGTCGCTTGGGAAGTTAAGGGACAACAGCTATTTTAGCTTATATGCCCACAAAACATTTGTCCCTTAACTTCTCTAACTTCCTTTAACTCCTTCTAAATTCCCATATTTTCTACATTCCCGTTGTGTCCTTGAGGTCTCCCTTCACATATTCCTTGAACATGTGTTCCTCCATCCACTTGTTGGCCTCGACAGGCGAGAGTTTCCAACCGCTGTTGCAGGTAGAGACTATCTCGACCAAGCTGGAACCCAAGCCCTTCATGCTTGCCTCGAAAGCCTTGCGGATGGCCTTCTTCGCCTTCTTGATGCTTGCCACCGTCTCGACACTCTGACGGGTCACATAGCATGTACCCGTGAGATGAGAAGCCAGTTCGGTGATATTAAGTGGATAACCATGGAGGTCTGGCTGACGACCATATGGGCAAGTGGATGTCTTCTGCCCCAACAGGGTAGTAGGAGCCATCTGTCCACCCGTCATACCATAGATGGCATTATTGATAAAAATAGCTGCCACATGCTCACCACGATTCAAGGCATGGATGGTCTCGCAAGCTCCAATGCAAGCCAAGTCGCCATCACCTTGATAGGTGAACACCAAGCGGTCTGGCCAAAGGCGCTTGATGGCAGAGGCGCAAGCCAAGGCACGACCATGCGCAGCCTCCTGCCAGTCGATGTCCAAGTATCGGTAAGCGAATACGGCACAACCCACCGGACAGATGCCGATAGCCTTGTCCTCCATGCCCATCTCCTCGATGACCTCGGCGACAAGCTTATGTACTACACCATGCGAACATCCCGGACAGTAGTGCATCGGGGTGTCGTTCATCAGTGCAGGTTTCTTATATACCAGGTTCTCTGGTGAAATGATATCATTCATAATTCTATATTTTAAGGAGTCTCCTTTAACTCCTTAACTTCTATAACTTCTATTCTATTATTTTACTCTTCAGCGCCTCCACGATTTCCTCTGGCTCTGGCACGATGCCACCGAGGCGACCGAAATGCTCCACAGGAACCTTACCGTTGACAGCCAAGCGAACATCCTCCACCATCTGGCCAGCATTGATCTCAGCCACGAGGATACCCTTCTTGGTGTTCGCCAACTCGCTGATTTCCCGGGTTGGGAAAGGCCAAAGGGTGATAGGACGGAACAAGCCCACCTTGATGCCTTGCTCACGAGCACTCTCGATGCTCTTCTCGGCGATGCGGGCAGCACTTCCGAAAGCCACTATCACATAGTCGGCATCGTCCATCTGCTCGGTCTCGTAACGAACTTCCGTCTCACGAATCTTCTTGTACTTCTCCTGCAAGGCTATGTTGCGAGCCTCCATCACCTCAGGTTTCAATTCGAGGGACGTGAGGATATTCGGCTTACGAGTCTTCGGACGACCGATGGTAGCCCAAGGACACTCCTTGGCAATCTCCTCCTCGGTGCGACGTGGTTTCATCGGTGGCAGCACCACCTTCTCCATCATCTGTCCGATAACACCATCGCTCAGTATCATCGCAGGGTTGCGATACTTGAAAGCCAAGGTGAAAGCCAAATCCACAAAGTCTGCCATCTCCTGTACGGAGGCTGGAGCCAACACGATAACATTGTAGTCGCCGTTGCCACCGCCACGAGTAGCCTGGAAATAATCACTCTGTGAGGGTTGGATGGTACCCAAGCCAGGACCGCCACGCTGCACGTTGACCACGACACCAGGTATCTCGGCACCAGCCATATAGGCGATGCCCTCCTGCATCAAAGCCACACCAGGGCTCGACGAAGTGGTAAGCACACGCTTGCCAGCACCGGCGCCGCCATATACCATATTGATGGCAGCCACCTCGCTCTCAGCCTGAAGCACCACCATACCAGTAGTCTCCCAAGGCTTGAGCAACGACAAAGTCTCTATGATTTCCGTTTGAGGCGTGATAGGATAGCCGAAGAAGCCATCCGCACCACATCTGATACAGGCATGGGCTATCGCCTCATTGCCTTTCATTAATGTTACTTCTTGATTAGCCATTGTCTAGTCCTCCTTCTTACGATAAACGGTAATACAACCATCAGGGCATACGATAGCGCACGAAGCGCAACCGACACAGGCATCAGGGTTGACCGCCTCTACATAACGGTAGCCATGCACATTGACTTTCTTCTCCGCCAATGCGATGACGTCCTTAGGACAAGCTACCACACAGAGCGAACATCCCTTGCATCGCTCCGTATTGACCACAATAGCCCCTTTAATCTTGCTCATATTCTATTTCTTTTCTTTATTTTCTTCACCAAAGTCCAGAGTCACGACCTTCATTCCTTGATTCCGAGAAATCAAGGATTGTAATAGTCCTTGCAGTAGAAACTCATGATATTATCCAGCATCTCCTTGGCTGTCACGGCAGGGCTCTCTGGGTCGAGGGCAATTGCCTCCATGTAACAGTCGAGGGCACGCTTAAAGTCGCCTTGCTTTCGCCAGGCGTTTCCTTCTTGATAATACTGTTCTGCTGTCATTTTACTCTGTAGATTTTCTTGTTTTGCTGTGCGAAATTACGAAAATAAAGCTAAGGAAAAGAATAAAAGCTTAAGTTTTAAACTAAATTAATGTAGATTTCATTAAAAATGCGCACACTATATTTGAGTGTGCAATTTTTCAAGAAAGATGTGCGTTATGTCTATTGTCATTTATCGCAACTTCCAGCGATAAATGACAAACAATACGATTCCTCTCAATATGAGGTAGAGTACAAAGGCGAGCCACAAGGCGTGGTTGCCCATCAAGGGA
>ERZ808245.441-NODE-441-length-21015-cov-3.973092_pt1 | contig 21015 bp, 20 predicted proteins | sample MGYA00521243_ERZ808245 | MGnify/ENA primary metagenome ERZ808245 (study PRJEB31516, sample SAMN03275576) | gut metagenome | biome: mammalia-associated habitat; material: feces | host: Papio cynocephalus | place: Kenya | collected 2012-07-07 ... | reverse complement strand
GGTCGGAAACGCGACATCCCAGCCCGCGAAGGTATAGCCTGTTTTCGTCAGGGTCGGGGCGGTGACGGCAGTGCCGTAGTCCTGGGTAATGGTGATGTCCGCGTCGCCGTTTTCGGGTTTCACGGTGATGATATAGGAATTGACCGTCCAGGTAGGATAGAGCGTCAGCGGGGTTCTTCCCGAATAGGTGCTTTCGAACGCATACGGCGTCCCGTCGTCCGTTTGCCAACCGCTCTGGGTGTAGCCGGGTCGCGTATACTGCGCGCCGCGAACGGTCGTCTGTCCCGGTTTGCTGTCGGTATAGGTATCCGTCTCCGTGGTATCCGCATCCGGCTTATAGTTCACCGTACAGAGATAGGGATTCACCGTCACGGCGCAGGCCGCGCTGACACCCGAGCCGTCGGCGGCGGTTGCCGTAATATTTGCCGTACCGACACCTACTGCCGTCACTTTGCCGTTTGCGTCCACAGTGGCAATTGCCGCATTGTCGGAACTCCACGTGACGCGCTGTTCCGCACGGGAAGAGGCGACTTCGGCGGTAAGCGTTTCGCTCTCGCCGTCGGTCAGTGTAAGCGTTTCTTTGTTCAGAGAAACGGCGGAAGCGTATTCCAACGATTTAAAATACGGGTTGCGCCAGTAATATTCGGCGGTGACGGCACCCGCTTTTTCCGTTGTCGCGCTTGCGGCATCCGCGCCATAGGTAATCCGGTTGATATTCTTGAATATAGGCTGTTTTGCGGTATTGCTGTCGCCCTCGATCAGAATTGCCTGCATTCCTGCGGTAATATCCAACGAGCAGCGATCAATGGTCAGGCACTGATCCGGCACATTGTTCCAGAGGTCAATACCGTAGCTTTTTCCGTCGGAGCCGTTCATCGACGTGATCGTTCCGTGGCAGTTTGTCAGTACGATTTTTCCGCCGCTGGCATGAAGGGCGCGAACAGACGCATTTTTGTTTCCCGCTTCGGTTTTACTTCCGCCCTTGGCATCCAACGTCAATTGACAATTCGTCAGCGTAAGATTTCGTCCTTCAAACGCAGCAGTCTGTGACGGAATTTTTTCGGAATAGAATCCTGCGGTAACCACAGAATCCGTGATCGTGATATCGCTGCCGTAAGCGTATAATACGTTGCCGTAGGAATGTGACGTAGTCTGTACGGTTCCTTTTCTGTCTTTTCCGATGACGCCGTAAAAAATGCTGTTTTTGATCGTGATCGAATGTCTTGCCGCTCCGGCATCAGATGTGCGTATTCCGTACAAGGATTTGCCGCCCGGAAAAAGGATATCCAGCGTACACGTTTCTACCGTGAGGTTGTTACCGATCGAATCGATTCCCATCATACGCGTCGTGTATTGGCTTTCTATTTTCGGCATCGTGATTTTCAGAATGTCCTTTTCCCTGTCTTTGCCCTGAATGGTTACTTCTTCCCCATCAACTTTGGCAAAATTGATTCCGTATGCATAGTAGGAATCCGTATAAGTCTCCGCGCCGAATTTGATTTCGTTTTTTCCGATAAGGGTAATCGCCGAAACCGCTTTTTTGCAATAAATTCCCGTAGGAACTTTGGATGCCGAAGCGGAAACCGTGATCGTCGCATTGTCCAGTGTGAGCGTCTTGGTCGTCGGGTCATAGCTGATCGTACCCGTCACACCGGAAAGGTTGTGAATATTCTCGCTGGTGACACTCTGCCCGTTGATTACAAAGCCGTAATCCACCGCGGCGGAAAACACTGCCGTCGGCGCAAGGCTCAGTGCCATACACAGGGCGAGAAGAATTGACAGGATTCGTTTTTTCATTTTCATTACCTCCGTCGGAAAATGGGAGTCCTTTTTCTGCAAACGGACGGACACCCGTTTGTTTTTCGACACATCCATCCCGAAATGTCGCAGTCCTCTGCCATCCCTATGCGGCATTCCGGGTCATTTATGCGCGGGATTTTCGCGAATAAATAAATGACTGTTCATTCACTTTCAGTATACCACACCCCGCATCGAAAAGCAAGAGTCAAACCATTTTTTGCAAAAGGAAATACCACCCCGTTTTTCGGGTGCGGCGGAAAGTGCCTGGTACGCAGACCGAGGCAGAGAAAGCGCGCCCCGCAAAAAGCGGGGCGCGCGGTTTTTCCGCCGGTGCAAAAGAATCCTACCTTGTGATCTTGCGCACCGTCGGAGTGCCTTTACAGAGGGCGACGCTCGTCTTCGACTCGGTTTTTCCGTCATTGACGGTAATATCATACTTTCCGTAAAATCCGCGGAAGGAAGCAATTCCGAATTCGTTTGTCCTGACGGTTTCTTTGGTTGTCCACTCACGGTTAATCAGGCAATCGAGCGTTTTGTACGCAAGCTTTTCATTATAGCTGCCGTCAATCAGTCCGCTTGACGGAAGATTTTCATTGCCTGCCGCACGCTTCGTGGTAAGCACCCCGTCGTCGGGAAGATTCCACCAAGTAATTCCGGTTACTTTTTCGTGAGAAAAACAGGTCTTATAAAGACGCTCCGCGGCAAGCGCATGAAGCTCTTCGTCGGGAACTCCCCCAAAAACGGAAGGAATACCGACTTCGGAAATGTTGATCGTCTTTCCGAGACTTGCATAGGTATCAAGAATATCGTAGAGAATTTCCGAATTATATACATTTCTCGGATCGTTTTCGCCGAGATGGCACTGCATTCCTATCTCGTCAATTCTTACCCCGCGGTCGAGCAGTGACGCAATATTCAGATAAAAGGCACTGTATTTTCCGCGGAACTCTCCAAACGATGCCCCAACCGTATCGTTGAGAATCAGCGTGTTCGTCGGAAACAGGCGATCGGCAAGTCCGAAAATCCACGGAATGTAATCATCATCGGGAACAATGTATTTCCATTTCGGGTTATATCGGTTCCCTATAAACACGTCATAGATCCGTGACGGCTCGTTTACCACGTCGAACCGTTCAAAATCCTTGCTGTAACGGTCGGAAATATCCTCAAAGCGCTTTACAAGGAGCAGTTTAAGCTCATTGAAATTGTCGGGAAGCCAGTGCGGAATGAACTCGTGCCAGAAAAGCGGGTGTCCATTCATACGAAGCCCATGATCCCGGCAGAAGTCACGCACCGCGTCCGCGGGCGGACGACGGTAGCAGTCGCGTTTCGAGTCCGCGCTGTAACGCAAATAACCGCGGCGAGGCTCGGTGCCTTCCCAATAAAGCGGAACGGAGGCGCTGTTGAAGAGCTTGCAGAACTCTTTTTCATAGCGTCTGTTTTCCTCTTCTGTGTCATATTCACCGAGCATGAAAATGTTTGCTCCGAAGTTGAAATCGATCTGTGTCATGTGCACAGCGACTTCGGCGTTTTTGACAGGATTCCCCTGCGCATCGGAGATTACAAGCTCAAAATTGCTTTTTCTGTTTCGTTCAATGTCACGATCGGCGCGAGAAAAAAATGCGCTCTCTCCGTCTTTTATGTATTGATACACCTTATTTTCAGTCATTCCCCTGCCTCCTTTTTTCTTAACTATATCACCCGAATACCGAATATGCAACCTCAAAAACACAAGAAAAAGTTGAAATTTCGAAAGAGGTGTGATAGAATGGATTTCATTCTAAAAAAGGAGTGAGTGCAATGTTTTTCAACTGCGAAGATATTGCGGCGGAACTTTTGGATGTGTTTGAATTTCATCACGAAAATACCCACAATGTCGGAAGACGCGACTTTTGCTCCCTCTCACTGAGAATAACGGCAGATACGCTGATTACAAGCGGAAACGAAGAGTACCGTGCGACGGACGGAACTCTCGTTTTTTTCCCGGCTCAATGCCCGTACAGAAGGGTATCGAAAAACGAATACATGATCGCGGTGAATTTCAAAATATATAATCGGATTTTTAAAAAAATCGAACTGTTTCAACCGAAAAATTTTGAGGACATCCGCACATTATTTGAAAAAATGGTTTCTGTTTCAAAAGAAAAGCGCCGCGGGTATAAGTACAAGCTCATCCAGCTTTTTTATGAGATATTGGAGCTTGCCACGAAAAACTTTGACGGAGAAGAAAGGAAAGACAATCGAATGCGCGAACAGATCAACCGTTTTGTCTGTGAAAACTATAAAAATCCTGATTTCACCGTGAAGGACCTGGCGCTGCTGATGTATATGAGCGAGGTAACGCTGCGGAAGTATGTACGCGAGCTGTTCGGAAAGTCGCCCAAGGAGCTGATTGCCGATATGCGGATGGAATATGCCGTGTCATTGATAAACTCACGGGAGTTCAAGGTGTTTGAGGTGGCGGAGATGTCGGGATTTGCAAGCGAAAAGTATTTCGGAACGCTTTTTAAACGGAAGTTCGGAGTAACCCCGGCAAAATACCCGGCACACGCATAAACGCGCCCCGCGCATGAAGCGTGGGGCGCGCGAGATGCTCATTGCCGCCGCACCAATTCGGAAAACGGCGATTCTCCCTTATGCAGTCCGAAGGCGGCGGTGAAATTCTCTGCGGTGGCGGTATCGTTCCCGTCATTGATCATGAAATTGCCTCCGTTCCTGTCCTTATTATAACAGGGGCGGGTGCGGTGTCAACGGGTCTACTCGCGAAACATTTTCGGAAAATCGGCAAACCGTTCTTTTCCCCACCAATTGGGGAGCAGTTCCTTGAGTCGGACGGTCTGTTCGGTTTCAAGATCCGTCAGAATCTCAATTTCTCCGCTGTCCCGATCCAGCTGCATCATATACTCGCGGCAGGCACCGCAGGGAGAACCGACCTTGCCGTCCGGCATGACCGCCACCATTTTTTCGATTCGGTTTTCACCGTGAGTGATCATATTGGCAATGGCGTTTCTTTCCGCGCATATTCCGAGCGTGCTTGCGGTATCAATGCAGACACCGACATAAATATTTCCCCGCGATGTGAGAAGGGCGGCGGCAACGCCGCCCGCGTCGATGAACGGCGAAACGGTTCTTTCGTTCTGCACCGCTCTCGCCGCGTCGTACAAGGTTTTCCATACACTCATTTTTGTACCTCCTTCAGAAGCTCCATGGCAAAAACGCCGCCAACACTGCCAGCAGCACTGCGGGGAGCATATTTGCCACCCGCAGCATCTTTCCCCAGACAAGGTTCACGCCGATGCAGAAAATCAGCACCGAGCCTACAAGCGACAGGTAAGCAACCGCCGTTTCCGTCATAACCGGCGCTATCAGCCGCGCGAGCAGGGTCATTGCGCCTTCAAACACAAACACGGGAAGCGCGGAAAACAGGCACCCGCGCCCCATAGAGGAGGTCATCACCGCGATAATCAGAAAGTCCAGCACGGTTTTGACCGCAAGCGTCGAATAGTCTCCCGAAATTCCGTCCCGAATCGAACCGACGATTGCCATGGCACCGATGGACACGGTCAGCGACGCGGTGACAAACGCGTGGACAAACCCCGCGTCGCCGCTGCTTCCCGTTTTTTTCTTCAGCCACTCGCCGAAGCGTTCAAATCCTTTTTCGATTCCGATCAGCTCGCCGATCAGTGTTCCGACGGCAAGGCAAAGCACCACCAGCATAGATTTTCCGCTGACGAGCTTTTCCCCGTCAATCCGAAGCATTCCCTCCATCGCGCCTGCCATGGCGATGAACAGAATACTGATGCCGCAGGCTTTCGTCAGCGAATCCCGCCGTTCCTCCCCGAAAAGTTTTCCCGCAAAAAGTCCGAACAGCCCGCCGACGACAATGCCGACGCTGTTCATGACGGTTCCGAGTCCGATCATTTCCATTCCCTCTTTGAAATCCTTTTTCGGCGGTTTCTTGTCCGCCGTTTTCGATATTTTACCACATTTTTCCCGTTTCTTCAACAGAAAATCCGCCCCGCGAAGAGCCTTCGCGGGGCGGCGTGTTTTTGCCTTAATTCATGAAATCCTTCAGCTTTTTGCAGCGGCTGGGATGACGGAGCTTGCGCAGGGCTTTTGCCTCGATCTGACGGATACGCTCACGGGTGACGTCGAACATCTGTCCGACCTCCTCCAGTGTGCGGCTCTTGCCGTCCTCCAGTCCGAACCGCAGGGTCAGCACCTTGCGTTCCCGCTCGTTGAGTTCCTTCATGACCTCTTCCAGCTGTTCCTTCAGCATCACGCGCGAAGCCGCATCCGCCGGCGCCAGCGTTTCCTCGTCGGGGATGAAGTCGCCCAGATGGCTGTCCTCCTCCTCGCCGATCGGCGTTTCCAGCGACACGGGCTCCTGGGCAATGCGCAGAATCTCGCGCACCTTATCCTCCGGCATTTTCATTGCCTCGGCAAGCTCTGCCGACGTGGGGTCGCGTCCCAATTCGTGGAGAAGCTGATTGCTGACCTTCTTCACACGGGTGATCGTTTCCACCATATGTACCGGAATACGGATCGTGCGTGCCTGGTCGGCAATCGCACGGGTGATTGCCTGGCGAATCCACCAGGTCGCATAGGTGGAAAACTTGAAGCCGCGGGTATGATCGAACTTGTCCACCGCGCGAATCAGTCCGAGATTGCCCTCCTGGATCAGATCCAGAAACTGCATTCCGCGTCCCGCATACCGTTTTGCCACGCTGACGACCAGTCGAAGATTGGCTTCCGAAAGCCGCTTTTTGGCGACCGGGTCGCCGTTTTCGCAGCGTTTTGCCAGCTCCATTTCCTCTTCTGACGACAGCAGCGGCACCTTGCCGATCTCCTTGAGATACACGCGCACGGGATCATCTGTGCCGTAGGAATCGCTGTAATAAAACGATTCCACATCGTCGGATGCCGAAAGGTTAATGCCTTTCAAATCCAGATCCAGATCCGGTTCGTTGTCTTCCTCGATCGTGATGTGGTGATCTTCAAACGCGTCATAAAGCCGTTCGATCTCCTCTACATCAAAATCCACTTCTTCCAATGCGACGCCGATTTCCTTTGTCGTCAGCTTGCCTTTTTGCTTTCCCGTTTCCAACAAATCGCGGATCACGGTTCTTTTGTCTGCCATAGTTACTCCTTGTCAATCAATCGAGAAAATCTTTCAGTTTGTTTTTGGACGAAGGACGGCGCAGCTTGCGCAGGGCTTTCGCCTCAATCTGGCGGATACGTTCACGGGTGACGTCAAACGCACTGCCGACTTCTTCCAGGGTATGGTTTCTGCCGTCCTCCAGCCCGAAGCGCAGACGAAGCACCATGCGCTCGCGCGGGGTGAGGTTATTCATCACGCGGTCAAGCTGTTCTCTCAGCATTTCCTGCGCCGCCGCCTCATCGGGTGCGAGCGCGTCGTCGTCGGGAATGAAGTCACCCAAATGGCTGTCCTCTTCTTCACCGATCGGCGTTTCCAGCGACACCGGTTCCTGCGAAATACGCAGAATCTCCCGCACCTTGTCCTCAGGGAGCTTCATTTGAGCGGCAATTTCCTCCGGCGTGGGTTCTCTGCCCGTTTCGTGGAGCAGCTGATTGCTGATTTTCTTGGCTTTGGTGATGGTTTCCACCATGTGGACGGGGATACGGATCGTGCGCGCCTGGTCGGCAATCGCACGGGTAATTGCCTGGCGAATCCACCAAGTCGCGTAGGTGGAGAACTTGAAGCCCTTGGAATGGTCGAATTTCTCCACCGCTTTGATCAGTCCGAGGTTGCCTTCCTGGATCAGATCCAGAAACTGCATTCCGCGTCCGACATAGCGTTTCGCAATACTGACCACAAGGCGCAGGTTCGCCTCCGACAGCCGTTTTTTCGCTGCGGAGTCGCCCTTCTGCATCCGTTCGGAGAGTTCGATCTCCTCCTCTGTCGTGAGCAGCGGCACGCGTCCGATTTCTTTCAGATACACCCGCACGGGATCGTCCGTACCGACGGAATCGCTGTAATACACCGACTCCGAATCGTCGTCCGCGCGCAGATCGATATCCGAAATATCCAGGTCGAGATCCGGCTCGTAGTCCTCAATGATTTCGATATTGTTGCTTTCAAAGGTGTCGTACAGCTTTTCCAGCTGTTCCACATCGAAATCCAGTTCTTCAAGCGCGTCGCCGATCTCGCGGGTTGTCAGCTTTCCCTTCTGCTTTCCTGCTTCCAGCAGGTCGGTGATGATGGCTTTTTTATCCGGCATAAAATCAACCTACTTCTTTCCTTTTTTTAACTGATCTATATAAGACGCCAGCGCGTCGTCGTCCATCTTTGAAATGGCGGTTTCGTCGGGTGCGCGGGCGGTGGTTTTCAGTTCGCGGATGCAGTCCTCCAGCATTTTTGAGTCAAACGGCGGCGCCGTGGCAATCAGCCTTGACATATGGCTGAGGTCGGCATCGTTGAGAAACGCGGACAGCCGTGTCAGATCGGGAACACCGCTTTCGCGGATCACGCGGCACAGTGCCTCAAACACGCGGCGGTTCTGTCCGGTCACAAAATCGTCCTCGGAGAGCTTGTCCGTCACCGTTTCCAGTTTGTCGGGGTTTTTATACAGAAGCGACAGCAGGGTGTCCTCGCAGACCGCCGCTTTTTTATGCGCGGTGCGGTCGGGGTCTTCCTTCCGATCAGGGCGGCTGACGGACCGAACGAGGTTGTCCGCGTCCTGTTTTTCCTGCGCCTTCCGACGGCGTCGGAGCAGATTTTTCACCTGTTCGGCAATCGCTTCGTGGGAAACGCCGAGATCGTTTCCGAGCTTTCGGATATACACGTCCCGTTCCACGGGCGAGCGGATATCCGCCAGCACGCTTGCCGCTTCCTTGAGATAGCCCACTTTTCCCGAAGGGGTGGACACATCGTTTTTCTGCGCAATTTCGGAGAGCTTATAGTCCGTCACCGACGCGCTTTCGTCCAGCAGCATTTTGAACCGCTGCGCGCCGAATTTTTTGATATATTCGTCCGGGTCCTTCGCGCCGGGAATATTCAGCACCCGCACCTTCACGCCCAGTTCGTCAAAAAACGAAAACGCCCGCGTGGTGGCTTTGCGTCCCGCGCCGTCGGAATCGTACGCCACGACCACTTCCTTGGCATAGCCCGCAATCAGGCGCGCCTGGTCATCGGTCAACGCCGTGCCGAGAGTGGCAACGGTATTGGTGAATCCCGCTTGGTGCAGCGTGATGACGTCCACGTTTCCCTCGACGAGAATCAGCCGCTGTTCCTTGGAATTCTTGGCAAAATTCAGCGCGAAAAGGTTTTTCGTTTTCTTGAACACGGGAGTATCGGGAGAGTTCAGATATTTCGGCTTTTCGTCGCCCAGCACGCGCCCGCCGAAGCCGATCACACTGCCGCGCAGGTCGATGATCGGGAACATCACGCGACCGCGGAAGTAGTCGTATGCCCGTCCGGTTTTCTTCGACTGCCCTGCCACGCCCGCAGTGACCAGTTCGCGGTCGGTATAGCCCTGACCCTTCAGATAATCGGTCAGCAGATTGAAGCTCTCGGGCGCCCAGCCGAGTCCGAAATGGCGGATTGTCTGCACCGTCAGCTTGCGTCCCAGCAGGTACGCCCGCGCCGCTTCGCCTTCGGGGGCGACCAGTCGGTCGAAAAACCAGCGCGCGGCAAGGCGGTTAATTTCATACACCCGCGCTTTCAGGCGCGCCGCCGCATCGTCCTCGCCGTTTTCCGGCACGGTCATGCCCGCGCGCTGTGCCAAAAAGCGAACGGCTTCCGGATAATCGAGATTTTCAATATTCCGCACAAACGTGATGACATCGCCGCCCGCGCCGCAGCCGAAGCAATAGTACGACTGCGTTTCGGGAAACACCGTGAACGACGGCGATTTTTCCGAATGGAACGGACAAAGTCCGACCAGATTGCGCGAACTGCGCCTCAGATTGACATACGACGAGATGACCGAGGTGATTTCACTGCGGTTTTTCAGCTCGTCCAAAAATGCCTGCGGAAACGCCATACGGTCATCCCCTTTCTTTTTACCGATCCCAGCCCCGCGGGATTGTCAGATCACGGAACACGTCCACGGCATAGGTGTCGCTCATTCCGGAAATATAATCCACCACCGCCCGCTCCGTGCTGTCTTCTTCGGCAATTTCGCAATACTGCGCGGGCATTTTTTCGGGGTGCTTCAGAAAATATTCAAACAAAAATTTCACCGCATCGATCGCCTTGTTCTCCTGATCCTTGGCGGCGCTTCCGATATAGATATTCTCATACATAAAGGTATTGAACTCGTCGAAGGCTTCCTGCTCCGCCGCGCCCAAGGCGATTTTGTCCCGCGAATTTCCCAGCACCGACGCAATCAGCTTGGAAAACCGCTGAGACTTCGTGCGTCCCAGCACGTACCGCACGCGCCACGGGATATCCTCCGCACTGAGCATTCCCGCGCGGATTGCATCGTCAAGATCGTGGTTCAAAAACGCGATCCGATCGGCAATGCGCACGACCTGTCCTTCCCACGTCGCAGGAAGGACGCCTTCGGTATGACAGACAAAGCCGTTTTTCACTTCCCACGTGAGGTTGAGCTTTTCTATCCTCTCCGCCACGCGCACGCTTTGCCGATAGTGCTTGAACCGAAAGCTGCACACCTCGTCCAGCGCCCGCTCTCCCGCATGTCCGAACGGCGTATGTCCCAGATCGTGTCCCAGGGCAATCGCCTCGGTCAAATCCTCATTGAGCCGCATCGCACGTGCGATGGTGCGGGCAATCTGACTGACCTCCAGCGTATGCGTCAGGCGGGTGCGGTAGTGATCCTTTTCGGGCGAAAGAAAGACCTGCGTTTTGGCTTTGAGACGGCGAAAGGCATTGGAATGAATGATCCGATCGCGGTCGCGCTGAAAATCCGTGCGCATCGGGCATTTTTCGATTTCCCGCGTTCTTCCGCGCGTTTCGGCGGCAAGCGTGGCACGGTCGCACAACAACATTTTTTCGGTTTGCTCGATCTGCTCGCGAACGTTCATCTTCCTCATTCCTTTCTTTACATTATTTTATACGCACGGATTCGCGGAAATCCTTTATTTTTTTTGCAAAAAAAGAAATTTTTTTCGTTTTTTTCTGTTTTTTGCCGTAAAATGCCATTTTTCAGAGAACTTCCCGCCGTTTTGCCGTGCTTTAGGCGACGGACAAATTTTTTCAAGGAGGTTTTTATGAAAACACTTACCATTACCATGGATGCCGACCGCACGCTCCATGCAGACGGGTTCCTCCTCGGCGTGGAGGGGGAAAACGCGTGCGACAGGCTGTGTCTCACCACCGAACGGATGCGCGGCGACACCGATCTGAGCAGGTACTCGGTGGATCTGGAAATGAAGATCGGCGACTACGGCTTCATTATCAACGGCGCACAGTGGGAATTTGACGGAGACCGTCTGGTCTGCTATTTTCCCGTTGACCGCCACATGACCGCATACAGCGGCGAGGCGCAGTTTCAGTTTGTGCTGCATGACAGCGCACTGAAATACATTCTCAAGTCCCGCATCCTCACCCTGACGGTCGTCGCGCCGCTGTACAGTGAAAAAGCCGCCGAATCGTCCGATCCCGGTCCGATCGCGCGGATTTCCGATGCCGTCGGCACGGCGACCGATCTGGCACAGCAGGCGCTCGACCGCGCAAACGAAGCCTATGAAACACTGGGGGCGATTGCGGATGGCATGTACTAAAACGCTGGTCGAACGTCTCACCCTCATCGGCGATTTCATCCGTGCGAATTTCCCCTCCGCCACTACCCAAAAGTGGTATCTCCCCGGCGACGAGGAAAATCATATGCCGACGATCAACACCGGTATTTCCGCGATCAAGAGCTATGCCGACCAGACCGGGTACGAGCGGGGCGTGACCGACGGCACGGCAACAGGCTACAATCAAGGACACGAAGCAGGTTTCAGCGACGGAATGACCGCCGGAGTGAGTGCCCAAAAAAATCAGTGGTGGTGGAACTATCAGACCAATTCCGACGGCAGTGTGCGAACTAACTACGCGTACGCATTTGCCGGGAAGGGATGGAACAACGACACCTTCACGCCAACGCAGAATCTCACGGTCGTGAATGCCACGATGATGTTCTATCTGTCCAGAATTTCCGGAAGTCTTCAGGAAATCCTCGGAGACAAGACCATCGATTTTTCCGGTTGTGCCGGTGCGTCGAGCATTTTCACCACTTCACAGTTCACCGCTCTTCCCGTGCTGAATTTTCAGAAGGCGACCACCGTGGAGGGAATTTTCCGCGGATGTACTTCACTCGTGTCGGTCGGGCTTTTCACCGTCAACAAAAACACGGTGCTTACCAATGCGTTTGTCAACTGCGCCGCGCTTGAAAACATCACCTTCGGCGGCACGATCGCAAAAAGCGCGGACATCCATTGGAGCACCAAGCTTTCCTCGGTTTCAATCAAGTCTCTGCTGAGCGTGCTGACCGAGACGGTGACCGGAGTGACGATCACCTTGCCCGTGACCGTAAACGGGCAGGATACGCTGACGCTCTTGCAGACCGACACTGCACTGGCGCCGCTGTACACGGCGGCAATCGAAAACGGGTATTCCATCGCTTTTGCATAAAAGAAAGGAGAAAATTTATGGAAATCAAAGAAATTACAATTAAAATTCTCAACGCCGCCCCGGGCAAACGCCTGACCAACGGCGAGGTGTACGTCCGCTGCGTCGCGCTGGGGCGCGGGGATTCACCCGAAAACTGGACGGAAATCGACGAAGCCGACGTCCCGACGGAGGAGGCGGCTGTGCTTGAATCCTGAAGATGTGGCGGTGAAGATCGCCGAGCATCAGAAGGAGATCGGCAGTCTGAAGCACCGCATGGACGCCTGTGAAGCGCAGCTTCGGGTCATCAACGAGCTGGCGTGCAGCGTGGACCGTCTGGCGCAGAACATGGAGCATATGCTCAACGAACAGCGCGACCAGGGCGCACGTCTGCAAGCGCTGGAAACCGCGCCGATGCAGGAAATGATCCGCTACCGTCGGCAGATCATAGGATGTATTATTACCGGCATCATCAGCGCCGTTATCGGCGCGTTCGCCGGTCTGATTCTCAAATAAGAAAGGGGTATTCTCTTGTTCTCGGAATTTATCAGTCAATACGGCACCACACTCCTCTACACCGCCCTCACGGCGTTGGCGGGGTATCTGGGGATGCTTGCCAAAAAGTATCTCACCCGTTGGCTCAACACCAAAGCCAAAAAGGAAATTGCTCGCGAATGCGTCCGTTTTGCGGAGCAGGCGTACAAAGACCTGCACGGCGAGGAAAAGCTCAACGCCGCTATGACAGCCGCCGCCCAAATGCTCTCCGAACGCGGCATTGCGGTGACCGATCTGGAGCTGCGGGTGCTGCTGGAAAGCGCGCTGGCACAGTTTAACCGCGCATTTGAGGGGGACGAGGCATGATTACAAAAAAATTTCTCACCCAAAACGACACCTTTGTCCGCCCCACGCTCATCACTCCGCGCTATCTCATCGTTCATTCCACGGCACAGGGCTATCCGAACAAGGATCGTCTGTTCAACGGCTGGAACCGTTCGGGCAAGCTGTCGGTACACGGCATGGTGGACGACACGGGAAGCTGGCAGACGCTGCCGCTGAATTTTCTCGGCTGGCACGTGGGAAGCCGCGGAAACTCGAAAACGGTCGGGTTTGAAATCTGCGAGCCGAAAAACATTGTCTACGCCAACGCCAACCACACCCGCGTGGACACCAAGCTCTACGATCCGAACGACCCGTCGGTGCGCGCGGATTTTGAAAAACGGTACAAAAACGCCGTAGAGCTGGCGGTGGCTTTCTGTCGCGAAACCGGCATTCCCGCTTCCCGCGTGGTCAGCCACAAGGAGGGCTGGACGCTCGGAATCGCCTCCAATCACGGCGATCCCGACCAGTGGTGGTCGCTGTTCGGAAAAACCATGGACGGTTTCCGCGCCGAGGTTGCCGAGGCGCTCAAAGTGTCCGAAACACCCGCCGAAAAGCCCGCGGAAAAGGTGCTTTTTCGCGTACAAGCGGGGGCGTTTCTCAAAAAAGAGAGCGCCGAACGGCTGATCGTGCGGCTGGAAAACGCGGGATTCTCCGCGATTGCCGTGCGCGACGGGCTTTTCACCCGCGTACAGGCGGGCGCGTTTGCCAAGTACGAAAACGCCCGCGCGCTGCTGATGCGTCTGCACGACGCGGGATTTGCCGCCATTGTAAAAAACGTCTGACAGCACTACTGTCAAAAAAACGCCCCTGCCCGCGCGCCTTTCGGCGCGCGGGCAGGGGCGTTTTCCGGGGTTATTTTCGCCTTCCCGCATCGGCGGTCGGCGGCAGTCCGAACTGTTTTTTATACGCCGTGGCAAAGTTTTTCGCGTCCGAAAAGCCTGCCATCTCCGCCGCCTGTCCGACCGCGTAATTTCCCGCGCGAAGCAGCGAACGGGCATAGGAAAGGCGCAGGCGGAGAATATATGTCTTCGGAGACACGCCAAGCTCCCGCACAAACAGCCGCCGCAGATAGCTTTCGCTGACGTGCGTGCCCTCCGCCAGCAGGCGCACGGAAAGGTTCGGATCGCCCAGGCGGCGCGCGATTTCCTCCGTTGCCTCCGTTACGGCGCCGCTATGCCGCGCGCCGCCGCTTTGTGCGAGACGAATCTCCGCAAGCACACGGTAAAGAAGCGCCGTGACCGAATACCGCCAGCCGACGGGTTTCAGCAGAAAATGCCGGTACGCCTCCTCAAAAAGCGGCGCCAGCACGGAAAAATCCGCCCCGCGAAGCACCTCAATCCGCGGAGGCACTTCGAACGGAAGCGTAAAATGAAACACGATCATCCGATCCCGCTCGGCGCGACGCACATACGGCAGCCGCGGAGGAAAAAAGGTCAGATCATGCGACTGAAGCGACAAGGTCTGCTCGGCGGTTTCAATCTGCGTCTGTGCCTCCATGCGCAAAGACAGCGCACAGCACGAGAGCGAACATCGCGCCGTGTGCGGTTCCGTTTCATCGACATAATACATATCCACCAGCTGCGGTTGGAGATCGTCCCGATCCCAGATCATTTTTCATCACCTGCTTTTTTTCATTTTACCACACTTTGTTCTGATTTTCAAACCTTTTCGTGCGATTATACGGTTTTCTTTTGCGTGACCGCATGGTATATTGGAGAAAATACCAAAGGAGTGAATGCCTATGTCACGCCGTGACATTGCCCTGCGTCATTTTGACGAACAAAGAGAACTTACCGACCTGCGTGTGAAAAGCGGTATTGAAAACTACCGCAAAGGAAACGCCCATATTGTCCTTCTTTCCGACCGCCCGCTTCCCGAAAACGTGACCGTGGAAGTCGAGCAGGTCAACCACGAATTTCGCTTCGGCGCCAACCTGTTTTTGCTGGACGAGTTTGGCGAGAAGGAAAAAAACGCCGCTTACCGTGAAAAATTCGCCGAGCTCTTCAATCTTGCCACCGTGCCGTTTTACTGGGATGGTGTGGAACCCGAAAAAGGAAAACCGCGCTATGCCAAGGATTCGCCGAAGCTGTACCGTCGTCCCGCACCCGATCTGTGCGTGGAATACTGCAAGGAAAAAGGTATCGAGCCGAAGTGCCACTGCCTGAACTACGACAGCTGGATCCCCAACTGGCTGGTCAACGAGCCGGTGCCCGTCATCAAAAAATACCTGGAAAAACGCTTCCGTGAAATTGCCGAACGCTATGCCGACGACATTCCGAGCTTTGAAGTCACCAACGAAACGCTTCAGACCGCCAAATCCAAATTCATTCTGGAGGACGATTTTGTGGATTGGAGCTTCCGCATGGCGGATCGTTATTTCCCCAACAACCGTCTGATCATCAACGACTACAAAATCTGGTGGCCGTTTTCCTACAACACCCGCACCGCGTACTATATGCAGATCGAACGCCTGCTGCGTGACGGCATTACCCATCTGGATTCGATCGGAATGCAGTTCCACAGTTTCTTCCCGGTGGAGCAGGAAGGCGGAGATGAAGGAAACCGCCGCTACAATCCGGAGATTCTGTTCAAGGTGATGGATCTTTACGCCCGTCTCGGCAAAGCGGAGCAGATCACCGAAATGACCATTCCCTCCTATACCGACAAGGTTGAGGACGAGGAAGTGCAGGCGGAGCTGCTCGCAAACCTCTATCCGATCTTCTTCAGCCATCCTGCCATGGAAGCGGTCATTTACTGGAATCTCGTGGACGGCTACGCCTATACGGTCAAAGGACTCGCGGACGCCGGCGACATGACCCAGGGCGAAAACATCTACCGCGGCGGTCTTCTGCGCTTTGACATGAGTGAAAAGCCGGCGTTTACCGTACTCAAAAACCTCATCCGTCACGAATGGCACACCTCTGCCACTGTGAAAGCCGAAAAAACCGACAAAGCCGAAAAGAACCTCGTGCAATTCCGCGGTTTTTACGGCGATTACAAGCTCACCGTACACGCGGGAGAAAAGACGGTTCCCGTTGATTTCAAGCTGTCCAAGGATAATTTCGGAAAGCTGATCGTGCGGCTGTGATTTTTTTTCAGAAGCAACGCCGTTTTTCGTCACAAAAGCAGGATTTTATAGAAAAAAGCTATGGCTTCCTTGAAATTATTGTTGTATAATTGATTTTACAGAATCAATAACGGGAGGTTTTTATGAAGAGAATTATTGCGGTCTTTCTGGCAGCAATGCTGCTGTGCAGCTGCGGCGACTCATCCGCAACCTCTTCGACCAAAAGTACTGTTTCGGGCGAGTCCTCTCCCGTCAAGGACACCTCATCAAAAAAAGACAATTCATCGAAAAATACTTCCTCATGGGTGTTGGACGTCGCGGCGTTTGTCCGCGAGATTGACGGCGAAAAGTATTTTGACGTTTCAGCGGCTGCCGCGGCAAGTCCGCGCCGCCCCGATGACAGTGAATTTTTCCCCGAGCTTGACGGATTTGTCGGTTACTACATCGAAAAGGGCGTGTACATGGTGGACGCCGAGACAATGTACCGTGTGATCGAATGTCCGTTCAAGGGTGAAGGCTCGATCAAATGGGTGGACTTCAAACCCATCAACTGGACGAACAATTCCGACCAATATGACGGCGTGCTGCCAATCTCGAAGATACATGACGTGATGTATCAGCAGCTTTGTCTGCCGAGCGTCGGCAAAAAGTCAAACGGAAGAAACCAGTTTGAAATTCTCCCTAACCTCTCGGGCAGTCTGACGCCGCTTTGCGCTGTCTATCTGAGGGATGACAAAAAAGAGGAGCTTCCGGATGATGCACAAATCACGCTGTGCTTCGGGGAAATGAAGCTCGCGGCTTGTTTGGACGACGGCAAAGGATGGTTTTTGGCGATGGATTCCGTCGGACCGGACAAAGTACATCCCGGACCGCAGGGACTTGGAGGAATCATTCCGCTTCCGTGGGAGTTGGGAGATCAGTATGGCATTCGCGCGTACAATGTCGCCGAAGAAAATATTTCGTGGGTAGATGATCACTTTGAAGTTAAAATCACCGGTGCAGATATCAAAGGAAAGAAATTTACCGATTCCCGCGTCACGGGAGCAGTGATCCACACATGGGGTGCGCCTTTCTATTACTTTGATGACCAATACAGTGTGATGGGTGTTGCCACCAACTACAAGATCTGGATCAAAGAATCGGAATGGTCGGGATTTTTCATAGCGGACACCGGTGCGGATTGCCGCCAGGACGGTGAGCCCTGCCGTCAGACCTTTGGCAGCCGTATGTTTACTGTCACCGATCAGCCGACCGATGTATTCGGTCTCAATGTCGGTCCAAAGCGGTATGACGAAGTCGTGGACAGCAAAAAGGTTCAGGAACTTCTCAATATCAGATAATTTTCAAAAACGGACAGTTTCTGTCTGTTTTAAAAAAAGCAAAAATGTGTTGCATTTTCTGAAATATTTGTTATAATGTAAAGTATATTTGAATGTTTTAACGAAAACGGAGAGGATTTTATGAAAAAAACAGGAATTGTGTTGCTTGCAGCAATGATGTTGCTTTGCAGTTGCGGCAAAACACCGGCAACGTCCTCTGCCGACAACACTTCTTCCGCGACTGTGTCGGAAGAAACCTCGTCGGTCAAGGACACTTCGTCAAAAAAAGACAATTCCTCGAAAAATACCTCCTCATGGGTATTGGATGTGGCGGCGTTCGTCCGCGAGATCGACGGCGAAAAGTATTTTGACGTTTCGGCGGCAGCCGCGGCAAGTCCGCGCCGTCCCGATGACAGTGAATTTTTCCCCGAACTGGACGGTTTTGTCGGTTATTACATTGAAAAAGGCGTGTATACGGTGGACGCCGAGACAATGTACCGTGTGATTGAATGCCCGTTCAAGGGCGACGGATCGATTAAATGGACAGGCTTCGAAGCCAACAACTGGATGAACAATTCCGACCCGTTCGACGGAATTCTTCCGATTTCCAAAATTCACGATCCGCTGTATCAGCAGCTCTGCCTGCCGCATGAGGACACCATTTCGGGGGAACCCGGAAACGGAAATAATAACTTCGAGGTACTCCCGAAGGTCGGCGGAAGTCTGACCACGCTTTGCGCCATCTATCTGAAAAAAGGAAAGGCGGACAGCCTTCCGGACGATGCGGTAGTCACGCTGTGCTTCGGCGAAATGCGGATGGCAGTCCGCAAGGACGACGGCAAAGGCTGGTTTTTGGCGGTAAATTCGACCGGACCGGACGAAGTTCACCCCGGACCTTCTTCGCTCGGAAATATCTATCCGATTCCGTGGCAGCTTGAAAACGACGCCAACCCCGTCAGTTCCTACAATGTCGGGCGCGATACGAACGTGAAATGGGTGGACGATCACTATGAGGTCACCGTCACGGGCGCCGATCTGAAGGGCAAGAAATTCACCGATTCCCGTGTCACGTGGGCGGTGTTCCACACCTGGAGTACCTTCTACAACTTTGATGACACAAACAGCATCGAAGGAATTGCCACAAGCTATAAGGTTTGGGTGAAGGAGCCGGAATGGTCGGGATTTTTGGTGGGCGACACCGGGGCGGATTGCCGACAGAACGGAGAACCGTGTCACCAGACCTTCGCCAGCCGTTATTTTTCCATCACCGATCAATCCAAGACCGTCTACGGACACAATGTCGGTCCGAAGCGGTATGACGAAATCATGGACAGCGAAAAGGTACAGGAGCTTCTCGGCCTGAAATAACCGCCTACGCTCCCGCGGAAATTTCCGCGGGAGCGTTTAAGCTCCGCTTTTCGTTGGAGTTTTTCTCCGAAAATACAGCAACAATTGTCCTATAAATCGAAATATTTGGCTTGATTTTCAGGCTGTTCTGTCGTAATATAAAAATATATTATCGCGCATCTGTAACATATATATTCAAATTTACTATTTTGGATATGCTGTAACGGAAACCGGGAAATACAGTTTGTATAAAAGAAACCAATTCTTTTAACAAAAGAGAAAGGAGATGTTTGAAAAGCACAACAAATTGCAGCGTTTCTGCCTTCACCACCGGCTGACGGCTGTGCTGTCATTTTGCCGGAAATGGGTCGTCCGTGTTCTAATGTCCCGGGCGAAGGCGGTAAAGGGGAGGTATTCCGAAAGGAATTTTCTCTTTCGCACTCTCAAAGATTTGTCCCATTTTATCCCATGGCGGTCGTCGGGCGGAGGAATGGCTTTGCTTGACATTCACACCGCCGAGCATAAAACACATAAAATTTGGAGGAATAATTATGAAAAAATGGATCTGCGCGGCACTTGCGACCTCTATGATCCTCGCTTCCCTGGCGTCCTGTGACGGCGGCGGAGACGGTACTGCCAGCAGAGGTGAGTACAGCGGCGAAGTCAGCACCCTGAGCACCGGCGAGGTGGTCAACGTGGAAGCCGGTATCCGCTATAACGACAAAAATGAATTGCTGTTTTTGCCGGAGGACGTGGGTGAAATCAACAACCCGATCGTCACCATGCTGATTCCGGCTCTGTCTGACGATTATTATGAATCGCAGATCAAATGGCGTGAGGACGCTTACGGCATTGAGGCAAAAATCGACAACTGCGCTTGGAATGAGCGTGAGATGAAATGGGTCTCCTCGTACGTGGCGGGAACGCCGTACGATATTCTCAACGGCATCAACTACCCCACCACCGTCATCAAGGGACTGGTTCAGCCGATTGACGACCTTCTGCCGATTGACGACACGCGGTATTTTGAAGCTTCCAACAAATGGAACGGCAAGTCCTATGCCGTGACCGCTATCGATCAATATGCGGAAAAGGACGAACTGAGCGTCAGCGGCGTCTACGGCGTGTTCTTCAACAAAGAGCTTTTCGACGACAACGGACTGGAATATCCTTCCGATTTGTGGGACAAGGGCGAGTGGGACTTCCAGGCATTTTATGACGCGGCAAAAGCCCTGACCATGGATACCGACCGTGACGGTCAGGTCGACCAGGTCGGCTGCTACACCTGGATGAATGATATGTACACCGCGGCAAACGGTGCGCAAACGGTCACGATCACCGATTCCGGTGAAATCAAGCTCACCATGAACGATCCGAAGTACATCGAGGGTCTGGAGTGGCTGATTAAATGCAAGCCGTATGCAAACATGAACGGCGGCGATACGGCGTGGGCGTCCAGCAAAGCCGGTATGTTTGTCGAGCGTCTGGGCACCTCCAAAAACTGGAACAGCGAACTGTCCTTTGAATGGGATTGGGTTCCGTATCCGAAGGGACCGAGCGGCGATTACGGCTATCAGGGCTACTGCGGACCTGCCGGTTCGGGAATGACCTGCAATGTCGGTACCGGTGCGAAGAACACCGAAGGCGCAAAAGTCTTTATCGCTGCCGATCTGGCGCGCAGCAAGTACTACAAGAAGGGCGAAAATGTCGTAGACTTCAACCCGACCGATGCACAGCTTGAGCGCTGCAGACAAATGAAGGAATCCGGCAGAGAAATCAAAGATTATGCAGGATCCGTCGGCAGCATCGGCAGCGACATCTGGGGTATGTGGACCTCTATCGCCGAGCTGGGCGGAAAAGCGGCAGTGGAGAAGTACACCCCGCCGTTCCAGAAAGAAATCGACAAATTGCTGGCGACGAAGGTCGAAGCGGACACCATTCCGTTCAAGACCCTCGGCACGGTAGACTTTGAGGACGGCAAGAACCCGTTGAAGGATGTCAACGGCGGTATGCTGTCGATCACC
>ERZ808245.439-NODE-439-length-21056-cov-4.240893_pt1 | contig 21056 bp, 24 predicted proteins | sample MGYA00521243_ERZ808245 | MGnify/ENA primary metagenome ERZ808245 (study PRJEB31516, sample SAMN03275576) | gut metagenome | biome: mammalia-associated habitat; material: feces | host: Papio cynocephalus | place: Kenya | collected 2012-07-07 ... | reverse complement strand
TAAGCAGATTATATAATTATTAAAACCAAAATAAAAGGAACAGTGCATTGCATTTGCATTGTTCCTATTTTGTTATTCTGCTAGTTTCAAAATGTCTAACCCTTAACTCCGTGTTTTTTTATAATTCTATAGTGTTGGCATAATCTTTTATTGTTTGATTAATTGATTCTTCGTTATCATAGAAGCATTTATCAAATTCTTGAAAATGGTTTTCCATCTCGACATCTACATAATCTTCTATGCATTCTACTTTTAAATTTAAGGATTTAAACAAGTTGTATGCCTTAAAATAATTATCATATAATAATGGCGATAAAGCAGTCTTTAAATGTTGATTAATTGTATCAAAATTAACTTGATTGTTACTTTCATTTAAAAAGAATTGTAGATGTCCACCATTGTTAATTTCGCTTGAATAGGTCATAAGTGTATAAATATAATTGTCATAATTATTATTAAGTGTCACATCACTCCATAGTTGCCATAGTTTATTCCATTTTTGGTCTTCTATAGATAAGCGTTTATCAGGTTTTTTATTTAAAAAATCTCTTATTGATTTTCTTAATTTTATTTTTTCAATTATACGTTTAATACACATATCTTAAATGTCCTTTTTAGTTAAATATGCTAAAGTCTCGGTATGTCTTGTCTTTGGGAACATATCATATGGCTGTGCAAATTCTAGTTGATATTTATCTTTTAAAATACCTATGTCTCTAGAAAGAGTGGCTGGGTCACATGATACATATATTATTTTTTCTGGTGCAACATTTAATATGGTGTCTAGCACTATTCTTGAACAACCTTTTCTAGGTGGGTCAAGGACTATGCAGTCAAAATGATTGATTTTAGGTAATTCTTTAGCGACATCACCAAGAATATTGGTTAAATTGATAATGCTATTATTTACTTTTAATTTTTCAGCATCATTATGTGAACTTTCTACTATTTCAATACCATACACTTGTTTTGCTGTTTTTGCAATGTAAGCACTTAATAATCCTGCACCACTAAAAGCATTAACTACAGTTTCGCCACTAACAAGTTCTTGAACTTTGCTATATATAGCATCAGCGATTGGGGTATTAACCTGCATAAAACTATTAAGACTTACTTCATAATTAATATTATGACTAGATATTGATATTGTTTTTATACCATAAATATGAGTATAGTTGTTGGTTAGAATAACATTATTGTTAAGAGTATTGTGATTAACCATCAAACCAAAATTTTCAAATTCTTGGCTTAAATAATTGATAAGAACTTGCATATCGTTTAACTGTTTACCATTAATAACTACACATACTAATAATTGGTTGTTTTCCATGCGACATACAAGATGTTTGATAAGTCCTGTGCGAGTAGATTCTTCGTACACACTATTATTGGTAGTATTAAGAAAATGATTAAATATATCAATCACTTTTTTAGACCAATCTGCTTGTATGTAACAGTTGTCTATTCTGATTATATTATGTGAGTTTTCTTTGTACATGCCCACAAATTTTTCGTTATCATGTTGCCCGATAGGAAAAGCGAACTTATTACGATAATAGTATTCATTAAGTCCTATACAGTTATGTACGACTCCATCAGCATTAATTTTGGCTATGTTACGTAATGAATTTTTAACAAGGTCGGTCTTAAATTCAAGTATTTTTGCATTGTCTAGATGTTGTAAGTCACAACCACCGCATTTTTGAAAGTATGGGCATATAGGTTTAACTCTAAATGGAGATGGCTTCAATATCTCTAATATTTTACCTACATAATAGTGTGATTTTGCATATATAATATGTATTTTCACCACTTCGTCTTTTAATGCGAAAGGAACAAAAATCACCGCACCATCGTGCTTGGCTATACCTTCGCCATTGATTCCCATATCAATTATTGTAACTTCTAAATCCATATTTTTTGTTATCATACAACAATGATATATCATATTTATTTTTATGCCAACTATATATAATTACTTTTTATTTATTTTTTGCTTTGGTATAATGGATTAAAGGAGTCAATATGTCCAAACAAACTAATAACACAAATAATGAAAATATAGAAATTGAAATTATTGAACCTAGCGATAATTATAATCAAGTTGATAATAATATGGATAATAATTTAGATAAAAACGCAACCACTACTATCTTAACCGAAAATGATAGTAATAAAAAGAGAATCACTAGAGTAGATGTCTTTCAGGCTTTAAAATTTATAGGCTTTTCAATCTCGGCTGGAGTTATTCAAATATTATCGTTTACTTTGCTTAACGAATTGGTAGGATTGTCTTACTGGCCAAGTTATCTTATATCACTTACATTATCGGTATTGTGGAATTTCACTCTTAATCGTAAATTTACATTTAAGGGTGTCAACAATGTGGTAGTAGCAATGATAGAAGTTGGATTGTACTATCTAGTATTTACACCATTATCTACTATTGGTGGTAATGCTTTAGCCAATATTGGTTGGAATGAATATCTTATATTGTTTATTACTATGGTTCTTAATATGTCTACCGAATTTTTATTTTGTCGATGTGTAGTTTACAATGAAAAACTACATCCAAGTAAGGGGAAATAAATATGTATCATTTAGCGATATTGAGACAACCATTTTTAAATATGATTCTTTATGGAACAAAAACTATAGAAAGTAGATTTAGTTATAACAAAATTATACCATTTGGAAAGGTAGAAAAAGGCGATGTAATATATCTAAAATTAAGTGGTGGCAAAGTTATAGCAAAAGCCAAAGTTGATAATGTTCAATTTTATAACTTAACTCCAGAAATTGTGGAAGAAATAAGAGTAAAGTATGGACGTGATATAGGCACGGATCGTTTTGAAGACTGGACAAGCACTACAAAAAAGAAATATTGTACATTAATGTGGTTAAAAGATATTGAAAAGATTAAACCTATAAGTGTTGCTCCTAGTCATGGTACGGCGTGGTTTTTACTAGATAAACCGTTAGATGAAGGTAATGATTATGAATAATGGTATGGACAAAACTATAGAATATCACGAATTAATTATGGTTAATGATAATATAGTTGACTATCTTAATTATGAGTTGCCACAAGGCTACCATTTTTCTGGGTTTACATATCCTGATAATTTAAAAGATTGGGTAAATATTCATTTAAGTACCGGCGAATTTACTAGTGTAGAAGAAAGTGAAAATTTCTTTAAATTGTTTTATGGTAAGATATTAGATAAAATAGGTGACTATTGTATCTTTATAGAAAATGAGAATAATGAAAAAGTGGCTACGGCAACACTTAATCTAGATGATGCATATGGGTATCAAGTCGTGATAGATTGGGTGGCGATTACCCCTAAATTTCAAGGTAAACATCTGGCAAAACCATTAATAAGTCGAATATTAAATATAGCACATAATATGGGATATAATAAGATACTTTTACATACCCAAACACATTCGTATGTTGCAGTTAATATGTATTTGGGACTAGGGTTTAAGCCTTATAATACAGAAGATAAATGTGGTTGGAGTATAGTACAAACTATTATAAATAATCCACTTCTTAATAATTTTGATGTTTTGCCCAATAATCAACTATATCATAGTGAAAGTGTTAATATAGTAAAACAATTAAATAAACTTTATAGACGTTATAATTATGAAATATGGTTTAAAGATGGACGAAAAGATGTGTATGTTAATGATGGTAATAATTACTATGAATACACATATAGTGATGGCGGGAAGATATTAAACTTGGTAAACAAAAATAATTACAGAGCACATTATTAGACTAATATTGTATTAATCTTAATAAGAGTAATAAAAAAAGTATATTGACTAGCAATATACTTTTTTTATTTTAATTTTGTTATGCCGAATATTCTTCCGCACGTTTAATCTTTAATGTTGCAGACTTAACTGTGTCTTCTAGCCCGCAATGTACTGCTCCAAGTATGATAATACAATCGTAAAGGTATAGTAAATCGTCTACTAAATCATCTCCGGTTTTTGGGCCAAGTTCGGATTGGTTAAGAACCATAATACCAGTAAGCATACGGCCTATAGTATTTAAGTCTTTGCGGTATTTTATAGATAAATAACTAATGACTTGAGTAGCATAATCATAGTCAAAGTCATTAATTGTATCTTCTATTATAAGTAAATCTTGCAAGTAGTCTTTAGCAATTCTTAAATGTTTAATTTTATTAAGATAATCTTCTATTATTCTGTTCATAATTTAATCCCTTATAAGCAAAAATGTAGATTATTAAGTCTAAATCTATTTAAAGTATACCACATTATATTGTTTTTATCAAAAAAAATATAATCATTAACATTAATTATTAATTTTTAATACAATATTGTAAGGGGTATAAGGAGTTTAATATGTGCTGTTGTAATGGTGCTTTCGATTGTAGTTGTGTTTGTGCCAATCCTTTTAGAAGGAATAACGACAATCGAATTTGTAGGCAAAATAGTTTTTGCTGTAATTTATGTCATAATTATGTATGGTGGTTTTAATATATAAACACTTAAAAATATCTGGGCTAAAGCCTAGATATTTTTGTATATTAAATTTCACTATTGCAAAGGGTAATTTAATATGATATACTTAATAAGTAGATATTTTTACTACAGTTATTGAAGATAAGGAGTTTTACAATGTTTAATATTAATGAAGCAGTAAAACATGATTTTAAAGATTTAAGTCCAGAAGATAGACAATATATTGAAAAAACATTTTTAAGATATATTGTTAGAAGAGAAGTTGCTGATAGTTATAGAATATTAAGTTCTATTTTTTCTAATGGTAGACCAGATGCTAGAGTGATTGCAGGACATTTCCAGACAGTTAATAGTTCTTTTGTTAACTGCAACTTGATTAGTCAGATAACTTATCAAGAAGCCACAACCGATGTGTTAAAAGATAAAAGTCCAGAAAGTTTTAACTATAGATTGTCTACTACATATAATCTTAAAGATGGTGCAGCAGTTATATTATTTTCTCGCCGTCCTAATGAGAATATACCTAATAGAGTTAACTATGAGACATTAATCGCTTATGCAGATATGCAAGGACGTATTATAGATAATTTAAGATCCAGATCTTTCCGTAGTACTTTTGATGCAATTGTTGACGCCGCCAAAACAACTAGACATGAGTTCTATCAAAAATATGGTAGAAAGATAGAAGATACCCACGTTACAGAACAATGTCAATTGTTTAGTCACCCAGGTAAAAAGACTGCTACTCTATGGATAAAAATGCTTGATTATTATCAAGAACAATTTAATGCTATGGATCCAGGACTTGCATTAACAAAAATACAATCTATGTTTACACCTACTATGACTATGAAAGAAAAACTTTCTTCTCAACTTGATGTTGTTGAAGAAAAAACTCGTAGAGAAGTTCAAGAGTATAGAAGTTTTGTAGAAAAGAAATTTAAAGCCAAACCAGGTCAAAATATTAATATGTTTGACGATTATGCCAATATTGCTGACTATGATGAAGCATATAGCGCTCAATATGAATTGGGAGTATATAAAGATAATCTTGAAGATGTAATTAAACATGTTTTTGAAGACTATAAGGCTCATCTTTCACAATATGCTCTTACAAAACCTAGTACAAAGAATACTTTAGTAGATAGCATAAAAGAACAAAAGGGTAGAGAAAGTAAATAATTGTGCTTGATTACAATTAAATAATTAAAAAACTCACATTTAATTAATGTGAGTTTTTTGTTTTTATTATTAATACTTTGTTATTTTATTCTTTTATCTCCTACATAGAATAAGGCTATAGTTCCAGGTCCACCATGACAGCCTATAAAATAGGTGAGTGGTAGTATAACAGGTTGAATACCTAGTTTTGATTCTATCATACTTGATAATTTGTTGGCATCGTCAATAGCATTGCCTTCACAAATATATATTTCTTTATATTCAGAGTCGTAATTTTTTGAAATTTTGTCAACGAGTTGCTTTAATGCTAATTGTCTACCAAATGCTTTACCTATAGATGCAAAATCTCCATTATTATCACTACATAATATGGCTTTAATGTTAAGTACATTGGCTATTATTGCAGTAAGTTTTGCCAATCGACCACCTTTAAGAGCATATCGTAAATCTTCAAAGGTATATATACCATTTACTTTGGCTTTTAGATTTTCAGCAAAATCAATTAGTTGTTCGTAACTTAATCCATTTTGTAATTGCTTTGCAGTCTCTATGGCTATTATACCTTGTCCCATAGAACCTATTAAAGAATCTACAACTTTATTATCCATATTATATTTTTCGTTAAGTTCGGACATAGCAAGCCTAAAATTGTTGTATATACCACTTAATTTACTTGAAAAACTTATATGTATTATACGGTATCCTTGTTGGAAATATGGTTCAAGGAAATCTTTTGCTTCTTGAATATTAATTTGTGATGTTTTTACATCAGCACCATTTTTTAATAAAGTATAAAATTCTTCACTAGTTATATTGTTATCTTTTGAATTGTATTCAATATTGTTAATGTTGTAATGAACATCGCATTTTTTAATATTATATTTGTTTAATAATTCTTCGCTTAAATTAGCAGTTTCTTCTGTAGTAATTATTATTTTTTCCATTGTACTTCCTTTTATTAATTATTAAACCCTTTTATCGCCTACATAAAATAATGATATTGTCCCTGGACCACTATGACAACCTATAAAATAGGTTAGTGGTAAAATGGTAGGGCGTACGCCAAAACGTTTTTCTACCATACCTGCAAGTTTGATAGCATCGCTATTGCAGTCTGCTTCACATATAAAAACATCTTTAAATTGTGGATTATAGTTAATAGCCATTTTTTCGACAAGATTTTTTAGTGCTAATTGTCTGCCAAATACTTTTCCTATACTTACAAGTTTACCATTGTTGTCTGTATGTAATACTGGTTTGATATTAAGAACATTGGCTATTGTAGCACTTGTTTTTGATATTCTGCCACCTTTAACTAGATATTTTAAGTCATCAAGAGTGAATATATGATTAATGTTCCATTTCATATTTTCGGCATATTCAACAAGTTTGTCATATTCCATACCATATTCTAGTTTTTTAGCAACTTCTATCACCAATAAACCTTGACCGATAGATGCACATAATGAATCAATTGCAACATTGTGTGCGTTGTATTTTTTGTTAAGTTCGGACATAGCCAATTTAAAATTATTGTATGTACCACTTAATCCGCTAGAAAAACCTATATGTAATATACGGTAACCTTGTTGAAAGTATGGTTCAAGAAAATCTTTTGCTTCTTGTAAATTAACTTGTGAAGTTTTTACATCACTTCCGTTACGCATATTCCCATAAAATTCTTGTGGTGTCATGTCAGTGGTCTTTGAATTATGCTCGACACCATCAACCCAGAAAGTAACATCACATTTTTTAATATTGTATTTATCTAATAATTCTTTACTTAAATTACAGGTTTCTTCTGTAGTAATAATTATCTTTTCCATATAATGATTCCTTTGTCATTTTTTATACATATATGATATTAAATAACATATAAAATTACTACCTACTATTAATTTTTATTTTTCTACTGTAAAATACTGAAAAATATAGTCGATTTTTAACACTCTACTGACAGTAGAGTTGTTAATTTGTTGGACATAAAGGTAAAATATGCTATAATGAATGTATGGAAAACCTTAATGAAATCATAAGCCAAAACATAGTAAAATACAGAAAAGAGAGTGGACTTACTCAACTAGAATTGGCTGAAAAACTTAATTATAGTGATAAAGCAGTTTCTAAATGGGAACGTGGAGATGGACTTCCAGACATTGATGTACTTATGCGTATGTCAGAGATTTTTGGTGTTACAGTTAACGAATTATGTTATGTCCAACCAAAGCAAAAGAAAATATCAAAATTTAAGAAACATAGACATTTCTTTATCGCTGCATTGTCAGGATTACTTGTGTGGTTTATTGCCACTATTGTTTTTGCGTTTTTAATCACATTCGCACCGCAACTTACACATAAATGGTTATGCTTTATATATGCTATTCCTATTACAGGTATTGTATTTTTAGTATTTAATTGTATGTGGGGTAAGAGTATATACAATATTATTCATACATCAATTATTGTGTGGGGAATATTGTTATCTATATGTTTAAGCACTATTAAATATAATACTTATTGGCTACTATTAATAGGTTTGCCATTCGAAATATTGATTGTGCTTTGGTTTGTGTTTAAATCATATTTCTTTAAAAAGAAGCAATAAAAATAATAAAAAACTATCATATAGTACGATGTACTATATGATAGTTTTTTTTATAATTAATTATTATTTAGTTAATTTGTTGTTCATTATCATGTATTTGTGTCTAGTAACTTGGGCTATGAGCAAAGGTAACAACCCGATATTAGATAGTTTTAAATAATGTCATTATCAAGAATATAATCATCTAAATATACAAAGAATCTAACAAATTCATTAATAGCAACTTGAATATTGAAATTATCAGGATAAGTTTTGTAGAATCTATCGTCTTTAAGTTTAATATCATAATTATGTTCGTTGTTATTTATAAATAGATTGTAATAATATTGGGTGGTACTATTATATTCTTTAAAAAGTTGACCATCGTCATAAATCATATAACCATTATCTAATTGTTTTATATATAGTTTTAACAAATTATGATTAATATCCATTGCTACTGGAACAGTGATTTCAAAATACTTTTCTTTTTTAATAGGATTAAACGCTTTTAAATTTTCGTAATAGTTTTGCATATTTTCTCCTTATTTTACCTTATTTATACTTTGACTTATTTGTAATACTTGTGTATTAAAATAATTGTTAAGGTTGGCTTGTTGGGTTATTGCTGATACGATAGATAATATAGAATATCTATACATATTAACAACTAAATCTTTATTTACTTCTTGTTGATTTTCAACTAACAAGTTTATTCTTTCATTTAACTTAACAAGTAATTGTTGTGCTTGTTTTAATGTGTTAACCATATTTGTAATTAATAATTGAAATTCTTTACTGTCTTTGCCATATTTTTGTTCATATTCTTTCTTTTGTGCCAGATATGGCATTCCATAAGAATTGGTATTAATATCTGATTCTGGCTGTCCATTAACAAGTTGTCCGTCATTGTTTCTTATTTCGCCTAAATCTTGTAAATAACTTATTAAATCTTTAAATTCGAGAGCATTTTCTTCAATACGATTGTTGCTATTAATTCTGCAAAAATGGATATGTGGTGTATCAACATTATTATTAAAATATTTATTGGCGATAGTATTATAAGTATGAATATTACCACCAAGATCAAACCTGATTACTGGGCTTAACTTAATTTTGAAGTTATTTTTTCCTTCCCCATGTCCTATATATTTGGTGAAACCTTCAATTCTGCCATTATCGTCTATATTAATTGATTCCATAGCATAGAATTGGTCAGATTGGGGAAGGCTAGAAAAACACCTGATTGAAATTCCACTAGATTTATTAACATTTTCACGAATATTAGTAGCCATTACAAAAGGTGTGGCAGATTCACGAAAAGATTGTATAGCAGTGGATTCTGATTTATCAGTTATGTCTTTGTATGCGCTTAATGCTTGTGGACTTTTACCATAATTCCTTAAATGTTGAATTTTACTTTCTAATCTCTCTATATCTATAATTAATCCATTTATATTTGATATTATTTAAACAAAAGCAAATATGTATTTAATAATTAATACTTTCTTATATTATTTTAACATAACTCATTATTGTAGTCAAGAATGACAAGATTTGTAAACATAGTCGCTTGTTTATTAAGTAAAAATAACAACTTGAATAGTAAGTAATACAAAAAGAGCGACATTTTAGGTAAAACATCACTCTTTTTAATATTACAATTTAATAATGATTATTGTTTTATGTTGGCTAGACTGCTGTTTTTATATTCAATATCGTCAGTTACTTCTTTAATAATCTTGATTTGTGGTGGAAATTTAATGGATTGTGATTCGTTATTAAGTTCGATTTCCATTATTGCTACATTGTCCCAGAAAGGGTATATATCTATTTCAAAATATTGATTATTGTATACTAGACAATATCTAGTTTTCCTTATTTGATGCTTGGTTGTGTCTGCGTCCATAAGTAAATTAATATATTCGGCTTGGGTTAATCTTTTTTCTGTCTCCAGCCTTTTTACACCATTAATGGTTTGTTTTATAGTCTTTGTATAACTATATGAACCATTGTTACCACGTTGCCTTACTCGGATTTCTTTATCGTCATTTGATTTAAGATAGGTTTGAATAATTTCTACTTTGCCACAGTTTTGGTCTGCTTCAAGTTTTGATATATCAGGATATTCAATTAAAAATTTTCTTTCAATTTCGTATGGGGTAGGTTCGCCTAAAAAATTGGATATTTCAGTAACAAACCTTTGCATTTTTCTTTTAAAATCAGTTGAATTGTCTATAACTCTAAAATGTGAATGTCCAGTCCATGCAGAAATAATTTTTTCATCGATAGCAATTGCTTCTTCTATTGTTTCTGTGCGGGCACTGTTGTTGGCTAAAGTGTAGAATTCACTCGCACCCTTTGCAGCAGTCACTAAATGAAATACTGCATCATAACTGTCTTTTAGTTGGGTTTCGGTAAGATGTAAATTTTTTAATATCTTATCAAAATTATGTTTTTCTATGAATGCTTTTCCGTCCATTGCACCTCTATCACACACAATAAGTACTTTTTGTGCATCATAAAGATGATGTGCAACTTCTTCAAATACTTTTTCTTTTTCTAATTGAAGTTTTAATATTGCTGTTTGAAAATCAATATCGGATTCACAAGTCCAAGGTGCGACTCCACCGCTTATTAATTCGGTGGCTGTCTCGGGTACAAACAATACTTTATATCCTTTCTTTGTAAATTCTTCGTTAATCCAACTTAATGCGGTTGATTTTCCTGCACAAGGTCCACCAGTAATTGCTATTTTTTTAATTTGACGTTCTGGTTTTGATTCAGTTGCCTTAAACATATCGTCTATACTTATGCCAAAGATTTTTGCTAGTTTTGATAGAGTCTGGCTGGTAGGTATGGCATTGCCATTTTCCCATTTTGATATGGTCTTATTAGATACGTTAACCATTTTACCAAGTTCGGATTGAGACAAATTAGCATTTGTTCTTAACTTGTATATATAATTACCAAATTCAATATTTCTCATATTTTCTCCTTATTGGATTATTATTGTATCTAAAAGTTATACCAATTTCAAATTGAAACTGTCGAATATCGGTAGAACATTAACAGTGGCTGTATTTTATTCGTCATCTATACCTAATTTTATTTTTAAATTGTGGAGTACGGATTCATCGTCCCAATCTTTTGATAATTTGTATTCGTGATAAGAATAACTTATTCGGTTGATTTCTATATTTTTAAGTTTTTCTAGGAATTGACGTTGTTTTTCTTTAGATATATCTCTACCTAATGTTAATTGAGTTAAAAATGGAAAATCCATAAGTCCTGTGCTTATATCTCCACCATTGGCTATAAAGTCTTGTTTGTTAAATATAAGTCGATATTCAGATTCATTTTCCCATTTTTTATATTTACTTTGTCCTGCTAGAAATATTAAGTTTTTAATATAATCACTCGAGTCTAGTTTTTTAGGGGCTATTTTTAATAAAGTGTCTATATCTACATTAATAAGTTTGTCGGTATAAATAATGGGATATAAGTGGTCATAGAACATTTTTGCAAGTTGTTGTTTCTTTAAGTTTTGTGTTTTTGGATTAATATTATAAGTACAACAATATCCGTTATAATTGTTGGCATAGTAAGCCCACATTTGTATTGATGATTCGATGTCGGTATTTGAAAAACAACATACATATAGACTACGTTTAAGTTTGTATATGTTTTTTACATAACATATATATCTTTTTTCTACTTTATCAAGTAATTGTTTAAGTATTGGATTTTGATTATTTTGATTGTTTATCATTACATAATCTTCTACGGCATTAAAGTTAAGTTGTTTTCTTATATTATTGTTATAATAATTAGCCATAAAATCATCGTAAAAATCAGTTAGGTGATTGTCTTTAAGTAGCAGAGCAAAATATTTTTTATAAAATTCTCGTTTTGATACTCCTATATAGCAATCATATGGGTCATTAAATTTATCTGCAGTAGAGAAGTAAAGTTTGCCATTGGTAATAGTGTTGAATACGTAACTTCTATTGCGATAATATTTATATAATTTAGTTGGTTTATCCATGACATCAATCCTTTATACATATATATTAACATATATTGCAAAGTTAAAAAAATAAAAAGGGTACTTGAGTGTACACTTTTTACTTTTTTGTTTATTTAATAATTAATCTTTAGATTTGTAATACAACATACAATGGCAAAACCCTTCAAAATTAGGGTCTTTAATTTGTTTTTTAAATTCTTCACACATACATTTATTTTCTGGTATATGTTCAATTTTGCAGGGGCAATATCCGCCTGTGCGTTTAAGTCCTTCTCTAATTTGTTTAACTATCTCACTATCTGGATTTAATTTAACAGCCATAATCGTCTCCTTGCGTTATTTTTTAACTACATTCTAATTGTATAACAATTATGTCTAAAAGTTAACAAAATTTAGTTATATGAATACTTAATAAATGTATGTTAGTATCAAATTTTGTCTTTTTTAATTATTAATAATTAGGTATTTGATTACGTCTATGTTATACTAAAGATAGTTAGATAAGTATTATATGAAAGTAGTTTAAGTAGTAATTAATACTTATAAGTTGGACGACTTTGTATACATATTTATCTGTATTATTATGCTAGTCACAATATTAATAATTGATAGCCTAGCGATATTAATAATAAAATAAATTAAGGAGAATAATAGTGGACGAAAAAGCAGAAGAGAAAGTGCTTAATGACGAAATAGCCAATCAAGATAATGTTAACACAACTGTAGAAGATAATACTCCAGATAATAAAAAGTCTAATAAGTTTTTAAATAAGATGGATAAGTTTTTTAAAATATCTGAAAGGGGTAGTTCCTTTAAACAAGAAGCCTTGGGTGGATTTATAAACTTTTTAGTTGTATCATATATTTTAGTTGTAATACCGGGGCTATTTGATGGAGTTAATGGTGGTACATTATGGAAGGCTTTGTTTTTGGCTACAATATTTACTATCGTTATAAGTACTTTATGTATGGCACTGTTTGCCAATTTGCCTATAGTTCTAGCACCAGGTATTGGACTATGTAGTTATATTGTTCAATTAGTGTTAAACGGCAGTTATACATTTTCACAAGGTATGGCTATAAGTTTTATGGCGGGTGTTGCTTTCTTGATTATGACTGTTACAGGGTTAAGAAAGAAACTTGTTAATGCAATTCCCAATTGTGTAAAGGTGGCTATGCCAGTAGGTGTCGGATTATTTATACTGGGATTAGGATTGGGTGATAATAGCCAGATACTTAATTTACTTAATGGTAATGCTTCATCATGGGCACCAGTAGTCGCTTTGGTTAGTTTCTTTGTAATGGTAGTACTGTATATCAAGAACGTTAAAGGCGGTATCTTTATAGGTATCATGAGTGGTACAGTTTTACATATTATTATCGAACTATGCTGTGGGCATAATCCATTTAGTGTATTAACTAGTAGTAGTTGGTTACCACCGTTTAGCGAACTTGGTAAAAACACTTTGTTTAAGTTTGATTTTGCTGGTTTGTTTAAAGGAGATATATTCTCATCAATATTAAGTGTGCTTTTAATTGTGTTTGCAGTTACACTTATTGATATGTTCGATACTGTTGGTACATTATATGCTACTGCCAAAAAAGGTAACCTTATTGACAAAAACGGTAATGTGTATAATAGTGATAGGGCTATGTTGATAGATGGTTGTAGTGCATTATTTAGTTCTTGTATGGGTATTCCCAATGCAACTAGTTATGTAGAAAGTTCGGCAGGGATTGCTAGTGGTGCTAGGACTGGATTAAGCAATATTGTTACAAGTATATTGTTCCTATTAGCCATGTTCTTAAGTCCGTTGGTTCAATTAATTCCTATTACTGCTACTGCGCCAGCATTGGTTTTGGTAGGTATACTTATGTTTGATTCTGTAGCAGATTTTGATTTAAAAGATTTGTCACAGACAATACCAAGTGTATTAACAATTATAGTAATGCCACTTACCAATAATATTACTTTAGGTATTGCTTTAGGACTTGTTAGTTACACGATAATAAAAATGTGTTTAGGTAAGTTTAAAGAAATTAATATATTCACTTATGTTGTTTCGGTATTATTTATTTTATATTTCGTTATGATGAATGTTATGAATTAAGCAATATTGATTTACTTAAATATTAATAAATTTGATATAATTAATAGAATACACAAAAGGAGATATTTGTATGGATATTATGGTAGAAGGTGTAGGAGAAATGAGATTCACTCCTGACAAGATTACAATTAATTATGATTTTAATTGTAAAGAAAAAACTTATGAGAGTGCTTTGACTAACGGCACAAAAATAGTTGAGAACTATTTTGATATGATAGTAGGTATGGGATTTAAAAAAGAAGATTTAAAGACCCGCTCGTTTAGAGTAAGTGAAAATAAAGTATATAATAACGAACAAAGAAAATATTATCCTGATGGATTTACATTTAATCAAAGGGTAGTACTTGAATTTAATTATGATCGTAAATTACTTTCTAGGATTATGGAGTCCACATCAAAATTAACTACTCCACCTACATATACTATTGAGTTTGGAGTAAAAGATAATAAAGAAGTAGAAGAAAAAATATTACAACTTGCTTATAATGATGCCCAGTTCCATGCAGAAGCAATATCTAGAGCAAGTGGTAAAGTATTAAAAGATTGTATTAAGGTAAGTTTTCAACCATTTGATGCAGATGTGGTAAGTAGTTCACGTCTAGACTCTAGGGAAATGATGTGCTATAGTAAGGCTAGTGCTCGTGGTGTAAGTGAAAGTATAGAGAATAGTTTTGTGCCAGAAGACATTGTAGTTAATAAGACTATTTACTGTTTGTTTGTGACCGAATAAAATTGTGGTTAATTTAATAGAAATAGAAAAGGCTAGTGAAATTTTTCACTAGCCTTTTTGTTAGTTGTACTAACTTAATTAAAATATCGATAATTATTTAAGATTGAAGAATGCATCTCTGCCTAGGTATTTTGCTTGAGAACCCAATTCTTCTTCAATGCGTAGTAGTTGATTGTATTTAGCAACTCTATCTGTTCTTGATGGAGCACCGGTTTTGATTTGACCAGCATTTAATGCTACTGACAAATCTGCTATTGTTACATCTTCAGTTTCGCCACTTCTATGTGAAACTACTGCAGTATATCCGGCTCTGTTAGCCATTTGGATAGCATTAAGTGTTTCGGTAAGAGTTCCGATTTGGTTAAGTTTGATAAGTATAGAATTAGTAACTCCCAAATCTATACCTTTCTTTAATCTTTCGGTGTTGGTTACAAACAAGTCATCGCCAACCAATTGAATTTTCTTGCCTAGTCTTTCAGTCATCTTCTTCCAGCCTTCCCAGTCTTCTTCAGCAAGTCCATCTTCTAAAGATATGATAGGGTATTTGTTAGCCATTTCTTCCCAATAACTTATCATCTCGTCACAAGTAAATTCTTTTCCAGTCTTCCAGAAATAGTAATTACCTTCATGACCAATTTTCTTTGCTTCATCGTACATTTCTGTAGCAGCAGCATCAATCGCTATGCATATATCTTTGCCAGGTTTGTATCCTGCTTTTTCTATTGCTTCTACTATACTTTGTAATGCTTCTTCATCACTCTTTAGGTTAGGAGCAAAACCACCTTCATCACCTACAGATGTAGCATAACCTTTGGCTTTTAATACAGATTTTAGATTGTGGAATACTTCTGCACACCATCTTAAGCATTCAGCAAAAGATTTTGCACCAACTGGCATAACCATAAATTCTTGAACATTGACACTATTGTCTGCGTGTTTACCACCATTAAGAATATTCATCATAGGTACTGGTAGGGTACAAGCATTACAACCACCGATATAATTGTAAAGTGGTAGACCTACTGATTGAGCAGCGGCTTTTGCTACGGCTAAAGATACACCCAATATTGCATTAGCCCCGAATCTGCCTTTGTTTGGAGTGCCATCAAGTTTAATCATGGCATTATCAATTTCGGATTGATTAAGAGCATTCATACCTACTACAAGTTCTTTTAATTCGGTATTAACAGCATTAACTGCTTTTTCTACTGATTTACCTAGATATTTGCTTTTGTCGCCATCTCTAAGTTCTACGGCTTCAAACGAGCCAGTAGATGCACCACTAGGAACAGCGGCTCTGCCCATACTGCCATCTTCTAGTACAACTTCAACTTCTACAGTTGGATTACCCCTAGAGTCTAGAACTTGTCTTCCGACTACGTCCATAATTTCGATATAATTTTTCATTGTTTTCCCCCTTTGATTAGAAAAATGCAAAATTAATATGTAATTAATCTCACAATATAATTATATAATTTCGTACTATTTTTAGTCAAATAAAAAGACACTAGCAGTGCCTTTTAAATAGTTTTATTTTATTTTTTCTAGAATATAGCCCAGTATATCTTTGCCCACATTTTCTTTAGTGCAGGCATAAATATTAAGTAAGTGTGCATTTGAATTAACTTCACATACTAAAGGACCTTTTTGGGATTGTAGAATATCTACTCCACAAAAATCACAACCTACACTTTTAGCGGCTTTTAATGCAAGGTCTATTTCTTCTTGAATAGGAGTGTAGTTTGACATAGTTCCGCCATTGGATATGTTGGCTCGAAAATCATCATTAATTGATGTACGCTTCATACTAGCCACTACTTTATTGCCTACAATATTTATTCTTATATCTTGTCCTTTGCATTCTTTAATATATTCTTGAAAAAGGAGTTCTTTACCTTGTTTTTTATCAATAATTGCTTCTATTTCTTCTTTTGAATTAAGTTTGTAAACTTGTTCTCCCCAAGAGCCATACCATTCTTTACAGATAAGTGGCAACTTAAGATATTGGATTATGCTATCTATATAGTTACTATAGTATTCTTTATGGTAAAAGAATGTAAGTGGAATAATGCAGGTTTTTGGTCTAGCGATATTATCACGAGCAAGACATATCTCGGTAGATGCTTTGCTGTCACAATTGGCTATTGCATCACTAGAATTAAATACTTTTAACCCCATATTTTCTAGTGTTTTTGCTAAATGTATGTCTTTATCATAGAACATTACTGCATCATAATTTAGTTGTTGACCATTAATTATGCAGCCATAAACACTTGTGTTGGTCATTATATCTAGTTGGCAATCAAGTTCTTGTGCAGATTGAAATAATAGAGCATTTTGCGTGACAAACTTTTCTTGGTTTAGACTTACATTATTAACTAACAATATTTTATACATTATTTGTTCTCCATAATGTGTGTGGCTTTTGCCATAATATCTGCCATTTGTTGTGGCGAAACCATATTATCTATAAAGAGTTTGCTATTCATTTCTATCTGTACACAAGGTATATTTAAGTTAAGCGAAATATATCTAGATATTGTTCCTTCGCCTTTTGCAGAGAATGGATCATTAATTGTTACAACGTCAAAATACTTTTTAAAGTGATCTTTCAATTGAGTTTCTTTTTCATGATTACCTAATAGGTTAGGGCAGTCTTCGCCACCAGTGCCTAGACATATCAATTGTTCACGTTTAGGGGATAATTCGTGTAAATCAATTAAAGCAATAATATTATGTTGTTTTATATAATCTGTAAGTTGATTTTTGTAAGCACAATCAATGTCATAATTCGCATCATCATGCATATTTTCAGTTTTAATTATTACTGGATAACCTAAAGCATTAAGACATTTTGCTATTTCGCCAGTATCAGGTTCGGCGTATTTTATAGCATCATTACGTGTTTGCTCTACAGCATGTGGAGCAGAAAACATTACTTTTTTATCGCCATTTAATATTACGTGTCCTAGTTTTTCCATATATTTAATTCCTTTAATTAATCTAAATCTATCTGTAATAAATATTTTCCACAATGTTTACATCTGTATAAGTGTAGATATATATCATAATCTTCATTGTCAGGATTAATTTTCTTTAAATCATGTAGTTTTAAATGAAATGCATTGTGATTAAGTTTTAGATCTTCTTTTATGTCTTTAATACCTTGTTTACCTAAATTTTTAATATCTTGCCAGTATACTGGTCCCATGTATTCTGCATAGTCGCCACAGTGAGTTCTAAATTCCATATCATTGCAAGTAAGTATAGGTGGTATACATTTAGTTGCTTTAAATTTCTTTTCTTCATCGTCTATTTTATCAAAATGCATCTCTGTATCATAATCAAATTCGTAGACTAGACCAAATTCAATATTAAATTTTTTACCGGCTTTCCCCGATGCTATACATTCTGGACATAGTACAAGACCTTCAGGGAAATCTCCGTAACACCCGTCACATTCAAATAATACATGTTTGATTTCGCCACAACAACTACAAGGTTTGCCTTCTTCATCTACTATTAATGTGTCACATAGTTTAGGATTGGCATAATATTCAAATTTTGGGAATTGGTAATTATCTAATATCTCTTGTTGTTTTGGATTTAAAAATCTGCCATCTTCAATTTCATATTGTTTGGTTTTTTCATATTTTTTGTTCATGTTTTTCTCCTTTTAGGAAAATATTTTGTATTATCAATATTATATATTTCAATTAGCAATATAGTCAAACAAAAGGTTGTAATACAATACTTCATTAATTTTATATTTATTAATTTAAAAATGATTTAAATTTAAGTAAATATTTTTTAAATCCGCTTTTTTGGATTTGAAAAATGATATGATTATGGTAAGATAATGAAAGGTAAATAAAACAAACTATGTGATGTTGTGTTGTTCACTTTGTTTACAATTAAAGTTTGTATATGCAACTCCACAATACCTTGTGGCATCATAGTTGGAATAAAGATTAGTTATACGAAAATATTGCTTTGCACTACTTTTGTCTAACTTCCGAAAATTTAGCGATGATTTGTTACAATTATATTTATTTTTTTCATTATCAATATGACTATTAATAGTAGTTTATAAAGAGTGGTGAATTATGGGTTACATACTTTTATGGCTTTTTGTGTTTTTCTACACATTTTTTAAAGAGTTATTAAAATAAAATATGGAGAGAATAAGTATGATATATATTGTAATTTCAATTATCGTTCTACTTAATACTGTATTTACCGAATTTGCAAAATAAGAAGGACTTAATATGGCTTTGGATAGCGATAAAAAAATAATATTGTTGTATGTACTTGATGTATTAAAAGAATATACAGATAATCAGCACATGATGACTTACAACGACATTGTTACCAAACTTAATATATTGTACGGTATACAGCCTAATGTAAAATCAATAGCGAGGAATATAGATACACTTATAGATTATGGATACAAAATTGAAAAAGTGAGAAAGAATGGCTGTTATCTAGCCGAACGTGATTTTGATGAATCCGAAGTAATGTTTTTGGTAGATGCAGTTTATTCTTCAAAAAGTATATCTCCAGAAGATGCTAAAGTATTAATTAAAAAACTTACCCGTAATTGTAATAAGTATGATAAAAAGAAATATAAACATATATACAAAGTCGAAGAAATTTCTAGAAAGAGAAGTAGCCAAATATTTAAAAATATAGAGATACTTGATAATGCTATTGATAATGGTAAGAAAGTTTCTTTTCAGTACAATGAGTACAATATTAGTAAAACATTTTTGCCTAGAATGGATGGTCGTGTATTTGTGATGAATCCATACTTTTTGGTTAATAACAATGGTAAGTATTATCTTGTTTGTAACTACGATAAATATGATAATCTTGCTAACTATAAGATAGAGTGTATGTCTAATATAGTTATACTTAACGATGATGTTAAGCCTTTAAACTCATTGCCTAATATGGAAAAATTTAATCAAGACGAATATATTAATGAACACATATATATGATGACCGGGGAGTCAGTAGATGCGGTGTTGAAATTAAGTACTTCAAAAGCAATTAATGATATAATAGACTGGTTTGGAGACCAAGTAAATATATATGAACAGAAAAATGACATATTCGCTAGGTTAAGAGCCAACGAACAAGCACTTATATATTGGGTAATACAGTATGGTAAAATTGTTGAAGTCGTAAGTCCAATATCTACTCGAGAAAAAGTTAAAGAAACTTTAAATGAAATATTAAGTAAATATATTTAATAGTGATTTGAAATAACGGTAAATAGTGAATCTGTTTGCCGTTATTTTTCTACATTCAACACTTATTAAAATTACTTTACCTTATCATCATAAAATACAAGGGCTTGCTGATAAATTTTTGGCTCAAATATGCGACACTAGTATTGTAGATGATATTATTTCTATTACTGATACTGATGCAATAGCGATGGCACAAAAATTATGTAAGGAATTATCTATAGGAATAGGTATATCAAGTGTTGCCAATTTTTTAGGCGGTGCGCTCGCTCAAGGGAATAGTGTAGTAGTGTTGCCAGATGATAACAAAAAATATCTAACTACAGATTTATCTAAAGATATTAGTTCGACATTGGTAGATAATATAAACTATAGGAAGTAAATTTTGAAGCAAGTTCAAAATTAGTGCTAATGCACTTGCAAAGAATATTCTTTGCACTTCCAGTTTGAATAAACATCAGTTATACGAAAATATTGCTTCGCACTGCTTTCGTCTAACTTCCGATAATATAAACTATGTAATGTTGTGTTGTTCTCTTTGCTTACAACACAAGTTGCTAATCGCAACAACCATTGCTTCACAATGGATACATAGTTTTGATTCATCGTCAGTTTATGTCAAATGCCACTCCGTGTCGCTTGCATAAACTTCCTTGAGTAT
>ERZ808245.432-NODE-432-length-21381-cov-6.810701_pt1 | contig 21381 bp, 6 predicted proteins | sample MGYA00521243_ERZ808245 | MGnify/ENA primary metagenome ERZ808245 (study PRJEB31516, sample SAMN03275576) | gut metagenome | biome: mammalia-associated habitat; material: feces | host: Papio cynocephalus | place: Kenya | collected 2012-07-07 ... | reverse complement strand
TGGTATCAAAGAAAGGGTCGTTTCTTTGATACATTGTCTTGAATAATTAAAGCCACATGAACAGGGGAATAGAACCTTTAGCATGGGAATAATGAGGACAAAACAGGGGATGAGAAGTGGCGGGAAAAGAGATAAATCTAATACGTAAAATGATAGAAACAATGCACATTAAGATGAGTATAGTAGCCCTTGTTGTAGGGTTTTTGTTTGCGGCAGATAATATCTACGCCGACTCTCACTTTGTGCGGTTGTCCGGTGACGCGGCTTTTGCGGGCGAAGTAGCCATTAAATCTGTGGAGAACGGTATGGGAGTTATTACGCCGTCTCCTCTGCGAGGTAGCGCGGGTGCTACAGGAGGTATTGGTGTCGGTTATCGTCTTGCACACAAAGGTTTTCTGTTTGATGTAGGGCTGAACTTGGGCTATACGTATGTGTGTGAATACAGGGTGGATTCTGTGACGAGAACTGACGCACAGGCTATGTGGCAGGGAAATATGGTGCAGGGTTTTTGTGATACCACATACACGGACAGGAAGGGGCATATACGTTATCCTTCTGTACAAATACCTATTATGATAGGTGGCGAGTGGGGGAAATGGTATGCTTTGGCAGGTGCCAAAGTGTCGGCTAATCTCTATAGTCGTACTCACGAGACGGGTTATAAGAAATTAGGATGGGAGTTCCCTCAGATACACTACGTGGATAACCGTACGACGGAAAACGGAGAGTACCAATGGCAGCCTACAACCACAATGCTCCATTTAGACGTGCGCGCCTGCGCGGAGGTAGGCTACAAACTTATGAATGGGGAGAAGTCAAGCAAGGGGGCTAAAACCCCAAGTGTCTATATCGCAGCATTTGCCGAATATGGTCTCTACCACACATCACAATATGCACCTGTGGCAGGCGGCGTGCGTGTGACTGCGCTATGGAATATACCCAAGAAACCCTATTGCCATTGTGTGAAATAAACAACACAATTCTTTATGTACCAGATAATCATTCGTATGAGTAGCATTATAAATAGTTTGACAACAAATAGTATTGCCAATATGAGATTATACAGATTTGCATGGATTTTCTTTCTATGCCTTAGCACCGAGATAGCGTTGGGGCAGGGCAGTGTGTTGACCAACTCGTATTACTATTGTGATTTCGAAGATGACACAGAAAATGCCAATTGGCAGTTGAATACGCCAAAAAATGAGAGTGCAACATGGTCACACTTGTGGTACATAGGTTCTGCTGCAGCACGAGATGGAGAAAAAAGTATGTACATCTCTGCTGATAATGGAGTTAGTACAGGTTACACAGTAGCGTCTCGCATTATGATTGCATGGCGCGAGTTTAATGCATTAGAAACAGGAACTTATGATATTGCTTTCGATTGGCGCAATGTAGGAGATACTTTGGCGGCTGTATTACATGTAGCGTGGGTCCCTGAAGATTATTTTGACGACATGAATTGCGCACAAAACAATAATATAAACAACCGCAAATGGATAACCGAAAATTTAATAACCGTTGATAATAATATGACAACTTCCGTCTCTCTATTTGGTTCTTCCACATGGGAACGTTGTTTAGGGAAAGTCAAAGTTGAAAATAATACAAGATATCGTCTCGTGTTCATTTTTATAACAGGGGGAGGTTCTATACGTGTTCCGGGGGCGTGTGTGGATAATATCCAAATAGCACGTAACAATTGTGGAAAGCCAACGGACCTCAAAGTTGAGGTAAGCGGACGAACTGCTACTTTTACTTGGAAATCAACTGCAGAAATGTTTAATATCCGTTATACAAAACAGGGGTCTTCCGTAGTACAAGAAATAACGGGCGTAAAAAACACGACATTGATTTTGAATTTAGAGCACGGAGTGTATTCTTTCTCTATGCAGGTAATTTGTAATGGAGAAACAAGTGTATGGTATTCTTTCCCCGTTGTGATTGTTTATGATTCTAAGTGTTTCAACTATTTAGATTTGCAAGATGAGCAATGTTTCTTCTTGGACTATATGGGTAAATTATATGCAGATATTGACAACGATTTGGATAAAGCCAAAGGCAAGAAAATAGACTATGGTTTTGCATCTATCAGTAGTAGGCACACTATTCACTATATGGAAGATGAATATGATGTACGAACTTATGGTAGTTATGATACTAACAAGCAGCCAGTTCCTCCACTGCGTACCATTCCTGATGGCGAAATAGCATCTGTACGTATTGGCAGTTGGGATAATGCAAAAGCAGCGCGTATTATTTATGATTTCGATGTAGATACCACAGAGGCTGCTGTATTGATGCTCAAGTATGCAGTTGTAATGCAATTTGCAAATCATACTGATGGAAAAATATTCCCCCCTCGTTTTACCCTGAAAGTGACAAATGCGGAAACAGGTAAAGAATTGAGTTCTTGTACATCAGCAGATTTTACATCAAAAGCAAGTGGAGATGGATGGTATCGCAACCCCGCGAACGGCATTGATGGTGAGGTTGATGGACGTGATGTTTGCTGGCGTGATTGGACTACAGTAGGATTGAATCTTACTGAGTTTAACGGGACGCATGTACGCGTGATACTGACAGCGTATGGATGTACCGCTTCCGCACACTACGGATATGCATATTTCACCCTCAACTGTACTTCCGGGCGCATTGAGGGTATCAATTGCGGCGATACTCCAACGAATGAGTTTATTGCTCCCGAAGGATTTGATTATCATTGGTATTTGGCATCAAATCCTGACGACACATTAAGTACAGAGCGGATATACCCCGTTGATTATGACGACGACCGTCAGTATAAAGTGCACCTCACCTATAAGACAAATCCCGAATGTGGTTTCACACTGAATGCCTGTGCCATACCTCGCTATCCCATTCCCGCTGCTACGTATGAAGTCTATCAAAAAGATTGTAAAAACTATGTCCGATTCAAGAATGACAGCCATGTGCGGACAAAGAATTTGCGTACAGGGGAAATCAAAGAGTATTCCGAATACGTTTTAGAGTCTATGTCTTGGGACTTCGGAGATGTGGCGGCTCCTACTACACAGTGGAATCCTGAAATAGAAGCCCCGTCTGAGGGTGGTACGTTTAGGGCTACATTGCATACATCCATCGGACTATGCGATACGGCGGCGTATTTCGACATTGATATTCCTCCTGTGGCCCCTGATAGTATTGTAGAGACACACACAATTTGTGACGGACAGCCCTATATGTATCAAGGCAAAATGTACACACAAGATACGGTCATCATATACCGTGGTAAGAGTATATATGAATGTGATAGTATACATATACTCCAACTACGGTTTGCAGACGCTATCATAGGAGAGAAATACGACACCATTTGCCATGAAGAATGGTATCAGTTTGGAGATACATTGGTCAATCTGTCCGGAGATTATACACAAACATTTCCTCTCTTAAATTCGGATTGCGATAGTACTTTCATATTGCATTTGACACGTGCCGAGCGGCCACAAGTGTCATTGCAGAATACAAGTCTGTGCGATGGAGAGCCGTTGACGTTCGTGGCAGCACATTCTGAATGGGCAGACAGTTTCCGCATTGTTATGCCGGAGAGGCAAGAGAAAGTCTTTGCCGCTCACCAACCGAATATTCGCTTTGAGGTAACGCCAATGGTGTCACGTCCTGCCAACTATCCACTGAGCATAATCACATATATGCCGTGGTGTGACAATTATACGGACACATGTACTTTCCAAATCAGTCTGCCACGCAGTATTGTGATGCCGCTGCTAAATGATGTGCTGGCAGTCTCCAAAAGTGAATATAACGGCGGTTTTGATTTCATTTCTTACCAATGGTATAAAAACGGAGTACTTATTCCCGGAGCCACAGGACCTAACTACTTTGAGCAAGACATGGATCCCAATGCCGAATACACGGTGGCTGTGCGTACACAAGATGGCACAGACTTGTGGATATGTCCGTTTACATACAATCAACTGACTCCTGTAGAAAATGTTACCACACCTGTCAGCCTAATGGATAATCATGTCCGCATAATAACTACCGGTTCTACACTACATGTGGAGGTTGAGGGAGAAGCCTCTTATGGCTGGTACACCGTTACAGGGCAATATATAGGTGGAGGCATTGTGCCATCACAGAACAAAAGTATCATCGCACCTGCTGACAGGGGGTGGTACCTGCTGCGTTTACGTACCGCCAAAGAGTCATCTACAGAACGAATAATTGTATTATAAAACTATGCATAAATTTCTACAACTGACCATTTCTTTGCTATTTTGCAGTTCCCTGCTATTTGCTCAGAATAGCATCACGACAAGTGATTTACCCTATTTTTGCGACTTTGAAGATGACGCAGAAAATGCCAATTGGGTGCTGAATCCTGCAATTGAGAATATCAATACGACCAATGCATGGACCATAGGCAGTGCCACGGCTTATACAGGAGAGAAATCCCTGTATGTGTCTTGTGACAAAGGGCGGACAACAGAGTATGCTCCCACTAACAACGTATTGATTGCTTATCGTGACATTTCGCTGGAGAAAGGTGCTTATGATATCGCTTTTGATTGGACGGGCATGGGAAATGGTTCTAAAGGATATCTAAAGATATTATTTGAGGATTTAGAAACAAGCGATGTCAAATGTTTAGGCAATTTCACAGAACCCGGTTGGATGAAGTATGCTACACCAATGATGGGAAATAATTCAATGTTACAAGGAGCTGACACGTGGGAGCACATAGAAGCAACTATAACTATCCCTGCCGGACTCGCGAACAAGAGTACTCGCTTATTGTTCGTTTGGATAAATTCCGATGAAAAGATAACATCTCCGACCTCCGTAGCTATTGATAATTTCCAATTGGCAAAAGCGTCTCCCACAGGATACCCAAGTAACATACATGTTACGACACTATTGAACACCTCTACTGTGCGATGGGACGGAAAATGCGATAGGTATGAAGTGCTTTATCGTAAAAAAACTGAAGAGCAATTCCATTCTCTGACCACAGACACAACATTTGTGGACCTAAAGAATGTGGAATATGGTGCTTATGAGTTTTGGATATGTGGCATCAATGGTGCCGATAAGACCATCTATACTATTTTTCGTACAGTATATTTGTACGAAACGGATTGCTTTGATGTCCTCAATATGTACAATGCCACATTTGAATATGGAACTTGGAAGTCTAGCAATACCGGTGTCGTTCAAAAGAATATAAATGGAACCACACGTGTGGATTATGGTCCTGACGATATACGTAGCCGTCATACTACACACTTTGATACTACCGAAACAGATCCTCGCACTGTCACACAAGTAGGAAAACAGACTATTGCGTTACGTACTGTTCCCTCTGGTGAATATGGCTCTGTGCGTATTGGTAACTGGGATACAGGCAGTCAATATGAATCAATAACTTTCAGTTACAAGGTAGAGTCCAATGCACGAGCATTATTGGTATTACGTTATGCCATAGTATTGGAGAATCCCGATCATAATGCAAAGGATCAACCTCGTTTTACATTAGACATCACAGACATTAATGGCAATCCTATTCAGCCTGATTCGTGTACTTCTGTGGATTTCCATGCACCGACAAAAAAAGAGCGAGAGGACCCCGAAATCCAAGCATTGTGGCATACTACATACGTAGGGACAAATATGGTTGATTGGCAAGAGTGGCGGACGATTGGTATTAACCTGGACAACTATGTGGGGCAGGAATTGCTTATTAAGTTCACTTCCTACGATTGTGACCAAAGCGGACACTTCGGCTATGCTTATTTTACTCTACGCTGTTCACGAAGTGACGTAGACGGACTGCCGTGGGGAGATGAGGCCCAGGCACAGCAATTTACAGCACCTGACGGATTCAAGTATGCTTGGTTTAATATATTGGACACTCAGTTCAAAGATACTCTTTGCCGCGAGCGGACCTTTGATATCCAATCCGCGGATACCAATACGTATGTATGTTATGCTACCTATCTTACCAAACCGGGATGTGGTTTCTCTTTTGAAGCCAGTGCCAAACTGCACAATCCGATAGCCGAGATACAATACAAATGGATGCCCACCAATTGCCAGAACCGAATTTGGGTACGCAATGCTTGCCATATCGGGCTGAAAAATCCTGCTACAGGTGAAATAGAGCACCGATATGACAAGCGGATAGATGCTTGCACTTGGACGATGCCAGACGGACGCGCCACAGACTCTTTGTACTATGATGGATTCTTTGTGAATGTGCCCAATGAAGGAGCATCACTGCCATACAAAATATGGACAGGCGTATATGTCAACGACTCTCTATTCCAGGACTCTACTACATTGGTGATAGATGTGCCTGCCATTGGTCCCGTAGAAACACATATAGATAGTGCCGTCTGTGAAGGTGCAAGGGTGGAGTTTCCTGCGGGGTCTAAACAGATGCGGACAACCACAGGAATATACACGGATTCATTGGTCTCGTTAGTTACGGGCTGTGATAGTACTGTATTCTTGCACTTGGAGGTGATTGAGCCCGTATATACAGACATAGCGGACACTGTCCTGCAAGGTACCCCCTACCGCTTTGATGGCAGGGAATATACGGAAACAGGGGACTACAAGGCCACTCTTATTTCCTATAGGGGGTGCGATAGTGTAGTTACATTACACTTGTATGTACTGCCACGGTTGGAGGTGGCTCTGCAATCTGTGGGAGAAGTATGTGCAGATGACCGAGCATTGGATATTACCTTCTCCATACTGCAAGGTGCTGCAGACACGTGCTATGTGTTGTTTATAGACGATAGTCACCAAGCGGGGTGGCGGGATACCCTGTTTGTCTCATCCCCAGCCTATCCGGTAGGAGATGCTACCGTTTCCGTCAATATCCCTGGCAATATGTTTGCAGGTTGGTATCCGTTCACCTTGCATTGTACCAGCAAGCGACTAGGTAGCAGTGATGCACAAGGGGAAATCGGATTGCGTTATCCGGCATCCATCATCCAGCAACGTTGGGATGACGTGCTTGGTATCCTGAATGAGACCTATAATGGAGGATTCACATTCTCAGCCTATCAGTGGTATAAGAACGGAGAACCCATAGAGGGTGCCAATGCTCCATACTACTATGCTGTGGACAAGTTGGATAAAGATGCCACCTATTCTGTGTCGCTGGTTCGAGAGGGTGAAGAACGGAGTTTGATGTCATGCGAACAGACGGTGGTAAATTACACCATGCCTGCTCCGGCAGCAGATACTGCTCAAAAGATATTGCATCACGGACAATTATATATCATCATGGGTGACCGTACTTATGATGCTTTAGGACAGCCTGTTCTACAAATAGCCAAATAACAACTATCACTATTGTTTAACTTATAAAAAGAATTGCTTATGAAGAAATTTTTCACACGCAGTCTCTTGGTTTCTGTATTGCTGATGGCGACTTCCATCGTCTGTGCACAGAAGAAAGTATTCTGCGAAGATTTCCAAAGCGAGAAACTTCCTACGGGTTGGACTACTACAGGCACATCGTGGAAGTTTCAGAATGGCGAAGCACTCTTCTCCTCGATGTTGGAGAACGCTTCCGACACTCTTATCACGCCTATCGTGAGCGTGGCTGAATTGACAAACAACCCGACTGTGACCATTGATTATCGGTTGGTCACTTCCAGCACGAACAAGGCTGATGTGCTGACTGTGCTCTATCGTACAGCAACCTCGGAAGCATGGACACTTTTGGCAACATTAGAGACCAATGCTGACACGACACGAGTATATCATCCATTGCCCGCTACGGTGACAGCCGATGTGCAAATAGCATTTGCTGCCACATATCAGGCAGGCAAGGCTACGGCTATTGCTCGCGTAGCCATTGAGAATCAACGTGCCGAAGAAAATGCACCTACTAAGTTTATGGTTGATAATGTATCAGCCACAACGGCTACATTGCGTTGGGAACCGAGTACCAGTCAGTATTGGGAGCAGAACTACTTGAAGGTTAGTACTACCCCCATGGAAGACCTCAACCAAAAAGCAGATGTTTATGATGGTGCATCTGCACGACGGGCATATCACACATTGTCGTCTTTGCTGCCTGCTACAAAGTATTATGCTTATGTACGCTATGAGTGTGAAGACAATGATGTTTCGCCATGGGCAAATGTCTCATTCCGTACACAATGTGTACCTGTTGCAGTTCCTTATTCAGAGGACTTTGAGACCAACAAGTTAAGTGAATGTTATACCATTATCAAAAATTCCACTAAGGCTTCCATTTCTAAAGCCTTTCCCCATAATGGAGAACGCGCATTCCAATTTGTAACAACTAAAGGTAATGTAAATTATTTATTTTTCCCGATATTGGATGTAGAGAAAATACAAGATTATCAGGTATCCTTCGCCGTAGCATCAGAGGTAGCAAGCAGCAAATATGCACGTGAATTGACTATCGGTGTGGCGGAAGATATGACCGCAGAATCGTTTACCTCTATTAAAACAATATCTCTGCCTAAAGGACGTCAATACGAGAATGTAACTATCTCATTGGCTAGTTATACGGGTACTGGAAAAATAGTTGTCTTCCGAGCAGGTAATGCCAACTTGGAAAACCATATTCTGATAGATGATGTGACTATTGAAACAGCGGATAAATGCCCCAAACCGATGTTCTTGTCTGCCAATAATATCACAGCCAATTCTGCACGTATTTCGTGGGTAGAAGCCGGCAATGCTTCGGAATGGAATATGGTAATTGCCACAAAGCAATACTCCAATCCTGCCGATTGCGAAGCAGATGCTGCAAAAGGGGAGTTTGCAGGTTCTGTAGTGACCAATCCTTATGAGGCAACGAATTTGTTACCTGAAACCACATACTACGTGTATGTTCAATCGGCTTGTGCAGAGAATGCTTGGACAGATGTAATTTCGTTCACCACGAGCAAACCTGTGACACTCCCGTATAATGAAAAGTTTGATCGTTTTAGCCCTGATTTTTATACAAATGATGAACAAGCATGCCCTGAACAATGGCTAATGGGAGCACGTGGCATGAATCTGAACTACGCACATAATCGTGATACAGAATATGATGGTTATCAAGCACTTGTTTCAACGGATAATGACCACACCAACTCTGCCTATGTTCCGGCAGCTTTGAAACTGCGTGGTACTTCGATTAGCGAAAATCAGTATTATTCGTCTTATGCAATGCTCCCTGCGATGCCGGTAGAACTAAACAAATTAATGCTTTCATTTTGGGCATATTCAGGTTCTGGTACAGATACCCGTCTCATTGTCGGAGTAGCAGATGTGCAGTCTTCCGACATAGAAGCAGGCAAGCAATTTGCCCCCGGTGGAAATGTAACACCTATTGATACTCTGTCATTTACGGTATCTGAAACGTGGGAAGAATTCAATATCAATTTGTCCAAGTATCAAGGTAAAGGACGCTATATTACCTTCTATACACGTTCGGGGGCTTCCACTCCGAGTATTTTTGTAGATGATATCGTTATTGATTATGCGCCTACTTGCTTTGCAGTACAAAATCTGATAGCAGAGGCTACAAGTACTACGTCATTTAAGGTCGCGTGGAAAGAGGCTCTGAACGCTACGTCGTGGAATGTAAAAGTATCTTCTACGGAGATAGACCCTGCCACCACTGATGGGGACATCATCAAGAAGGTCACGGTTGATGCCACACCTGAATATAAGGCTGAAGGACTGATACCCAATACAACATATTACGTGTATGTTTCGCCTGTTTGTGGTGATTTGTGGAGTAACACCTCCGTAACTACACAATACTCCTTGATGGTACCGTACTATAATGATTTCTCCGATGAGCCTACCGGTTCCGGCAAGAAACCTCAGTACTGGATAACAGGCAATAGGGGAGAGGCAACGAGCAATTCCTACAAGCCGTATGTAAATACGAAGAAATGGTCTGTGCCAACCGGTTATACACTTCCTGCTGAAATAGAGGCTAAATCGCTGTATTTTTATGCATATTACAACAAGACTGCATCACGTGCCGGTTTGCAACCTTATGCTATTCTGCCAGAGTTGTCGAATGCAGATGTGAAAGATGTTATGCTCTCATTCTGGGGATTCACCACGAATTCGAAAATCGCGGGATATTGCATGGAATTGAAGATTGGTGTAATGGCTGATCCTACAGATTTTGCTACCCTTACGGAAGTCACATCGGTTATGCTGGACACCGTCAAGGTTCCGCAATATTTCTTTGTTGATATGTCGTCTTATACTGGCAATGGCAAGTATATTGTATTGTATATGGATAACCAAACAACGAATACTGCTTATTTCTCTGTAGATAATTTATGTATCACTTTGGCATCTCAACCACGCCGCGTTACCGATGTGCAGGCAATTGATTCTACCATCACTGAGACTGCAGCAAAATTGAGATGGCATGAAAATGGCAACGCTAAGTCATGGAAGATACGATTGTTCACAGAGGAGCAAACCAATCCTCTCGAAGGAACACCTTTCAAGGAGTTTACAGCCAACGACACTATCTTTGGGATGACAGGATTGTCCCACTCTACTCAGTATTTTGCATACGTGCAATCCGTACAGGGCAGTGAGACTGGTGCATGGTCATTAGTAACCTCTTTTTGGACGGAGTGTGGCAAATGGGAAACCCCGTATTTTGAAAATTTTGAAAGTTATGCCACAGGGAGTTCATCTTCAAACACACTGACTCCATGTTATGATGTTACAGGTTCGACTGCGGGAAAAAATCCCTATGTTGTGTCTCCAAGTTCCTTGTACGGAGGCGGAAAGAGCAGTCTGACTGGAAATAATATCTATTTCTTCAATGCAGATAAAGCGGAAGATAGGATACAACTAGTATTTCCTAAAATGGATAAACCTGTCCGCACTTTGCAATTAACATGCTTGGCAGGTCCTTATTGTGCATATAGTGGCAATTTCACAGGTCTTTTATCCGCAACACATATCGGCGTAGTCACACCTGACAATGTATTCCATGAGGTAACTATGCGTCAAGTGAATACACCCAATGTTTGGGATGAATGGTCTGTTAACTTTAGTTCTTATGATGGTGAAGAGGGGCGTATTGCTATGTATGTGGAATACGATGCTTCACTTAAAAAGGCAGTAAAGATTGCCATAGATAATGTAAAGATAACAGAAATTCCTGAATGTGAGCGCATACAAACCGTTGAGGTAGAGAAGATTGGTGTTGATTCTGCATTGATTAGTTGGAAGAAAATCGGAAAGGAAAATGCTTGGAATCTCAAGGTGTCTTCTTCTGTTCTATCCAATCCTTCTGAAACAACGGCGGATGTCTATGATGGAATGATTTCCGAAACCAAGATAAAACTCAAAAACTTAGCACCGGGTACGGATTACTATGTTTATGTTCAGTCTGTCCGTTCTGACGTTAATTGTGTGGGAGAGTGGAGCAGAGAGGTTACCTTCTCTACACATTGCGCTCCTGTCGCTGTGTATTCGGAAGATTTTGAAAATTACAAGAAAAACGGCTCCATCCCAGGGTGCTACATACTATCAGGAGACAAAACGGATGCTACTATTGCTAAGATATTTTCTCCAAACTGGTATATTAGTGACAATAAAGCCCTCGATCTTTTGCAGACAGACATCTCAGAGAAAAATTATTGTGCACTGCCTTTGGTGGAATGCAAGGATGTCAGTGAACTGCAGTTGTCAATGTTGGTTTTGCCCGCAGCTTGTGGTACAGAAGGCAAACCCATTGAACAATGTCCTAAATACTTCTTTGAGGTCGGCGTTATGACGGATCCCCACAATCCTAATACGTATGTAGCCCTGCACGTGGACTCCATCATAGCCGATGGATCTAAAACGCCAAGAGACAGGTTCTACACCTTTAAGAATTATGGAGGGGATGACTATGGTAACAGAGGAAAATTTATTACTTTGAGTGTGTTGCCGTATAAAAGTAGTACTGGTTCAACCAGCAAAGGGGATGTTATTTTTGATAATATACGTATAGAGAAAGCATCTTCTTGTGTTCCGCCTACAGGACTTAAAGTGGTAGAATTTGATGATGATACAGTAAAACTCATCTGGGATGCTATTGACTCTAAAGGTACATTTAGGGTACGTCTTTTCGATAATAACAACGCAAATCCGGATGTAGATAAGTGCGTGGCAGAAACTATAGTTACAGACACTACAGTTGCAGTATTCAAAGGACTTATAGGAAACACCAGATACTATGCTTTCGCTCGTAGAGAGTGTGGCGGTGATGACAATAGCATTTGGTGCCATTCTATATCATGGTTAAGTTCGTGTGAAAATGTTCAACCGATGCCGTATGTAGAAGATTTTGAAAGTTATGTAGTATCTTCCGCACCTCAATGTTGGACCAATATCTTGTCTTCCCCTGCTGCAACAGTCACAACAAGTGCCAAAAAGGATGGAGAACAGGGACTATATATCAACTTTAGTAGTTCAAAAACAGCCAAAATCGTTACACCCAAATTAGATATTGCAACTCTCCAGGACCTTGTACTTTATTTTGATGTAATGAGCAGTTCTTCTACCAAGAATTCTAATTTGATTATTGAGGCGGTAGAGTCCACGTTGGATAATGCTGATGCTGTGCCTGTATATACCTTTGAAAATATATCAGGTAAGGAATGGACTACGTTCTACCTTGACTTGAAGGACTTAGAAACCGTTAAACAGTATAAGTATCTACGTTTCAGTGTATCGGTACAGGGATTATATATGGACAACTTGTGTATCACCAATGATAAACAAGCGACTATTCCCGTGCAAAAAATAAGGTTGGCATCGTTGAGTACAACAGAGGCTGCAATTACATTTACAGAGCCTACACCTTCAGTAAATCAATGGATTGTAGAATATGGTCTTAAAGGTTTTACTTTAGGAGAAGGTACGCAAATAATAGTGGACACCACGATGGCTGCATTGACAAGACTTACCCCAAATACATCCTATGATGTTTACGTACGTGCAAACAGGGATAATGCATCTGTGGCAACACCACTGACTTTCTCTACAACAAAACAGGTTGCACAAATTCCCTACTACTACAATTTTGCGAATGCAAAAGAGAATGAGGAGTTATGGACACTTATCAATGTAGATAAAAAAGGAGATATTTATCCCAATATATTTACATTTGGAGATGCTAAAAATGTAGGAGGAACGGGTTCTACTGCCTTGTACGTCCAGCATGATGGCAAATACGGCTATATGACGCGTTTTCCGGATGATGAATTGGGGAATGCTTATGATTGGGCTGTTCGTTACATCGATATACCTCAAGATGGTACGTACACGATAGGTATCAAAGCCAAAAACCCGGGTTGTCCTATAGAGAAAAGTAAGGATAATGCGTTATTCAGTGTATCCCTTGTTCCAAGCACATATATACCTGTGGGAGACAAATATACTCGTCCAGATGGCACCACTGCTTCTGCCGGTACGACAAAGGTTGAATATAGTGAATATGGGGTATTCAAAGAAGTGTATGGCATTAGTGAATTTACAGAAATGGCACAAACTTTGGATATTACCAAGGGTACATATATGTTACTCATTTATTGGCGGAATTATAGCGCAAATTATAATTTGGGTGATATATTCGAACCTATTGCCGTTGATAGTGTATGGATTGAGCAATACCATTGTACTCAACCTTACAACCATACTTTTACCAACATATCGGATACCTCCGCTACCCTGTCGTGGTCTGCAGGAGCAAATCGCAAATTTGAAATTGTAGTCAGTCGTTATCCAAAATCTGCACATCCTGATGGTTTGGAGACGAATGATAAGGTTGTGCATGATATATACGAAGGAGCATCGTCTTATACGGTTACAGGATTGCAACCAAATACTTCGTACTCCATTTATCAACGCACGATTTGCTCGGATGGCCCCACTCCTTGGCATGAGGAACGCTTTACAACCAATTGTGTAGAGCAAGCGTTGCCATATACCGAATTATTTGCTGAAGATCCTATGTGTTGGCATTTGAGTGCCGGTGTAAAAACGGGAACGGTAACCTATGTTTCCAAGGAGATGAAGGAAAATGATGAGTCTGAAGAATGGCAATACTTGTATCTGCCAATAAATGGTATGGTTGTTCTTCCTGATTTCGGAGTAGAAGCCAACCGATTGAGGGTGACTATGAATGTCTTCAATAATGACAAGAATTATTATTCTAGTGTCAAGGTCGGTGTAGTTACATCTCCGTTGGATATAGAATCTTTTGAATATAGACCTGAGTGGGTATATAATATCCAAAATAAATACCCTGGTGACAATGCTTACATTTTAGAGAACTTTGATGCTATGTTACATCGCTATCAAGGTCATGGACATTATATCGCCATCAAAGGTGACACAGAGCACGGTGCATATATCAAAGATATTACAGTTACGTTATTACCAGAGTGCGTTGCTCCTATGAATGTGGAGGTTATAAACATCACCGAAACTTCGGCACTTGTCAATTGGATTGGAGGCAATGAAGAAGAGTGGATGATAGCATTGAATACAGATACCTTTGTTGTCACAGAGAATCCTTATGACCTTAGTAAGCATGCGCCATTGACACAAGGTACTACCTATTCGGTTTCCGTGCGCGCACATTGTGATGCTACACATGTTAGTGATTGGACAACTCCTGTTCAATTTACCACAGTTTGTGGTGTCAATGCAATGCCTCTCTTTGAGAATTTTGAGGGCATAGTATCTGCAGCTGGGAATACTGATTTTGCAGATATTCCATTCAATTGTTGGCAGCAAGCACGTTCCGAGGTTTACCTGGATAGTATAATGAAAGTTACAGATGCTACCCGATATTTAACGCCTATCTCCTACTCGAAGGATATGATAGTTCCTACTTTCCATTGGTCCGTACCTGCTCAAAAAACGTTGGATCGCAATTTTGGAGGGCGCACCCATATTCAATCTATGGCATGGCATAAAGAGGGTAGCAAGGTCCTGTATTGTAAGTGGCTTTTGTTGCCGACATACGCTATTGAGGAACATGCTACTATGAGTTTTGATCTGGCTTTTGCTTTGTTAAATGGCAAGTCAAATAATAGGGGTGAAAGTGGACTTCCTGATTTCTGCATTGTGGCATCTATTGATGATGGTAAGACTTTCTCCAAAGTCGGAGAATCAATCAATTTGGCTCAGTATGATAGTGTCTTCAGAACTGTATATGTTGATCTATCAGATTATGCAGGCAAAAACGTCAAGTTAGGCTTCTATCATACAATGTCAAATGGTGGAGAGTCTTACATTAGTTATCCGTCCATTCGTATTGCAGATATACGCCTTAACTGCGCCCAAACCATTTCTATTTCAGATGATGTTTGTCAAGGACACAACTATGTAGGAAATGGGTTTGTTATTCCACAAAAGAGTCTCCCAACACCTAATATGTCAAAGACTTTCTCACGCTTAGCCCTAAGTACGACTTCAGATTGCGATTCCGTCATTGAACTCACATTGACTACACTGCCTTCTGTCGTTGATACTGTATATCAAACCATTTGTGAAGGAGAAAGTTATTCTTTCGGAGGACAAGAACTTACACAAAGCACTCCTGAAGGAAAATTTGCGACATATACCTATCCTAGTTCCATTGGTTGCGATAGCACGGTTTATCTCCAATTGACGGTAAATCCTCGCAAGCGTACGCAGTTGCCGGACGTCACCATCAAACACGGTGAGAGTTATTCCGATGCTGATGGTCATTTTGTAGGCATTACGGAACAAGGTATCTATCGCGATACTTTGGTTAGTGCACAGGGCTGCGACAGTATTGTTGAACTCAGGCTCTTCGTGACGCAGCCTCATAGTGCTGTGGTTGATACTACGGTTTGTGAGAATAATCTGCCGTTCACATGGCATGATATTGCTATCACTGAAGCCGGCATTTATCCTTACACCATTGCAGGTATTGAGTATGACAGCGTTGTAAGTCTCAATGTAAAGGTTAATGCCGTATCACAGAAGACAATCACCGAATATATTTGTCATGGTGATAGTATTCTGTTCGATGGCAAATACCGTTATGCTGAAGATACTTATACACAAACGTTGGTAAATGCTTTGGGCTGTGACAGTATTGTGACACTCAATCTGTTCGTTACCCAATTGGATACCATCAAATTGGATACCGTTGTCTTGACTACTGCGTTGCCATTCGTATTCGAAGGCAAAGAATTGCTGGATAAGGATACTCCTGTTGGCGTTTATGAAAGAGAACTGATGGTTGCACCAACTACGGCCGGTGCTTGCAGCACGGTTTATCATTTGCATATCACAGTTAAGGCTGCCGACGCTGTGGACAACATCGATGTTCCGTCGTTGCACATCTACCCGACTCTTATCGACAAGGGACAATCCGTCAACCTCATCTTGGATGCAGCACCTGCTAACAACAATGTCGTTGTCGAGATTCACGACATGGTAGGTCAACTCGTGGCTACCTATCGTCCCGCTTCGTCGCATGTCGTTCTCGGCGACTTCCATACCGCTGGTATGTACTTCGTACGAGTGCTGACCGATGATACCGTCAGCGGTGTCGGACGCGTAGTGGTTAAGTAGTTCCTAAGTAGAACTTCATGGTTCCCCTTGGGGAGCCGTGAAGTTCTATCCTTACGGATAATTCGATAGAAATTTGTGGCTCGTTCATGGTAATTAATGTTTATCAACTACCATTTATAGAGGTCATTTCGTATCGGATTTCGTGTTATCATTCGGACAGCCTGATTGGTTTCAGACTGTCTGTCCAAGGGGATAAAGCCCCGCAACATTTATGAACCGACGACATACACTATCTATCATCGTGCTGCTGTCCGTGGCTGCTATGCTGTGGGCGGCTCCGCGTACCCCCGAGCAGGCTTTGGATATAGCCCGCTCCACACGCTTGCGCAAGGCATCGGCATCGCATATCCTGACTTCCCAACCCGCACGCATAGCCGCACAGAGCCGTGCCTACTATGCTGTCAATACGGGGCATGGCTTCGTCCTTGTCTCCACCGACACGCACATGCCCGAAGTCTTGGGCTACAGCGATGGCTCGGATTTCTGTGTGGATAGTCTCCCGCCTGCCTTCCGCTATTGGCTGCAGTGCTACGACGACGATGCGGCTGCCTTGGACACTACATATACCTGTCCGCAGCGTGCCGCCATCTTCCCCGACTCGCAAACACCTCTGCTCACCTGCCGCTGGAACCAGTCCTCTCCCTTCAACGATATGGCTCCCAAGTACGACGCTACTCACCATGCCGCTGCGGGGTGTGTGGCTACTGCTATGGCACAAATCATGTACGCCCACAAGCATCCTGCGCAAGGTACAGGCTCCTATTCCTATCTCTGGACCAGCAAGCGGGATGCCAACTTGTCCGCAACCCTGAGCGCGGACTTTGGTGCTACCACCTACCATTGGGACGCTATGCTCGACTCCTATCCCGGCACCGCCTCTGCCGACTCACGCGCTGCTGTGGCTACACTCCTCTATCACTGCGGTGTCTCGGTGGATATGGGCTACGACTGCAACAGCAGCCACGAGAGCGGAGCCGTAACGAGCAAGGTACCCAAATCGCTTGCCACCTACTTCGGCTACGACCCCAGCTACCAGTTCATCCGCAAAGACATCTACCCCATTGATAGTCTCAACCTGCTTATCCGTGCCGAACTCCGTCAGCAGCACCCTGTCCTTATCTCCGGTTCCAACGACCAGGGCGAGCATGCTTTCGTCTGCGACGGCTACAACCGTGACGGCTATTTCCATATCAACTGGGGCTGGGGCGGCAAGTCCGACGGCTATTTTCTGCTCTCTGCTCTCAACCCTGGGCAGCAAGGCATCGGCGGCACCACCAAGGGCTACAACAAGGGCACCACTTTCTTTGTCGGGCTGCAACCCAAGAGTGCCACCTCTGTCCGCTATCCCTCACAACTTGCTGCCGACAGTTTCACCGTCAGCACCACCCGTCTCGCACGCAACGGCTCTTTCTCCACTGCTGCATATCATATCCAGAACTATGGTATGGACCACTATACAGGGACCTATGGCATCGCTCTTTACGATGAAGACGAAACCGACATGGTGGCTCTGCTCAAGTCATCCTCATTCTCCCTCAAGTCCAATTACTACCGTACGTCCGAGGTTACTACCACCGGCATCAAAATCCCGACATCGGTACCGGAAGGCACCTATCACCTCTGTCTTGTGTACCGGGACGCCGACTATGGCTGGCTGCGTATGCTCAACCGCTGTGATGACTACTTCAAGACCGTCTATGTCAGTGCCGATGGCATCACATTCCTTGACAATAATGCCCCTGCCGAACTCTCGCTGACCGAGCCCATTGCTTTTGCTGACGATGCCTATGACATCCCGCGTGCCGGCTTGCCGCTCTCCTTCTCCGTCCGTAATACGGGTGGCACTTTCCGCGGTGACATCTCCGCCCGCATCTATCAGGGCAACTTCGCCAAAGGGCAGTACGAGATTTTGGACTCGCTCTCTATCCGGCGCAACCAGACCTTCTCTTCCGCCCTCCAGCAACCATTCGACGACCGGCTGAAAACAGACAAGACCTACAAAATGAAACTCTGCTGGCGTGCCAATGCGACCGACTCATGGCACGAGTTCACACCTTCCGAATATGGGATGATATCATTTACTATTTGCGAGAATGAGGAGAACCCTCCTACCTCGGTAACAGATATTGAAATGGATGGGGAAAATATCATCTCTCAACAATTCATCATGCATCTCCCCATAGGTGACTTGTACCTTGTCACCGCACGCAACTCGGATAATTCTGTCAAACAACATAAAATACTTATACATAAGTGAAAAAGTTAACCATCTTATTAGTACATCTTTGGTGTATAGTGGCCGTTGCCTCCGCCGCGATGGACAATCGTCACTACGTTACAGGTGAAGCCGGATTCGGTTATTCTTCAATTCTGCATAGTTCCGATTTCGGCAAGTCCGCAGGATTGGTAGGAGCCGGTTTTCAGGTGGGTTACGAGTGGAATCTGCGCCAATTCCTGTTGCATACAGGTGTAGAGTTCTCCTCTATCAATAATATCGCCAAAATCCATCCTTTCTCGCAGACCGTCCCCTATACGCTCGGACTGCCGGCGGGGCAATTCATGACTCAGCACTTCGCCTTTTCCAATGTTCAAGAGAAGCAACTTTTCGGGCAGGTCAACATCCCTATCTTGGCGGGTGGATTGTTTCAGGAACGTTACTATTTCTTGGCAGGTATCAAAATCGGTATCCCCATTTATGGTTCATACGAAACTGATGCAGACATTCGCACAACCCTCACTGACGACCACCTCATTGGGGAATTGGAAGATGCACCTTTGCGGGGTGCCACCAATGGCTTGTATAGCACGTCTTTGGGTACTATAGGTATATCGCCTACCAATGTGCAAGCATCTGCCGAAGTGGGTGTGTCTATCAGTAGTTTCCTGCCTCAGAAAAAGAGCAATCGCACTATTACAACAGGTGCTGCCAACAAAAAGAAACAACCCCTGCCATACTATTATCGTGTAGGGTTGTTCTGTGACTATGGCATCACCTCTGCTATCAAAATTTCGGACCCTGCTGCAGAGACTATGGCTTCTGTTACACAGTGGAATGGAGAATTGGACCAATCACAGACTATTCCCCGCCTCACACCTTACACTTATACCGCAGGGCGTTTCTCTTCCTTACTCGTGGGTGTCAAGTTTGCTATGCTGTTTCAGGTCAATCGTCCCAAGAAGCCTGCCAAACCGCAATCGTGGTTAGATGTGGATATTGTGGATGCCGAGACGCAAAAACTACTACCTTCTCAATTGCGTATCCTCAATACGAAGACGGGCAAGGTATTGACTCGTGATGCAAAGAAGGGAAAAGTGCACACCCGCACCAGGACCGGCGAGTTCTCCGTTACTGCTTCTGCAAAAGACTACTATTCCGATACACAGTCATATATCATCACAGCATTGGGAGAGAATGCAGAATTGAGTTTCGCTCTACGCCATCGTCCGTATTTCCGTTTCCGTGTTACGCACGCCGAGTCGGGAGAACCATTGGCTGTGACGGCATCGTTCATCAATCGTGCCACCAACGACACCACGCTCCGATTAACAACCGATACCCTGTCGGGTAGCGCACGCCATATTTTGGAAGACGAAATCGCTTACAAGATACATATCTCGCACCTCGGTTATGAGACGTATGTATCGGATATAGTCTCCATCGGCGACTCTATCAACGTCGCTTTGCAACCTATCAAACAAGGACGTGTCATTGTGTTGCATAATCTTTTCTTTGCGACTAATGCCACACGAGTTCTACCAGAATCAGAAACAGCACTGCATGACTTGTATGAATTTATGGCGGAGAACCCCAACCTTCGCATTCGTATAGTAGGTCATACTGACAATGTAGGTTCTGATATGGCAAATATGAAACTCTCGCAAGGTCGTGCTGATGCAGTTAAAGAGGCACTTGTCAAGCGAGGCATAGCACAAGAGCGTATCGAAACCATCGGTATGGGCAAACGCCAGCCGATTGCCACCAACGATACCGAAGAGGGACGCGCACAGAACCGCCGTGTCGAATTTGTTGTTCTGTGATTACACAAGGTTGTCTGACATTTCCATATATTGCTGTCAGGATAAACACCGAAGAATGTAGAAGAGAGCCCCAAGATGCCAGTAAAAACAGCATCTTGGGGTGTTTTTGTTCTGCAATACACTATCCCCTATGAGCGTGGATTGCTCGTAAGTGGGACAAAGTCAGAATGTAGGTGGGAGTGAAAAGAAAGAAAAGTGGGACTAATAGACATTTCGGACTAATAGACATTTCTTATACCTGAAATAGGGATAGTATAAATTGTGTAAAAGTTGTATATTTCCAAAATTCTTTCTACCTTTCCTCTATAAAAACATCGTAGTATAGTATGAATAAAGTGCAATTCCGTTCTCTAAATAGGAAAAAAGTTGAGAAAAGGGCACAAAATCCCCTACCCACGGCGAGTGGGTAGGGGTTGTAAAAAATGATACTTTCCTCTTCGAGTTGTTAACTCACGATATTGTTCATCTCCACCTACAGCCTTAGTTATTTTGCAAAACGAGGTCGAGCCATCACAAAGGTATTAACCTTACGTGTAGGTGGTATATATTAGGACTGCAGTCCACAATGCAAAAGTACTGCTTTCCCGTGACATGTACAAATGCGTTTATATAAGCGTATCATTACTTGATGACTTCCACCATATGAATATAGTGCATTATTTTATATGCCGATATTGTGTAATCCGCGGATTTAATGTAATTTTGCAG
>ERZ808245.427-NODE-427-length-21630-cov-9.058911_pt1 | contig 21630 bp, 18 predicted proteins | sample MGYA00521243_ERZ808245 | MGnify/ENA primary metagenome ERZ808245 (study PRJEB31516, sample SAMN03275576) | gut metagenome | biome: mammalia-associated habitat; material: feces | host: Papio cynocephalus | place: Kenya | collected 2012-07-07 ... | reverse complement strand
CGGCTCTTTTTATTTTGAGCTAATGCACACCTCGCGGATTCAGCGCCGTGTTCCCCATCGGGCGAAATAGCTTAAAAAGCGATGGGGTGGTCAGCTGCTCGAAACGAGGGAGGAGAAAAACAAATGGAGGTCACCAAAATGAGTGACGAACAAGTCAAGGTGGAGACGGAAGTTTCCGCCGCCCCAGAAGCCGAAGCGGCTCCTGAAACCACGATGGCAGAGATCATGCACGATCCAAATGCACCGATTATCACCATCAAAAAACTTTTGAACGCCGGAGTTCATTTCGGCCATCAAACTCGCCGTTGGAATCCAAAGATGAGCAAATTCATCTATGGCGCAAGAAATGGCATTTACATCATTGATCTTATCAAGAGCGCAGAACAAACAACTGCTTCCTATCAAGCGCTCAAGAGCATCGTCGACAATGGTGGAAAAGTGCTCTTTGTCGGAACCAAAACCCAAGCTCAACAAATCGTGATTGACGAAGCGACCCGCAGTGGCAGCTTCTATATCTCCCATCGCTGGCTCGGTGGAACATTGACGAATTTCCGCACCATCCTTGGCCGTATCAAGAGATTGAAAGATCTTGAAGCCATGGAAGAAGACGGAACATTCGATAAGCTTCCAAAGAAAGAAGTCGCGATTCTCCGTAAAGAACTCGAGAAGCTTTCTCGCAACTTGGAAGGAATCAAAGAGATGAGAAGACTTCCACAAGCTCTTGTCGTCGTCGATCCAACCGTTGAGCACAATGCGATTGCCGAAGCTCACAAATTAAATATCCCTGTGTTCGCTATTTGCGATACAAGTGATGACCCAGATGTCGTTACCTTTGCGATCCCAAGCAACAATGATGCTGCTAGCGCGATTAAATTACTCGTTGGCGTTCTCGCCGATGCAATCGTCGAAAGCAAGGGTGGCGTGACCGAAATCGCTTATGTCAAAGACGAAGGCGAAGAAGCCACGATGAAAGACGCCATCCGTAATGCCGACTATATTAACGAACAGCGTAAAGCCGCCATTCGTGCACAACGCAAAGAACGCGAAGAAAGATATGCGAAGATGCAAGCGGAGCGTCAAGCTCGTTATGCCGCTATGAAAGCTGCCAAAGAGAATGGTGGCGAAGCCGCAAAACCAGCTGAAAAGCCTGCTGAGGAGGCAAAATAATGGCCGATAAGAACGTCATCGAATTAATCAAAACCCTTCGTGAGCGCACTGGCGCTGGAATGATGGACTGCAAACGCGCTCTTGAAGCGAATGAATACGATGTTGAAAAATCCATCGATTATCTCCGCGAAAAAGGAATCGCAAAACAAGCCAAACGCGCAAGCCGCACTGCCGCAGAAGGACTTACGAATGTTAAAGTTTGTGAGAAATGCGGAAAAGGCGTTATCGTTGAAGTGAATTGCGAGACTGATTTCGTCTCTGCAAGCGACAAATTCATCGCCCTTACAAACACCGTTACCGACAAGCTCCTTCAAAATGAACCGAAGAGCCTTGAAGAAGCGATTGAGCTCACCAAACTTGATTTTGATGATGCAGCACTCGCTGTCGGTGAAAAACTTGCTCTCCGCCGTTTTGCGGTCGTGAATAAGAAAGCAGAAGAAGGATTCGCAAGCTATATTCATATGGCTGGGAAAATCTCCGTCTTGGCGGTTTTAAACAAAGAAGACCCAGAAGTGGCAAAGCCTCTTGCGATGCACATCGCTGCTAATAGCCCACTTTATGTCAATCTCGAAGACGTTCCTGCAGCGGATAGAGCCCGTGAAAAAGCTATCGCTGAGCAAGAAGTTAAGGACGATCCAAAACTTCAAAATAAACCTGACCAGGTCAAAGCCCAAATCGTGGAGAGAAAAGTCGACAAAGTTCTCTCTCAAAGCTGCTTGGCCCTTCAGCCATTCTTAATGGATGAGAGCAAGACTGTTGGTCAATGGCTTAAAGAAAAAGGCGTTGCCGTTGTCTCCTTCCTCCGTTATCAAGTCGGTGAAGGGATTAGCAAAGACCCGAATCAAGAAAACTAAATTTTCTAAGCCGTCACATCTTGTGGCGGTTTTCTTTTGTTTTCAAATGAATGGCATTTGCCTATAATGAGACACTATGAATACAAAGTATAAAAGAATTATCGTCAAAATCTCAGGGGAAGCTTTAAGCGACCACGATGATGAAACGATCTTAGACAAAAAGCAGCTTGCAAATGTTGCTACGGCGATTAAAGAAGTAAGAGGCTTGGGGGTCGAGGTCGGCGTTGTTGTTGGCGCTGGGAATATTTGGCGCGGCCGTTTGGCTGAAAAAATTGGCATTGAGCGTTCTACAGCAGATTATATGGGAATGCTTGGCACTATCATTAACGCGATGGCATTGCAAAGCGCGTTTGAAGAAGAAGGACTTGAAACCCGCGTCATGAGTTCAATCAACGTCCCGCAGGTTTGTGAGCCATACATTCGTCGCAAAGCAATTCATCATCTCTCTTTGGGGCGTGTTGTTATTTTTGCAGGTGGCATCGGGAACCCTTATTTTACAACGGATACGACCGCAACGCTTCGCGCAAGGGAAGTCTATGCGGATGCCATCTTGATGGGCAAAAATGGCGTAGGGGGTGTCTTTGATTCCGATCCAAGAACCAATCCAAACGCTAAACTCATCGAGCATCTTTCTTACCACGAACTCGTGGAAAAGAAACTTGCTGTTATGGACCTCACCGCGGCAACGATGCTCGAGGATACCAATATTGAAATTCGTGTATTCGGCATGAATAGCGCCGATGACCTTGTCAAAGTTGTAAAAGGTGATAATCTAGGTAGCACCATAGCTAAGGAGTAATTATTTTATGGATCCAATTGTTAACGAAGCAAAAGATAAGATGGAAAAGTCCATTGCAAGTCTTTTATCTTCTTTTTCTAAATTAAGAAGCGGGCGTGCAAACCCTGCGATCCTAGCTGGTATCAAGTGCGATTATTATGGTGACAAGATGGAAATCACATCGTTATCGAGCATTTCGATGCCAGAGCCGCGCCAACTACTTGTCAAACCTTATTCTCGTGAAGACTTGAAGCCTATCGCTGCTGCTATTGCAAGCGCAAATCTCGGTATCAACCCACAGGTGGAAGCCGATGCAATTCGCCTCGTCGTTCCTCCGTTAACGGAAGACACGAGAAAACAGATTGCCAAAGAAGCAAAAGGACTATCAGAAGAAGCCAAAGTGAGCATTCGTAACATCCGTCGCGATTTCCTTGACCTCATTAAAGAAGATGACTCCATGAGCGATGATTACAAAGAACGTGTGGAAGACGATATTCAGAAAGCGGTCGATTCGGCGAACAAAAAAATCGATGAGCTTCTTGCGGAAAAGCAAAAGGAAATTCTTTCCATCTGATTCAAAATCTTTGCAAAAACAGCCCCTTTATGGGGCTTTTTCTTTCTCCAAAAAGGAAGAAATATTGTTGCTCGCTGTCTTTTTAAAAGAACGACAATGATATATAATCATTGCGATGAAAAACGAATTCGCATTAACCAAAAAGTTAGACCATGTCGCTTTTATCATGGATGGCAATGGCCGTTGGGCAAACGCGAGGGGTTTGCCACGTTATTTAGGTCACAAAGAGGCCTGCAATCGCATTATTGAGCTCTTTGAATGCTGCCGCGAATTCCATATTCGTTACATGAGCTTCTTTGCTTTTAGCACGGAAAATTGGAATCGCCCACAAGACGAAATTGATCATCTCATGGATTATTTGGAAACGTTCTTTCGAAAAGAAATCGACTATCTCGATTCTGTTGGGGCACGCATTGTCATTTCCGGCGATTTATCGAGAATTCGTTCTCAAACGCGTGCTGTCTGCGAAAGCGCGACAAAACGAACCGAGAACAATAGCGACTGGTTTCTAAACATATGCTTGAATTACGGAGGGCGTGATGAGATTGTCCGCGCCGCAAAGAAGATTGCGATCGACTATAAAAGTGGTTCGCTTTCTTTAGATGAACTGAACGATTCTTCGTTCCGAGAGTATTTGTGGAATCCGATACTTCCGGACGTCGACCTTCTTATTCGAACTTCCGGTGAAGAAAGAATCTCCAACTACATGCTTTATGAATGCGCTTATAGCGAATTCGTTTTCACAAAAGTGAAATGGCCAGATTTTAAACGAGACGCATTCATTGACTGTCTAAAAGAGTATTGTGAGCGAAATCGTCGCTTCGGGGGATTAAAAAATGAATAATGAATTGCCACACCTTGAGGTAAACGAAATTTCAGAGAAGACGAAATTGTCCATGAGAAAGCGCGTTGTCGCCGCGATCGCGATGCTTGTCACGCTAATTCCTGCCATTTTCTTGGGCGGCTGGGTTTTCTTCGTCCTTCTTGCTCTATTTATTGGTTTTGCGGTATATGAAATGATTCATGCCACCAAGAAAAAATACCGTTGGTGGGTTTGGGTTTTCACATATCTAGTGGTCTTCAGTTACGTCTATTGGTTCGTAATCAAAGCAAATATTCACGAATATCAGGTCTCACGCGAATTCAATACGACGTTTGAGTTTTCGTTAGAAGACTATTATTCGGGCATCGTTGTGTCTCCGATTGCCGTTGCCGTTGCGATTGGTATTTATTGTTTAATTGCGATTCTCGATCATGATTTCGATTTTGCCGATGTCGCTTATTTTGTCTTTTTCTCCTTGCTATTAGGCCTTGGATTCCAATGTTTTTTCTTCCTCCGTTATTATCCTTTTTATCTTTATAGTCATCATGAACCTTCTTCCTCTTTGATTTGGCTCGATGGGAAAGCGGGAGAAGCGTTACCAACACTTTGGCAATTTCAATATTTCTGGAGCGTGGGATTGGTATTCAATATGCTCATCGCTGCCACACTAAGCGACATGTTCGCCTATTTCGGCGGCATTTTCTTCGGCAAGCACAAAATGAATCCGCGCATCTCCCCGAATAAGACTTGGGAAGGATTTTTCTTTGGCATCTTCGGAGGGATTGCCGTCTCCTTCGTTTTCTCCATGGTTATGGCTGCGACAGGATTCCCACTCCTTCCGACATTGACAGTCGAACATTGGTATTGGAATTTGCTTCTTTCCGTTGTTGGCACTCTCGCCGGCGTGTTAGGCGATTTGTCCTTTAGCTTAATCAAGCGTCATTATGGGGTTAAGGATTTTGGCACTTTGATTCCTGGGCATGGTGGCGTTATGGACCGTATCGATAGCAATCTTTTCAGTGCGATTGGTATGACGATAATTTTGATTTTCATCACCAACGGATGGAATTTTGCTTTATGAGAGATGTCACTCTTCTTGGGGCGAGCGGAAATATTGGAACGCAGACCCTCGATATACTGAAAGCAAATAAGGATCGTTTTACCCTTCGCGCCATATCCGTTGGAAAACACGTGGAGAAAATACCATCTATCTTAAAGGATTTTTCCTCGATTCACTGGATTTGCGTGAAAGAAGAAATAGACTGCTCTTATTTAGAAAACGAATACCCCTCTCTTTCTTTTTTTCACGGAGAAGAGGGGTTGATTCGGCTATTAGAGCATGCAGAATGCGATATGGTCGTGAACGCTTTGGTTGGCTTTTCCGGCCTGCTCCCATCCATCAAAGCACTTGAGCTCAATAAGATTCTTTGTTTGGCAAATAAGGAATCTTTGGTTGTGGGTGGCGCTTTCATTCGCGAAATTCTCCAGCAAGGCCATGGAAAGATATATCCAATTGATTCAGAGCATGTCGCCATTGCAAAATGTTTTTCTTCCGTTTCGCGGCAAGATGTCAAACGAATCCTTATCACAGGTAGTGGCGGTGCTTTCCGCGATAAAAGTCGCGCTGAGTTAGACTCTGTTACTCCTCTTGACGCTTTGAACCATCCGACTTGGTCAATGGGGAAGAAAATCACCATTGATAGCGATACGATGTTCAACAAAGGCTTTGAAGTCATCGAAGCGAGTGTTCTCTTCTCTTGGCCGATTGAGCGAATTCAAATTGTTCTGCACAAGGAGAGCCGTCTGCATAGTGCCCTTGAATTAAATGATGGAACGCTCGTTGGAGAAGTGAATGAGCCAGACATGCACGGCCCAATTTCTTACGCGCTATTTGAAGGCAACGTCAATAAAGACGACATTTATTTCGTCTCATCGCTTTCCGATTTTGGTCCCTACCATTTCCGCGCATTCGATGAAAAACGCTACCCTGCCGTCCCTATTGCATTAAGCGCATTTAAGAAGGGTGGTATTTATCCTGCGGTTTTAAATGCTGCGGTTGAAGAATGCGATTATTTGTTCCTAGAGGGGAAGATTCCTTTCTCTTCCATTGAAAGTTGGGCAGAAAAAGCCTTATTCGAAGCAAAATCCCCCAAAAGTGTTTCGCTAAGTGATATTCTTATTGCCGACCGCTCCACACGAAGGTTTCTTCGTGAGAAAGTAGGACACTAATTCGATGCATATCTTTGTTACCATTCTCATCCTAATTGTGATGCTTGGCATCTTGATCAGCACTCATGAAGCGGGACATTTACTCGTAGCCAAACGCTTTGGTGTTTATTGCGATGAATACTCAATCGGCTTTGGACCGAAGCTTTTTTCACACAAGAAAAGAGGTGCTGAGACGACTTTTTCTATTCGTGCAATTCCTCTTGGCGGATATGTCTCTATGTACGGGGAAGGGGCCAATGATGGGAACAAAGACGAAGATGACCGCTTTGCGAATATTCCTCCTGAAAGAAGTCTTGAAGGCGTCGCTGCTTGGAAACGTTGCTTAATTCTTGTTGCAGGTATTGCGGTTAATCTACTTCTTTCCTTTTTGTTTTGCATTATCTATGCGGTCTCCTTCCCGGATTTCCAAACTTACCAATCTTTGCTTGCAAGAGATATAAATGTTGAAAATACTCTTACGAACGACCGTTACGTTGCCGACTTTGATGGTGGAACGCTCCGCATTGGCGTAAGCGAAGGAAGCCCTTGGGTTTATGGCTTCTATATTGAGGGGGATGAAGACATTTTGGGTTCAAAAGAAACCCAAGAGGATTATCGCCTTATCGCTTCCTCTTTTGCTGTATCAACAAGCCAAACGGACTACGGCTTTGTTTTGGATACGGACGCCATCTTAGAAAATAAGAGTGGATCCAAAAACGTTCTTGTGACGTTTTATCCATCTAGCGAACGCTCTACCAATGACTTCTTTTCTTGCTTGACTCTATATACTCAAAACGATGTCACTCTTGTCCCAGTAGATTCTGTCGAAAAGAAGCTAGACGTCAATCATTATCCTGATTTTAAGAGCGGAAAAATCATCCTGAGTGAAAATGATAAACTCACAATGAATCTCTCCATTGGAAACATGACGAAAGAAGGTCACATTGTCGCTAGTAGAGAAAAGAAAGCCATCAGCGCAACCTATTCTTCCTCGGGCTGGAATAATAAAACATTAAAAACTTACAGTAATGAATATTGGCTTCCATTTGGAAAAAGGCTTCTTGTCGGATGCATGGATTGGGTGAATTTCTTCCCACTTATCGGCGAAGGGATCGCAAGTATCTTCACAAGCGGATTGAATTCCGTGGGTGGCGTTGTTGCAATGGGAGCGGGTTTGTCTCAGCTATCGAGTTATATGGGCTGGGGAAAAACGTTTTTCTATTATGGCGGATTGATTTCTCTTAATTTAGCTATATTCAATTTGCTGCCCTTCCCAGGATTGGATGGTTGGGGGCTTCTTGTCACACTTGTGGAAAAAGTCTTTAAGAAGAAAATACCGCAAAAAGCAAAAAGCATCGTGTCTCTCATCGGACTAGGGTTATTGATGGTTCTTGGCGTTTTCATAACAATCAAGGACATTTTCCAATTCTTGGTTTAATTCTTTATGGAACAGAAAATGCTTCTATTTCTTAATTCGCTTAAGGTCAATGACCCGCTTTCTTATGACCTTTCGTTTTTGAAATGCAAAAAAGATCAGAAAAATCGTTTCAAAGTCTTTTTCGGAATGAAGAAAGAAACTCCTTGGAATTATTCGCAGCTTGAAGAATTTGAAAGCGGACTAGCGAATCTCCGTTATCTATACGAAATTGAATTTACCTACGAGAAAAAACCAGAGTTCGAAGATATTTCGTCCTTGTTTTCAGCTTGGTATTTTAATCATTATAGAAACGCTCCTTCTCTTTCTCTTGTTCCTTCGCAATCGAATGAAATCCTTGCAAAACCGGAACGCAATGATGAAAAAGCAAACTGGGATTCCATCCTAAACGCATTTAATGAACAGCTTTCCTTTCTTTCCTATCCTTTTTCTGTAAAACTCTTTGTAGAAGAAGCGAAAGTAGAGCAAAAAGAGCTTGAGAAAAAAGAGAATTCTGAAGAAAAACAAAGCGAATACGAGACGGAAAAAGAAATCGCTTATAAGCAGGAAATTAACCGTGCTGAAACGGAATACATCCAGTCGATTCAAAGGGAACGTTATTCCCGGAAAGGCAATTATCTAGAAGTTAAATCCATCAAAGAACTCTATTCCATGACGATGGTGAACGTCGCTTTTCGTGGCGTTATTTTCCAAGCGGATTCGAAATTGAACCGCAAAGGGAAATTGACGGGAACATATGGCATTGGCGATGATGATAGCGCCATCAATTTGAAGGCGTTTGAAAGCGGTTATGGCTTGTCTGCGGACGAAATACAGGGGATTAAAGTCGGGGATTACTGTTTGATCAAAGGAAGGGTGGGACCGGATAAGTTTTCCGGCGAGCAACTTGTAACTGTTGATTATTGCGAGAAATTACCTCCTAAACCGCTTCGTGGCGATAGTGAAGGAGAAAAACGCGTTGAACTTCATCTTCACACGAAAATGAGTTCCATGGACGGCTTAGGCGAGATGAATGAATACTGCGCTTTGGCCAAAAACATGGGGATGGATGCGATTGCCGTCACTGACCATGGCAACATTCAAGCTTTCCCTGACGCCCAAAAAGCTGCAAAGGCTTTTGGACTTCATATGGTTTACGGATGCGAATTTTATATGTTCGATCCGTTCCCGCAATACGTTTTCAACCCAAGTGACGTCCCTTTATCTAACGCCCGTTATTGCGTATTCGATACGGAAACGACGGGCCTATCAAGTATGTTTGACCGCATGACAGAATTTGGTGGCGTTCTCATTGAAAACGGAGCAGTTACGAAACGTTTCGATTCTTTAATCAACCCCGGTGTGGCAATTCCACGCATCATTCAAGAAAAAACGCACATTACCGATGAGATGGTAAAAGGGAAACCAACTATTGAAGAACTCATGCCTCAAATCGAAGAATTTATTTCTGGCACGATTCTTGTATCTCATAACGCTTCATTCGATATCGGTTTTTTAAACGAATCCCGTAAAAGAATGGGGTTACCTCCGCTGACCAATCCTGTTATCGATACTCTTCCTTTGTCTCACTATCTTTTCCCTGACCGCAAATACCATAACTTGGAAGCCTTATATAAAAACTTAGGGCTTCCCGATTATAAAGAAGACGCCGCTCACCGCGCTGACGCCGACGCTGAAAGCCTTTGGAACGCTTGGGCGGTAATGCTCCCTATTTTGAATCCGAAAGGAACTATGCTTCATAAAGATTTGATGAATCTACGCATCGATGAAGATTATTTCCGTTTTGCCCCATTAAAAGAAAAAGTCGAACGGGGCACGGCGAATATGGAAGAACTCACCCAACTTGTCAAATCGACGGTTTCCAATTTCTATAAGAACATCCGTGCGACCCACATGATTGCTTTGGTGAAAAATGAGCAGGGGCTCAAAGACCTTTACGCGTTGGTTTCGCTTAGCAATACAACATATTTGGCCGATCTTCCAAAGATTCCAAAATCAGAGCTATCGCGATTAAGAAAGAATCTTCTTTTCGGAAGCGCCTGTTTTAACGGTGAGGTTTTCCGAAGCGCTACCTACGACCCATATGACAAGCTGAAAGAAACGATGAAGTTCTATGATTACATCGAGATTCAGCCTGTTGAGAATTACTCTTATCTTGTTAATACGCACGACATTACGGAAGAACGTCTTATGCAAGTGCTAAAGACGATTGTTAAAGCCGCTGATGAACTAGGCATCCCCGTCTGTGCAACGGGCGACGTCCATTATGTCAACCCCGAAGATAAAATTTGCCGTGACGTTTATATCGAAGCTAAAGCAATTGGCAACGGTTCCCATCCTTTAAACCCTCCTTTCCGTGCGCGTTTACCACATTTTGAAAACCCTGATCAGCACTTTCGCTCGACCAAGGAAATGATGGATTCCTTTAAGAAGTGGCTCCCTGAAGACAAATGCAAAGAAATTATTGTTACGAATACCCGAGCGATCGCAAGTCAAACAGGTGAACTTCAACCAGTGAAAATGGGCACCTTCCCACCAAACGCGAACCTCCCGGATAGCGCAGAGCGCTTGCGCGAAATTTGCTATAACAATTTGCGGCTCCATTATGGCGAGCACCCTGATCCTGAAGTAAAGAAGCGTCTAGACATGGAGCTTGATGGCATTATCGGCAACGGCTATTCCGTCACTTATTACATTGCTCATTGCATTATTAAGAAGGCGAATGAGGATGGCTACTTTGTTGGCTCTCGTGGCTCGGTTGGCTCTTCTTTTGCCGCGACTATGGCGGATATTACCGAAGTAAATCCATTGGCCCCACATTATTTATGCCCGAACTGCAAGCATTTTGAATGGGCGAACGAGGATCCAAAATTTAAAAACGTTCGCAGTGGCTTTGATCTTCCCGAAAAAGAATGCCCTGAATGTCATACCAAGATGCTTAAAAACGGACAAACGATTCCGTTCCAAACCTTCTTAGGCTTCAAGGCGGAAAAAGTCCCAGATATCGACCTCAACTTCCCACCCGACTATCAATCGCGTGCACACGCTTATACGCGAACCCTCCTCGGTGAAAATAACTGTTATCGAGCAGGTACTATCGAAACCGTTGCCGAGAAGATCGCCTTCGGTTTCGTAAGAGGCTATTTCGAGAAAATGGGCATTGATCCAAACACCATTCCAAGTGCTCAAATCGCAAAAATCGCGAACAAATGCCAAGGGGTTAAACGTACGACAGGTCAACACCCTGGCGGTATCGTTGTTATCCCAAAGGATATGGATGTTTTTGACTTTACGCCATATCAACATCCTGCTGACGATTTGACAAGTGATTGGCTCACGACTCACTATGACTTTGCATCCATGCATGACGAAGTTTTGAAACTGGATTTGCTCGGACATGTCGATCCTTTGGCTTTACGGAAACTGAGTTTAATTACCAAATACGACTTTAAGAAGATTCCAATGGATGACCCGCGTGTCCTTTCTCTATTCTCTTCGCCTCAAGAGCTTCATATGGAGAATAATCCATTGAATTTCGCTACAGGGGCAGTCGCTCTTCCAGAGTTTGGCACAACCTTTGTTCAAGGTCTTCTATCAAAAGCGCTTCCCCACACGTTTAACGATTTATTGATTATTTCTGGCTTAAGTCATGGTACAGATGTTTGGAATAACAACGCGGAAGATATCATTACGAGCAAAACCGCGAATCTTGATGGCGTTATCGGATGCCGTGACGATATCATGAACTACTTGATTTCGATGGGCGTTGATTCCTCTCTTTCTTTCCAAATCATGGAAGACGTTCGACACGGGCATGGCAAGTTCAAGAAAAAAGAAGCGGTATATGTGCCAGAAATGAAGAAACACAATGTTCCTGACTGGTATATTGAGTCTTGCCGCAAAATCCAATATCTTTTCCCTCGGGCTCACGCGACCGCTTACGTCATGGGGGCGGTTCGTATGGCTTGGTATAAGCTATACATGCCTCTTTATTTTTACGCAATTTATTTCAGCGTTCGCTGTGATAAATGGGATATTGCGACGATGATTAAAGGGAAAGAGGCCGTCTATCAAGAGATTAAAGAATTACAGCTAAAGTCCCAAGACAAAAAACAGTTCACTCCAAAGGATAACGAAATCTTAAAATCACTCATCGCGGCAAGTGAAATGCTTGAGAGGGGGTATCATTTTGAGAACATTGATCTCTATCGAAGTGAGGCGATGGATTTTGTTGTCGATGAAGCAAATAACGCTCTTATTCCACCATATTGCGTTTTGGATAATCTTGGCGAAAGCGCGGCCGAAACGGTTGTTAGTGCCAGAAAGGATGGTACTTTCTTGTCGATTGAAGATTTGAAAGAAAGAACGAAACTGAGTGAAAGAAACATCGATGATTTGAAGAAACTTGGCGCACTTGGCGATTTGGGCGAGAGCAATCAGATGACGCTCTTTTAAAAGCAAAACAAGAGTGATAACATTATCGCTTGCAAAGATGGTTTATTCTTTGCGTTCGGGACGTAGCATAGCTTGGTAGTGCGCCTGGTTCGGGACCAGGAGGTCGCGAGTTCAAATCTCGCCGTTCCGACCAATTTGAAAAGATAGACTTGAAGACGCCTCATCTTCAAGTTTTTTATTTATACGAATCGAGCGAATTATCTTATCGCCAACTCTTTCTTGCGATTATAAAATTAGAGTATGAAAAAAAGAACTGAAATTATGAATCCTGTCCGTGCTCGGCAGATTGAATTATTGAAAAAATACTACGAAGTGGATGAAGAAAGGAAAACCGCCAAAGTAGTCCTTACATATGACAAGGTCGGCGAATTGCTCACGACTGATTATTCATCGTCCGCCCACCCTGAATTTAATTCGGATATTCTTACGCGCGTTTCGGAAGTGATATCACGTATTCCGCTAGGCTATAAAATCGATCTCCAATTCGCCATCAATGATTATGAGGGATATCAGGCGAATGCCATCATGGAATCCTTTAATGACGCGGTTGAATTAAGGCATTATAGCGTGCTTGGCGAGAGAAGAAGAAACGGTCTTAGGATCGCCCTTTTGCTCGTTACAGGTATTGTTTCGCTTATTTTCATGATCGCCGGTGGAAGCGCAGGCTGGTTTGGAAATGACGCCACCAAAGACTTGATTACGGAAGTAATCGATATTATTGGCTGGGTCTTTATTTGGGAAGCAGTGTCCATTATGTTTTTGTCTCCTAGCGAAGAAAGGATGCAATCCGTGAAGTTAAGGACCCATGTGAATTCCATCGCCTTTGTTGATGGAAAGCACAAGCAGTTACTTTTGGAAGAAAAATGCGAAACTGTCTTTAAACAGTGGGCAGAAGAAAGCAATATCAAAAAGCTTTCCAAGGAGATGCTTCTTGTCGCGGGAAGTGGTTTTCTCGCTATCGCAGTCTCTTCCTTGATTTCAAATATCGCTGAAATTACGAGGATGGGGGATCAATATTCTCCGCTATTTATTTGCTTCTACGCTCTGCTTTTGGTCTTGTCTTTTCTAGTGATGTGCACTGCCGGGATTGGCGCGATTTCTAGCTACGTTGGCCATGGGCCATTCAAAAAATATGTCGGTTTCTTTGGCGCGGCCAGCCTCGTTTTGTCGATTCTGAGCATTGTTTTTTCCCTTGTTGGTACGGATGGACTCACGAATTGGAAATTATTCGTTTCAGGTATATTTTCTTTAGTCTTCTATTTGTTATATGCAACGGGTTGGCTTTTAAGTTTCAAAAAAGAATAAGCTTTTATGTAAGTGTGATAGAATATGAAATTGTGTGCGCCCGTAGCTCAGCTGGATAGAGCACTTCCCTCCTAAGGAAGGGGTCAGCCGTTCGAATCGGCTCGGGTGCGCCATTTTTATATCGAAAATCATCGTAAATAGTTTGATAATTGGTATGTTGCAACCACTAGTTGCGTAATTGAAAACTACACTTTCTAGCGCAACCACACTTCATTTGGTAAGTTTTGCTAGGAGGTTACAAACCATGAATATTGAAATTGCAAATCGCCTTGTTCAGCTCAGAAAGAAAAACGGATTAAGCCAAGAGGAGCTTGCCGCGAAGCTTGGCCTTTCCCGCCAAGCCGTATCGAAATGGGAACGCGCGGAAGCAAGCCCTGACACAGATAACCTTATATGCTTAGCGAAATTATATGGGGTTTCTTTGGATGAACTTCTCAAAAGCGATGAAGACATTGACACAATCGCCGCGCAAACAAAGGAAGAAGAGGAAACAAAAAAAGAGAGCAATAACGATCGCGTGTATTTTTCTGGCGGCTCCTTTCATGTCGAATCAGAGGATGGAGATGAAGTCCATATTGGCAAAGATGGAATCCACATCCATGACAAAGACGGAAATCATGTCGACATTGGAGCGAAAGATATAATTCACGCTGAAAAATGTGGGAAAGAGATACATGCATCCACTAATACGGCTATGCGTGTGCGTGAGCAAAACCTGAAATTGTGGGAAGGCATTACAATCGGCTTAGTGGCAATCGTAGTCACGATTGTCTATATCACATTAGGCATCCTTTTTGACAAGTCTTGGCCTTATCCTCTTGTTTGGCCATATCTATGGGTCGCTTATTTATTAATTCCATTGACGACTTCCATCTTTGAAACGATTCGAAAGAAGAAAGCGTCTTCTTTCGGGGGCGGATTCGTTATGATCGTTCTTATCGCATTCTTCACGCTGGGCTATTTTTTAGGAGCTTGGCATCCGTCATGGGTTCTCTTCTTGTTGATCCCTGCCTATTTTGTTCTTGCTGACGGCATCGACAAAGCGATTAAGGCAAAGAAAGACAAAGATCTTATTATTGACGCTGAGGAGGACCGCTCAAAATAACAAGGAAATTGGGAATAATTTTTCCTTTCCTTCTTCGAAAGTCTTACCTTGCGGTTTTACGTGTTGTTTCCAAAAAAGATTGACAAGAGTTTTGTATACTTCTATCATCTTTCTTGCGTTTATACGCGAGATGGGGCGTTAGCTCAGCTGGGAGAGCGCCTCCATGGCATGGAGGAGGTCGAGAGTTCGATCCTCTTACGCTCCACCATCTCGAAAAAGTAGCGTGCTCAAGTAGCACGCTTTTTTGTTTGCGTGAAGCTTCTATTGATCGCTTTCAAAACTGATTTCGCTTCAATTTGACGTGGTTTTGGCGAGAAATCATGATTTGTGATTTTGAATAACACAAATGGGTTTTGCGGAGTTTTCCTCTTTTTGTTCTTGTTTTGCCAATGCGAAAATCAAGTCAGCGGTTTTCTTTGCTAGCCTTTTGCTAAAAAGAATTGGCTCTCTATGGTAAAATAATGAACCGAGCAGATTGCTTGGAGGAAAAACGATGTCGAGGATTATTTTGATCGGGGGCGGTTCTTCTAGTGGAAAGAGCTACGTTACGAGCGCCGTAATTAAAAATCTCGGCGAAGATAACGTCACGCGAATTACCTTAGATGATTATTATAAAGATCAAAGCGATATGCCTCTAAGCGAACGCTATTTAGTGAATTACGATCATCCGAAAGCCTTTGATTGGCCTTTGATGCGTAAGCAAATCGCTTTATTGAAAAAAGGAAAAGAAATCGAAAAACCAGTTTATGATTTCGTTCAGCTAACGCGTTCTGACAAGATTGAAAAAATCGTACCGAAAAAGATTGTCCTTGTAGAAGGCATTATGGCTTTGGTCGACAAAGACATCCGCGAGCTTGGTAATCTCAGGGTTTTTATTTCAGCTGGTTCAGAAAGAAGATTTTTGCGCCGCATGATTCGCGATAAAAAAGAACGCGGGCGTACTTTTGAGAATATTGTGAATCAATATTTTTCAACCGTTCAACCGATGTATGAAGAAATCGTTCGTCCCTCCAGTAATTACGCTGACTTGATTATTAATAATGATGGCGTCGAAAATTTAGCGATCAACGTTTTGACATGCGTTTTGAAAGAAGAAATCGCACGTGCCTCAATTGGGGAAAATGAAACAAGAACGATGAACGATGAATTTTCGGAGGCAATCATTGCCAGCGTTTTCAATGAATAACATCTTCTCTAGCGGCGTTTAACGAAAATGATTTTCTTTCTAATGACATTGATTGGATTCCTCAAAGATGGAGGGAAACGTTATGATGGCTCGCCATCTTTCCCTTATTACTCCGCCTCTGATTTAGGGATCGAAGAGGAGCGATTCAGTTTTCAAAGTGGCAAGAACCTTCTTTTTGGAAGCCGCTATTTTTGTAAAAGAGAAGAGCCTTATAAAGCGATAATTATCTTTTTCCATGGCATAGGCGCGGGAAGAACGGCTTATCTAAAGCTTATCTCGGTTCTCGTGAAGCAAGGCTATCTCATCTACGCTTATGACAACACTGGCTGTATGGAAAGCGAAGGAAATGGCTATATTGGACTAGGACAATGCAATTGCGACCAGGATGCGTTTTTTCGCTTTTTGGATTCCGATCCTAAAACAAAGGGATATAAAAGGTTTGTTATCGGCCATTCATGGGGTGGATATTCCTCTTTGACGTCATTACGGGAGGGTTTTAAGGTATCAAAATGCGTTTCAATTTCAGGTTTTTTAAGTCCTGAACGAGAAATATTATCAATTGTAAAGAATTTAAAATCGGGATTTATGAGACAAATTGGTAAGATTTGCATCAAAATTTGCTATAAAGGCGAATTAAATTTAGATGCTCGAAAAATTCTCAAGAAGACTAAGGCAAAGGTGCTTTATATCCAAGGCACAAGTGATCAAATGGTCCCATTTAAGAATTCTGGCATGACGTTAAAAAAAGAATTTAAGGATAATTCGAACATTGAATATATGTTTCTTCCTAAACGTGGGCATTCGCCTTATTTGACTATTGAGGCTGAAGAATACACAAACCATATGTTTGAAACATCTAAGAAAACGATTATAGAGGATAAACACCCTGTTTTAGATCTTGAAAAAGCCTGTGAATTAAATCCAGCTGTCATGGAGAGAATCATCGACTTTTTTGAGAAGTGATAATATAGTATGTAAGTCGCACTGATGGCGGAATGGTATACGCGCTGGTCTCAGAAGCCAGTCGGGCAACCGGTACGAGTTCAAGTCTCGTTCAGTGCACCAACGCACCCGTAGCTCAGCTGGATAGAGCGCAAGCCTCCGAAGCTTGAGGTCAGCGGTTCGAATCCGCTCGGGCGCACCATGAAATGATCCTTGGGAAGCCAGGGATTTTTTTATTTTATATTACAATATAAAGACATATAAAATACTAAATTAACTTTCTAACAATAAAAAGTTAATAGACAAAAGTCGATTAAAACATTAGGCAAAAAAAGAAACAAAAAACTGGAAGTTAAAACTATAACTAAAGTTTAAAACATCAGTAAACAAAGTATATATCTCGATACAATAGTATAATAAACGATAAAAGTTGAAAAACTATTAGAAAGGCTTTATCTTATTTCTATGGCTAGAGATAGAAGATTAAGGAAAACTGAAGACGCAATTCAAAATGCGTTCATAAAATTAATTTTGGACAATGGATATGAGTCCATTAAGATTGGCGATTTAATTGAAGAAGCGGACATCAATAAATCGACTTTCTATTTGCATTACAATTCGATTTTGGGTGTCTCTTACGCGATTGAAGATCGACTGATTTCAGAAGCTCTTGAAACGTGGAACTTATGTAAGGGGAGCCTAGAAGAAAGACTGGATAGTTTTTTTACATTCCTCTTAAAAGACAAAAAGAAGTATCAGGCTGTCATCGCCGTAAGCGATGGCCACTTGTTCAAGAAAGCGGAATCATCTTTCAAGCCGTTTTTCGAGCGATTCAGAGAAGAAACTGATGACAAAGAGATGAAACCTTATCGTGTTTCGTTTTATTTTGGCGCTACATATTCTGTCATAAGAAAATGGTTGGTTTCATCAAGTAGAACAGATAGAAAAAAACTGATTAAGCTTCTTTGCGAACTATTGAAAACAACGGGTAAATAAACGGACTAAAGTCTATTTACGATATTTGATAAACTTTGATTTCGGCAAATTGTAATCCTCTATCTTCCAAATATTCTTACATTCTTGAACAACGTAGTTTAGTCTTTTAAAAAGAGGTTTTATTTATGAGCATCCTAATTACGATTAGTCGCGAATTCGGTAGCGGTGGGCGTGAACTTGGCAGAAGGCTTGCCGATTTGCTCGGCATCGCGTATTACGATAAGGAAATCCTGCTTGAAATAGAGCATAAAACGCCCTTCTCAAAAGAGTATATCGAAGAGGTGTGTGAGAATCGCCCAATTCCTCTTTTCCCTATTCATTATGGGAATAGCTGGGCCTCGGTTCCGGATCCTCATTTAAAACAATCTATTGAGGTCTATCATGCTCAAACCGACATCATGAAAGAACTATCGCATAAATCTTCCTGCGTGATTATTGGTCGCTGTGCCGATTATGTTTTGCGTGATGAAAAGCCTCTTCGTATTTTCGTGTATTCTGATATGAAATCGAAGATTGAACGGTGCCGACAAAGAGAAAAAGGCCATGATATTCTTAGCGATAAGGAAATCGCGAAAAAAATCAAAGCCATCGATAAGCGGAGAAAAAAATATTACGAGTTTTATACTGGCCAAAACTGGGGCGATAGAAGCAACTACGATATGCTCTTGAATACGACCAATGTCAGCATTCCCGATTTGGCGGAAGTTCTTGCAGCTCAGCTATTGAAAACAAAAGCCAAATAGATAAATCAATTTGCTTCTCTTGACAATTCTTCATTTTTGCTAGTTTCAAGGCGAGATAGCTTTTTCACATAGACGATCATTGGCACCAAAGAAACGACCACATTGAGGACCCAAGCGGCTGGATCGGCACTGCTCACCACCGCGAAAGCGATAGTGGAAGCTTCGCTATTAATGGGGCCGCCATTAATGACGGCAGGCAAGAATAGGCAAATAAGTGTTCTTGCGACTAGCTCCCCAACGCCGCTCAAAAACGGCCATAACGGCTTCTGCAAGCCTTGTAAGACATTTCGTTCCACGAATAGAACCATCAAGATAATCATGCAAGGGACCGCTACGAATAAATAGGTGTTCCCATACCGAATGGACTCGCTTGTCACTTTTTCCTCACTTAAAAATAGATATTGATAAAATCCGTTGATGGTCAGGCATAGCCCTAAAGTCATAATAAAGAGCCAAAGGCAAACACCGATGCCCAGGGAGACGAATAATCCTTTTCTGATTCGCTTGTATTGACCTGCCCCTAAGTTTTGACTCGTGAAAGACAATGCGGCGGTGCCTAGACCGTTTAAGAAAGTCATCAATAAGCCGAAAATCTTGCACCCCGCTCCATAGCCCATTTGTGCCGGCAAAGAAGGCACCATTCCTCCGCCAGGTGTAAAATCGAAGGCGATAACCGCCGCCTGCATCACGATGATACCGATTTCTAACACGCTGAACTGGAATGCAAGAGGAAGTCCGTTATAAAGATGATGGAAGTAGAACTTTGCCGGAGCCATCGTGTCGCACTTTTGAATGCGAAGAGCATCGTATTTCTTCCATCCATAAGCAATCGCGCCGATGGCGGCAACTCCTTGCGAAATCACCGTGGCAATCGCACTTCCCGCTACGCCCCAATGAAAGACGACGATGAACAATAAATCGAGCCCAACATTGAGAAGCGTTGATCCAACGAGGAACAAGAATGGGGTAAAGCTATCACCCATCGCGCGCAAAACGGAAACGATGAGATTGTAGAAAACCTGAAAGACAATTCCTGCATATATGATAAACAGATACGTATAAGCGGCAACGTACTCGTTTTGCATGGCGTTATCTACGGAAGAAGGGGAGATGCCTAGCCACCCTAGCATTGTCGGTATAAGAGCAATCCCAATAGCGGTAAGGATGGCGGATATTGCAAGGCAAAGAACAATCTGAGTAAAGAAGCTTTTGCGTACTCCAGCCTTATCCTTCATGCCGATTTTTTCACTGATGACGACAGAAAAACCGGCCGTGCAACCAATTCCGAATTCCAAAACGATATAAACTAGAGGCGTGCTGCTATTGACGCCAGCAACCTCGGATTCGGAAAGCGTTTGGCCCACAATCATTGCATCCGTTAATGTGTATAATTGTTGAAAAATCATCGACAAAACGATAGGAATTAAGAAAGCAATCAGGCTTTTTGCGATGCTCCCACTCGTAAGGTCGACAGGGTCGAATAGTTTTTTCATTCTTTGTGCTAGATTCATAGAACGCGCAATATTCTAGGACGAAAAAAGAAGAAAGAAAGCGAAATGTATTTGAAAGCGATTTACCAATCGGCAATTCCCGGCGAAGAGGCCATAAAGAGAAAGAAAAATACGAAGAATGTAAGCTACTTCTCAAAACATGGCATTTCAAATCAAGACTAGCGCGATTGCTACAGCCTCTACAAAGGGAGCACATTCCCATAGAATTCATTTTGAAAATGAACTCGTTTCTTCTATAATAGACCACGCGGAAACGCTGCCCAGCTGGCGAAATGGTAGACGCAAACGACTCAAAATCGTTCGGAGAAATCCATGCGAGTTCGACTCTCGCGCCGGGCACCAACATGTTGACTGGCCTCATAGCTTAAATGCTTAGAGGCTTTTTTCTTTGCTCCCTATCCATAAGGAGGAAGAACATGGAAAGCAAAGGCTACGTGGACGGGGCGAGGGGCCTGCGTGATACACCCGGGAACCAAAGTCGGTAAGAAGGGGAAGATAGGAATCAGGGGGCGTATCATACAAACCGAAAAGAAAAGCGTATGTCGTCTCCATCGGCTTGAAAGGAAAGATGATATACCTCGGCCAATTCAAGGAACTTGAAGATGCCGTACAAGCATGGAAAGAAGCGGAAGAGAAGTACTACAAGCCCATTCTCGAGAAATCCGGATCTTATGGTGTCAAACCGCGATTGGAGAAGCTTGATAGCGGTGCTTTGGATTTAACTGGGCAACAATACCCTCATTTCAGGGTCGTCAGATACGGAGGGATGGGAAAACATAAATCGAGGCTTTGGGTGTGCAAGTGCGAATGCGGAAAGACGTTTATCGCCACGTCATCCGATATCCATCAGCATAAGGTTTCTTCCTGCGGATGCGTTCATGAGGAGAAGGAAAAGATAACCAAGCCGATCCTTCAGTGTCACTGCATCATGGCTGACGGAACGAATTTAACAAAAATTGCCGAAAAGAAGCCGGACAAGAACAATAGAAGTGGGACAAGGGGAATTTACCAGGATAGATGCGGCACCTGGCATGATAAAACAGTGCTTAGAGGTGTCGAACATAGGATCAGGTGCACTTCAAAGCTTCAGGCCATTTACAGACGGAAGGAGTTGGAGATGGAATACTTCGACCCTATCTTGAAGGAACATAAGAAACTGTTGGAGAAGAAAAATACAAGGAAAGGAAAATGAGGATATGAAATACGAATACAAAGTCATCTGGGAGAGCGATTCCAAATAATTGGCTCCTACCTTCAATCAAGAAGCGCAGGACGGGTGGAGAGTCATCTCCGTAGTATGGGCTCATGACGAGAATTTGTTTGTTGCCACACTGGAAAGAGAAAAATAATTTTCCTGTTTTCTATACATTTCTAATTTCACTTTGTAACGCCTACTTAAGGAAGGGCGGCAACGCTTATAAAATGAGAAGGAACAAACAAAAATATTGGCATTGTTTTTGGCGTAAAAAATGATGATAAATCTACTATAAACGACTCACGCTGATGAAGGGTGATCAGGGTGTCTAAGTCTTTTAAGAACTCGCCTAA
>ERZ808245.420-NODE-420-length-21890-cov-7.130799_pt1 | contig 21890 bp, 25 predicted proteins | sample MGYA00521243_ERZ808245 | MGnify/ENA primary metagenome ERZ808245 (study PRJEB31516, sample SAMN03275576) | gut metagenome | biome: mammalia-associated habitat; material: feces | host: Papio cynocephalus | place: Kenya | collected 2012-07-07 ... | reverse complement strand
ATATTAGGTAATCCCGCTTCAACGGCTGTACCAACACTATAAGTACCACCCGCACCTTCAGCAAATCTGTCTCGCATGTCTGGAAGATTAAAAGTAGTTGCACCATCACCAGCACCATACATAGTGCCAATAGCAGCAAAAAGCTTTGCGTAAGTTGTTCTTGAGATAGCAGCACCATTACAGAGTAAGAAACCTGATGGAATTGAAGATCCTGCCATCATCATTACTGTACCTACAGGAGTTGAAAAACCAAGAGGAACAGTTATTTCAATATCTTTAGAACCATCAAGAACAACGGATACGTTGGTATAATCATTACCGTCTTTTAATGTTAATTTACGCGCAATTGCCCATTTATCAGTAGAAGTTGACTTACCGATAAGTGTTGCTTTAATTGTTTCTGGTAATGGAATGATATTATCAGCTGAGCCATCTACAGATACTTTAGCTGAGGTGTGCTCTTCGGTTGCATCTGTAATCTGAAAACCGCGCAGTGCACCCCATTTTGATGTAGTGATATCAGTTGAACCATCAACAAATGAACCATTGATCTTTCTAGCTGTCTTCCACTTACTTGAAGTATCAGAGTTACCATTTACATCTGATTTGATCGCTGTTTCAAAGGTCTTTTTGCCTTTAATAGTCTCATCACCAGTTCTGTGAACAATAGCTTCACTTGATTCAATATGCTTTTTAACTGTATAAGGTGTCATAGCTACAGAGTTACTTTCACCTTTAATACCTTCTTCAACAGTAGCAATTCTGACAACACCTTCAGTTTCTGATGTTGCAGGTGGATTAGTAAATGATGAATCACCAAAATCAATTACATCAGGTGAGGCTGATGTTAGGGTAATATCAAATGCAATGGCACCTACAGCAAGCTTTGACTTGTTGATGATTGGAGTATCAGATGAGCTGATTGCAAACAGAATACCTGTATCAGTGAATACACCTACAGTGTACACATCATAAGTGGCTGTAGAACTGTCAGCACCTGAGATGTGAATCATCTGATCACCGATATTCTTACCCCCTACAGCTGAACATTCAGCCACAATGGTGCCCATGTCTGTTGTGTATTGTGTAGGCACAATAATATCTGAACCGAACTTGATTGAGGTTAACTTAACTTTGTCAGTACCTGAGCGCTCAGCATTGATCATTGCCTGAATACCAGCTGCGGTTACTAAAGTTGTCTGAGACATAACTATTACTCCTGATTTCTTAAATGCTTAATTGTGAGAGGTCTAATACCTGAGAAATATGTAGCGGTTCCTTTAACTGCACCTTGCAGTCTTGGAGGTCTTTGTATTCTTGCTAATGTCAATGGACGAACCATAGGAATAACATTAGCGGTTCCTTTTACTGTCTGTTCTGGACAGGCAGAAACTTTAAGTCGTGCAAACACGATTTGACGTCGGTACGGATACATCTTTAAATCTGTACCAACCTGTAGATACTGTGTTACTGTATATTGAGAACGCACTGGTTTTACTATATTCAATGCTGTAACAGCATCATCAATAGCTTCTGCTTTAACCTGTTGCACATTCAAATCAATATTGATTTGGAAAGTATGAGGGGTTGATGGTGGGTCAGATTCAAACCATTCTTTTATCTGAACACCATTACCAAGTGACTCCAGTACATCGATAATGGCTTTCTTGGTACCGTAGTGAGATAAAGTCTTAATGATTGTCTTTAGAACTAATCTCTTGCGTGATACAGGCCATGAATCTCGCCAAACACCCACACGCCACTGTGATGCCAAATGATCTAAAAGCTCACTGGATGCACTATCTAACAGGTAATAAAAAAGGCCATCGTTTAGATGACCTTTTGTATCGCTGTTTGTATGTAATGCCGTAGCAGCATTTTTAAATATTTCTTCATCTGCTATTGAAGACGGTAAAAGCTGATGAAGAAGAGTTTTATCTTCAATCTTATTACTCATCTTCAACACCACCGTAGGTAATGGTTACATCTGATGCAGGGCACTGAGCAACCTGAGATTTGGTGACTTCTGTAAAGACAGGTGAGGTTATTTCAACTCTTTTGGCACCTGCATTACGAAGACGCTTAATTAACTCATCAGGGTTAAGATCGCGCCCAATCTTTGTTTGCTGCCACTGTCTGTACTCTTCAACGGCCTGTACTACAGCTGATGTCACCTGAGCTATTCTGTTCACATCACTGGTGTTTAAAAACCACTTAAGATTGATTGTGTAAGCCACAGCTTGAGGTGCACTTACAAGTACGTTGTCTGTCAATGGTCTAATATCATCCGCGCTCAGGTAGTTCTTTAATTCACTAACAAAGGTTTCTGTTGGTAAAGTACCACCTGTTAACAATGGATGGATATATACATTGCCGGCATGCTCAGGCAAGCCGTAAATGCTGCAATCAATAATAGCAGCTGAGAATTTTCTACAGTAATACTCGTAACTGTCATGAGGTCCTGCAACAGAGAAAGAGCCGGGTGCTAAATGTATTCTTTGAGCATAGGCTTCATCTGTTTCTGTATCAGCTCCACCTGATGGTTGATTGATATTCTCTACACTCTCAAGATTAGGTAGAAGATCAACTACAGTGTTGATAGCACCTGCTTTGATATTGTTGGTGTAACTGCCTTCTACAGTTGAGGTTGCCACAACATCAATAGTAGTTTCACCCTCAGGTATTTCTGCTAACTCATTGGTAGCAAACATGGTTGTACCGTCTGATACTCTTGTACCGGCAGGTATTGCATACACACCTGATTGGGCAGTGTTTAAGTTAAATCTTAAAGTGACGACTGACTTTTGAGCGGTAATACGCTGAGTGTTTACCATTTCACCTAGAGCATCTAGATGATCACCTGTAGCATAGGATAAAAGGTTTTGTCTAGCAGCAAGGTTGAAAGCCTGTCTTAACATAGTGCTTTCTGCAGCTAAAGACAGTAAAAACAGCCTTACAGGATCACCGTTAGCTAAAGTTCTACCTGTAAGCTCTTCATACTTACCGATAATGCGTTGCTCGTTAGCTGTAGCATCAACTGTTAAAAAGTTAAGCTCTGGTAAATCAAATCGTGGAAATATTTCACTCATTAATTACAACCTCCAGTGTTACTATTGGAGTTAATTTACCTTCTGCAACATCTGATTTTTCTTGATCTAAAGTTACAGATTTAACTTTAACTCTAGGCTCATCGCGCTCGATAGCATCAATTACAGCCAATCTCCATAAAGCTAAAGATTGGTTGATAGGAGAATCCAAAGCACTATAATCAACCCCAAAATCTCTATCCAACGGAACGGAGCCTTTAATCGTTTTTAATATAGTGGCTACATTCTGTCTTATCTCAAGAAGTTCATTAGGAGGAGCTAGGCTAATCAGTTCATTCGTTGATACAGTAATTGTCGATACGTTCATATAGAGCCTTAAATAATCTTAGATACCATTGATTTAGCATAAGCTACTAAAGAGAAACCTTTAGCTTCGGTTAGGTTCAAAGTAACATCGCAATTAAGCAAGCCGCCTCGTCCGTCATAGTATTTGCGATCTTCTGACAAATCAGAGAGAATATACTTGCCAAAATAGTCAAGACCTAACACTAAACGATAGGCTTCTCCACTCTCAAGCATCTCTCTTAAAATTGCTAAATACACAGCGGGAGATACTCCTAAATTTCTGATTAACTGAATTTTAAAAGAGACCTTATCGGAGTCTGGCCCTATAAATTCATTTACAGGCTTTTGACCTATGATCTCATGAGATGCATACCTGGCAGAACGCTGCACTTGAAGATCTTGGTAGGTCAGCACTCTTTTATCAGAACAGGTGAACGGTACAAAACCGAACATTCCCTGCAAACCAATCTTCATATTGAATCCTTAGGTAATAAAAAAGCCCTAAGGTGTTAACCAAAGGGCTGTATTGATAAATATATGTTTAAGCTCTTAATGTTTATACGTGCTTACGTAATTTTAAGCTTATAGTAGCTGTTTGTATATCACAGGAATTGCCTGTTTGATAAATTCAAAAGTAAGCTTCACACCTAGAGATTTTGCTTTATTGATGATCCTTGACCATAAGTTTTGGTCACGTAACACTTCTAAAAGATCATAACCTTTCATTGTTAAGTGAATTGCGCAGATGCCTGGATTTTGTGCCCAATAGACAGGATGCTGATTGATATTACCTAAATCATCGGTATCACTGATCATTTGGTAATTGGCTATAAGTTCGCTTTCCTGTAAAAGTTCGTAGTGTAGGAGGTATATATTATGTTTGTCTTCTGGTAAAGATTCCCAATGAGATTTAACTTTGTTTTCCTCAATGGCACTCATGATGTCTTTGATAATTAACCAATCTCTTTTCATTATTCATCCAAACAGAGATAATTCATCATATCCTTTTTGATGAGCTTTTGAGTTAGTTCTACAACCAAATCTAAAGGACCATTGATATTGAGATTGTTTAGACCTTCAATAACCTTTTCAAATCCCTTGTAATACATACAATCCAATAAATCATAACCTTTCATGGTTAATGTGCACTTATTAAGATTTGCAATAATCTGCTGAGCAGTACTGTCGCTTTTGATTTGATTACCTAGATTAAGGTATCCACTGTCATGAAGTAACTTAATGTGATGCTGTAGCTCGTTAATGTCATTGCTTGATACAGTACAATTACCAACAGATGCCTCTTCGAGGATATCTTTTAACAGTTTCCAATTTCTGTACATAAGCGCAACCTTTGTAAACAGTACTTATACAATTTTAATAACTTCATAATTATCTAATATCACTTAATTAGATTATCTTATGCATCACATAATCCAAGCAAGAACGTACACAAGTCTCTCTAAAAAAGGCCAAATAAAAATATCACTAAAAAAACATGGAGAATAGTGTTCATCTGAGATAAATTTGTACCATTCAGGGCAGGAAAGAAGTACATATACTGTAAAACAAATAATTAGACAATATTTATGTCTCTTCCAAAATCCTTTCAAAGCATCTTTAATTGATTTTAGTAACTTCATAATTATCATCTACAGTAAACTCAAATGATACAGGCTCATAATCTTGAACTATGTGGTTGTCAGATAAAACCACAAAGTCCTTACCTTTATTATAGGTCTTTCTAAAACTTTTGAAGTTACTGTTATACAGTTTTACGTAATTAAAGAAATCTAATGGAAGTGCTAAAAAATCTAACAAATTTATCGACCAAGCACCGAGGTATTCTTCGTCTTCAAATTGAAAACTATCTTCAGCATATACAGCTAATTGATTAACAGTAACCTTGTATCTTTTATCATCAATTTTTTCAATAGCTCCTGCAGGCAAACTTTTTAAATTAAAGCTCCCCATTGCTGCAAACAGCCCATTAGGATATAGATTGCTTGTTACACTTCTATTTTTAACTGTGTCAAAATTATTAGATCCAACATGCTTGTTATTACTATTACTGATAAAATGGAACTCAGTTAAATCAGGATCATCTTTTAACTGCTTAGCTAACATCCTTGCAAGTTCTTTCTTACCTGCTTCATTGGTAGCATTTTTTATAAGTTCATCTGTTTTTTCTTTTACAGCATCATATTTGTACAACCAATCCCATTTGATAAAGAACGGATCATCATAGCAATCATCATCTAGCTCATATCTTTCTTTACCATTTTCGATAACTTTGTGTCGATGCTGTTCAAAATCAAAGCCGTCATTACACAGCCACTTTTCAAACATCAGTGCAAGGTAATACCAGCCTTGTTTATCTTCATCTAAAGGTATCTTGGTTTTTGAGATGTGTCTTGCAATCTCAGGTAAAGTAACAATAGTTTTAAACTCATCAACTGATGATACTGGTAAAGTGCACTTTTGATTATCAACGACTATATCTACAGTTGGCATAATTAAACCAAGAGAGCTGTTACCTTTATCCGGTGTTGTTGAAGATGAACCTTGCTCACTTTGCTGTTCTTTTATCTTTTTAGCTGTTACTCTGTCTTTGTAGTCAACAGAGGGCAGAGAGTTGACTACTTTCATTTTAGTAAATGCTGCCTGATGTCTATTTTTACATTCAGCATTACCATCATCAGCAAATGTTGTTGATGAGCCTTGTGCTACAGAACCACCGCATGACACACTGTCACCAATACGACCTACAGGAATACCATTAACAAAGACTGTAGAAGAACCTGATGCAATTTCTCCTGAGTGTGGAATATGGATAATACAGCCATGAGCTGAATATGAATCACCAACTCTACCTACAGCAATCTTGTCAACAAATACATTTGATGATCCTGAAGCTAAAGACACTGGAGGACATAAGTCATGACCAGTATTAGTATCTCCAACTCTTGTAACAGCAGGCATATTTGCTCCTAGTTAATGTTTACCTTAGAACCTGTAATATTTACGTTAGCACTTGAAGATATGTTGATATTTCCTTTAGCATCAAGGTTGATAGTACCGTCTGTAGTTACATTCACAGAAACCTTGGTAGTTACATCAACCTTTTGTCTGTCAGCGTGGATATGAGTATCAGCAATGACAACATCAAGTTCATGTGATTGTCGGTTATAAGTAACTGTGGTTCCATCAGCAAATTCTACCTTGCGTTCATCTTGGTTCGTTGTAGGAGGTTGAACATTACCGGCATAGAAAGAGCCTAAGATAAAACCTTCCTCGATGCCCTGTGGCATAAACACACATAGAACATCATCACCAACATCAGGCATATTGTAGTCGTGATTTTTGAAGGTATTACGGCACAATACAGCCAGCTCATGTGTTGTGAGATTGTCCTCATCAGAGATGGTTACTCTTGCAGTGTGCTTTTGAGGATTAGTAGAGCTTACTGTACCTACACGAATGATCTCGGTCAGAGTGCTTTCTAAACTAGATACACGCTCATTTGCTGATAAAAAGTCGTTGTTCATTAGTATGTATTGTTTACTCTTCTAACATCCAGTGATGTCACATAACCACTAGGACCCATTGAGTGCTCAGCTCTTTCGATGATGAAGTTACCATCAAAAGAACCAAAACCGGTTAACTCAATTACAGAGCCCGCCACCATAAGAGGATCACCTACTACAGACAAAGAGCCTGTAGTCTGTCTTAAGTTCAACTTACGAAGTGTGGCTTTAGCTAAACGCTCTGCCTCTTTTAAAGAACAGCATCGCTTCTTTAAAACATAGGTTTGACCTGATTCTTCAACACTATCGTCAGTGTAGGTGTAATCCTGATCTTCAACTTTCTGCTTTTGATTGCCTTTTTTAGATTTGGCTTTAGATGTCTTTTTTGACTTAGTATCTACATTGTTAGAGCCAAAGATGTCAGGATTTGAAGTATCAGCCTGTACTGCTACAGGAGATGACTGAACAGCAATCTTTGATTGAGCAGATTGAGTTGATGAACCGCCTTTATTGGAATCCTGACGTTTGGTAGTATCACGCCATTTAACTGTACATGCTTTGTATCTTTGTGACTGTTGAGCCTGAAACGACCAGTTTAAGATAGGGCTTGTACCTAGATTGTAGGTCTTTACAGCTTTCTTACTTTCATAGCTCTTTTGGTCAAAGATAATACAGGTTTGAGCGCTTACCTTCACGGATAAGCCAGCGTCTTTACATAAACGCTGTAGAAGAGCCAAATCACTTTCACGTTTTTGGTCTAACCTGTCGTATTCTGGCACATCTTCACAGTCAAAGAAGAACTTGAGACCTGCCTCATCGGCTATCTGCTGACCTAACGTCTTTAAGCTTATGTTCTCAAAGTTACGAGTTTTAAGCTCTCGTCTGATGGTGTTATCTAAAGGAATACTTACAGCTGATAACTCAAATATTCTTGGTGAGCCTGAGGTCTTTAAGCTGTCGACGATCATGGTATCGGTTGCTAAGCTGCCTCTACTCTCAGTTTCAAAAGTAGCTGTGATTTTAGCACCGCGCTCAGGTGACCAAGAACCTGCCCATTTACCTGTTTCATCTTTTAAAGTGACTGTAAGTTCATCACCTTCATCTTCAATCTTATCGGTGTAAGAGATGTTTAAAAGATCTTCGTAAACGTCTTTTGAGATATCTGTATCCTGATAAACAACACTTACAAAGGTATGCAGTACAGAAGCTAAGTTATCCATTACTGTTTCTCTTCCATGGTGGTAATAACTGAGGATCTATAGTTCTGGGTGATACATTGATATCAGGTATAACAATCTGTAGATCTGCAGGCATAATTGCATAGTGACTTAAAGATAAGTTCGCTGCTATAAGTTCTGACATCAGATACTCACTGCCCAACTGCTCTTTAGCAATCTTATCCCAAGTGTCACCTTGGATTGAATTATATATTTTGCTCATATTGTTCTATACTTTAAACAAATCTCAATCATTACAGGTGTGTCTATGCAAGATGATAAAAAGCTGTCTTTAAAAGACTGGTTTGATCTGAATTTCGGAACTGACAATGTACAAAGATCCTTTTTACTTATTGCTATTGCAGTGATATTTGTCGTTGTTGGAGCTTTAGGTTTCTTTGTTTTGTACTGTATTTCTTTATTTATCTCTGCCTTTGTAGGCTTTGTATCTTCTTACATTGTAGGCGACAGCTTTGCAGACACTGTAGGCTCAGTTTGCATGGTTGCATTCCTTATTCTAGGAACTCTTGCAGGTATTTTTTATCTACTAGAAGAGTTCCTGAACATAAGCAGACTTAACTTTAAGAAAAGGTAAGCCTTGACCTGTCACTAAAGAGTTTTTCTAATTCTCTCTTTAATGAGTTACGACCCTCAGTTAAAGCCTTAGTTACCTGAGCATAAGGATCTGCCTTTTCACCATTACCTGCATTAACTGTAATTTGAGGATTAAAGTTAACAACTATGGATGAGGTCTTAGTGCTGTTACCACCATAGGTTGAATTAACCGTTGAATTAGATACATTGTTAGTAGAACCTAAGCTACTATCTAACTCAGGTATCATCACCGCTGATGGAGCATAACCATATCTGTTTTGAGCTTCCTGACTTGAGAAGTTTGTTACAGCTTCATTACGTGCACTGTATTCAGCGTTTTGGGCTGATACAGATAACATTGATTCAAGTTTTGATAATGGAAGTACAGCTTCATTTTCCTTACCTTCACCAATCAATGCCAGTGTAGGTGCTGTGGCAATACCACCTGTTGCAAGGGCAGGTATTTGAGGCATCTCAAAACCATAGGTTTTACCACCGACACCTGGCACCCAATCAGGAATATCAACACTAATTGAGCCTATTGATGAAAAGGCTTTATTGATAAGGTTGATTAAACTGTTGATAGGGAGCTTAGCCAAATCTACCAATGCGCCAAAGACGTTACCAAAGATATTTTTAACATTCTCCCAAGCAGCACTCCAGTTGCCTGTAAATACATTGGATACAAAATCAATTATGTTACTAAAGATTGCTTTTACTCGTTCCCAAACACTTGATACAGCTGATATCAGTGTCTTAAAGCTGTTTACTGCTGTACCTATTACAGTTTGAACTACTGTAGCAATGCCAGGAAACTTTTGAGCAAACCAATCCCATAGCTGACCTGCCTTTTCCTTAACAGTATCCCAGTTTTGGTATAACCATACACCGGCAGCAATCAAACCACCGATTAAACCAATGATTAAACCAATTGGATTTGCCATGAGCACAATATTTAAGATCCTGCCAGCTGCAGCCAAACCTTTCATTACAGTAGAGCCCACAATCATAGCTGCACTCATAGCCTTTTGAGCTGTTACATATAACCAAGTCTTAGCTGTTGATAAGCCTGTCATATTGGCTAAAACAGCCATTACAGCTCCTGCTGTTTTTGCTACAGTAGAGCCCACAATCATAGCTGCGTTTTTAGCCTTTTCTGCAACTGTAAGTGCAATGGTCTTGTATGTCTGTAGACTAAAAACTACAGATAGAGCTGACACAACAGCTTTGTATGCTGTAGTAATTCCTTTACCTGTTAAAAGAACAGCATTGTGTACTTTATGAGCTACAGTACTTGCTATGACTTTGTAGGTGTTAAGGCGAAACAGTGCAGTAAGCCCTTTAAGAACACTTGCAGATACTCTCATACAAGTGGAGCTTGCCGACATTACGCCATTTGCTACAAGCCAAACCTGCTTTAATCTGCCGAAGATTACAACACCTCTGCCAATACAGGTGATTAAGCTACCGGCTACCCATGTTAAAGCACCAAAGGCAATCTTACCACCTGCCATTACACCAAAGAGATATAACGCGCTCTTGGTCAATGTTGGGAACTTTTGCGCAAGATTTACGATCATTGTGCCAAGTTCAATGGCTTTGCCTAAAAGGTCATTCCATACAGGTAACAATTGCTGACCAATAATGATGGACAGAGCCTTCATATTGTTAGCTAAGATCTTCTGCTGAGCTTCAGCAGAGCTGTCAGCAATATCAGCATCTTTTTGAACACTGCCTTTATTGTCTGATGTAGCTGTATTCATACCAAGATCATAGTAACCAGCTTTGTTTGAAGACAACTTATCTACAGTAGCCAGTAACTCTTGGTTCTTACCAAAGATTTTAGACATGGTTGCCTGTTTTTCAGCTTTTGGCAACTTGTTTAAAGCATCTAAAACAGCAGAGATAGCAGCCTGAGCTGATTTAGGACCACCATTCATTGCCTGAGCTAATTTCTCGGCATTTATGCCTAGAGCATTCCAACCTTCAAGCTGATTCTTGGTTGCGCCCTTGCCCATTGTCAGAGACTTGATAAACAAGGTTTGTGAGGTAGATGCAGCACTTGCAGATGAAGACATCTTGGTGAATGCTGCTGATAAACCTACAATCTGATCATTGGTAAGAGAGGTGAATGATCTTACAGTAGTAGCAGAGTTCTGCATTACACTGATTAAAGAGCCCGCATCAGCCTGTGCAGCCTTTGATACAGAGTTGATAGTATCAAATAACTGTGTAGTCTTGTACATATCACCAGTTAACTGATCGTTAAACTGATTAAATGCGTTTGACACAGTATCACTTGACAGATTTAAAGCATCTGATGCGTTTGCTACAGCTACAGAGTAATCTTTAATCTGCTGTATATTCTTAGGATCTACAGTACCTGCTGTAATGCCAGATACCTGTATCTTCTGATACTCACCAACAGAAAGATCATCCTGCTTAGAAAGCTCCATGTTAATCTTCATGAGAGCTTCAGCTTTGTCAGTGTATAAAGCTAGATTTTTAGTCTGAGCATCAAAATCAATAGCGTCGTTTAAAGGCTGTTGCACTGTCTTTAGCATTGCATAGCCTTCTAGCATAGAGGTAGCACCTGACATTCTTAAATTCTTGCCAGACTGCATGATATCCTGGCCGTGATTTACAGTCTTAGATGCCTTCTCTATAGCCTCAGCGTTCTTTTTTAAGATTGAGTTCTGCTGTTCATACTTTTTAGAAAGCTCTTCTACAGACATGCCCGCAGTTTTGTTTTGAGCTTCTAAATCACCCAGCTCATTCTTAACCTTGTTTAGCTCATCCTTGTATTTGTCAGCAACTCTTTGTGCTTTATCAAAATTAGACTGCATTGAGACCGTGATCTTGCTTGCAGTCTTCATTTTGTTTTGAAGCTCTTCTACCTTCTTAGCATATTTTGCGTATTTGTCGGTTGCTTCAACAACTTCTTTGCGCTTGGTAATAACAGCCTGTAACTTTTCAATCTCATCTGCAGCAGTCTGAGTTTTAGAACCCATTGTGCTCAGCTGAGCATTTACAAGCTTGATACTGTCATTAAAAGCCTTGCTGATTTTACCGGCAATGTTTAAAACAAGTTCGCGCTCAATAGCCATTATTAGAACTTCCTTGGTTTATCGCTTCCTGTTGTTTTTTTTTGTTCATCAACAACGTCTTTGATAAGTGACATTAAGTCACCTAATGAAAGCGATTCTAATTCCAGATATGAAGAATGTAGGTACTGTGACATTCTTATAACTCCTCGTCTTAAAGTATGAAGCTGTTCTTCAAGAGAGGAGTTGGTATCAATACCTACGCTAGCAAAAAAGATGAAATTTGTGCTATTACAGATACAACTTCTTTAGCGGGTAGATTTTCAAAAAACTCAATTGGTTGCTGTGAAGCTGATGCTGCAATAAAAAGAGCAAAATCAGGATCGCCTGATACAGTTAGTAATAAATTACTTGCCTGTACTCTTTCTTGAGGCTTTGCTTTACTGTTAACGTATGATTTATGGTACTTTAACAGCTCTTTACCATTGATATTCTCTAATGGAATATCCAGTTCATTGTAAGATTTGCCTTCAAACTCGTATGGCTTATCAAATGTTAGTTTCATTTTAAATCTCTTAAAACAGCTATAATTAAAAAGTCGTCAAGCTGTAAAACAGCCTGACGAGTTACGACACTACATTCCGATATCGGAACGTACTCCTTCTAGGTAGTCCTTACCGTTGATCTTGCTAACAAAATTGAATTTATCAATTTCAATCTTGTCTACACCATTTAAGGTGTACTTTAAGTAAACAACTTCAAATTCTTCAGTCTCATCCATAGTAGCTGAAGGTTCAAACTTGCCAATTTCAAAGCTCTTTGGAGTTGTTCTTAAAGAGACTCTTGCCGGAATGGTCTTGTATTCGCCTGATGCTGAGTCGTAGTACTGAACAGAACCTCTAAAATCCATTTCATGAGTTTTCTGTTCGGCTAATTCCGCAGCCTGCTCAGTTGCAGCTCTCCAATTAATTGTTACTGTAATTGAACCGGTATGACCTAATGTTGGTAAATCAACTTCACCTGCAACACCAGAGCCTTTTACTGTATCTGACATATACTCAATTTTAGGTAGAGTTAAGTCAGTAGTACCAATTAACTGATTTGAGCTGTTATATGCTCTAAAATTAACGAGTCTAATTGGCTCGCTTGTATTTACATCTACTGCCATAAATTAAACTCCTTAAGCAAATAGTGTCTGTAAGTATGAGGTATCGTACTCAAGTACGAAATCAATCTCACGGTTAGGTGAAGGAGGAGTGATATAGACGTGGAATACAGCCTTACCATCCATTAAATCAGTAGTTGGGTTCTCAGACTCTAAGAACTCTACACGACCACCTAGGATATAGCCCTTGCTTGTATAACCGTTTAACAGAATATTGGCGCTATCTAATACAGTATCAATCTGTCTGCGGTTTAATGGGAAGTCAATTCTCTGCCAGAATGTCTTTGCTAACTGAATTGAGATAAAGTTAAACATTCTGCGTACAGGAATAAACACATCCTTAACATCAGTGTTGCCAGGATATGCACCGGTACGGTTACCCCATGCAACCCAGCCTGAGAACATGTTGTTAGCAGTTACAATGCCATTTCCGTTAAGGTATGAACCTCGTGAGTTATCAACAATGATCTCGGTACCGTCAGCTAAGCATAAACCTGTACACTGGATGTTCTTATTTGAAGGTGATACATATGGAATACCGCCATTATCATCGTCAACTTCAGCTAAAAGAGCAGCAAACTGAGATGAGAAGTTATAGATTGTGCCTGACATATTTAAACAAGGCCATAATACAACTTCATTGGTAGAAGTCAGATTATTGCTGTTTTTAAATGTTGCAACATCAGTGTAGTTCTTAACAGTAGAAGGAACATCGATTAAGGCAATTGCTTTAAAGATGTCATTAAATCCATCTGCCTTAGCAGACATAACCGCAGCAACACCCGCATCACCTGAGTAGCGAGGACAAGCGATAATTGAAGGAGCAACTCTAAACTTAGGAAATACATCTTCAACAAGTTCTAAACCTGTTTTAACACCATCAGCATTTACACCGCCAATAATGTCGTCAGATGTTACCTTGCTTGGATCTAATACTTCAGCTGCTACTACAATGTCAGCATCAGTTGCTAACTTAAAATCAGTTGTAGAAGCATCGGTTAATGAAGTTACAACAACATAACCATCATCATCGAACTCAGTTACATAGTCGGTACCTAAAACGTAAGGTTCAGATCCGGCATCTTTACGAAGTACTAATGATGATAACAGAATACCTGCTTCTTTAATGGTAGCTGAGCCGGTCTTCTTATCAACAGTTAAAGAAGTGGTCTTTGCTGTTTCTTTATGTTTCTTAGGATCTAAGACGTTTACAAAAACAACAGGAGCTACATTGTATAGCTGGAAGAATGCATACATCGCCTCTGATAAGGTGAAGTCATAGTTCTTAAAGCCTGTATCTTTTAAAGTTGCTTTCTGAAAACCAAAAGCCTTAACTGCTTCTGCATAAGAATAGCAGATAACAGGTTTGTTAACGTTGGTCTCGTCTACCTGATTGATTGGAGCTGTACCAATCACAATAGTAATTGCAGAGTCAACCTCTGCTGCAGGAAGTAATGAAGTAGCTACTTCACTTGTCCTGACACCATGTACATATGCCATGTGTTAACCTCATTTAATTTGAGAAAGAAAAGTTTTAACTACGGCATCAGGGATAGTTTTGATGTCGTTTACAGGGAAGATCATTGAAGCTAGAGTTGGAGCTTTAGTCATTAACTCTTTTACAAATACAGGATAGTCAGGCCCTGAGTACACTTGACCATATCTCAGTCCTACTTTAGTTAGGTTAGGTCCTGTATAAATTCTTGGGAATTTAAGCTGTGATTTTGATTCAGATTGAACTCTGACCTGAGTAGAGGTATCAACAGCATCACTTTGCTGTTTAATTTGCTTACTCATATTGTTTCTCCTTGAAATATTCATCTTTAACAGGAAGATTGTTTGAAGGTGTGTGATATTTCCAATTAGTAGTGATCATTGCCTGCCACATTTTTGGGGCACCTGCTTGGGCAGATGCATCAGGAAAGATCCACTTGACATCAGATTCAGGAATGTAACGTTTATCTAAACTGCTTTCGATTTCAGATAGAGCTATCAGAAGGCGCTGAACAACATTTAGAACTTCAGCATAACCTTCATTCCCGTCATGCCAGGAACCGCAATAGATGTTTATCGTGGCATGTGCAAAATCTCTATCTACTGTTCCTGTAGAAGGAACAACCAAAACAAAAGGATAATCATCGTTTTCACTCTGCCTTTTAGGTGGAAGACAGCCTTTAAAAATAGAAATGCGCTTGTAAGAAGCCTCACTTTTCTCAGATTTCTCTGAAATAAGCTCTGTTCTGTTTAAAGAGCCAGGACGTTTCTCTGTAATTTTGTCAGGAGCCGGTTGCATAAGATTAGCTAAAGTGCTCTCGCAAAATTTTGCTACAGCATCTACAAGATTATTTATTACCATTCTTACTTAACTCATAATCAAGTTCATGTTGAAGTCGTTCCTCGAAGTAATCCTGCGTTTCTTCAGATATTTCATCTAAAATTTGAGGATCTTCGATTAACTGAGGAACTGCAGGTCCTGTAACTTTCTCTACAGGTCGTCTTGCATCACCAACACGTCTAAAAACGTGTCCTTGCCATACAAAACCATTACCTACAGTACGTTGAACATTTCTTTTGACTGACACCCTGACAGGGCGTTGCGTTGCGCCCGTTGTGTCGTATTTAGGCTTATAAGAGAACTTATCAATACCAAGAGGAGGTCCTATGATAATGATTTGAGCACTATCATCCTCTTTGTGTACTGACATAGCCTCTTTAACAGCCGATGTCTGTACCGTATAGTTGTCTTTGATAACTTGAGTGATTTTCTTTTTGGCAAAAGGAAGGGCCCTTGATAGAGCCCTCGATTTTGCTTTTTTAGTTACTTTTTCTAGATCTTTAAAAGGATTTTCAGAAATTGTAAGTTTAAGATCACTCATTGTTCTTCATCTGCTAAAACTATACGTATGACACCATATTCAATCGACACCGAGCGAACTACATACTTCACCCCGTCAAGAGTTACGCTTTGCCCCTTAACAGGCGCACCGATAGCTTCTTCAGATACATACAGCTCAGTTAGATGCTCAAATACACCTCCATTGGCAAAGCTTCCTGAAGCTGTATCTAAGCGATCATCATCTACAAGACACTTAATTGATTGACCTTCATACTTGTGTACGTCAGAAAACTCATCAAGATTGAAAAATGTCTTGTCTATGTCATTAGCTATTGCATCTTTAAAAGCTGACATTATTTTTTACCGGCTGTTTTCTTAACTGAGTTTGGAAGCTTGTTGATAAGATTATCAACTTCAGATTCAGTGTTTGTTTGAGTTTCAGCGGTTGCAAAACCAACTGAAATCAGTTTGTTAGCATTTGCATCAGATGTAGTTACAACTTCATCTTCATAATGAATTTCACCATCAAGCAAAATGTTTCTTTTCAGTTTAATATCCATTTTTACTCCATAAATTCTTGCGTAAAAGAAGTGTCAACAGGAGCTATATCGCTATAACTCCTATTGAGTTACGATCTAAGAAACTACTTTTACAACCCAGAATCCTAATGGCTCATGAACAACCATTAAAGGAGCAGATTTAATCTGAACAATACGTCCTGCATTTTCACCGGTTGCCTGTAACCATGAGTTTGGAACACGGTCACCTTCAAGCCACTGGTGAGCATTCTGCTGAACATTGATGATATCTACTACGCCATAAGCTCTAGTAGTTCTTACATCACGACAAGCAATTAAGATACTGTCTTCAGGAATTAGAGGCACATCCTTATGGGAATCATCATCGTAATACCACTCATCATAGGTATAAATATCTAGCTGAGGTAAACGTAAGGTACCGATAAAGCCTACACCATCAGCAAAAGATGATGGGTTAATCTGACCTAAATCAATACGACGAGAGTTGAATGCTGTAGTATCGCCTTTGAGCGCATTGATTAAAGCATCAACAGCCTTTGAACCAGCAATTACCTCTACAGGAGTTAATCCTGATAACTTGGTAATATCACGAACAATCTTTCGCAGATCTGCCATAGGATCAGCATTGGTTACATTCCAAGGTGAAGTTACAGATAAATCTACATAAGGTTTAGTTGATAAACCATGCCAGAAATCAAGCTGTCTTGCTTCACTCTCTGCTGAACCTTGTTCTTTTACAATAATCTTGCCAGTGGTTAATGCCTGAGCACACATTAACTCTTCTCTACGAGTGATCTCTTTATCCAAATCATATAAATCTTTAGCAAGAATTTCTGCTGCACGCTGATTAGGACTCTTAGAAGAATAAATTGCCTCACCTGCTGAGCGTTTTAACGCATCCTCTGCTGTAGTTACTCTAAAAGGGGCAACATAAGCAGGTTTAAAGGTATTAGTAGTATATCCGTCTCTGAAATCCTGTGAACCGCCTGAACGACGTGAAACGAATGGTGCAACCTTACGCTTACCACGGCCTACAACATCAACATCTACACTTTCAGTCTGAAATGTTTCTGTATGACCGAAATAACGGTCTCTTAAAAATGTTTTTGCACGAAACTCGTTCTCGCTGACCATAGACAGCATAGTACGAGGTTCAAAAATATCTATAGTTCCCATTTACTACTCCTATCGTAAAATAATGCCTACATTGCGAGCTGATAAAAATAAATCATTAACAGCAACGGAATTAGCTGCGGTGATTGCTTCTTTATTGAAATCACCATTTAAAAACACTGTTACAGAGGCATCAGTTGAAGATGCATCTACATCTTCAGCAACTACACCAAACACTGCATCAGCTTTAGTTGAGATAGCTTTAACTTTACCCTCTGAAAAGGTAACTAATTCACCACGCTTAAAAGCTGATCCTGTACCAGTTACAATTAGTGATTTAATCTCACTACGGTTAGGGCCTGAGAATAACTTGTCATACTCAATAGAGCCCAAAACAGAATTTAAGTTTGTCATTTATAAAAAACTCCTACTTTGCTTTTGCTAAACGAGCGATTTCAGCTTTTACAGCATTAACAATTTTTGCTTTCTCAGACTGTTCTTTATCTTCTGGTAAAGCACCTTCACTTGAAATGCCAATATCAGCTAAGTCTTTTGCTAAAGATTCACCATCATGCTGTAGCTGAGTTGCAGAGTTAGCTAACATCTGTTTCTGATTCTTTAATGAATCAATAGCAACCTGCTCAGCTGTCTTTGGCTCATCGAACATTGCCTTAACCACGATGTCGTGATTAGAACCAATATCAATATCAAGAAGGGCTTTGATTCTTTCACGCTCTTTGGTTGAGGCTTCAATTGCAATCTGCTGATATAAATCAGGTCGATTACTCTTTAGTTCTTGTGCTGTCATTAACACAGATTTATCTGCTCTAGGCTCTGCCTGAGCTGTTGGCTCGGTATTAGCTACAGCAGACTTTGTAATATTGTCTTTTGGCATCAATTTCTCCTTTGGAAAATGTAAAGACATGTTTTTCAAATCCCACTCGTAGCCAGCAATAGCCAGAATGTGATCACCCTTGAGGCAAGCTGTTACAGGCTCACTCTCGTTTAGCTCATCTGCAAAACCAAGCTCTACAGCCTCTTCAGCTGTAAGCCATGTTTCTGCATCCATGAGAGCTTTAATCTTTTTCTCTTCAAGGCCAGTCTTTTCTGCATAGATACTGCGAATTGACTGAGCATTCTTTTCTAAAATCTCAGCTTCATGCTTCATGTCATCTGAGGTGCCAGCTACAGCTGATGAAGGGTTATGAATCATCATCATTGACCCTTTATCAATTACGCATTTGGCATTCTTAAGTGATGTGATGATGGTTGCAGCACTTGCAGCAAGCCCTGCGACGTGAATAGTGACTTGACCTTTATGTTGTGCAAGTAGACCATTGATGGCTAGGGCAGAGAATACCTGACCGCCAGGAGAGTTAATCATCACCTCAAGCTCATCATTTGTATTGATCTGCGATAATAGATTTTTAACAATCTTCTCATCAAAGCACTTATCATCATCTGACCAACCTTCACAGATAGGCCCATAAAAAGAAAGGCAGGTTTTATTGCCTGCCTTCATCTCAATTTTCATAAGTATTACTTCCTAGGTTTATCATCTGAATCGTCTTCTGTATCATCGTCATTGCCTGTATCAGGTGTTTCAACAGGAGCTATTGGAGCTACTGGTTGTATTGCTTTTAAACCACAGTCCTGCATCAGACGTTCTTCACGCTTGCGCTGAGCCATAATCACATCAAAAGACATACCAGTAAGTTCGGCTGCCTCTCTGTCACGAGTACTAAAGCCTTCGTCAACTCTAAGCTTTGCTGCTTGAGCTTCTTTAGTAGGATCTAACTGACCTTGAGTGTCACCAGCCCAATCGGCGCCACACCATGCCTTCTTGATTGCAGGATCTGCAAAAAAGCCTGGAGCGATTACACGACCTTTAGCTACAGCTTCTGATAACCACTCTTCATACACAGGCTGACACAAACGGTTAACTACCCACTGTCTACGCATACGGAACATCTTCCATGCTTCAAGAATTGCACCACGTGAAGCACTGTATGAGGATGTAAAGCTCTTTAGTAAGAGTTCATAAGGAACTTCTAAAGATGCGCCAATCTGTCTGCAGATTGCATTTACAAAAGGTTCAAATGCAGTGTTTGGACGCCCTGGATTAGATGTTTCAATATGTTCGCCGTCAGCTAGGTTTACAATTCCACCGTTTGATAAAGACACATCATCAGGATCAGAGGTAACTTCACTTATAGCTACATTTGCACCATTAGGGGCAGTTGATACTACAGGATCAATACCCTCTTCAGGATTATCATGTGTAATAAATACAGTGAAATAGCCACTTACAACGGCTGCTACAAGTTCGGCATCTGTGTATCTGCCTAGTTGCTTAAATGCTTCAATGGCGGGAGCTAACAAAGGAACTCCTCGACGTTGACCAGGGCGCTCAATATCGCACATCAGATGTAAGATATTTCGTCTTCCCGAGCCACTAAAGGCTGGTATTCTCTTCCATTCATTCAAGGCATCATTCATAGGACGATGCACTGCATATGGATGATATTTTGCAACATAGTAAGCTACAGGCTCACCATAGTGCCCGATTTCAACACCTTCAAGGATAGAAGTGTCTGTCTTAAGAGTATCAATAGGATCGCAAATTCTATCAGCTTCAATTAAAGACAGCTTTAAATCATAAGGAACGCCGGCACGCTTTATATAAGGCATTGCAATAAAACAATCACCTGACATTAAAGCAGAGATAAAAGCTAAGGCTTGAAACTCATAAAAATTGCACATACGTGCAGCATCACATTCACAGCTTTCAGCCCATAACAGCCACTCGCGCTCAGTGTTTTTCTGCCATTCAACAGCTTGCTCTTCAGTTAAACCAAGTTTTTTGAAATCAATGTGAGAACTTAACATTAAGCCAGAGCCGATAACATTGGTTCTTACAGCTTTAATAGCTGAAGTGGCTAATGGCACACCCATGTAGAGATCGCGACTGCGAGCTCTTAGAGTTTTGATATTCTCTACAATATCTTCATCAGCAGATGCACTGTAAGACATCCAACCAAGAAGTGACTTACGGGCATAGCTGGCGCCGTAATGGCTGTAGCCTGAGTTTACAACTTTACGTTGTGTCTGACCTGATGGTTGCCTTATTTGATTCAGATTAGGTTGCTGAGGAGCTTTCTGTACAGGCTGTTTAGCAACGCTTTGTCTTGATATATTTTGGCTAGGACGTCTTGCTTTAGTTCTATTTCGTTTTGCCATATTACAAATTAAAAGTCCTGAGGTATAACTCGCTGAATGTAGATACTCTTATGTCCACTTTCGCATTTAGTTACGATTGAGCTCCAATACTCAATCTGAGATTGAATATCATTTAAGTTAGCTCTGGTTAAAGAACGTGAACCAATGGTGTATGACTGACCTGTAGCTACTGCTGCATTAGCATCAAGCCACATATTTAAGCGTTCTTTAGCAACTTCATAAGGAATACCTCTATAACTTTTTAAAATTTTGCTTTGCACAGTCATTTAGATAACTCCCTTTGAAAATCTGCGACGTCTAACAGGTTTACTTATCATAGTTACAGGATGTCCATTATTAGCGTTAGCTACATACTGATCATATATAGGCTTCATAAACTCCAGTGCTGCAGTTGCATACACATAACAATCTAAAGCCTCATTACGCTCTCTAATCTTCTTCCATCCTTCATAGACTTTGCCTCTTTCATACTTTCTAACAAATACCTCAGCGGTTAATTGTTTGAAGTATTCTTCAGTAAAGCCGTTATCACGACCACGAGGAAAGTGAACAAAGCTAGGGCCAATATCCTGATTAGATAAGCGTTGCATAATCAGACGCTTGCCGGCATCAACGCCCAAGACAAACAGATGCGCTCTGTAACGGTTATTGTTGGTTGGTCTGTCTACAATTGGTTTACCAACAGTTGAAGAACCTTTGATTGAGAACACTCTTGAACGTTCTCGTTGCTTGGTGTACTGGTAAACTTTGTCAGTTAAAGTACCATCACCTGAGTCAATGAATGTGCATGAGATAGTTAGCTCACGACCATCTTCTAATTGGAATTTTTCCATGAGTGTCACATCTAAAGCTGACCAAACTTCAGATAACTTAGGATCACCCTGAATAATGACATGCTTAATGCCATAGCTTTCGTAATCTTTAGCCCAACCAAAGATTGAAGCTTCTAAACGGTCATGCTGAACATCAACGCCACAGGTAAACATTAAGATCTCTTTTGGAAGACCTGCAACAGGATAGAACTCTCTACGTTCTGACAACTTCTCCCATAAGCTTAAGTCAGCCTCATCTTCGTGCCATGGTTCGCCAATCTTTAAGTTAATGAACTCTTGGAGACCTGCTTTGTCTTTTTTACGATTAGCTTCAACAAAATCAGACACAAGATCTTTAAGTTCAACCCATGGAGAGCAGAGAGAGGTTAGATGATATCCAACAGTTTTAACCTC
>ERZ808245.416-NODE-416-length-21983-cov-4.385534_pt1 | contig 21983 bp, 14 predicted proteins | sample MGYA00521243_ERZ808245 | MGnify/ENA primary metagenome ERZ808245 (study PRJEB31516, sample SAMN03275576) | gut metagenome | biome: mammalia-associated habitat; material: feces | host: Papio cynocephalus | place: Kenya | collected 2012-07-07 ... | reverse complement strand
TTTCTATATATTATTATTATAAAATATTAAAATCTAATATTTTAATTAACTACAAAAACAGGCACAGAAATTTTTTAGACGTGAACTTGCCAAAAGCTCCAGTCAAACAAAAGCAAGCCAGCAGGAGCAGGGTCCTTGCAAAAATAGCAGTTGATAAATAAATTTACACCTGCCGCCTGACACAAGACGCACGATGAACAGTTGCTTGCTTCACGCACGATGAACAGTTGCTTGCTTCACGCACGATGAACAGTACCAAGAACAACAGCATAAATTGAACTTTTAACCAGTGAAAAATTACAAATAGCCTGTGCCCGTGAATGTATAATTTTTTTTTAAAATTGTTACTTTTTTAATTTAGAGGGAGAAATTTTTCCTTCCATAGAGTTGAAAAGTTGAGTTTTTCAACGAAAAAGTATACATTTACAAGCAATTTACTACAAGTAAACATTAAAAATTCCATTAGCGCCGCTCCTGTTCGTGAGTACCTGCTTGAAAGGCGCCTTGCTCCTGATTCTGTGAATGTGTAAAAATGTTCTTTTTTACACATTCACAGGTCTGCTGCTTATAAACTTGCTGCTGTTTTTGCAGTAAGTTTGTCCCGTGAATGTGCACTTTTCTTTTTATATTTTTTATTTAAGATATTGTAAAAGGCATATTTACAGGCAGTATTCCTTCTATTATAATGTCCATGATTGTTGGAGGATGTGCATGATTAAAGTTATGTGTCAGACCCCAGAGGTGATAAGACTTCAGGAGCTTACACCATTTCAGGGTGACCTTAAACGTAGGACAAGCAAAGATATTAAGTCTTTAGCTTCTAGTATTCTTTCAGAAGGTCTTTTGATGCCTTTTGCAGTATGGAAGCATGACGGAGTTAATAGTCTTCTTGATGGTCATGGGCGTTATTCAGCATTGATTGAGCTGGCTCTTGAAGATAATTCAATTTCAGAGCAGGCATTTCCAGTTATCTATATTGAAGCAGAAACTGAGGAACAGGCTAAGAAGTCGCTTTTACAGATTACGTCGTCTTATGGAAAAATAACCAGAGACGGAGTTATGAAATTCTGTTCAACAATTCCTAGTTATACAGCACCAGCTATTAGTAAGTTTGTGCATAAGCCTCTAGCTGAACGAAAAATGAAGCCAGCTACTACTGAGCAAGTTATAAGGATTTCTGTGCCTTTAGACAAAGCACAGGCTGTCCTTGACTTGTTCAAGCAGGTAGACTACATAAAGGTATTATAATGGAAGAAAAGCAGGAAATAGTTTTCTCAGAGAAAGATGACTGGGAAAAGTTTAATGAAGAATTTGATGAAAAGCGCTCTCATGAAGAGCAGCGTCTTAATATGGGCAAGTCTGAGTCATTTTCAGCTGGCATACGTAAGATGCTGCAGAGGCCGTCGTCAGATGACAACTTTCCTGTAAAAAGTACAAAGACAAGTGAGCAGCTTCCGCAATTTGACAGTATATATGAGATTGCAAAAGCTAAAGATATGACGCTGCAGGAGTTTGTTCAGAAAGACCCGCAGCAAGCACTGCGTATGGTTGAGAATTCATACGCTAACTGGCAGAATCTTCTTACATCAGCTTCTATCACAGGCGGCATTGAAATGCCTGGTGAAGATGGCGAGATGGAGCGATATGCTGTATCAAAAAACCAGACAAAACTTATTGAGCTGCGTATCCGTGAAGCTGCAAAGCAGGTTGAGACAGTAACAGAGCTTGCAGCTACGTGCTACCTTGCAAATGAGCAGCGTAAAGATACACTTGAAAGAGCTATGTACAAGAGAGCTTTGAAAGGTGACACGCGTATGGCTATATATCTGCATGACCGTGTTGATGGTCGTCCTGCAGAAACAAAGCAAGTTGAGTATGACTATGATAACGCATACAATATATATGCGATCATCAAGACGCTGTTCGACAAGCAGCTTGATGTTCTTAATTCTGGCAATGGTGTAAAGCTCATATGTTGCTCTCGACGTGCAGGAAAGACACACTTGCTTGTTGCGCTGCTTCTTATTGAGTGCTTGAGAAAGCCTAGAACGCAGGTAATGTATATTGGTGAAACTATGGAGCTTTCAGAAGCTCTTGTAAATAAAGCTGCTCAGGATATTATTGATGTGTGCCAGCTTAAGAATAAACGTGGCATGCGCTTTGATTGGAAGCATATTGATAATGGCTCTAATATTATTATCAGAGGTCTTTCAAACACAAAAGACCCTGACCAGATTCGTGGTAAAGCTGCTAAGGTAATTGTAATTGATGAGTTCTTCCATTTGAAGAGTGAGCTTCTTGAATATATGCAGCGTGAAGTATTGGAGCCTATGCAGATGGACTACGCAGATGACTACATGTTTGTTTGTGCAGGAACACCTCCAAGAGTAAAGGGAACATATGGCGAGAAAGTATGGAAAACATGGGATGTTGCTCACTTCTCATGGACATGGCGTGATAACCCGCATCCAGTAGATTTGGAATCACGTAAGAAGTTTGTTGACAAAGTTCTTGCTGACAAGGGTCTTGACTGGTCGTCTAGCTTTGCACGCCGTGAGTATAACGGTGAATGGGCGTATGACGATGACTTGCTGCTATATCCAGAGTTTCATGTGTATGATAAGCGTGAAGCTACTCCTACAATACAGCCTACAAGAATTTTGTTTGGTATCGACTATGGAGTTGGTGACAATGATACTATCTGGGGCTGTGTATGGAATGACGACGAGAAAAGAGGTTATCAGTTCTGGGAAGATAAGTTTAACCGCCTTGATATTATGGATAGGTCTATTTCTCAGTTGGAATATCTTGGCGAGCAGGTAAAAGCTGCTTGGCGCATGGCTCTTGATTATTTTCCTGAGCTTTCACCAAAAGATGCTAACAAGCTCATTCTTTGGGATGCTGATGACTCAGACCAGCATCTTACAGATTATTTTAATATTAACCTTCGTCTTGAAGGTCCTGAGTATGACGCACTTCGCCTCAATATACAGAATGCGCACAAGACTGACAAGTCTATTATGTATGACAACATAAGAGACTTGCTGCGCCGTGGTGATATGCTGCTTATTAAAGGTGGAAAGTGTGAGCATGAAGCTATGTCTACTATTCTTAAGCGTGGACCTAATGGAGAAGTGTACAAAGAAGTTGATAGCAAAGCTTATCATCCAGATTTGCTTCCAGCAATGCGTTATGCATTATGGAATGCTATAGGAATGTAGTATGTATGCTTTTAGATTTTATGCGCATAAAAATGACCCAGATAAGTCTAGTAGTTCATTAAAAGAATATTTCAAAAGAACTGCTGACTTACCACAGGATGCTGATGCAGCGGCACATATTAAAATTATGCGTGACCTTAAAAGTGACCCAGAATTTGGTCCAGATTTAATGTCTCCATTTGGCTATTCAAATGACTCAGTAAGGCCTCAGCAGGTGCAGCTCGATGAGAACACTGCAGTGGTTGCAGATTATATGAATGAAGAGCACAGGCAGTCCTTCGCTGACTATTCTGGCAAGACAAAAGGCATAGTGGACATGTATAGGGCTCCACATAAAGGCATCAGTGTGCTTGGCATAAATGACCCAAGATACTCGATCTATGACCCGATGTCTTTAGCTAATGATACCGATACATACATGTCTCAGGAAGATTACCAGAAGCGCGCAGCTGATTTGCTTATGTCAAATGAGTCACTGCGCGATATTTCTGACTTGCATGATTTGATAGACTTTGATATGTACAGAAAACGGAATAAGCTAAATTATACGCAGTCAGAAGATGCGCTCGCTAGATTATATGGCAGCAGTATAGCAAGCATGCATGATAAAGCAGTAAAATCTGGCAAGAATAAATATGACAGATATTTTAATACTAAGTATCTTATGCTTCCAGAGCATGTTAGTAAAGAAGAGTCACCGTTCTATGATATAAGTGCTTTTTTGAAACAGCTTTGTTGGTATGCTAATACTACATCAAAAAATAGGCCAGATAATGATTTTGCAGATTCTAATTTGTGGCTTGTCAAAGTAAACCTTGATGACATGTATAGCAATGACGACAGGCGTAAGCATTTCTTACATACAGGTGCTGATGACATGCATGAGTTTCTTGCTAAGAAAGTTACACCATATAGGTATATAGATACAGGTAAAAATTTAAAAGACAGCGTGGCCAGATTTACGGATGATAGTTCTTATTATACTGCGCATAATCTGAAAGAAGCTAATGAAGCTGCTGCTGATTTTATGCATAAGAATTTTAAGGTAGACCCTGATGAGGTATGGTCTGATGCTAACTTGAAAGATGTTTACTACGACTGTTCAGAGCCTATTTATCAGGCATACTATACTACTAAATTGAAACCTTCAGTGCTTGCTGGTGCTAAAGGACATTTTGAATAAGGAGAACAAATATGATAGCTACATTTAAAGCTCCAGGCTGGATTACAAGGTCTAAGTACGACCCAGATAAGAAGAAGTTCTATGATGCTTCTATGGGCTTTGACATTTCAGCAGTTGATGACAAAGGTAACAAGATCGAAGAGTTTCCGAAATATGTAGAGTTTGGTCCAGACCTTTACAAGTTGCTTAAACATACACTACCATCAGCAGCAGCACGGCTTAATGAAGACTTACACTATAAAGGTGTTGTGCCACAAAAGAAAATCAACCCGCACGATTTGTATGCTTATTATGGATATGGCGACGTAGGGCCAAGTGCTACTGTGAATGGACCATTATCTGCATCTGCTTCGCCAGTTGCTGGCTATCATTTTGCAGAGTCACACAGAGGACCTAGACTGCAGCTGCTTGGTTATGGCGAAACTCCTTTTCCAGCAAATAAAAGCGCCTTTGGCACTGATTACGCAGGAAATCCTAATTATAAATATTCTGAGAGGTTGCTTAAAGATAGTCCTATGGAGCATGCTTCAAAGTCAGCAATTCTTACAGAAATACTAAATAGCTCAAAAGACTTTAATCCGCTTTTTGGGCCTTTGTATAATTATGTCGATACAATGTATGACCCTAAGAATGACCCTCAGAAGCATGGTCCGCGTCCAACTGACCGCTGGATTCCTAGATTTGACAAGCTGGGCCATCCTATAATGAGAGCTGACGGCACGCAGGTGCATATGCCAGTTCCTCTTGTGCAGAACTTGCCGTTCTATAATTTCAACAGTCCTATGTGGGAAGATGAGGACAAGGCTAAGACGCTGTGGGACAAGTTCCAGAAAGAATTCAGCCCTACAGACTTCACGGACTGGGGAGAGACTCCTATATACGCAAACTATGACGGCACGCCAATGGGCCATTTTGATGACAGAACAAACGAATTTGTCTATAAGGCACTTGACTATCCTTTATTTAATTTGAAGCTAGCTAATAATGCAGGATATTTTGAGTTTGCTCCTGAGCTCAAAGCTAAAGCCCACGAGAAATTCCGTGACCGTAAAGGCTATAAAATTAAGCTCAGGACTGAGAAAGCGCAGCAGGAACAGGTAGCTAAAGATGAGGCTGCTATAAAGGCTGCTAAGATTGCGCATGCTAAGCAAGCTGCTAAGGAGCAGTTCTTTAAGACACGTGATAAGAATGGAGAAGGTGGCAAGACGTTCTCGAACAACGAGCAGCGTGCATATTATACTAGCATGATAAAGGGAACATTCCGCATGAATCCTGACCTTGCTATGCAGGCTATTCAGAATGGAATCACAAAAGAGGATATTCCTGCTATGGTCCGCATGGTGCTTGACAGTCCGTCAAAATACAACGAGATTGGAAGCAGCAATAAAGAGGCACAGTTTCTTTCTATTGTCAATGACTATTATAACAAGAAGCAGGCTGCAGTATCTCAGAAGAATATCATTGCCGGCGTAAAAGGAAATAAATATGAGTAGCAAGAAGCCAAAGAAGCAGAAAGTGAAGAAAGAAAAAGAGCCTTCATTGCTTAGAAAAATAATTGAGATACATTTTGAGCAGGCTAGAAGGCGCAAAGCTCTCCGTCTGTTACAGAAGCAGTCATGGTCGTTTGACTTTCTTGCTTTGCTGCTTGTAAAAGCTAGCAAGTTACAGGGCCATGGCTTATCTCTTGTTATAACTGATCGTTCAGGAGTGACATATACTCTTACATATGACAAAGCAAAAGACTCAGATGCTGTCAAGCAATTTGATGATACAATTTTCAACCATCTTGACGACGACTTGGCAGTATCTGATTTTATTACAAAGCATTCATTGAGATAGTCATATTTACAGGTGTATGCTTTTGTAGGATAATTTATTTAATCTGGAGGGCATATGCCTGTTAATTATATATACGACAAAGTAAATAAAGACTACAGGCCTACACTGTACCCTGGTGAAAAGACAGATGACTGGTCTATACCAGAAGAAATAAATACTGACTATCACCGTCTTAACTCAATAATTGAGAGCAAGTATTCTCGTGAGTTCTTGAAAATATGTGCATTCTTTAACAAGATGTTTCCATCACTCAAAGCGAGTGAGTGGTCACAGACTTCATATAATGTGCCGCCATTTACTGCTATGGACCAGGAACGCTCTGATACTGGATATGGCACGAATTATAATTATCTTAAGCAGATCGTTGACCAGATTACGTCACGTCTTGGAACTATATCATTTACACCAAAGCTGCTTTCTGAAGAGCAGAGCTACGAGTATATCGTCTATAAAGATGAAGTAGAGCGTATTCTGAGAAAGCTCATTCTCAGTGACGATTTGAACCGTACAAGCATTGAGGCATTTCATAACGCTGCTGTGCTTGGATATTCACACGTTTTCATTGACCCATACACAGGCAGCCTGCTCAAAGCTAATGACTATGAGATTGGTGTATTTGAGAGCCAGTTTAACAGACGGCATATAAAGCAGATGCTTTACCGTGACTATTCATTCCCTGTTACAGATACTTTTGTATACTTAACTGATTTGCCAGAAGAAGATAGTAGCAAGCTGCTTGAGTCAATATCTGGAAGAAACTCTGTTGAGTTCAGCATGTACTTTGATTGCATAAAGCATGAAGTATACGTTACTATATGCGGAAAGACACTGCCTCCTAGAGAATATCCTTTTGACGAAGTGCTTATGTCTACGTTTACATGGGACACTAGCTTCTCAAGGCAGCTCACTTCTTCAATGTTCGACCTGCTATACCCTATTCAGCGTGAAATCAACAGAATTGCTGCTAAGAAACAGCAGATTATACGCATGTATAAAGGCTCTGTGCCTGTGTTTAATTCTGATGTTGACATTGCTATGAAGGCCATTACAAATGGCGCAGGCGAGGCACTATATATTGACTCATCAAGAAGCACTGCTGACCTTATGACTGTAATAAATCCTACGCCGCTTGACCCTCAGCTTGACGCTGAGATACAGAGTCATAAAACTACTATGTATGAGCTTGCTGGAATTCAGAATGCTTCATTCGACATGGAGAATATGAAATCAGCAGCTGCTGTAGTTGCTCTTGACCAGACACGTGATAGCGTTTTCCAGGCACAGATGGCAGGAATGTCACAGTTTATAAAGAGTATGCTTGTGCTATATATTAAATATCTTGCAAAATATCCTAGTGCTTTTGGTGACAGACGCCAAGTAGACTGGCAGGTAGTTTCAGAGCTTATTGACCAGTCATATATTAACATGCAGCCAGTGCATTTGAATGACCCTCTTTCTGACGAGCAGAAAGCTGAGGAAAATCCTTCAGACTATACTAAGCTGGCTACTGCAAGGCTGCTTTTAGATGTTATCAATGGAAAAGTTACATTTGACAGTCTTCCATACTTCTTGGACCCGTCAGACCTTGTTATTGCTGTTGCTGGAGTACTTATAAAGTTTGAAGCACTTGGAATTGATATACCTAATACAATACACAAGTTTCTTATGTCAGCGTATATAGCTGAAGTTAAAGCTGGAAGGGTGGAGCTGTAAAATGGAAGGCGGACAGAAAATAAATATACCATTGGATTCAGGTCTGGATGTGCATTCATCCGACATGCTTGTGCCAGTTGCACAGCCAAAGTTTCAGCATAATAGGCAAAAATACCAGGGCAGGTATTTACCTACATCACTGAGATACGAGCATAATGGCTGGGCTGCTGGAAATGGTGTTTATACTTTTGATGCAAGTTATTATACTATTAAAGCTGGCAAGTATAATATTTTCAAGCAGAAAATAAACGAGAATCCTTCATATCAGATAAATGCTATTGAGGGAGAAGACTACTCAGATATAAAAGCATCTGCTGTATTAAATAACAGTAACAGGCTGCTGTCTTATGATACTGATTCAGCTGCTGTGTCTGCTGGTCCAGACCCTGATTTGACAGGGTATATCAGTGGTAAGTATTTTTCTGTTCATTATGACTCTGTTAAAGGCACGTTTAGTCTGGGCAGTAGTAATGACAGTAATATAAAACTAGTATCTGCAAATGTAAAGTCTGACTATACTGCTTTAGTTGAAATAGAAGACACTTCTGCAAATGTCAATATTATATTTAGCGGAATGTCTTTTCCATCAGATATATATAATGGGCAGTATTTGCTTGGCAAATTCAGTCTGTATACGGACATGTCAGCTGATTTTGAAAAGGATTCAGCGTACTATACTTCAAAATGGCAGTATAACCAGTTTATCTGCTACTATGACGGCAGTAGTTTCTGGCTGTCTGTAAATGATTCTGTATTGAAAAAGATAGATGCTAAAGCTGACAGTTCTGGCCGATTGCAGTTGTCTTTTGATATTGATTTGCAATTCTCTGATTTTCCTTCAGTGCAGCTTGTCAGCTTTTTTCCATTTTTTTCAGCAGTTTTTGCTAAAGCTAACTCAAATGTAATAAATACATCTGCTAATGAGAATTTGAACTGCAACTTGTGGTCAGTATCTGTTTCAGACCCAGTAAATGTAGCAAGCAATATTTCTGATAAGCTATATAGAAATATACAGAAGTATTCTGGAGCAAATGATTATAATGTTCAACGTATTACACAGAAGATACCTGTATGGTTTGGTGTTTCAGCGTCTCCAATAGTGATTAGTACTGTCGGGCAGACTGTTACACATGCTTCTGGTGACAACATGCTTACAGTACATGTTACAGGAATTGCGGGTCCTGAAACTGAGCATAAAGTACGTGTAGATGATGAAGATGGCTGGCACTATGTTACGACATATGACCATGATAATAATCAGGAAGCGTACATTTATGCTAAGTGCACAGACACTGTTCAAGGTTATACAGGTAAGGTGCGTATTGCTAATGTCTCTGTATGGGAGCAGACGGTTGACAAGTCAGCTGAATATTGTGAGCATACTGATAGGACATATAACGTGCGTGTACGCTATAAGTATGAAAAATGGGAATATATCAACTATGGCGATGATGACGATGATGACTACAGATGGTCGAAAGAGACAGTCTATGCTGAAGACTACTTTACTATAGATGACAGTTTTTCATTTACTAGTCTTGATGAGCTTAAAGAAATGTTTTCAGTTTCAGATAGTTCTCTTGTGCAGATTGACAGAGTATCTGTTGATAATGGACTTAATTACCGAGTGTATGTGAATGTATTCAAGAGTCCTTTTTCAAAGCAGTATGAATACTGGCAGGCTGCTGTAGCTAAAGGTGGAAGTGCTCTTACAGATTATCTGAATAGTGTCACGTCTAATGGTAATGGAAATAACTATAATCAGATATGGATTGATATAAGTGACGAGGCTGTTATATGTACCAATGAAGGGCATATACGATCTAATTTTAAAGGATTTACTACTCTTGGTAGTAAAGCAAACTATTATAATAAATACTATGCAGTAAAAAATACTGATGCCGAATCTGATTTATATGGGCATGCATTCTGGGCAGTATGCTGTATAGGGCAGATTTCATCAGATTTGTGTATATCTTCTGATAAGCTGCTTACTAATATTTTGGATGCTTCTTATTTCACATGCAGTCCTGTCGAAGTAAAGCAGTACGATGCTGATGATTATGATGCACTTAAAAAAGATAGAAAGTATACAAATAGAACGGCTTCTCAGCTTGAGCCACTGCATCTTGACTACATGTTTAAGCATACAGTTGCGTCTGCTTCATACTCACAGATGCTTAATATGTCTGTGTACTTATGCGCGACCGTCTCAAACTTGTACAGTTTCTATATTGCGAGTGCTCCAGAAAGCAATACAAAATATATTCCTGAGCACATAATATTTGGCAAAGTAAGCCAGGCAAGCAGCAACACATACGGAAACATGTCTGGCTTTCTTATACAGAAAGCATACTCAGACCTATCAGCAAACACTGGTTATTCTCTATATACTACTATAACAGCACAGGCTGCAAAGACAAAAGATAATAATAATTACAGCTATATTGATTTGATACAGGATGCATATGATAATTCTCTACTAGTTCCTGGAAACAGATTTTATTCAGAAGTAGCAGATATTCTTGAATCAAATTTGTCTATTACTGTTGCTAATGACTTCAAATTCAAGGTAGTATTGAATCCTGCAAGTTCAAATGACTGGGACCAGCTCAATATTACAGGTCAGACATTTCAGCTGTGCTTATCCAATCAAATAATAAGGTCATCAAGCTACATACTTGATGGCCAGGTTCCTTCTATTGAAGACTTTAGTTTTACTTATAATGGATATGATATATCTGCTTCTATGAAAGTACTGTCAGAAGAATCAGCTAGTCAAGATACTTTACCTATACAGCGTTTGAGCATAAGCTACAAGACCATTGACCACTATGCTTTAGACTTTACTGTTCCTATGTCTTTTGATAGTTCTTGGAATCTTGTAACATTTCAAAATGCTGCAGCACTACTATATAGCAGCAATTCTCTTATTCAAACGTCTGTTGACTATACACAAAAAACTATATCTGTAAAAACACGCAAGAGCACACAAGATAAGTGGCACTCAGTAGTACTACAGAATGCAACATTCTTAAGTAATAACGGCATCAGTGTGCTTGCTTCAGATGTGTATACTATTCTAGCAGTACTTTATGGGGTGCATTTACCTGTTGGGTGCTCCGTTGTACAGGTTACAAAAAATAGTATAGTACTTAACATAGACGGGCAGAATATATCCATTGACATTTCTGATAGTGGCTTGTTTGACAGTAGCAAGCATTCTACTATGCAATATAACTACACAGCTGTTGACAGCAGTTCTCTAGACTGCAAAACTCTTGCTGAATGTGATATAGAACAAGAGCTACAGTGTATTAAGCAGCAGTGGGACACAACAACGCTCACAGAGAATTTTTGGTGGATTGATAGCCAGCATGTTTTAGTACTTGATAAGTATAATTTTATTTTGCGTGAGAAAACTTCAGATATATCTGACTGGGATGGTGATGTTTTTGTAGACACTGCCTCATGGCCTCGCTATGATATTCTGCCTGGAACAGTGCTCAAGTACTTTGTTACTGACGCATATGATGATGAGTCTGCAAGGCTTGTTACTGTAACACCTGCTTCAGATGGCTTACTGCTTCAGGTGTACAACCCACTAGACAGTATGCATATTGAGTATAGTAAGGTACTGCAGCTTGCTAAGAGAAACATTGGACAGATATTATGCCCTGATAACAAGAAGCTATATACATATTCTGACTTAGATATTTCAAATGTTATAACTAGGGCGAAGTGGTCTGGCACCTGTTTAGACAGCAGAATTATTATAGGACTACATTTTGACAGCAACTTTAACCAGTGGGCAATATTGCTATCAGATAAAGGTTTACAAATTATTCAGGGCTATGGCTTTGTAGGACTTAATGGCAGCCTGACTGGTGGTGAAATTCCTGAAAAGTACTTTGATGCTTCTAAAGGATTCACAGAGACTGTACAGCCTTTAAGTGTTCTTTCAGATTCGAATCATGACATTTCTAATTTGTCAGAGCTATATGCTTTAGAAGACAAGATTGTAGGAAATGATTCACAGCAGTGGTATATATCAAGTAGTGTGCCTTCAATTGTGTCTCATCTTGAATATGCTAATGGTGTATACTCTACAAAGTCGATACTTCTTAATAATAACTACTCTATAAATTATGCATCTGCTTCATTCTGCTCTACAGTATTTGCAGATTATAGCTTTAAGGTAAAAAGCCTGAAGAACTTGTTTCCTGAGTCTAACGGAGTATGGACTGCACTGCTTGCTCTTGCTGGCTGGCCAATGGTGTATTTTTTCAATCCTAAGATTGCTATTGCCAATTATTTGCAGCAGACACTTGGTCAAGCTGCTTATGTACACTATAATAGTACTGATACCATTCAGCAGCAGGATATAGCTAATCAAAGTGACAATATACATTCAGAAGTAGACACTGTGAAATATACTTCTCCTGTGTCATCTGATGAGATTTCATTTGACAGACAGTCAGTACGGCAGTCACAGTCTAATAATGACCCATATAGTGGAAGTACATTCTTGCTGTTTGCATCAGCAGGTGTGTCTGCTCTTGATTGGGCGCAAGACACTGTGCAGATCAATAAAGGACAGAACCAGTCAGCAGTAAGTGACTCTGGCAATAAGTATTCACAATATTTCTTGCAAAATATGCTCAGTATGACTGGTGCTAATATGCAGATAAATGCTATTACACCATCACAGACATCAGAAGTTACTGCTATAAAAACTTTGGATATGTTCTATTCTACGTCTGACAGGCAGCAAGTACAAGCTGGACGAGGCTATGTTAACCATAACTTTGTTGCACAGTGCCTCGCGCAGTCTGTAACAAGTGTGCAGTCAGTATTCACGCAGCAGTCTCTTATATATACAATTACATCTTTAACAGTATACCAACTGCAGCTTACGCATAAGGCGCTCGTTGTGACTAGAGATGCGTTAGCACAGCAGATACAGGCAAATAATGGTGGTTTATGGTTTATTGGAGGTTTTGCAAATGGTGGTAATACATCAGCAGCTGTTGCTATTGCTCTTGGACTAGGCTGGACAGCTGCTGCAATTGCGTGTAATGCTTCAGAGATTGGTCTGGAGCTGCTTCCATCAGTAATTGATTCTTTGGGTGGCGGAAAACTACAGTCTACAATTACTGCCAATCAGTCTGCAAATAACCGTGATATTGAAGCGAAACATGCGTATGGTAGTAAACATGAGCACTTCATGTGGCCGTGTTTTGGAGTGTCAACTGCTCAGAGTATTACAGATGAGTCAGTAACTGTGACTACTGTTAATAAGCCTTGGAAACTTGACTTACCACTTAGTTCTCCTAGAAAGCAAATTGATAAAAGCCAGCCAGATTTTATTACAGATTCAGTTTCAGATAGTATTTCTGAAAAATTCAAAGGCCAGGTGCCTTACTATATTGCCATGCTTAAAGGTGCACAGTCAGCAGTACAGTTGCCATCTGATATGGCCTATGTTATAGGTACAGAATCGTTCTTGCCTGGAATTGATTTCAAAAACCAGAATATTTCTGAAAGTGCTGTTATGTTTGATACGCCTCTTATACAGGACTATATTCTTGATAAAAACTGGCAGCTTAGTCAGACTGCTACAAATGGTATGACTCTTTGGATAAGTGCACGTGATACTAAGATTATTGACGGTGAATATAGTAATTGTGTTGTTTCTAATAGTTTCTGTGGTATTGCTTCACCTTATGCTGCTATAGAAATAAAAAGAGGAATTTTTTCTAAATATCTACGTCCTATGCTGCTTACACCACAGGCACTAGGTCTGAATATCACAGGCTTGAATGCATGCTATGAAGAAAAGGCTTACCATGCTTTTGATGGATATGGTTATAGAGTAGTTAATTGGATGGGTTCTGCTGGAATGTCTAAAGAGCGGCAGACACTAGCGTATATGTTCCTTGTGAACGACCGCTTTAAGAGAAGTAATAAGCTGCCTGCTTATGAACTTGCTGGCAATTTTAAGTCAGACCCAGCTACAGCTATTTCTGGAGACTACAATGATTCTGTGTTTATTCAAGTAGACCATCCAGGTCAAGATAGAATAATGGGAGCAGGCGTAATAGGTGAAGATAAAAACGCTATACGCATAGCGCTTCCAGTATTCTCTGAGCTCATAAATACTTTGCCAGCGGCTGTCAAGACAATATCGACGCAGCAACTATCTGTGATTGATGGCATAACATCACTTACTACAGATAATCGTGACCTGCAGTCAGCATATAAGGCTCCGGTATCTATTGACTTTACAATCGGACGCAATAACTATAGGTTTACGTCTGAGTATATCTGCTCTCTTACACAGCAGACAGGTGTGACACTTGTTGAGCAGCTTGTCCCGTGTTTGGGACTTGACTTTATCGGTGCTACACCATATGAAGCATACTTCTATTCAAAAGATACGCAGCAGTACTATATATTTACAGGTGGAACGTCCCTCAAGATGGTAGACATGATTGAGAGATTCCGCAGTGTGCTGCATGGCCGTTATGACTTCGTAAGCCAGGAGGTATTACTTCCATGTGTTGCTACTTTCTTGCGTCTTGATAATAAAGTACTTGATTCTGACTCAGAAGTTGATAATGTTATCGTGCCTCGGCTTAAAGATGGTGATTTCATTGGAGAAGCTGCTCCGCCTATTGAAACTATTTATAATGACAGGTCTGGATTTAAGACGCTATCGCTGCCTTGCGGAGTTCTTTATCAGGGTCCTAACAGGTGCATAATTGTCAGATATAATTATCAAAGCTATATGTCTGAGCAGATTAAGTCTAACTATGGAAAATGGAAGCGTGTTCCACGTGAAGAGTACCATCCGTTCCGTGTATATAAAGATGTATATAAGTCAGTGGACAAGTTTCCAGCAGCTGAAATAAAAGGCTGGACACATAACCCATTCTTGTTAGTCACTGCTCCGCTCGGTGTGAACGTTGATACTGACTGCATATATGAGTGGGAGATTACTTTCTGCTGGCCTGTTGAAATGGATTCTCTTTATCCTGATAATACATATGCAGTAGTTAATGTACAGTCGGAAACGATGACTCCTGGAGGCAAGGTGATTGCTGCTAGGCCTGCTCATGTATTCTTGAAAAAAGACTTGTTCACATTTTCAGGCAACTATGGTTACTACAGCTTTAGATATGCTGGAAAGTGTGGAGCTGGAAACCGTGAACGGCTGCATATATGGAGTGACCAGTACATATGTATATCTGGCCTTCAGTGTGAGTATAAGGAAGTTACTGCTCAAAGAACAAGCAGGCTTGTGCAGCAGGCAGACCTGTACGGAATGCAGGAAATATAGAAGGCATATTTACATGTGCCTTCTATTATATACAATATATTAGAAAGGAAAAACTGGAATGCAGGACAGATATAATCTTTTTAAGGACAAAGACATCAGAGCTTATGACCGCAAGCTGGAGAAGTTTGCCCTTCAGCAGCAGAAGCAGGCTCAAGATGACATCTACAAAAAATATGACCAGAAACGCCAGGAAATAAAGAGCCGTCTTGGGCAAGCATATGGCGATCCTGAAGCTATAAAAGCTATCCAGGATGAGTATGACGCTGCTAAGAAACAGCTTAAAGCTGACCTTGCTACTACTCAAGATGTTTCACAGTATAAGAAACTTAATGAAAATGCTTTTGGACCTGACGGCAAGCTGCAGAAAACAGCGTACCAGAGAAAAGAAGATTTTGACAATTTCAGCAAAGAATATGATAAGCCTAAACCTGAACCTGAAGATGAAAAGACTCCGCCTGAAGACGGTAATAGCGGGAAGCTGCACATAGATAAAGTACAGAATGCTATATCAGATGTTGCAGGTGCTGTTTCTACAGGGCTTGGTGCCTACTTGAACAGCAAGATTGCTGGAGGCAGAGACCCTAACAGTGGGCATGCTAGAAACCAGGCAAAAATACATGAAGAGCAAGCTGCACAGTATCAGAAAGACGCACAGGCAAATAAGCAGATAGCTAACCGTGATTATAGAGGCGAAGCTGAGAAGAATGCTATTGCGAACGCTGCTACTGAAAATGCTCAGAAAATTGCCAATATGGGTAACGTTTCTGCTGGTGCTGCTGCACTTGCTAGAACTGTAGGTACAGCTGATTATAACACACACATGCAGCGGCAGGACACGCAGCGCGCTGAAGGTGTAAAGAACATGCAAAATATGCATGATAACAGGTCTGCAGCAGAAGAGCAGAGAGCTGCTGCTGACCAGATGGACTACAATTGGCAGCAGCAAAATAATGCAAATGCCTGGAACCAGTACCTTTCATCTGGAGGTCACAGAAGTTCTTCAGACACTGCTGTTTCTAAGAGCCAGGATGCTGATACTGCTCCAACAGAACAGCAGCCTTCTACTCAGCCAGAAGCAACTAAGCCTGCTGAACAGCCTGCTGAACAGCCTGCACAAAATAATAAAGTAGGACTGCAGAATCTTACTAATTACGGTGCAGGGTCACCTGTACGGCGTGTAATGGACAGCAATGGCAACGTACGAGGTTACCGCGTAAGTAATGGTAGTATATCCCGTGCAGAGCAGTATGACCATAATGTTTCAGGTGAGTACTCTGGACCTGAATATACTGCTGATAATGAGGCAATGCTACAGCAGGCACTTAAAGATAATCCTCAGTATGCTAGACAGCAGGGGGAATCTGTTGATGCCTGGACACACCGTATAAATGGTGAACTAGGCCGTGGCGGAAATTTAGGCGATTTTGGCAGTGGCTTTTATAATAATTTTGCGAATGAAGTGCCTTATAAGGCTGACCAGCAGAATATTACATCTGCTGTAAACAGAGCTTACTAGGAGGAAAAATTATGAATATTCAGCAAGCCATTCTTGATATGGCTATGAAACGCTTTGAAAAAGAGCTTAAGAACCCTAATTCAGAAGTATCTAAGAAGTTCCAGGGAATGCTTTATGGTGACCCTGCTGCAGGTAAAAAAGGCCTGTTCGATACATTTACAGATGGCTCTGCTTTCGGTAACGATGAGACAGATAACCCACTTGACCCTGCAGAAGCGCAGAAGCAGACTGATGCTGCTGTAAAAGAACAGATGGAACACTATAAACGTACCCCGTTGCAGACTGTTCAGGATAATCTTCTTTCTGGGCTTGGAACAGGCGCAAAGGCTGCTGGAAAAGGCTTCAATATTTATAACAGCCTGCTCGGTGATGCGCTACTTGCAGTTTCAGCAGGTGCAAAGTCACAGGGCTATGATAATGCTTTCGCTATGACTCCTGCGTATGCTATGGGTCGTAAAGCGCGTGGTGCTATTGGAGATATTGCTCTTGGCGCTGTTGGAGATATTCTTTCTAATACAGGCAGAGACCTTAAATATGAACGCGAGAAAGACAAAGAGACAGAACTTTTGCTCCGTTCTAGACCATCAGGACAGTTCTATGATGCTCGCAAGCAGCTTACAAAGAGGCAGTCGTAATGGACGCAGAAGAAGTAATTCAGCAGGCACTTCAAGCCTGCTTTACAGATTTTCTAAGCTCAAAAAAATTCATACAGCAGATGCAGCCATACTATGATGGCATAGTTATTTCTGATATGAACCAAAAAATCTTGAAGCGTCTTGCTAACAAGAAAGAAGAGCTTTCACAGGATGAGCTTGCCGCTGTGTCATATATTATGGGGCAAGGTAATGGCAGGCTTGACCCGTCACAGTATTCTGACGATTGGTCAGATGACATGGTGCAAGAGTACGCAGACAATTTGCGTAATTTTCTTTACACTTATAAGGAGTCAGCTACTGCTATTGACCCTAGAATTGACCCTAAAGAAGAGCATAGAGGACCAATGGCACAGGATATTGAGAAGGTTGCTCCTGACTGTGTGCATGAGACTTCTGAAGGAGTTAAGACAGTAGACGGAAACCGCCTCGCGCTCGTTAATGCAGGTGTAATAGGTGACCTTGCTAGACGCCTCATAGCATTGGAGGACAAGGTAAATGGCCAGCAGTAAACTTCAAAATCTACAAAACCAAATTTCTCAGGCTGAGCAGAATGTTTCTGCTGCTGCACAAGCGAATGCTGACAGGTACGAAGCTGCTAGAAAACAGAAGCAAATTCCTGCTAAATTAGCGCAGCAAGATGCTGCCGACGTTCAGCGCCGGCAGAGAATGAATGACAACCGTCAAGCGTTCAATGAGAAACAGGATATTGAAGCTAAAGAAAAAGAGATGATAGACATTCTTGGAAGCGCATCTCTTGGACAGATTGCAACACAGAAAAGAATACAGCAGGTTGCCCAGCAGGACCCTGCACAGTATCAAAGACTTTTGCAGCTAGCTCAAGACATTGATACTTACCATAGCAAGCATGATAACTTCTGGAAAACATGGTCAGGTATAGGTGATTTTATTGGTGCTGCTGGAGATAACGCTAGTATTGCTAGGCGCATACTGCGCTCTACAAATGAGAGTCCGTATACTCTTATGCGCAATTTGCCACAGTATAACAGTCCTGTCCAGCAGGTTGCACGCAAGAATATAGCACAGTTCAACAAGAATACTTTCAGTAATATTGATACACAGGACCCTGCGCAGCTGCTTGAGGTGCTACGCAATATAAAGAAGGCTTATGAGTATGAAGTGCAGAATATTATTGCACTCCCTGATGGTAGCCAGAGACTTTATGATGAGGCTTCAAAGCGGGCAAATGATTATTTGCTTTCATGGAAACGTGCTACAAATAATCTTGTGAAAATGGCTGCTGACAGGCAGAAGTATCTCAGTTTCTTGAGGCTATACAAGGCAAAACCGCTTGACCCTCTTTCTGCTGATGAGTCTGCTAATCTTGATGCTTTAATTAACAAGGTATCACCAAGCGCTGCTTTACAGGGTACTGAGCAACTGCGCGCTGCTGCTATTGGAGGAAAATAATGAAGACAGATTTAGACCAGAAACTTGTGCTGCAATTTCCTGATGTTTCAGCAGCTCCTGTAAGTCCTAAAAGTGACAGTAGCTCTGGACAAGCTCAAGAAATTAACGCAGGACAGGATATATCACAAATGTCAGATGACCCGCGTGTTTCTGCATCAGACGTATCTGGCAAGGCAAAAAGCCAGTATACAAGGCCGCAACAGCAGCGGGCACAGCAAGAAGCTGCTCAGGACCAGGACCAGATTACAAGTAGTTTTACAGATGACCCAAACAAGTGGTTTCAGATGTATAAATACTGGAACTGGAATCTTGCTAAGAATGACCCTAGAGGTCGCTTTAACGGCAGGTCTTTCCAGAATACTATGAATATGTCACGCTTGGCAGATGCTTATAATAATAGGCTCTGGCAGCGTGCTGGAACTGTTGGGCGTACTACAGCTATGTACGGTAGTACTGAAAGCCATCCTAATGACCCTGCTAAGTATAGCATCCAGACTGAAGAAATGCGACAGAGAGATGCTGACAGAAACATTGACAATCTTGCTAGGCAGAGTGACGCTCAGCGGCAAGCCTCATTGCTTGATTATCCTCTCGAGCTTCAGCGGAATGCTGACCAGGCTAAGCAGGCACTTGCTAAATACCAGGCGCAGACGGGCATTGACCTTGAAAGGCTCATGCAGAAGGGTATATTTGATTCAGAATATACGCAGAGTTGGAGCAGCTACTGGCAGAACTTTGTATACAAGTTTGCGCAGGAGCTTGGACTTAATATCAATGAAAGGCTGTATAAGAAAATTATTAACCTTAAATATCCGTTTAGCCAGATTTATGCATATTTGCAGAAAGGAATAAATGTACCTAACCAGTTGCAAATGTATGCATATCAGTGGGTTAATGAGATACTTAATGACCCTAGTCTGACACCGACAGACCGTGTAACATTTGCTAATACCGCGTACGGTTGGCTTGCTGCTATACAAGCTAAGCAGGGAATCAGTGGCTTTGGTCAGGGTATTATGGGCAAGACACCTATAACAGGGCAGCAGTAAGGAGTGGAGTATGCTTCAGATTGACACTAGACATTTTGCGTCAGATGCACTTGAAGATGCTATGCGCCTCGCGCAGACAAAAGCACTAAATAGTTATACTTTCTCAGACTGCTTGTCATTCTTGAATTATGCATGGTCAGATATTTACAGTCGTATGGCATGTATAGATGATGGATATTATGGAATAAATATCAAGCTGACTCAAAAACTTACCAAGTTGCCACCATTCGTTAAGAATTCTGTGCAAGTCTATGCTGCGCAAGCTCCTATAGGATATGACCGCTATGTTTATCGTGAAGCTGGTACGGCTGATATGACTTCATCAGGAGTATACAAGATAAGTGGAACAGACTTGTATTGCCCAGATGCTGAGCGGAGAACAGTATGGCTGTACTATGTGCCTGCCTGCCCGCAAGTGTTCTTTACACATCATAATCGTGACCCTATTATGCATGACTCTGCTACTGAGCCTGAAATGACTGGAACGTATGGTCTTTTTATTCTGTCTGGACAGAAAGCAGATGGCAGCAGCATAAATCTAAAAGCTGCTACAGAAGCTGACTTGCTTGAAGCAGATAAATGGATTATGTCTCATCGTGGAACTGGAGTTGAAGAAGACATTACCGATTTGATAGCTGCTGCTCCTCTTGAAGACTCTGATGATGGACACTGGAACATCTGCTATCTGTCATGCGACTACCCGTATATTTTTGTGACATATAAGCACTCACTGACAAGTGAGCATGTTTCTGGTTTTTTTGATGCCCAGCGCTGTTTTAACCAGTATAACCCATTTGATTTTACTGGGCGTAATTCAAATGTTGAGTATTTAAAGTGTCACTGGAACGACAAGACTGGAATGAGTGTCTATATTAAAGACTGGAATGACTTGGATGGAGATACACCGAGAGTCAAAGAGCTTGGATGGACACCTGACACACAGCTGGACTATCCGATTCCAGAAATGTACCGCTATCTTGTAGCACGCCTTGCTGACAAGTTCTCTGCTCTCAATGAGTCTAATATTATGGGCGTTCAGAAAGAGCTTGTTGAGGCTAAATATGCTTTCGAAGCATTCCTTGACAGAGACAAGTCTGCTTGGAAGCGCATAACAAACGTTAATCCGTCCACTATAGGAGACTGGTTGTAACATACATGTGCAAGTATACTGATAGGAGATACTGATGATACCAGAGAATAGAGAGCAGCAAGAGATAAAGAATTCTGAGCAAGACTGCATAAATTTTATTATGAGTTACTTACGTAGTAATATCTCACCTGCTGCTATGCTCAGGCCAGGAATAGCCACTGCTATAACTCAACGTGTTACTTTAACTGCTAAAGACTGGTGCTTGAAGCGAGGAATACAATGGCCTGCTGAAAAGTACCAGGAAGTTGCTGAAAGAGCAGTAACTACTTATAAAAAGAACTGGGCAGGCAAGCAGCAGGGTGAGGATGACCGTGGCCACCGGCTTGGTAAAGGCTGGTAGTATTTTTATTTTGTGCACATTTACAGACTGATTATCTGTAATATAATATTTTATGAATATTGGAGGACAGAATGGAACTGGCTGAATTGCAGCAAGGACTGCAGAACATTTCACCTAAAGAAGAAACGCCAGGCATCCCGCCAGAAGTCACCCCATGGCTTAGCATGGACAATCTTATGGGCAGCTATGGCAACTGGTTTGATAATGACCAAGGACTTGGTGAGCTGCTTCTTGGACAGCTTAGAGCGCGTGGTGTGGATACGCAGTCAGCAGTAGAAGCTATGCTTCGGCAGCTTCTACAGGATATTGTAGATGACCTTGGAACTTTGCAGCAGAAACTTACTGGATTCATTACATCAATCCATAAGCAGATGCAGGACACACAGGCTGTAGCGGATTCAGTACAGGCTGCTCTTGATATGAAAGAGCCTAAGCCTTCTGCTACTGAGATACCTGTTCCGCCTATGCCTACTCCAGATGTTGGAATGGGTATGCCACCAGAAGGTGCTCCAATGCCACCAGAAGGTGCTCCAATGCCACCAGAAG